>WNFI01072494.1_pt1 | contig 10611 bp, 9 predicted proteins | sample 5400471 | NCBI WGS metagenome assembly WNFI01 (sample SAMN13153348, study PRJNA577476) | soil metagenome | isolation source: 100 cm saprolite on Douglas fir-dominated hillslope | place: USA:California | collected 2013-09-17 | reverse complement strand
AGCCGCCGCAAAAGAAGAATCCACCGAAGACATTCTCACTGACTTTGTGTTGAAACTGGAAAAAACGGATTTGGCTGACTTTGTTCCCCGGGCCCGGCCGGATCCGGGTCCACCAGCGAAGACCCCTGCAGCAGCCACAGCTTTGCCAGTTGCTCCAGCTTCGCCAGCCGTTGCAGCGCCGGTGGCAGCGGCCCGAGACACGCGTGTCAACGGCGACATGCAAGACCCTGAGTCTGCATCGGTGCTGAGCGACATTCTCGCGGAGTTGCAGGAGGAGTTGGAAGAGGAAACCGGCGACACTGCTGAGGCCGAAGAAGATCCGGAAACCCATTACAACCTGGGAATCGCCTTCAAAGAAATGGGACTGCTGGATGAGGCCATTGGAGAGTTGCAGAAAGTTTGCCACTCCATGGACCGGGGCAGCAATTTCTCCCAACCCGTCCAGGCTTATACCTGGCTGGCGCAGTGTCTGGTTGACAAAGGAGTGCCGGAAGCGTCGTTCCGCTGGTACCAGAAGGCCCTGCAATTGCCGGGGCTGGATGACGGCAGCCGCTGCGCAATTTATTATGATCTGGGGATGGCGCACGAGGCTTCCGGTGACAAGAAATCCGCCTTGGCCAATTTCATGGAAGTTTATGGCTCGAACATCGATTTTCGCGACGTGGCCAGCCGCATTAAGGCGCTGAAATCGTAGAATCTTCTTGCATTCAATTGAAGTCCCATCATCTTGAACCCTATTTCCACTAATCTCGCGACTCCCACAGGGCCCTCGCCGGTTGAAGAATACGGCGAGGCGCCGGTCTGGCTGCAGCGTCTTTTCCTCGGGGTCTATGTTCTGTTCTGCATGAGCCTGGGGATGGCGCTGATGACCCTGCCCTGGGCCGGCAACTGGTTTGAGGACGGCCTTTTGGCCCGATGGCCAGCAGTCCAGCATATTTTGCGGCAAGGCTTTGTGCGCGGCGCGGTCTCCGGGCTGGGTGTGATCGATATCTGGCTCGGTGTTTTGGAAGTTGTCCACTATCATGACCGCCGACCGGCGAACGTTGGTATTTCTCCAAGCCTCGATGGAATCTCGCATGACGGACACCAATAAGAATCCTGACGCAAAACCGGCGGACCCCGAGTTGCATCCCGCACCGCTGGCCTATCTCAATCCTGAGTTCCTGGCCAGCCCCGACGGCCGCATCCTGCGCATCCTTTCCGAGTACGCGGAGCCTTTGGCGCGCTTCCGCCGCGAAAAGATCCAGGACACGGTCGTGTTTTTTGGCTCGGCCCGCTTTGCCGGACTCAGCGAAGCGAAACAGAAGCTGACCATCCTGGAAACACCAGGGTCGGCCGCGGCGGCCGCGCCCGAGCACCAGCCCGGCGGGCAGGACGCTGACGCGCTGCAATCTCTGCTGAAGCGCGCCCACGCCGGCGTGCAGATGGCCCGGTATTACGAAGACGCCAGACAACTGGCGCGCATGCTCACCGAGTGGACCATCACCCTGCCGGGAAGACGCCACCGTTTTGTGGTCACCTCCGGCGGCGGCCCTGGCATTATGGAAGCAGCCAACCGCGGGGCCCGCGAGGGCGGAGGCAAAACCATTGGCCTCAACATCCGCCTGCCTTTTGAGCAATACCCCAACCCGTACATCACTCCCGAGCTGAATTTTGAGTTTCACTATTTCTTCATGCGTAAATACTGGTTCGCCTACCTGTCCAAGGCGCTGGTGGTTTTTCCCGGCGGCTTTGGCACCCTGGACGAGCTGTTTGAAATCCTTACCCTGGCCCAGACGCGCAAGCTGGCCAAAAAAATTCTGGTGATCATTTACGGCAAGGAAGCTGCGCTTCCTGCGCAAAGTCCTAGGGACGGCCGATCGTTTTGGCAAGCCCCCAGCGCATCACGTTGCCTGAGCACCGAAGGTGCGAAATACGTAGCCAGCGCGTCACCACGCCGCTCATGAGGCATTCTTCGCGCTTCAGCGCGAAGAAGCGGTGAAAGAACGGCCCTTCAGGGCCGTGAAAAGATGTCGATTAGAGGGTTTTTCCTCGCTGCCGCAGAGCCTGCCCTGAGCGGAGTCGAATGGGCCCGCGCGCAGGCGAAGGCGCAACGCAGCGAGTCCCGCTCTGCGGGACGACTGAAAGTTTTGTAGGGCAGGCCTTTAGGCTTGCCTGAGCCGAAGGCGAAACGAGACAGTTCAACGGCGGGTAAGCTGAATAAAATGATTTTTTCCTCGCTGCCGCAGAGCCTGCCCTGAGCGGAGTCGAATGGGCCCGCGCGCAGCGAAGCGAGGGGACACATGAGCGAATCCCATGCTTTGCTGTAAAGCATGGGGTATCCACCTAAGCCAAAAATTCAAGTTCAATGTCTTCGAAGTTGCGTGCACCAGCGCCGAAGGCGCGAAATTACGTAGCCCAGCGCGTCACCACGCCGCTCATGAGGCATTCTTCGCGCTTCAGCGCGCGAAGAAGCGGTGAAAGAACGGCCCTTCAGGGCCGTGAAAAGATGTCGATTAGAAGGTTTTTCCTCGCTGCCGCAGGCTCCGCGCGCAGGCGAAGGCGCAACGCAGCGAGTCCCGCTCTGCGGGACGACTGAAAGTTTTGTAGGGCAGGCCTTTAGGCTTGCCTGAGCCGAGGCGAAACGAGACAGTTCAACGGCGGGTAAACTGAATAAAATGAGCTTTTCCTCGCTGCCGCAGGCGCGCGCGCAGGCGAAGATGACCGAATCCCATGCTTTGCTGTAAAGCATGGGGTATCCACCGAAGCCAAAAATCCAAGTTCAATGTCTTCGAAGTTGCGCGCACCAGCACCGAAGGTGCGAAATTACGTAGCCCAGCGCGTAAGCGCTGGGAACAGGTGCGTTTTGAGATTGGAGCCCCGGAAGGGCGACACATTAACCAAAAACATACTTGGGGTCAAACTCAATTCCATGCTTCTTGAGCAACACCAGGAACTCGTCTTCAAAGCTGATTTTCTGGTGATGCTTTTCCTGATTGCGAATGTATTCTGCAACCCTGTCCAAATTGGATGCGCTTACGTTGAACGCTCCGTAACCTTCTTGCCAGGCGAAACCTCTTCCGTGTTCGTTTATCCACTTTGAGGAATTCGCTTTAAGAAGGCTTATTGCCTTGGACAGCGTCAGCGTCGGAGGCAGATGAAACAAAAGATGAACGTGGTCTTCAATGCCGCCAACCGCCACGGGGACCATCTTCTGGTTCCGGCAAATCCCGGCAATGTAGGACCAGAGTTGCGGTTGGACATCTTTGGAAATGATTTTGCGGCGATCTTTGGTGCTGAAAACGACGTGAACATGGCTCCTGGTGAAAGCGTGAGACATTGTGTCGCCACCTCCGGGGCTCCAATTTTAACCTCTTGCATACCCAGCGCTCACGCGCTGGGCTACGTAATTTCGCGCCTGCGGCGCTGGGTTTGTCGCCAATGCTCATTGCCGATTGCTGCTTGCAGTCGAATGAGATCGAGAAAGAGCGGGTCACTCGCCAATTACAGGCGGGGATGAAGCCGATCGTTTTACACATTGCTGCGAATTGCCTTCGCTCTGGCTTCCGCTTTTTCTGCATCTTGTACCAGCTTGGTATGTTTCCGAAGGAACCCCGCGTAAGCATCAAGAGATGTGGCAAGATCGCCGTGTTCCGGCGCTGCTTTTTCCAAAATGCTAATGGCTTCCTTGTAGGAGTTTCGCGCCTCCTCGAGAAGTCCGTCCTCCTCATACTTCCTTGCAACAACCAGCTCATTTAATGCCTTCGCCCGAGGGTTATTGAGTATTTGGAGTATTTTGTCAGAAGGAATGACGGCTGCAATTCCACTGTTCTGGGCCGAAACTCCTTTCAATTCGGCCAAATTAATTGTGAAATCCATTCCCTCGGGGAAGAATCCTTTCATCACCCCAAGCAGATAATACGCGTAGCCACCCATCATCCTTGTTTCACGAAAACCGCCCACTCTTAGGAATACCGGGGAGCCGCTGTTCCCGCCGAAGGACATAACGTCGGCCAAATGCACTTCCACAGTCTTTTCAGGATGTGTGCGGTCAAGTGGCACCGGCTCCTCGAAAAGCCGGGAAAGCTTGCCGTGCCTCACGATAGGATAGTTCTTCTTTGCACCCGGAGACCACGCAAAGAGTCCTGCGAAGAGAATTTCATCATTCTCGTCGATATGTTCCCTTTTCAAAAGGTCCTTAGTAGCGAACAGATTGGTAGGAATGTATTTGAAATCCGCGACATTTTGGTCCATTCCCAGAGGGATTAATGCAAGGTCAACGGATTCATCAGGGTCTGTAAGCCACAAAAGACTTCCCGAGTCGTCTAACACTGAAAGGACAACTATGGCATACTGCGTTCCGTCAGGAGCGGGATGCTTCACATTGACTCTCATCAAGGTGCTCTTAAAGTAGGGACCCTCTCCCAGCACTCCTGCGGCATTTGGCTCTCTGATTAGGTGTTTATTTGTAACAAGGTAACTTATTCCTCTATCGGGACCCAATCGAGGATCTTTAACAAAAATGAAAAAGCCAGTACCTGCGACGCTGCTTGGGCGCGTTACTTGCGAGCTTGGGGCCAAAGCGTGAATGGATGCCATGGCAAGATAAAGGAGCAGGCAGCGCCTCGCGCATATCCCAAGCGTCCTGGAGAAGTGGGCGTGGCGTAGTGGTTCTGCGTGCATTGACGTTCTCTTTGATCCGATTCTCTCACCCTTTCGCGCCAGTCGCACGAGAATCGAGCGCCGAGGGCGCGCAATTACGTAGCCCAGCGCGTCAGCGCTGGGAAAGCAGGTAAGGAGAATGTGGAGCCCCGGCGGGGCGGCACAATCACTTGCAATCCCGTCCTTAACCATGGTACGATATAGTGCTTGCAATTTATGGTACAGTTTATACAACTTAACACCCAAACGCAGCCAACTGCATACGCACGCGTTTATTCACTCACTTTATGCATTTCTGGTGATACCTGGGGATACCCTGGTGATGAGTGGTGATCAAGTGGGGATGAATGGTGATGAAGGGGGAGGGGGGTGGGGGCTACGAAGATTTGGCGAAAGGTACACTGAAAAGAAAGGGCTTAGCGGAAAAACCGTGCAAAATGACATCAACTTACCCCACCCATCCCCAAACTTACCGCGGATTCACGCGGATAAGCGCGGATCAAGGTAAGCAGCTAAGCCTTTGCTCCTTGGCTTGGGCTTTGAGAAAATCAACAAATGGCTGACGAACGGGCAATCCGGGTGGCGGTCGTTGGTGTAGGTTCTTTTGGCAAGAACCACGTCCGTGTCTATCACGAGCTCCAGCAGCAGGGCCTGGTTGTAGAAAACCTGGTTGTAGAAAACCGGGGTCTAAAAAACCAGGGTGTGGAACTGGTGGCCGTAGTGGACACGGACTTGGCCCTGGCCCAGGCTGTCGCCGGCGAGTTTGGCTGCAAAGCGCTAGGCAGTCTGGAAGAGCTCTTTGGACGCGTGGATGCCGCCTCCGTGGCGGTGCCCACGGTGCATCACCAGAGCGTGGCCGCGGCCCTGATGGCAGCCGGCATTGACGTGCTGATTGAAAAGCCGCTGGCTTCCACGCTGGAGGAAGCGGACGACCTGATCAGCCTGGCCAAGGCCAACCACCGCATCGGCCAGGTGGGGCATCTGGAGCGTTTCAATCCCGCGGTGCGGGCCACGCAGCCGCTCATCACGCAGCCGATGTTCTTTGAAGTGCACCGGCTCAGCGTGTTCACGCCGCGCAGCCTGGACGTGGACGTGGTGCTGGACTTGATGATCCATGACATTGACGTGGTGCTTTCATTCGTCAAGTCGCCTATCAAAGAGATTCGCGCCGTGGGCCTGCCGGTGGTCACGGGCAAAGTGGACATCGCCAACGTGCGCATGGAGTTTGCATCCGGATGCGTGGCCAACCTGACCGCCAGCCGCATCAGCACCGAACGCGTGCGCAAGCTGCGCTTCTTCCAGCCGAGGGAATACGTCTCGCTCGATTACGGACGGCAGGAGGTGCTCCAGTTCCGCGTAGCTACGGAGGAAAAGTTTTCTCTGGACCGTTTGATCGAGATGGCCGGGTCGGATTCTGCAGTGCCCATTCCCGGTGTCACGGTGAACAAACCAGTGGTGCGGGCGGAAGAGCCTCTCCTGGCCGAACTCAAGTCGTTCCTCGATGCGGTGTGCCGGCGCAGCCCGCCGGTGGTTTCACTGGAGGACGGCCGCGCCGCCCTGGCCGCTGGCATCGATATTCTCTCCGCCATCCATGAGCACAGCCGGCGCGCCGGGCTCCATTCTTTGCAGGTATTGTAAACATCTGTAAAGAAAGGCGCTCTTCTTTACTTAGCTTGAAACTATTCAGCGATTTTCGCGTCTTTTAAACCGGCGATCGCGCAAGAGCCGATCACATGTCGCGTTCTAGTGAGACAATAGTGATAAGACTTCTGCCTCGGCTGGTGTTGCCATTCCAGTGATGGAACCTCCAATTCGTGAAGTGCCGCCTCCGCCTGGGCCGGTACCAGACGGTGAGTTGCACCTGCTTATTGCCGACCTGCGTGACGATATTTCCGGATATCGCAGGCGGGAAGCAGCTTGGGCTTCGCTTGCCGCCCACGCCGTTGTCATCCTGGGACTGATCTTTATGCCGAAGTGGATGCCGAAGCCAGCGGTTGTCCTCCCGATGCAAGCGAAAGACACAACTTTCCTGGCCTTGCCGGAGGACCAGCTCAAGGTCAAGCCGCCCAAGACCAACATGATCTCGGACCAGAACCGGATCGCGCAGTCGCCAATGCCGGACAAGGAAACGCTGCGCAGGCTGCTGGATGCCCGGCGGCCTGGACCGCCGCAACCCGCCCCGCCGCCCCAGCCCGCGCAACAAACGGTGCAGGCCGCTCCACCTGCGCAGTCGGGCGCCGCGCCTGTTCCCGCGACGGAAACACAGACAACGCAGACGGCGAAGCTTGAGGTCCCGGCGCCTAAGTCGAATCCTTTTTCGCTCTCCTCTCCAGGCTCTTCCGTCAGTCAAGCCATTCACTCTGCTGCCAGCAATCGCAACGGCGCCGGCGTTGAGGGTCAAAGCGGAGACTATGGTTCAGGTATGCGGCCGAGAACCGACGCTCGCGCGAATACGGAGATCTTGAGTGACACCATGGGCGTGGACTTTGGTCCGTATATGAAAAAAGTGCACTACACGGTGCAAAGCCATTGGGACCCGCTCATCCCTGAGGCCGCGCTGCCGCCCATGATGAAGAAGGGCGTGGTGGTGATTGTGTTCTCGATCATGAAAAACGGAACCATCCAGGGAATGACGCTGGAATCCAGCTCCGGCGACGTGGCGCTGGACCGCGCCGCATGGGGCGCACTCACCTCCGCCGTCCCGCTCCCTCATCTTCCCTCCGAGTTTAGAGGCGACTATCTGACCATCCGCGCGGTTTTCTACTACAACCCCGACAAGAACGATTTTCACTAGGTGCTTGTGCTTCAGGACCGGCGCTGGATCATCTTCATCAGCACCCGCTGGGCGAAAGGCAAGTAGATGAGCGCGGCGGATGAGCCCAGCGCCAGCCCTGGACCCATTCGGTCGGCCAAAAGAAATGGCGCCAGGGCCCAGGTCATGTCCAGCAGAAATAGTCCGGGAAAAATAATGCGGTACTTCTCTCCCAGCAGGTGGTAATCGAAGGACGTGGCCGTAATCAAGTACAAGCGCACCGCAACACCAACCATCGCTGTTACCAGGAAAACCACAAAGATAAATTGCCCGGCGCGCGGCCAGATCATGAAAGCAGCGCGGTCGAGTGCGTGCCAATCGAACAGCGCGGAGAGATAGAAGATCAGGTACATGATCTGCACCAGGACAAACAGCAAGCGCGACGCGCTTCGGCTGGCGCGTGGCAACTCCGTCTCCGCCGGACTATGCGCGCCAATCCCGGCTGGCGCGCTGGGTTGCGCATTGTCCGTCGCAGCAGAGCCCGGCGAAGCAACCGCGCCTGCCGCGGCCTGCGCAATGCCCGGCTCCTGGATGATCTGGACGTTTCCAAGAAAACGGTATCCCCGTTTGGCGATGGTCTCAACGTATCGCGGGTTGCCGGCGGAATCACCCAGCACGTCGCGAAGTTTGACCATGGCGGTGTTGAGGCCGTGATCAAAGTCAACAAAGGTGTCCTCCGGCCAAAGACGCAGGCGCAACTCTTCGCGTGTAATAACTTCTTTGGGGCGTTCCAGCAGCGCTACCAGCACCTGGAAAGGCTGCATCTGCAGCTTGAGCCGCGTGCCGCCACGAAGCAGCTCGGCGGCATTAACGTCAGCCTCAAATTGGTCGAATTTGTATTTCAGCGCCGGTGGCATTCAGTGCCGTGGATACGTCGTCCTTGCAGGAGTTTAACACCTCAAATCTACCTGCCCATGCCACAATTACTCAATCTCACGATGCCATCGTTACAATGTCCTGCTATGGACGCCCGACGACAGCAAGCGCTTGGCTTGGCCGTGATCGCGCTGCTGATTCTGTTGTTGGTTCTGCTGCGGCGCCTATGGAGCGGAGCGTGAGCGGGGCGCTTTTGGTGGTGGTCCTTGGTCCCACGGGCAGCGGAAAGACCTCTCTCTCGCTGCAACTGGCGGAACGAATGCGCGGAGAAATCGTAAGCTGCGACTCTGTCGCTGTGTACCGCGAGTTTGACATTGGGACAGCCAAGCCTTCCGCGGAAGAGCGGCGGCGCGTGCCGCACCACTTGATCGACGTTGCTGCGCCCGTGGAACTGGTCACCGCCGGCGACTACTCCCGCCTGGCCCGCCTGTCAATTCAGGAGATCAGCTCGCGCCATCATCTGCCGATTGTTGCCGGAGGAACCGGGCTTTATCTCCGCGCGCTGCTGGAAGGATTGTTTGCCGGACCGCCACGTTCCGAGGACCTGCGCGCACGGCTGCGCGAGCAGGCAGCAGAGCGTGGTCTGGAATATCTGCACAAACTCCTGCGGCGGCTGGATCCGGCGGCAGCGCTGGCGATCCACGCCAATGATGTTCCCAAAGTGATTCGCGCGCTGGAGGTTTCCATCAGCTCGCGGCGGCCCATGTCTGATCTCTGGCGTCAGGGACGCGATCCCCTGCGCGGCTTTCGCATTCTCCGCCTGGGATTGAATCCCGACCGTGAAGCTCTCTACCAACGCATCAATGCACGCGCGCAGGAAATGTTTTCCCGCGGACTGATCGAAGAGACCCGAGCCTTGCGCGAACGTTACGGCCAGGCTGCGCGCTCGCTCAACTCGCTGGGATACAAGCAGGCCACCCAATATCTGGATGGCGAGCTGTCTTTGGAAGACGCCATCGCCGCGGCGCAGCAGGGACACAGGAACTACGCCAAGCGGCAGATGACCTGGTTCCATCGCGAGCCGGAGGTGCACTGGCTCACGGGTTTTGGTTCCGATCCTGAAGTGCAAAAGCAATGTCTGGAGTTGATCACCGCGACAGGAATAACACCGGCCTAGAAAGAAGCGAGCTGAACTTGCTGTTCACAGCGCAAGTAGTATTGCAAACGGCAATGCCAATTGCATACCCAATGATTCCGCCCTGGCCAATCTTTATTTTGCATGCTTTGTCTTCTCCCAGACTCGCGATCATACCGAGGCTCAATGCATTTTTTCATTGACAAGGCAACAGGCATACCTCAATATCTTGGGTGTGACCAGGTTTCACCACAACAAGTGGGGTTTACAAGGTCGCAGTGGACCCCAGGAATGAAAATTTTTAAGGAGGAACTCGAATGCCCGCAAAGAAAAAAGCTGCCAAGAAGAAAAAGAAAAAGTAACTCGTCGCGGAGCCAAGTCTCCGCGATCTAATAATCAAGGGAAAATAGTTATGACGGGTGTTCGCCGCGAACACCCTTTTTTATTTGGTCCAGATTGAGAAGCGAGCAAGCGAAAAACGAACGCGACCAGGCGCAAGGACCGGGAGACATGCCGCCAATAGTTAAGAGATAATAGGAAACAGAAATTTAGCCACAGATAACAGATAAACGCAGATTGACGCAGACTTGTTCTGCGGTCAGGCACGACTTTTTTGGCGTTCTCCACCAAGAGGTGAAATTTTGAAGACCGTATTCGTGATCGGCGCGGGACCGGCGGGGATGTTTGCGGCGCAGAAAATTGCCCAAGGCGGGCATGAAGTCATCATCTTTAACCGTGACATCAAACCCGGTGGCCTGGCCGAATACGGCATCTATCCCACCAAAGACAAAATGAAGATCGGACTGCGCAAGCAGTTCGCCAAGGTGCTGAGCCTGCCCAACGTGCATTACTTCGGCCATGTTCCTGTCAGCAGCCAGTCACAAGTCACGATTGCGGAGCTGCGTGAGTTCGCGCCTTCGGCAATCGTTTTTGCCGTGGGTGCGCAGGGAACCAAGAAGCTGGGACTTTCCGGCGAAACCGCCCGAGGCGTGTATGCGGCCAAAGATTTTGTTTACAGCTACAACCTGCTGCCGCCTTTCACTTCCCATGATTTTTCCACCGGCAAACGCGTGGCCATTGTTGGCATGGGCAACGTGATGGTGGACATTGCCCGCTGGCTACTGCTTGACTCTCCGCAGAAAACTGCCGAAGAGATCGTGGTGGTGGCGCGCCGCGGTCCGTTCGAAGCCAAGTTTGACAAGAAAGA
>WNFI01049195.1_pt1 | contig 10611 bp, 6 predicted proteins | sample 5400471 | NCBI WGS metagenome assembly WNFI01 (sample SAMN13153348, study PRJNA577476) | soil metagenome | isolation source: 100 cm saprolite on Douglas fir-dominated hillslope | place: USA:California | collected 2013-09-17 | reverse complement strand
CGAGGAGCGGCCGCGTTTTCGCGAATACGTCATACGCGAGCACCGCCCTTCGTTCGGGTACGAAGGCGATGTGCGCGTCGGCGCGGTGCTACCACCGCGGGGCGTAACTTTCTACGCGGTTCCCCGCGAGTATCATGTGAGGCCGGGCTACCGGTATGCGATCGTGAACGATCGGCCGGTGATTGTGGAACCGCGTAGCCGCCGGATCGTAGAAATCATCGAATAAGTGACGCCCGCTCTCTCAGAGCGAGCGTAGATATTGGAGGGCGGCCTTCGGGCCGCCACTCCCCCCACTGCTTGGCCATCAATAAGCACTGAGCGGGAGGTGCATCATGTTGAGTGCATCGAATCGAGCTGAACGTTACCGCAAACTGGCAAAGGGCTGTCGACGCCTAGCGTCAATTGGATTTTCGACTGAAACTCAAAACCACTTTCTACGAATGGCAGAGCATTACAGCACGCTAGCCGAGGCCGAGGAGGCTGCGGACGCTGGCGTGCCCGGTTAGCCACTTCGCCAGCTCAAAACCTAACGAAGACGGCTCGGAGCACGTTTCGTTTTCCATACCGTGATCCGGGCCGTCTCTGCTTGAACGTCTCACGTCCCTTCAGCAAAGTCACATTATGGAGGCTGCTAACGGCTCGGAGCACGTTTCGTTTTCCATACCGTGATCCGGGCCGTCTCTGCTTGAACGTCTCACGTCCCTTCAGCAAAGTCACATTATGGAGGCTGCTAAGATGTCATTTGTCCGATCCGTATTCGTCGCCGCCGTAGTTCTTGGCGCGGTCACGTCGGGAGTAGCGCTCGCGCAGACAACGGCGCCCCCGTCGTCATCTTCCAAGGTCGACGATGTCTCGAAATGGACATCGAAGCAATGGAATCGGGCAAAGGCCAAGTGGGCCGAGGAAAAGGAAAAATGGGCTGACTGCCAGAAGCAATCCGATAATCAAAATTTGACGGGCCGAAAGAGTTGGTCATTCCTCGCGTCCTGCATGACGCCTGCATCAACGTCGTCCAAGATCGACGATGTCTCCCAATGGACATCGCGGCAATGGAATCGTGCAAAGGCCAAGTGGGAAAGAGAAACAGAAAAATGGGCCGACTGTCAGAGGCAGTCGAAGGATCAAAATTTGACCGGCCGCAAGAGTTGGTCGTTCCTCGCGTCCTGCATGACCAGCGATTAAAATGACGGGCCGGACCAACACGATCATCTTCGGGCAAGGGGAAGTCCGATGCACAGGACCATGCTAGCGATTATTCTCTGCAGCACGTTCGCATTGCCTGCGAAGGCGGATACGATTTCGGGTGGGAAGATCGCCTCGGTCGACAGCGGAGGCAAGAGCTTCCACTACTCTTGGAGGAAGAAGCACTGGACGTTCAAGACGACGGATACGACCGCCGTTCGGGTCGGAAACAAAACTGGCAGTTTGTCTGATATCAAGGCCGGGCAATCCGCGAAGGTAGAATTTCAACGCCAAGGCGATGAGCGGATCGCGGTGATAATAATCGGGACGCGTGGGCGTGTGGCGGCGCGTCGGTTTACTTACCTCGGGCGCGTCGCCGTCGCGCGTCCATATATGGGAGTGCGCCTTGTTCGACCTCGTCGACAAGTCGGCGGAGGCAAGGTTAGGGAGCGAGCCGCTGTCGTTGTGAGTTTTTCGCAGCACGATCCGGGGACGGTGGAGTGCTGCAACGACCGTGAAGCGATCGGGTCTGCGCAGACCGATAGCGATGCATAGTCGTGCTACGTGATTGAGGACCTTAAAAATGGGGACGAGGAACGAGGCCGATAATCGCGCAAAATCGGATCGTGTGTTCGCGCGGTCGGCCCCGATTGGACAGGCCTGCCGAGTGGGCGCGGCGGTAACGTGGGTTTCGATATCCGAGAACCGACGCGTGCCGGTTAGCTCGTTTCGCTCACTCGAATCGTCACACCCTAAGGCTGCCCCGATCCCGCCACGCTCTATGGGTCCGCTTACTGGCTAGGACCGGCCGCAAATGCGCGCACCAGAGAGGTGGTCGGCGCGGCCGAGTCTGACCCATAGCGGCCATCAACGGTCCTAGGCGGCGCGCAGCTTTTTCCGCCGCACAATGCGAGCTGACCAAGGAGTGTGTCGCAATCAACAGCGACCACCGTCGTTGAGCCAACGAAAGCGGTTCACCGTAAAACTCGCGGCGACCTCAGGCAGGATTCCCAAGGAGTTGTTAATGAAAGAGTCTGACGGGGGAACCAATGCCGACGGCGTATTCGAGGGACTTGCCTGCAATCGCACTGGGATACCCTAGAACGCGAAGGCATATACTCGCCCATCGGCGCCGACGTAGAGGCGATCCTTGGTTGCGATCAAGGTTTGGAAATGATGAAGCCCGGTCATTGCGGGACCCGAGCGGTCAAGGATTGGCTCGCCAGTATCTCCCCGGAAGCCGTGCAACCGATTGTCGCCCTCAGCCCCGACCATCCAGACGATCGGATCGGCGTGTCCGTCGCTGGTCGTAACAATCGGAGAGCCTGCACCGCTGAGGCGGCCGCACCACGCCGTGATGAAAGCCGGGCGCTCCCCTGCGCGGATCTTCAAGACGGTGAGCTGATTCTCAGATGCCCCCGATGGGCAATGAGCCCCGGCACCTTGCAGGGCGACGTACAGGTCTGCGCCAACCTCATAAACCGCTGGTGCGGTCCGGATCGGCCCGCGAGACACGGTTTCGGCCGCGAGACTGCCGCCGATGCCGCCTAGATTGTTTTGATCGAGAAGATAGCCTGCTGATCCAGCGCAAGCCAGTTCGGCGGCGCAAAGAAGTCGCGCTTCTCGCTCGATCGATGCAGGTCCGGAGCAAGACGGAACACCGCCTCACCGTCCTTCCACGTCGAGACGCCGAAAGTATTTCCTGTGGCTACGAACAGCGACTGGCCGGCGACACTGATGCCGCCCGGAGCCCAAATACCGCCGCCGCGTGCACGCGTCGACCATGCCGCCACTCTCCGGGGCTCCTGGAGCGAAACTCCCACTACCCAGCCGTGGTAATCGCCGCAATCACCGAAATGACCGCCAAACGGCACGTACAGCATGCCGCCAAGAACAGTCAATGCGCCACGCTGATTCTGGTCCCGAGAATTGAAGGATTGGTGGACGCTGCGTAGAGCGTCGGTGACATCGATCGGCCATCCCGGCATAAGCGAGCCGTCCTTTAGCGACAAAGCAAAAAGGCGATGTCGTGGACCCGATGACTCCGCGATGTTGGCGTCGAGATAGATCGCTGCGCTGGCCTCGTCAATCACAGGGGTGCCGGTAATCCCAAGCGGACTGATATTTCCGCATCTGAGCGCCGAGCGCGCGACTGGTTTGCCGAGTGACCTGGTCCAGATGGCGTCGCCGGTCGTCGCGTCGAGAGCATGGACATTGTTCTCCTCCGTGGCGACCAGTAGCATCCCTGAGCTCGATCCCGGTTCGCGCCAATGGAGTGGCTGGGCATAAACATTACCAGCCACACGTGTGTGGAATTTTTCGTCCACGTACAAAGATTTTGCTCGTTGCCAGGTCAGCCCCGGCACAACGAAATTGCCCTTGCGATCGGGGCTGCCATGGTAGGTCAGGACATGGTCTTGCGCCGAACCTTGCGGCGATTGCGCCAACACCGAACGACTCGCCGTGATCAGTGCGAGCGCAAACACAAGCTTTGCCCAGCGCATCATCGCTTGCTTCATCGTTCATCTTCCAGGCATGTTGAAACAGCAATACGTCAATCGCACCGACATTTTCCGCTGAAGCGGCTGGCGCCCGCGGTTCTGGGTAATCGAGAGTCCGGCAGCACGGCGCGGAATTCTTCTGGATGCAGAACCTGACTTTTGTTCCAGATCTGCCGTTTGGCGGAGATTTTTCTCTTTGGCGCCACCGATCCCAGTCCTAAAGCTGGTTGGTGTTTCAAGAGCACCGAGAGCAATGTATTGGCAAGTTCAAGGATGTCGCAGCGAGCCGCGCCGCGCGTGAAGGGGCTTTCTGGCCTCGTCAGACATGCCAGCGATCGATCCAACACCAAAGCTGTTGGGGCCAAGTCTCGGCAGCTATCTGAGGTACACCGGTCGTGATGCCAATGTAGCCGCGAAGGCCGCCCTTGACCCGGAGCCGCCACCGACTGTGCATCGCAGCAATTGAGACAACGCTGGCTTGTTGCGGGGAACCGGCGGAATGGCAAGGCCGAGCGCATTCGTGCTGCGCTGGTCCCGGACCCCGTGTTTCCAGCAAGCGTGAAAATGCTCCAATCCAAATCTTAAAACCAACCGGCAACGCCGCGGCGTGCGGCCTTGCCCGTCTTGCTTGCTCTTTAGCCGGTGGGGTGTGCGAATTCTCGAACTCGCACACCGCTCCGTGAAGCTCAACATCAGTTTGCTTCGCATCGGGTTCTCCCTAATGAAAATTTGTTTTGGTTGCCTTGAAGCTCGACTCCCTCAGGATCGCGACTGATTTTTTCGACAGTCGCAGGTGCGGTATTGTGACTCCGCTTGGGTGGTGCAACAAGCCTAATCCATGGGCTTGGGCGCTATATTTGCTGGGCTGATTGGAGGGACAACCCCCACACGGAAGTCGCGGCCAGTGGGGATTCGATGCGGCCCCGCTCATGTCCACTTCAGGCGCTGGACGATCGCACGGCCCATCACCCAGTCCTTGTTACTTTCGGAGAGGAAACTCAGCTCTTCGGTGAAATGGCTGATGCGCTGACGGTAGCTTCCCTTGGCGTAGGTATTGGTCAGGTCGGTACCCCAATAGCTGCGCTGCGAGCTGCCAGATTCCTCCGGGTGGGCTGCTCTTTCCGCTTTCGAAGGCAGACCCGCCGTAAGCAGAGGTGCGTCGTGACGGGCGATTCTGACCCAAAGCCGTCATCGAGGGCGACCAGCTGGTAAAGGTGCGTCGCCCCGCAACGCAGAACCGAAAACGCCCGAAAAAAGCGCAGCGAACCCGGGCCTCAGTCAAAACCGGCAGACAGATCTGCCGCGCTTGACGAAGACGCTGGCGCACAGCACAGCGGCCCGGAAGCCGCTAGCCCCGGTGGCGCGGGTCGAGCGCGTCGCGCAGCCCGTCGCCGAAGAGGTTGAAGGCGAGGACGACGAAAAAGATCGCCGCGCCCGGCCACATCGCCATCCAGGGCGCCTGCTCGAGGAAGTTCTTCGCAGTGTTGAGCATGCTGCCCCACGAGGGCGCCGGCGGCTGCTGACCAAGGCCGAGGAAGGAGAGGCTTGCTTCGGCGATGATCGCGGCGGCGATGGCGAGCGTCGCCTGCACCATGATCGGCGCGAGGATGTTGGGCAGGATGTGGCGCAAGACGATGCGGCGATGCGGGTTGCCGACCGCGCGCGCGGCTTCGACGTAGTCCTCGACCTTGGCGTTCAGCACCTGCGCCCGCGTTAGGCGGATAAAGGCAGGCATCGCCGAGATGCCGATCGCGATCATGGCATTGGTGAGGCTCGGGCCCAGGAAGGCGGCGAGCGCGATGGCGAGGATGAGGAAGGGACAGGCGAGGAGCGCATCGGTGATGCGCATGAGGAGCCCGTCGAGGAACCCGCCGACATAGCCCGAGACGAGGCCGATCGGTACGCCGCAGGCAAGCGAGATGCAGACCGAGATGACGCCGGCGAGGAGTGAGGCCCGCGCTCCGAAGATCACCCGCGAGAGCACGTCGCGGCCGATCTCGTCGGTGCCGAACCAATGCCCAAGCGACGGCGGCTTGCGCACGGCGGACCAGCTGGTCGCGACCGGATCATAGGGCGCGATGAGCGGCGCCACTACCGCGACCACGACGAAGAACAGCACGACGACGGCCCCGACCATGGCACCGCGCCGCTTGGCGAGGCGCCGAATCGCGCGCCGCCAAGGCTTGGCGTTGGCGGGCGCGGCTGCTGTCGCCGTCGTTATGCCGATCGCCGTCATGCCCGCAACCTCGGATTGACCAGGAAATACGTGATGTCGGCCAAGAGGTTGAGAGCGATATATGCCGTCGCCGTACAGAGGACGACGCCTTGCACCACGGCGTAATCGCGGTTGAAGACGGCGTCGACGATGAGCTTGCCGAAGCCGGGAATGGTGAAGACCTGCTCGGTCAGGACCGCTCCCGAGAGGAGCTGACCGAACTCGAGCGCGCCAAGCGTCACCACCGGGACGAGGGCGTTGCGCAGTCCGTGCTTGATGACGACGATCCGCTCTGCCAGCCCCTTGGCGCGCGCAGTGCGGATGTAGTCCGTGCCCATTACTTGCAGCATGGCGGCGCGGGTATGGCGCATCATGATGGCGGCAATGGCATTGCCGAGGACGAAGGCCGGCATGATCATCGCGCCGAGATTCTGCCCGAGATCCTCGAAGGGACTGACATAGCCCGAGGCGGGCAGCCAGCCGAGCTGCACCGAGAAGAGGAGGATCATGAGGAATCCGAGCCAGAAATTCGGCATCGAGAGGCCCCAAAGCGCGAAGACGTTGGCCGCGTAATCCCAGATCGAGCCGTTCTTCACCGCCGAGAGCACGCCAGCCGGAATGCCGATAAGCACCGCAAAGCACATGGCGAGACCGGCGAGCTCCGCAGTCACCGGCAGTTTCTCGAGCACGAGGTCGAGGACGGGCCGATTGATGCGGATCGACTCGCCGAGATCACCGTGCACGACGGCCTCGACCCAAAGGCCGTAACGCACCGGGAGCGGCTGGTCGAGATGGTACTTGGCGCGAAGGAACGCGATCACCTGCGGATCGCGCTCCTCACCGGCCATCGCCAGCGCCGGATCGCCCGGCAGCAGCTGCTGCAGGCCGAAGACGATCATCGAAACGAAGACCAGCGTCGGGATGATGATGGCGATGCGGCGCAGGAGATAAGCGAACATGACCCTATCCGACCAGGAGCGGCGGCCTCACCGCAGGGTCAGGCCCTTGACCCGTACGAGCCCGTCGGGGATGGGCGTGAAGCCGCTGAGCTTGGGCGAGTAGGCGTAGATCCACTTGCGGTGGAAGAGGTAGATGATCGGTTCGTCCTTCGCGGATAATGCTGCGATCGCCTCGTAATGCTTCAGGCGCTCGGCAGGATCGGCCGTCATGCGCGACAAATCGAGTTCCTTCTGGACCTCCTGGTTGCAGTAATGGCCGTCATTGAGCGCAGCGCCACAGGCGAGGAAGCTGTAGAGATTGCCGTCGGGGTCAGTGCGGCCACTCCAGGCGAGATAGAACGCCTGCATCTTGCCCTGCACCGATATATCGAGTGCGCGGGCGAACTCGGTCACCTGCAGCTTGACGTCGAAGCCGGCTTCCTTCGCCATCGATTGGATGACCTGGGCGGCCAGCTCATTCTCGGGACCGATCGGCACCATCAGGGTGAAGGACGGGTTGGGCACTCCCGCCGTCTTGAGCAGCGCCTTTGCCTTGGCGACATCACGCTTTGGCATCGGATCGTTCTTGGCATAGTACGGATTCTGCGGCGAGACCCATTGGTTGCCGGGCAGGAACTGGCCCTCGAAGACCACCTGGTTGATGGCATCCCGATCGAGCGACAGCTCCAAGGCTTGGCGCACGCGTGGATCCTGGCCGAGCGGACTCTTCGCCATGTCGCCATTGGCGAGGTTGATCGTGATGCCGTCGTATCCGAGGCCGACGATCGTTGCGAGCTGTAGCTTCTTCTCCTGCTGAATCCCTTTGACGTCCGTAGCTGCCGCGCGCTCGATGAAATCGAGCTGGCCGGAGCGCAGATTGGCGAGCCGCACAGTCGAATCCGGGATCGGCTGATAGATTACCTTGTCGATATGGACATTGTCCTTGTCCCAGTAGTCGGCGAACTTATCGAGCACGATGCGGTCCTGCGCGACCCGCTCGACGAACCTGTATGGGCCCGCACAGACGGGATGGTTGCCGAACTTGTCGCCCGCCGCCTCGGCCGCCTTGGGCGAGACCATCATGCCGGCGCGGTCGGTGAGCTGCGCCAGAAGCGGCGCGAAAGGCGTCGAGAGGTTGAGCTTCACCGTATGGTCGTCCACCACATCGACGCTGGTGACGGCGCCGATTTCGGCCTTACGATAGGAGCCCTGCATCTTGAGATGCCGCTCGATCGAATATTTCACTGCGGCCGCATCCATCGGCTCGCCGTCCTGAAACTTGACCCCCGAACGCAACGCCACGGTCAACGCCTTGTTATCGGCGGACCAGCTGTAGCCGGTCGCGAGCTGCGGCACGATCTTGAGATCTGCGGTGATGTCGAACAGCTTGTCGCAGATGCCGGCAAAGACGATGCGGCCGACATATGTGCGCGCGAGGGTGGGGTCGAGGATGTCTGGATCCTCGGCTAAACCGATGCGCAACGTCGTCTCAGCCATGACGCCGCCGGCCCAAGCGGCTAGCACGCCCGCCAATATCATCACTTTGAACCCGCGCATGCTTGTCTCCCATTGTGGTGACCGGCTGTTGCCCCGTTGTCCTAACAGGATCGCATTATCGGCCCGGCGTTGCCTCTGCGACTGCCGGCGCATCGCCCGGCCGCCGGAAGAATTTTTGCAGCTTGGCAAGGTTAGGGTTGCCCCGCAATTGGTTCGCCGGCGGCAGGACCGCCTCCGGAATCTCGATCTCGCGCCAGAAATGACATGCCGTGCGATGCGCCGCGGCGGAGCCATCCTCTTCTAAGACCGGCTCCTCGGTCCGGCAACGCTCGCGTGCATGAGGGCAGCGCGTGTGAAAGCGGCAGCCGTTCGGCGGGTCTAGCGGTGACGGCACGTCTCCTTGCAGGATGACGCGCTTCCGCTTGAGCACGGGCTCCGGCAACGGAATCGCCGAGAGCAGAGCCTGCGTATAGGGGTGGCGCGGTCGGGCGAAGAGGCTCCGCTTGTCGGCAAGCTCAACGATCTTGCCGAGGTACATGACGGCGACGCGGTCGGCGATGTGCTTCACCACGGCGAGGTCGTGGGCAATGAAAATGTAGCTGAGGTGGAAGCGGCGCTGCAGATCCTGGAGCAGGTTGACGACTTGCGCCTGGATCGAGACGTCGAGCGCCGAGACCGGCTCGTCGCAAACGATGAGCGACGGCTCGACGGCGAGCGCCCGAGCGATGCCGATGCGTTGGCGCTGGCCGCCGGAGAACTCGTGCGGGTAGCGCCGCATCTGATGCGGCGCGAGGCCGACGAGCCCGAGCAGCTCCTCGACGCGCGCCATGCGATCTGCGCCCGAGGCAAGGCCGTGCAGGGCCAGCGGCTCGGCCAGCATCTCGCCGACTGTCATGCGCGGATTGAGCGATGCATAAGGGTCTTGGAAGACGATCTGCATGGCGCGACGCAACCTGCGCGTCTCCTCCCCGCCGAGCTCGAAGATGTTCCTGTCCTGGAAATAGACCGCGCCTGAACTTGCCTCGATAAGACGGAGAACCAGGCGGCCGGTCGTCGACTTGCCGCAGCCGCTCTCGCCGACGAGCGCCAGTGTCTCGCCCGGGGCCACGGTGAAGCTCAGATCGTCGACCGCCTTGACTGCACCTCGGCTGCGTCCGAAGAAGACTGATTTCACCTGGAAGTGCTTGACCAGCTTCTCGACGCGCAGCAGCGGGCCGTCCGTCCTGGCAGTGGTCGAGGGCGCCGCGGCGCGCGGCCTCACGCTGTCAGCCGCGCCGCTCACAGTACGTTCTCCTCAAGCGGCGCCCGCCAGCAGGCCGAGAAGTGCCCCGGCTTGACCTCCGCAAGCGGCGGCTCGGACGCTCGGCAGGCGTCGACCGCAAAGGGGCAGCGCGGATGGAAGTGGCAGCCCTGGGGAAGATCGAGCGGGCTCGGCACCATGCCCTCGATCGTCGCCAAGCGGTCCTGCTCGCTATGCAGCTTTGGGATCGAGCCGAGCAGCCCCACGGTATAGGGATGCTGCGGGTCGGCGAAGAGCGCCGTGACTTCGGCACGCTCGACGACTCTGCCGGCATACATTACGACGACCTCCTGCGCGAGCTCGGCGATGACGCCGAGATCGTGAGTGATCAGCATGATGGCGGCGCCGGTCTCGTCGCGCAGATTGCGCATGAGATCGAGGATCTGCGCCTGTACCGTGACATCGAGGGCGGTCGTCGGCTCATCGGCGATAAGCAGCTTCGGATCGCAAGCCAGCGCCATCGCGATCATGACGCGCTGGCGCGTGCCACCCGAGAGCTTGTGCGGATATTCGCTGAAGCGCCGCTCGGGCGCCGGGATGCGCACACGGCGCAGCATCTCGATCGCCCGCTCGCGCGCCTCCTGAGTCGCCATTGCGCGGTGCCGCAAGATGACCTCGACGATCTGATCCCCGATGGTGAAGGCCGGATTGAGCGAGGTCATCGGCTCCTGGAAGATCATCGAGATCTTGTTGCCACGCAGCTCGCGAAGCTGCGCTGCCGGCAGGCCGATGAGGTCGGTTCCGTCGAACCGCACCACGCCGCCGGCGATGCGCCCCGGCGGCTGGGGCACAAGACCCATGATGCTGTGCGCCATGACGCTCTTGCCACAGCCGCTCTCGCCGACGACGCCAAGGGTGCGCCCGGCGAAGAGCGTAAAGCTAATAACATGGGAGTTCCCCCGGCTCTGCCGGGGTGGCAGTAGAAGTTTGACTTATGCGGCGGTCGTCCGGGCCGGGAAACTTGCGATCGTTGAGACG
>WNFI01361152.1_pt1 | contig 10612 bp, 11 predicted proteins | sample 5400471 | NCBI WGS metagenome assembly WNFI01 (sample SAMN13153348, study PRJNA577476) | soil metagenome | isolation source: 100 cm saprolite on Douglas fir-dominated hillslope | place: USA:California | collected 2013-09-17 | reverse complement strand
AGCGCGATCATGATGTGCGCGAAGTCCTGGCAAACTCCTTTGCGCGCCGACAACGCGTCGTCAATGGGCGAATCAACCCCGGTGCTGTTGGGGACGTAGGCGAATTTCTCGTTGATGCTTTTCGTGATCTCAAGCATGAGTTCGAGCGGAGAGCCGCGGCGCTCGAGTTTCATTTCGCTGGCCAGGTCTTCGAGAAGCGGCGTGGGACGAGCGAACGCGCTGGGGAGCATCATCTCCCAGTAGTCGCCGGTGGAGACTTGCTCGTCGAGTTCGTCCCAGGTGCGCTCGATTTCGGTGAAGGGATTCGCTGCGGGCAGGACCTCAACCAGCGACTGGGCTTTGACGGTCAACTCGGAGTGGCTGCCGGCAATGTCGAAATGGTGAACGATGTTGCCGAGGAAATCGCGGTACTGCATGACGGAGGCGGCGGGGCGGACGTCGAGGGAGAAGCTGAGGCAGCGCTGGCCTTCGTCACTGCGCGGCTGCATGCGGACTTCCATCACGCTCTCGCGGACCGCGGGCTTGTAACGGAATTTGGTGACGTGGCGGACGGAATAGATCATCTGGGCTCTTCCCTCTTCCCTCTTACTTAGTTCCCTTCTTACTTTTCTCTGTGATCCTCTGTGTCCTCTGTGGTAAATGCTTTTAAAATCTTTACCACAGAGGACACAGAGGGTCACTGAATATAAAACTCTTGCCTTACGAGACCATCGCCGCCTCTACCGGATAATCAAAATAAATCTGATGAATCGAGTTGTGCGCCTGCGCACACAGCGAGCGAATGTTGTTCAAGTAAGTCTGCAAGCCTTCAGTCATGATTTCCTCAATCTGTGTGAAGCTGAGGCTGGCGCGCAAGCGTCCAGAGAGTCGCATGGGAGCGCTGGCTTTGCGTTCCGTCAGTTCGCCGATAGCTTGCAGCGCGGCGTGAATTTTATCCACGGAAAAGCGCACGGAATGCGGAAAGTCAGCGCTCAGCAGCAGGAATTCTGCCACGCGCAACGGACGCAACTCGGCCGTATATTTCTTGCAATAGGCTTCAAACGCGGTGCAGCATTTCAGCAAGCCGACCCACTCCAGGTATTCGTCGCTGTCGATGCTGAGCTCCCAGGGCTGAGTAAACCGGCGGAAATGTGCACCCACCAAGGCGGCCAGCCCATTGGTGCGCTCCACATAACGGCCAAGCTGAATATACTGCCAGCCCTCGCCGTGGCTCATTGTCGAGTCGGTGACACCCTGAAAAAGATGCACGCCGTCGAGGGCTCCGCGAAAAAATAGTTGCGAGTGCAGGAGCCACGCCTCGCCGGTGGGAGTGCTGACGATCTGCAAGTAGAGTCGGTTGAGTTGCTCCCACATTTCAGAGCTGCATTGCTCGCGTACCTGCCGCATGTTTTCGCGCGCGGCCGAAATGCAAGACACAATCGAGGAAGGATTGGAACGATCAAGAGTAAGGGTGTAGGCGAGGGTTGCGGAATCTATTTGTGCCCCAGCCGGAACCGGAATCTGGAGTGCGTCGAGCAAGCGCAACCAGCGCCCCGCACCTGCGTCCGGCGACTGGTCGAGCCGCAGTTGGAAGTCCACATCAATCAGGCGCGCCGTATGCTCGGCGCGCTCCAGGTAGCGGCTCATCCAATAAAGACTGTCGGCGACTCGGGACAACATAGTCGTATCCTTATGGTCTTTTATCTGCACTTGCATCCGGTCTTGCATCCGAACTTGGTCACCTCGACTAGCATCTGAATTTTCCTCACGCCCGCAACACCCAGGTATCTTTGCTGCCGCCGCCTTGCGAGGAGTTCACCACCAGCGAACCGCGGCGCAAAGCCACGCGCGTAAGCCCGCCTGGAACCAGGGTTACGTTTTCCCCATAAAGAATGTACGGGCGCAGATCAATATGCCGCGCCCCAATTTCGCCATCCACAAAACACGGCCCCCGCGACAAAGCCAGCGTGGGCTGCGCGATGTAGTTGCGCGGCTCAGCTTCAATCAGCCGCCGGAATTTCTCTCGCTCCGCAGCCGTGCTGTGTGGCCCAATCAGCATGCCATATCCGCCAGATTCGCCCACGGCTTTGACCACCATCTCACCAAGATGCGCCAGCACGTGGTCACGCTGTACTTTGTCAGTGAGCACAAAAGTTTCGATGTTGTCGAGAATCGGATCTTGCCCCAGGTAATATTTAATGATTTTCGGAACGAAGGCGTAAGTCGCCTTGTCGTCCGCGACCCCAGTGCCGGGAGCGTTCGCCATCGTCACATTGCCCGCGCGATAAGCATTGAACAGTCCCGGAACCCCCAGCCGCGAGTCCGTCCGGAAGCCCAGCGGATCAATAAAGTCGTCGTCCACCCGGCGGTAGATAACGTCCACCCTGCGCAGCCCGGCGGTCGTCCGCATATAAACAATGTTGTCGTGCACCAGCAGATCGCGCCCTTCCACCAATTCGATTCCCATCTGCTGCGCCAGGAAAGTGTGCTCAAAGTAGGCAGAATTAAAGATTCCCGGCGTTAGCAGAACGATCGTCGGCTCGTGTCGCCCTGGATAATTCACTGGGATGAGCGCGCGCAGGGTGGAAAGCAGCGACTGCGAATAGTGGTCAATCGGCCGCACGCCGTAATCGCTAAACAAGCTGGGAAAAACCCGCTTCAGCACTTTGCGATTGGCCAGCATGTACGAAACTCCGCTGGGAACGCGCAGGTTGTCCTCGAGCACGGCGAAGCTGCCGTCGGGCAGGCGGACCAGATCGCTGCCACAGATGCTCACATAAATTCCACGCGGCACCGGCAGCCCGCGCATCTCGCGCCGGAAATGTTTGCAACTGTAAATCAATTCGCGCGGCACCACCCCGTCGGACAGAATCGTCCCCTGGTTATAAATATCCTGCAGAAAAAGATTCAGCGCGGTGATGCGCTGCGTCAGGCCCGCCTCAATGCGCTGCCATTCCTGCCCCGGAATGATGCGCGGCAGAAGATCGTTAGGGAAAACCCGCTCAGTTCCCTGCTCGTTTCCGTAGACGGTGAACGTGATCCCCTGATGCAAAAACGATAAATCCGCCGCCTGCTGGCTCTTCTTCAGCTCCTCGCCCGGCAACTCCAGCAGCGTCCGAAACAACGCCTGATAATGCGACCGCGGCACCCCCGGAGACTCGAACATCTCGTCATAGGCGCCATCAAACTGATAATTCAGAAATGGCGGAGGAAAAGGGGAGGGCACAGAAATCGACTTGACCCGCAGTGAGCGAGATCTGGCTCGTCCGTGTTGCACTCATAGAAGTCTAGAGGCCAGGCGGCGGGGCGTCCAATTGAAATTCTTTATTGCGGGTATTGCCGGAAGGCTCGCCCAAGCGAACCGTACCTGACGTCAATCACATTCGATATTTGCCGAGGTCCTCGTCGTTCAACCCTTCCAGCCACTTGCGCAGTTCTTCGCTAGTCGCGGGATCCGAGGCGCTGGCCGTCTTCTTGGACGTCTTCAAAACTTCGTCTTCCACAAAAATCGGGCAATCCACCCGCAAGGCAAGCGCCAGCGCATCCGACGGCCGCGAGTCCACGCTGATCACCCTTCCCTCACGTTCCATCCAGATCACGGCGAAAAACGTATCTTCCTTCAATTCGGTGACGACAACTTTATGCACGTGCGCGTCGAGCCCGGTGAGCACATTCTTTATCAAATCGTGGGTCATCGGCCGCGGGGTGCTGACTTTCTCAATCTCCAGCGCGATCGCATTCGCCTCGTAAATGCCAACCCAGATCGGCAGCACGGTGTCGCTGGTAGCGTCTTTCAGAATCACAATCGGCGTGTTCGTAACCGGGTCCAGCAAAAGCCCGCGAATTCTCATTTCGACTTCCATCGTGCCTCCTTCACTTGCTACACAACCATCTCGCCCAAGAGGCTATTCGGGAAAGCCGTGGTGACGACCACCGGAACGTAGCTTCCCTGCTCTAGGCTCACGCCTTCGGGCGCGGTGAAATTCAGCGTCTTGTTCTGTGAAGTCCTTCCCTGCCACTGTTGCCGTGCTTCGTTTCTTCCTTCAACCATCACCTCAATTTGCTGGCCCACATGCTTCTGATAGCTAGCCTTCTGCAGCGCTCTTTGAGTTTCCAGCAGCACATTCAGGCGGCGGGATTTTTCCTCGTCAGGGATCGCGTCGAGCATCGTGAACGACGGCGTGTTGGGACGCGGCGAATACTTGAAAGCGAAGACGCCGTCGTATCCGACTTCATCCAGCAGTCCTAAAGTTTCCTGGAAGTCGGCTTCCGTCTCGCCGGGGAACCCTACAATGATGTCGGTGGTGATCGAAATCTCGCGCCGCGCCGCCTTCATCCACGCAATGCGCTCCAGATATTGCTCGCGGGTGTAGAGGCGCTGCATGGCGTCGAGCACGCGAGTTGACCCGCTCTGCACCGGCAGATGCACGTGATCGCACAGCGCCGGAACCGCATGAATGGCCTCAATAATGTCTCGGCCAAAGTCCCGCGGATGCGAAGTCGTAAACCGCACCCGCCGGATCCCCTCGACTTGCGCAACCGCCGCCAGCAACTCAGCGAAGCTTCTCTTCCCTGCCCGATCCCCTGCCGGATCCCGATACGAATTCACGTTCTGTCCGAGCAACTGAATCTCGGTATAGCCGAGTGCGGCCATCTGACGCGCTTCCGCCAACACCGACTCCGACGTCCGGCTGCGTTCTTTTCCCCGCGTGAACGGAACCACGCAGTAGGAGCAGAACTTGTCGCAGCCTTCAATAATTGTGATGTATCCGCGATGGGGATTGGTGCGGGCGGTGAATTCGGTTTCGAAACACTCGTCAGTTTCGCGGTCGTCGAGTCCGGTGACGCGCCGGTTCCCTGCTTCCAGTTGCACCAGCATCTGCGGAAGGTTGCGATACGACGCCGACCCCGCCACCAACGACACATACGGCGCTTTCTCAAAAATCTCTTTACCCTGTTGCTGCGCCACGCATCCCAGCACGCCGAACTTCTTGCCTTGCTTTTCGTATTTCTTGTAATCGTTAAGCCGGTTAAAAACTTTCTGCTCCGCCTTGTCGCGAATCGAGCAGGTGTTGTACAGCACCAGCCCGGCTTCTTCCACCGTCGGCACCTGGCGGTATCCCTCGGAAACCAGCGTGCCCACAACTTTCTCCGAGTCGTGCGCGTTCATCTGGCACCCAAAAGTCTCCAGGTAAAACGTCTTCGTTTTTTCGGACCCTTGCTCCTGCGCCGGCATCGGTTTCAGTATAAACCCAGGCTCTGGGCTCAGGATTTAGGATTCAGGCTTCGGGATCCAGCTTCAAGATGGGCGCACCGTTCAAGCTTTGCTTGGGCGGGGCTTTTCTTGCCCCCGAAAACGCCCGTGTGGAGCCTGCCCTGAGCGAAGTCGAAGGGTCGGACACTGGACGCTTTCGACGTTTGTCCGTCTGGCGTTGAGCTTAGGGACTTCCTGATGCTCGGACAAACGTCGCAGAAGGCTGTCAGCAAGCTTCCCGACACAGTCCCGGCTCAGACGATGCTGCTCTCCCCTACCGAAGACTTGGCACTTGTGCTGCCCAAAGAAGTGCGGCGTGCGATCATGGCTGCTGAATCGTACAAGCTGTTCTTCGTCTTCGAGAATTTCATCCGGGACTTCGTGTTAGAGACTCTTTCAGAAATCGATCCGGTGAACTGGTGGGACAAAGTTCCACCGGATGTGCAGACTGAGGTTCAGAAGCTCGAAGAGACCGAACAGCAAAAGCAGTGGGTGGCTCTGGATTCCCGGTCGAAGCTTGCCTTAACCACTCTTCCGCAGTTGCTCCGGATTATGGATGACACGAAAACCTGGAATGATATTTTCAAGGCGATAGTCCGGGACAAGTTCCTGATTCAAGAAGGGCGAAGTATCTCGCATCTCCGCAACACCCTTTGCCACATGTCCGACATCTCCGACGAAGAAGTTGAACGAGTTAAGCAGGTGATCCGCGACTGGTTCCGCGTAGTAGCTCCGTAACACAATCTCCATCCCAGCGTTTTCTGCAAGGGAGACGGGGTCGATTCAAACCGCATGTCGAGCAGCTGCCGCCCCCTCAGCATCGCTCATAAACTTAAATGCTTGGTATTGATTCGTCAGCTTGGCGGCCTCTTCACTAGCTGTGGTAATTGCGGTCATACCTAAGGCTTTTAGCAGCAGTCCCCAGAATTTTGGAGTCCATGGTGCCGCATCAATCTCCACAATCTTGCCGGCTGCATCAAGAATCTTGTTCCACTTTCCCGCGTCGAGGGCCTTCAACTGCCGTTGAAACTCTCGATAATCTGGTATGAGCTCAGTTTCAATCAGACTCTTGGCTAATTGTGCGATCTCTTTGACCTCGCTTCCTGCTTTTGTCTGCTCTTCAAGTGTCTTAGACAGCTTCCAGAGGTGCATCGTGAACCCTTCACGGGTGTCCTTTACCTTGTCCCTAATCTCAAGTATCTGAGTGGCATGATACGTCCGAATTTTGGGCAGTAAGTACTTGAAGATAGCCTCCGCTTCCAACGCAACTAGGACATCTCTGCCAGGCCTTTGCGCCCTCGTTATGAAGATTTGAGGATGACTTATATCCGTACGTAGCAAATGAGCGATGAGATCTCTTTTCATGTATCTATTGATTGAGGTAAGAGATTTTGCCACAGGCATCTCAAGTACACCGGACACTGTTTCTTGGAAAGTGAGCCGATCGCGGTAACGTATAACCTTTCTTCTGACCTTGTGGCATTTGACTGTACAGTTGCGCTTGCCTGAGTATTTGTCCGTCAGAGGCGTATACAACGCCAGCATGATGTTCGTCGTGTCGAACACCTGATCCCCGTCTCGGAAGTCATCCCAAGTAAGTAGTTCTCCCGGCCCGTTGGTTCCATCATTGATGTAGTGAATCGGCACCCTCTTTTCCTCGTGGAGGAAGATTTTTTCAGGGATGTCATCTCTTCGTGGCTTCTCAAATACAGTCACGATCTCCTCGGCTGTATATTCCACTCTATCTACTGGGCGGTCCGGGACTGGGGGGCTGGGCAGCCTACGAAGAACGCCTTCATCGAAAAGCGTTCCATACTCCAATTCCCAGTCTACGATGTCAGCTCGATAGTCCGAAGATTCGACGATGCGGGACGATTCATCAACTCCCAGTACGAAGTGGCGCGTTTCCTTGGATGTATAAGGGAGGAAAACTTGATCGTAGAAAACGCAAAGCGTTGCTGCTTCAGCTCTATCCCTAATTATTAGGTCCGAATTGTAGACTACTTTGAATCCTTGATTCTTTCCTGATGACATCAAACAAAAGCCTCCTCCCAGAAGCGGGGCTGGGCGGGTGCCGCACCTTTAACGATCTTTGCGTGCACCATTCCTGTTGAGGGTGCCCCATCTTTGCGTTTTTTGCAAGAGCCTGGCGGGCTGGCCCACCCTTTGCATTGCCCACCGAGGCTGCCCCACCCTTCGCGGTTTTCGAAGGGTGGGCCTCTCGGTAGTCCGCGCTGTGAAGGTTTCCGACCTTCGCATCTTCAAATTCCGGCGGGCAGGCCCACCCTATGTTTGAATCTGGGGAGTCTCTTGAAGCTCGGCTAATAAACGATTAGTAATTTGCGCGATAACGATGTTTGTTACTGAAGGAAGAAATATGGCTGTCAGTAGGCCGAGATAGGTACAGCCAAGGACATTGACGGCCAGATAGCGAAACGCTTCAGGACTCAAATGCTCCCAGACCAATTCCGCAGGCGTTAATCGCGCTTGTGCTGGAATCGCTGCGATAAACATAAACGACAATATCGCAACCATGAGCAGCAAACCAGTCAATCCTATTACTCCACTGAGCGTCCAGAGAGTTTTCCAGAATGTACGACAATACACGACTGTATTTAGAAGAATCCCCGGTACGCAAATAATCCAGAATAGATGTCCGAGAGTAGCCTGATCGACCGCCATCCGCATTGACCAATCAGGCCAGACGAGGAGTGAAATGGCGATGACGAGCGATACGGCTGTCGTCGGAAGCGCATAGTCACTAAAATTAATGGACGGATCCTGGTTCGAACTCGGGCTCGAACTCTCCACCGAAGCTTCGCGAGACGGCACGCCTGAACTCCTTGTTGTGTAAGTCTACGTCGCTAACTCCACCAGAATTTCGGCAACCAGACAGACGCTGAATACCATTACCGCAGTTCCTGATGATTCTCGCCACACTTTGACCCAATCCACTGTTTCCTTTTGATGACTGCTCGACGGAATGGATGACAGCAATAGGTCGGTACAAAGCGGAACTGCCCAAACATACACTGATGCAAAAGCGAAACCCGATAGACCAAATACGAATATCCCAACCGAATTCTGGAGGTTCGGGGACTTTCTTATGTCCACAATGACGCTGAGCGCAATTATCAAACTCGCTAATCCGAGTTCCCCCTTTGCATAGAACTGCCGTAGGGTGATTTTCGGTCTGGGCTTGGTATAACGTACGAACAACATACCTACGATGAGTGGCGCAAATATACCGATGGCGATGTTGATGAGAATCCAGTAGCCGATTGCGATCCAGTGAGACACCCTGCCGAAACTCCTGCCAGGTTAGTTCAAACGACTTCCTACCCTAAAGTGTGTCGGAATTGTGCTACAAACATTGCCTTCTTGCAATAGTCACTCCCTACACAACCCATTTCCTTAGAAAACTTGCAGTGCCGGAGCGTTGTGTCTATCGCGGTGCGGCTTCACGACAATCTCCACATCCTGGTCGAGCGCCACCAGGAAGCGCAGCAGACGTTCCACGGAAAACTGCCGGAACTCACCGCGCAGCATCTTCGAGACATCGGGCTGGCGGACTCCGAACAAGCCGGCCGCCTCCACCTGTTTGAGGCCGCGAGCTTTTAGGATGGTGTCGATCTTGAATACCAGGTGCGCCTTGACTAAATGCTCTTCCGCGTTCGGCACACCGAGGTCCTTGAACACATTGCGGCTTCCGATTTCGTATTCCTTCCTGTGGCTCATAGCTTTCTCTCCCTGGCAATCTGTTCGGCCTCGCGCGATATAGTGATATCACTATACTCTGGATGAAAAAGGCCGTGGCTACTTCCGAAGGTTGGCCAGTTCAGACCGAACCTCGTCCAGCCTGTCCTGTCGGCGGCGGAATTCCGCTCTGGCTGCGTCGCTGTGGGCCGTTTGTCGCCAATAGAGGTCGTTCGCGTAGTGGATGGAGTCCATTTCTTGACGCAGCGCGGCAATTCGCTCTTGCCTCTTAGCTTCGGTCTGCATGGCCGTCTGCCTTTACTGGTTATCGGCCACGGAACAACGAAGGTTAGTAGAGCCTTTATCGTTGCTGAGGATACCCATGACACGGCAGCAGGTGTATCATTGTCCCAATTTGCGAGGGGCGGAGCCGCTAATCTGGAACCCCCGACTTGTGTCCATCCCCAGACGGTGGCTCCGGTAAATCATGGAAACCGCTGCCTCGAGTTAAGACGCTGCACACATAAAGAGCATCAAAAGGGTGAGTACGCCGGCTTGGCGGCCACCAAGTTTTCGATCCCAGCCCAAGTCAAAACCGTCGGACAAGAGTGTCCGACCCTTCGACTTCGCTCAGGGCAGGCTCCACACGGGCGTTTTCCGCTCCGGCCTTTCCCTGTTAATAACTTTGTCAAGCCCTCCGCGCGGCCGATTCCCCCTAATCCGCTGACCCAGTTCATCAAATAAATCCCCAAACGTGGCACAATCACCCCGGCGGACGTGCTACACTATAGTTATAAGCTAATAAACGACGCGCAGCTATAGCTGCGCTTTTTGTTTTTGGGGTCGAGTCGCTATGGGGTAAACCTTGGAAAAATCACAGGAACAGGAAACACCAGTTCGCGCCGTGTCGTCGGACGCGGCGTGTCTATCGAATCCAACGAATCGGGCGATGAGTCTTCAGAGCAAGCAGCGGGGAGAACTTGCCGAGCTTGCCTTCATGTTTAAGGCGCTAAGCATGGGCTTCGGCGTCGCCAAACCCTGGGGGGACAGCGAACGCTACGACTTCGTCCTCAGTGCCGGCCGGGTGCTGTGGAGGGTGCAGATCAAATCTATCTGGGTCACGCGACGCTGCTCCGTCAAAACCTCAGGAAACAGTTCCGCGCCCTATACTCCGGAGGAAATTGATTTTCTGGTCCTCTTCGTTATTCCTCAGGACTTGTGGTACGTCATCCCGGCCGTGGTGATAGGAGGGCGCAAAGCGATATACATTCGGCCATCGTCGCCCCAGTGCGCGTTCAAGCAGTATCGCGAGAATTGGGACTTGTTTCGTCCTACGCCCGCGTAAGAAGCAGGTTCCCTTCGACTTCGCTCAGGGCAGGCTCTCCACTCCGCAGGATAATCCGCTACCGCGGACTATCCTACTCTGGTCGGAATGACAGAATTTGTCTGAAGGGATGAGCGGCACGGCTGCAAGCCGTGCCCTTTCAAACCGCGATTCGACCGCTACGTATCGCGCGTGTCCACGGTGGCGCCGCTTTCCACGAAAGCCTGCATCCAACCCAGGACGCGCGTCCAGCCTTCGCCGTGGGCTTTGGCCTGAGCGACGTCACCGGTGAATCCCTCGTGACGGATCTTCACCAGAGTTCCGGTGCCGACGCGTTGCGGGCCGCGGGCCTGCAGGCC
>WNFI01312588.1_pt1 | contig 10612 bp, 16 predicted proteins | sample 5400471 | NCBI WGS metagenome assembly WNFI01 (sample SAMN13153348, study PRJNA577476) | soil metagenome | isolation source: 100 cm saprolite on Douglas fir-dominated hillslope | place: USA:California | collected 2013-09-17 | reverse complement strand
CGATTGGAAGTCGCTTGAGCCGGTAAGTGGAAAAGATCAAAGACGCCTCGCCGAATGGCGCGGATTTACGCCGGAAGCCGTCAAGCGATTCATAGAGAATGAACTGGTACGAATCCTTATCGAAGGCGGCATTAAGCATTGGGCATTCCCCGTGATTCTTGATGGCAAAATAAAAGGCTGCCATCACCGACTAATCAACGCGGCGGAAAACGAAGAGGTTAAATGGACCTACTGGCCGACTAAGAAACAGGGTGGTCCAGGGGTTCAGCCATTCATCGTTGGAGATCGGAAAGCGCCAACAATAGCGCACCTAACAGAATCAACCTGGGACGCTTTATCTCTGTGCGATAAACTCGGAATCGATCAGGCTGACGCGGCTTGTGTCTTTTGCACGCTGGGGTCAGGGAACGTGAAGCTCGTCAGTAAGCTACCCACATCTGTTGTCGAGGTTTTTGTGTGGCCGCAAAATGATGATCCAGCACAGGATTGGCTGGCCGGAGTCCAGCGTATGCTTTGGGTGCCCGTGCATGTCGTGTCTACCCTACCGAAGCACAAAGACGTAAACGACTGGGCCAAAGCTGGCGCGACTGCGGATGATCTGCTCGCGGCGATGAAGGCAGCAAAGGTCGTTAAGCCAAGCTCGCTCAATAATGATGGAACTTCGGCGGGTTTGCTTACGCAGAAAGCCAAGAGCTTTGAGATTTTCTACGATCCTAACCGAACGACGTTCTGGGCTCCGAACTGCCGGGACGGATGGGTAACCATTAAGGCCACTGATGTCAGGCGGTTGCTCAAAGAGCGGGGTTGCCGTGCCGAAATCATCAAAGGAAAAGAGATGGTATCTGAAATCGATGCTCTGTTAACTGTTTTCGAGCTACAGTTCGACGTTGATTACGCCGGGTCACTTGCCGGGTATCGGCGAGGCGTTTACGAGATCGAGGGCAAACGGATCCTGGTCAAAGATTCGCCGACCGTGATTGAGGCTAAACCTGGGGAATGTCCGCTAGTCAAGGGCATCATCCGCAACATGCTCGGGCCGGAGCAGGAAATCTATCTTTTTGGATGGTTAAAGGTTGCCTACGAGTCGCTTCGCACCGGCAAACCTCGTGTCGGTCAAGCCCTGGCCCTGGCCGGTCCAATCGAGTGCGGTAAATCGCTTGTGCAAAACCATGTCATCACCCCGATCCTCGGCGGGCGCAGCGCAAAGCCACACCGTTACATGAGCGGAGTCTCGCCGTTCAATGGCGATTTATTCGGATGTGAGCACCTCATTGTCGAAGATGAAGAGGCATCGACCGACATCCGAGCCAGACGGAACTTCGGAACAAAAATTAAAGAGATCGCCGCGAACACCTTTAACAGTTGTCACGCCAAACACCGGCAGGCAATTAATCTACCGCCGTTCTGGCGCGTGAGTATTTCAGTCAACGATGAGCCGGAAGATCTGCAAATTCTCCCGCCCATTGACGAATCGTTACAGGATAAAATCATTATCCTGAAAGCCGTTCGACACCCGATGCCGATGAAGACCGCGAGCGATGAAGAGCGAACAGGCTTTATCGCGGCGCTTCGGGCCGAGCTGCCAGCTTTTATCAGTTTCTTGCAAGCCTGGAAGATCCCCGAGGATTTAGTCTCGCAACGCTACGGTATCGCCCATTTTCAGCATCCGGAGATCCTCGAAGCACTGGCAACCTTAGCGCCGGAAACCAAGCTCCTTGGATTGATCGACGACGAACTGTTCGCTTCCGCCGCACCGGGAAGCTGGGAGGGTAGCGCGAGCGACTTGGAACGCAAACTCAAGAGCGAAGCCAGCCAAGTCTCGCACGAAGCGCGGCAATTGTTCTCCTTCCCGGTTGCGTGTGGAACCTACCTCGGACGGCTCGCTAAAAAATACCCAAAGCGTTTTGAATGTGCGCACACCAACAAAGGCAACCATTGGACAATCAACCCCTGAAGTATCCAGAAGTCCCGGCAACTATCCGGGTTGACCGCCCAAAAAGTGAAGGCAACGCGAAAAATTGCCTTCACCGCGGTTTTGAAGGCCAGCCGATCAAGTCTAGTAAAGCTTCCACGGGACGGGCTTATGATTGCATGTATTCTAAAAAGGTGAAGACCCCACCTTCACCATCCAATCAAGTCCCAGAGCTGATCTCCGGCCCGAGTGAAGCCGTGAAGGCATGTTTAGTTTTAATAACGTGCGCGTGCGCACACATACGTACGGTAAAAGTGCGCAACTTGCCTTCACGCCTTCACCGCCGGCGCGGATCAAGTCTGGTAAAGGCTTCGCGGGTTTTGGTTTGCCTTCACCACCCCCTTGTATGGGACCATGACGGGTGGTTGGTAATATGACATGACGACTGGCCAGCAAACGATCTCGGTGGCCTTAAGTGGCGATGTGGCTCACGCCCTATTGACCGTCAGCGACCCGGCCGCGGTGATCGATCGCGCTCTCCGCCGCGAGCTTCGTTTACCGGCTGGTGGCAGACTTGTTGGTAGACCGCGGCGCGGCAGCGTGGAAGACCTCACCGCTTGCCTAGGCTCGCACACGTGGACCAGCGGGGAGTTCCAGCGACGCGCCCATGACACCCTAGACATCAGCAGGGCGACATTCTACCGGCTCCTAAAACTCGGCCAGGAGCAATACCAGTTCCGGCAGCGCTGCGACGGGACGTGGAAGCAGATCTCAGCGTCTCAAAAGACAGAATGCCTGGAAGCCGCGCCAAAGGATTTGCCGTGGTAGAGGGATCGTCTAGCGGCCTTCAGCTACCAGCGCTTAAGAGCTTAGGCGACCTATCAGGTATGCGGCCGACGCTGGTAATTGACCAGCGCGAAATCCAGCCTTTGACCTTCACTCGCTTGGCTACGGTGCGCGGGACACTTTACTCCGGCGACATATCGATCTGTGGACTAGAAGACTTGTTCAGCATAGAAAGAAAGGGATCGATTGAAGAGTTGGTATCATGCTGCACTAGTCAGCGAGAGAGGTTTATCCACGAGCTTCACCGGCTCCGGGGTTTCCGGTTCGCCCGGATCGTCGTGATTGGGAACCGCGCCGAGATCGAACTGCAACGCTATCGCAGCCGGGTAGCTCCTGTCGCAATCCTTGGGACTTTGGCAAGCTGGGAAATCCGGTTTGGCCTGCCGATTGTCTTCTTCCCCTCACCCGAAGAGGCGGCCGATTAACCCGGGACCCCGAAATTCGCTATACCCATTCCGGTGTAGCTGTCGCTGATATCGGAATCGCTGTTTCCCGGTTCTTTAAATCCGACCAAGGCGAGACCAAAGAGGAGACGGATTTTATTGATGTAACAGCGTTCGGCCGAACCGCGGAGATCATCCAGAAACATCTCAGTAAAGGTAATCCGATCTATGTCGAGCGACACTTAAAGTTAGAGCAATGGGACGACAAACAGACAGGGGCCAAACGGTCAAAGCTGAAAGTAGTCGCGGAGTCTATGCAGTTCGTTGGCCCACGCGCTGATTCACCGCCTCCTGCTAAGCCAGCAGCGCCAGCGCCTGCGCCCACCGCGCCGCCGGCTAAATCGCGATCAGAGCCCCCTGACTTGGACGCAGAGCCGGATGATGTGCCGTTCAGGTCCACGATCTATCGAGACGTAAAGCGAAGCAGGCTGAACCGGAGAATCTTTTGAAGCGATGTTTTAACGTGCACAAACGAACGTTTGCGTGTATCAAAAAGTCTTTGTTCCTGCGTGGGGGAAAGCTGCGTCGCAAACCTGTCGCCGTTATTTTTTAAGCCAGCACCCGCGCTTCGGACGCAAGCCTGCTGATTGTCGTTCGACTAACCCGAAAAAGCTCGCCAATTTCGGCCTGGGTCCGATCGCCGGCGACCAGCATCTTAAGGGCCTCGGCTTGTTGCTTTGGGCTGAGTTTGGCGCGATTCCCGCCGATGCGACCTTCAGCTCGGGCTCGTGCCAGTCCGAGCTTCGTCCGTTCCCGCAGGATGGCTCGTTCAAATTCAGCGAAGGAGCCAAGCACCTGAGCCAGCATCCGGCCGACGGGCGACGTCGTATCGATTGCTTCGGTGAGACTGCGAAACCCGGCTTCGCGGTCCTCAAGAGTCTTCAAGATATGCAGAAGATCGGATAACGAACGAGTTAATCGATCCAGTTTCCAGACCACCAGCACGTCACCTTTCTGGATGGTCCGCAAGATGGTCTGTAACTCCGGCCGGTCCCAGCGACCACCGGACGCATACTCTTTGTGGACTCGCTCGCAGCCCGCTTTCTCAAGCTGTTCGAGCTGTGCGTTTGTAGACTGTGCGTCAGTAGAGACCCTGGCATAACCGATCAAGGCATTCATTTGCCCTCCTTGATTGAGATCTGCGAATAGGTTCCAGCATGCAGCAGGTGAGCGACGCGGCTCCTGGCTTCCTTCTCGGTTGAGCAAGAAATAAACACGTAGGCAGACAGATCGTGCGATGGCTTCGTGAGATCGAGAGCTGAGATGGTGTAGTTCATTTTTAGGTCTCCAATTGTTGATTGTTGCGGGGAATGGTGAAGGGCGGAGCGTTGAGCGATAGCCCAAGCTTGTTCAGCTCGCGCTCGGCCGCTATCCGGCGACCGTGCCGAGCCGCTTTTTCCTGCCGCTTCTGCAACTTGAGCAAGTCTTCATTGCCGCGTGCCGCGCTGTAGCCAGCGTTGTAAGCCAGTTCCAAAGCGGCTACTGCGGCGCCACCTTGAATCGCCCATTGTTCACGGAGTTCCTTGAGTGTCTGGAATTTTGTTTTCATTTGGTTGGAGCTTCTTGGCTCCGTGCCGCCTGAGTGCTTTCGGCCTTTGCATGGGTTCACATGCCTCTTGAGGCGGAATCGGAACTAAGCGGCTAATAGCTCGACGGCGGGCTCTGGTGCGGCCACAGGCGCGTTTTCGGCTTGCGGCAATGGTGTAATAGCGGACCTGTTCAAAATGTAGTCACAAGCACGTTGTGCGGCTCCTGCTGCTCTGACGATTAGCTTGGAATCCGCTTGCAACGCTTGTTTCCAGTTGCTCAGATAGCTAGCGCTTTTCTCTTCCATGTCCTCGTACAAGCCAGCGTGAGCCAGCAGCATGGCAGCCGCCAGTTCAGCCGTGAGTTCCTCTAATCCTCGTTCGTCATTTCCGAAGTTTTGGGCATCTGATTCTGACCAACGATTTAGACGACTCTTCGCACCGACAGAATGGGACAGTTCGTGGAAGTAGGTTCGATAATAGGCTGCGGCACTAGTGAAGTGGGACCGCTGCGGCATAACAACTCGATCTTCAGCTGGAGAATAGAACCCCTTGCCACTTTGCCCGAAAGTGATGGCCGGTTTGTCAGTGTAGCCAGCGATTATTGATTCCGCTGCTTCGATTGGGTCGGCGATATTCGTTTCGTCCAGGAGCGGACAAGTCAACCCCTCGCAAGAATCTAGTGAAAAGACATTGTAGTAGCGCAAAACTGGATAGTGCTTTTTCTCGCCTGATTCGCTGTCAACTTCCTTTGATTCCAGAAGCTTCCAGAAAACTGCGATCTGGCTCTTCGAACCCTTCTTAACGTTTCCCCCAGCTTGCTTGATTGTGTTGAATGTTGCCCAGAACGGCGACGCTTTGTTGGCCATGCTTAACAAAAACGCGTTTACGCCTCTGTATTGCTTCCCAGTTGTAAAACTGCGTGCACACAGGAGCGGCTTAGCTCGGGTGTTGATCCATGGCACCTCACCTTGTTCCAGGCGCTCGACCATTCGGTCAGTCACATATTGGTTTACGTCGGCTCGGCTCATTTCGGTTTTCATCGTGTCTTTCATTGGTTGGTAGTTCGTTAGTTAGTAACTGTGGCGCAAACGTTTGTGTTTGTCAAGGCGGAACCGCTTGCGTCATTGATTTACCTATGCAACATTGGATGATGGCTAAACAGAAAGTGCTTTGTCCGCACTGTGGCGGCGAGTTGAGTATGGCGTTGCTTGCGGGACTCCTTGGCAAGAAGGGTGGAAAGACTACTGGACCGACAAAGGCGCGGACACGTGAGCAGGCGAGCGCAGCCGGGAAGGCTGGCGCGAAAGCGCGATGGGCGAAGTGGCAAGCGGAGAAAGGGAAGGCGAAATGAGAACGATACCACTAACGCGCGGGCAGGTTGCGTTTGTCTCAGACCACCGATTTGAGGATTTAACCCAGTGGCCGTGGGTTGCTCACTTAAAGCGCGGAGCCTTTTATGCAGAGCGGCGTCTTTCTAGTGGAAAGTCTATTACCATGCATCGGCAGATATTGAGGACCGATACCAGCGACATTGACCACAAAGACGGGGACCCGCTGAACAATTGTGATTACAACATTCGTCCATCGACTCATAGCAAGAACGGCGGGAATCAGCGCAAACAGTCCCAGCCGACTACCTCGAAGTACAAAGGTGTCTTTTTCAGTCGCCGCGAAGAATGTTGGATAGCTCGGATAACGGTGAACTACCAGCGAATCTACTTAGGACGCTTCGACATCGAAGAGGATGCGGCGCGGGCGTACGATGCCGCAGCTCTGAAGTATTTCGGTGAATATGCAAGACTCAACTTTCCAGAGAATCAGCCTGATCGTGAGCTTTCCGAGTCGGACCGGCGGGACATGGAAGAGGTTGCGGCTTACAAGGCAAGCGGTCGGCCAGCGGTAAATACGCGTAACGGTCTCGCTAAAGGCGAAGGGCACGGGATGGCGAAACTAACCTGGATGGAGGTTTGTGTGATTCGGCTATTCGGATTGGTAGGAGTGAGTCAGCGTACTATTGCCCGTCGCTTCCATATTCACCAAACGATGGTTGGGCTAATTCTTTGTGACCGAAACTGGAAGGAGACGCCAGACCAGCAGCAGTTCCTAGCCGCTATGTATGCGTCGTTCGAACAGGAAGGACCGCTCAAATGAACCCTGACCGGTTCGGCGATCAATTGGAACAATTCCGCCGCTGGCTCATTGGGCGATATTGGCACGATACAGTTGTCCGCGTGCTATTCGTCGTCGTTCTCAGTCAAATTGCTTTCCTACTCTTTGGCCTCGGGCTCGTGGTTTTGCTGTGGCTGTACAAAGCACTAAACTTCTAAAACTAGTGAACGAGTCAGCTACTGATCTGCAAAGTGTTTACCGTTGTCTTCACCTGGCGGCCGCTCTCCGCCAGCGGGGCGCTGTCGGCGGTCGGGCACGGCGAGGACATGGCGCCGGCCTCCGTACAACAGGACGACTCGCTCTCGCTCTTTCGCTGTTAGCGTGGTCTGCCGGCATCCGATGTTCTATTTCTGGTATCCGCTAATAGATAGCGAGGATGCCGGGTATATCCGATAAGCTTGGCTTAATCAGTAGGGGCTACCGACGATGCTGCGGCACGAACTGACGAAGAAAAAGCCGCCACCCGGAGCGACGGGCTGGGTGGAAAGTGTCCCATTGGTATAGAGGTTGCCAACCCACATCGACAGATACTCAGAGCTGGATGACTCCATCCAGGTTACACCCAGATTGCCCTGCTGATCCTCAACCACACTCGGCATCTGGACCGCCACGCCCGGGCCAGGATCAATCACACCCTGCTTAAGCAGTCTCGGTCTGCCGCCGTTCACGTTGATTTGATAGTATAGACCTTTTGGATAGACGAACCCATCAGACGCGGTGGCGGAGGCCATGGCCGTTACAAGGCGCCCTAGGTGATAGTGGACCTGCGTGGTCGTCGTATTTGGAAAGACGGTGATGTCGCCGCCAGGCTGATCAGCTTTCTGGGCGTATTGATACTGTGTAACCGGCAGCGACGTGTATGTGAAATTTGGCGTATTGCTGAGATAGTTGGTCATCTCGGTGACACGAATGGTGTTACCTCCCGCATCTGTGCCGTCCGTCGAGACGAACCACTCGACGCCACCCTTTTTGTCGCCGTGCATTTGAGCCGGAGGCATCGCCCGGAATTGGGACTTTGGATGCGAGACAAAATAGGTCAGAGTCCCTGACAAGGCTGCCGCCTTGTCAATTGAAGCTATCGCTGCGTCAGCGCCGTTGCTGCCGAAGTCATTATAAGAGATGAAGATGGCATCCTCGTTAAAGCCAGGCTTCGCATAGTCAGGAAAACCGCCAACATTTGTAAGGTGATACAGACTGCTCCACGCGCCTTCGTCGATGTCCGTTCGTAGCGCCCGTTGGTATCCTCTAATAGATAGCGAGGATGCCGGGTATATCCGATAAGCTTGGTTTAATCAGTAGGGGCTACCGACGATGCTGCGGCACGCGTTTGGCGCTGATCAGCCTGGCGGCGACATCACCGTCTTTCCAAATCGTAAAAAAAGTTCGCGCCGTTGAAGTCAATGCCATCATAGCTGAAGCTGATTTGCACACCCCCGTTGGCGGCGGATTGAGGGCGGACGGCCGGCACAGCAGCATGTGGTAATGAGTAGTTCTTGGGACTGAAGAGCACGGGGGGGCCGACCGGCACACGGGTCGGCGGGACTTCCTGTGCGAACAGACTAGTGGAGATAAGGGGTAGTCCGCCTACAAACCCGAGGGCCGCAACCATAACGCGAATTTTCATCACATTCCTCCCAAAATCACCCGACAGGCTGTGGTACGAAACGGATTTCACCCGGCGCCGCCAATGCTGCAGCGCGGAATCCAAAGGCCATCAAGGCGACCAGGCATACAAACGGCATAATCTTAAGCTTGTTACGCATTTCCACTTCTCCTTCTTTTAGAAAAGGTCTGATCCTGCGGGGTTAATACGCAAACTTCGTGCGCGTCCGAAATTTAAAGGTCCGACAGGAAATCTGTCTATACGCATTTTGACGTATAAGCATGTCGACAGCTACGTTAGGTTATGCCCGTTCTGCCGGCAGTTCGGCGTCTGATCTGTTGCATCGCATCGGTAATCTTTCAATTGCCTTAGCTGTGCCGGCGTCGCCTGGTTCAAGTTGTCGATCTTGAACGCATCGGGCGGGATGAGGGCGTGCAATCGATCGACTTTCTCGCTGTCCGACAGCTCTTTGGAGAGCATGATTTCACGAATCTTCTCTTCAATGGTCATGGTTCAATTCTGTCGGTTTGTTAGTGATCCAAAAGCGGCGCGTCAGGTTGCGGAAATTTCCCAAAAGTCAGCAGCGATTTGGCGAGCAATCTTTACAGCTTGTTCAAAGCTTTCGTCTTTTTGATGTAGAATTGTTAGAAGAGTCTCTGCCACCTGGATTAGACGTCCAACTGCTTCCTTCATTGTGGTCCAACTAGGCGGTTCAACCTCGGACAATTTGTATTCTTGATTAATTAAATTTACGTCAATGTGAGCAAACCGTTTGTCGCGGAGTTCCCTGAATGCCTCTTGATGTTGGCGGAACCATTTCCATTGCTTTTCAAGTTCCGGGAGATGTCGATCGAAAGCCTGCCGCAATTCTTGAACCTCCATTTTCTCGATTTCTTTCCAGGCTGCTAGGTCTTCTTCTGCCCGAGAATCTTCGGGAGTCGAAGCCGGTCTGATAGGTATCGAGAAAGCATCTTTTAGCTTATCCCTCACCGGTTGTGATCGTGGATCGATAATAGCTTCGATTAGTTTCCCGGCCGTTGGATTCTGCGAACCGTCATCGTAAGCGAGTTTAGTGATTCCAATAAGACGTGTCCTTTCAGCTTCGCTATTCGCTGCTCAATGCTCATGAGTTGGAACGGAAGTTATTCTGGTTCATTGGCCAGTTTCCCCGATTAGGGCGCGGTCTGAATGAGGGTGCCCGCTACTCTGCTATTACCCTTTTGCGCTCTTTTTTAGCCGAGCTTTTAGGTTGAGCCGCTAGTGTAATTTCTTCTGTTTGTACGGACATCTGCGGATTGAAAATACCGGGCATGTCGGATCGGAGTTGAATTCGTCGATTCTGAAACGCGGTGAAACTAGCCGGTAGTGCACCTTTGATTATCTTGTTTGTATTAACCAAGTTATGCGATTGCAGGTTACCCGCATAGACTGCAAAGGTGGCAAGGTCCCTGTCGTGCGGTCCGTAGATGTAGCCCAAGAAATTACCTTTCTTGTCAAATTTCAAAATGGATTCCATATCAGCGGGCGAAGTGTGCGCGGCATCGCTCATACGCAAATAGGCCGCGTAATCTTCCTCAGTTTTTCCTACCGTGATTAACTCATATTCTGTGATCGTCGCTCTGCCCAGCTTTTGAATCTGAGCATCCGTCTTGGCAATCAGAGCATCCAAATTAACCGGAGCCGCATTAGGTGGAAGCTTGAGTTTGCGTGTTTTGTAGAAGCCCAGCCGCTTTCTTTGTTCACTTAAGGCGGTGGCAAGAATTCGATTGAGCACTTTTGGATCGGCCGCGATTGCTGCAAGTCTGATATAGGCTTGCAAGAGGGTCCGAGAAAGGGCGCAAGCATCTTCAATGCAACCACGTTCTAACAAGGCTAGAACGCTCTGAAACGTCATCAAACCTCGAATAAACCAAGTGGCCGCGAACCATTGGTGGCGATCTTTGGGATTAAACTTTAATCCGCGCAAATACTCGTGAGAAATATCGTTAAGCTCTTTGAGAAGAGTCAAAAGTTGACTGTACTTTTGTAGGAGTTTTTGCCGCGTTTCGTCAGCTTCCGCCCCGAAAAACCCGTGTTCAAGCAAAGGCATAGGACGCTCTTTGGTAAGGTT
>WNFI01192220.1_pt1 | contig 10613 bp, 10 predicted proteins | sample 5400471 | NCBI WGS metagenome assembly WNFI01 (sample SAMN13153348, study PRJNA577476) | soil metagenome | isolation source: 100 cm saprolite on Douglas fir-dominated hillslope | place: USA:California | collected 2013-09-17 | reverse complement strand
AAGACTGTGGCAGGTGTCGGTCAAGACGCTGACCCGCTAAACGGTCAGTGAGGCGGCGGGTCATGACGATGATCACGGCCCAGTAGACATAGGTCTCGTCATGGGCGGGCAGCCGCTCGCAATCGCCGACGGTCCGGCGGCACCGGGTGATCCAGGCCAGCGTGCGTTCTACCACCCAGCGGCGGGGCAGGACCTCGAAGGTGTTCAGGTCATCGCGGTCACCGGCGCGGTCAGCAGCAGGCCGGTCACGTCCACGGCTATGTGTCGCTTGGTCCCGTTGATCTTCTTCCCCGCGTCTTACCCCCGGTCGCGGAGCGCGACCATCTCCGAGGCCTTCACCGACTGGGAATCGATGATCGCGGCGTCGCCCACCGGCTGCGCCCGGCCGCCAGGCGGACCTGTTCGCGCAGGTCATCATGCATCCGCGCGGCAGAGCCATCGGCCTGCCATTTGCCCGCCCAGTAGTAGACGGTCCAGGCGGGCTGCTTGGTGTCAGTGATTGACGTTCAGCGCAGGGGCGGTACCCGACCGGTCGATGATCTGCTGCAGCGCCGCGACATGCATCTCGAACGCTGCCCGTCCTGCCTTGCTGAGCCGGGCTGAGGTCCGCGGTCGCTTGCCGATGAAGGCTTTGCGGATCTCGACGTAGCCGGCCTCCTCGAGCGTGGTCAGCTGCTTGGATAGCGCGGAGTCCGATAGGCCGACCTCGTCGCGGATGAACTTGAAGTCTGCCCAGTCCGCGGCCGCCAGCAGCGAGACGATTGCGAGCCGCGTCGGCGCGTGGATCAGCTCGTCGAATCTGGCTCGGCTCAACGGCCGGCTCCGGCGCGGTTGGCCAGCATCGTCCGGCGCAGCGAGCGGCCGAGAACCGGCCCGCCGATGACCAGCGCGGCGCTGCCGATCACGGTCGCGATCGTGGCGGGCGCCGACGACCCGGCGGCCCGCAGCGCGAAACCGGAGCCGAGCGTCAGCCCGACGACGAGCCAGACGAACCCGACGATGGACGCAGCGCCGCGCGCGCCGAGCAGCTCGCTGCTGCGGATGCGCGCGCCGCGGTACGCCCCGAAGATCATCGCTCCCGTCAGGGCCGCGAGGATCGTGACGGCGATGGGAATGACAATCGCGAGTACAACCGAACGGCGGGTGTCGACCGCCAGCCCGATGGCGATCATCGCCGCTGCCACAACCCACCAGTACCACCCGGGGATCATCACCGCGTCGATGAGCTGCTGCTGACGTCGGCGCACCTCCGCGAGCGAGTCGGCTGCCTCATCCGGTCGCGCATATTCGTTCATGACCCTGCCCTCACCCGCTCGGCAAGTACTTTCCTGTTCGGAAAGCTAGCATGTACTTTCCCGCAAGGCAAGTACTTTCCTGGGCGGCACCCCAGCGCGCACCTGCAGACAGTGCGGGCAGCGGCGGGCGGCTCAATGCGCGGGCGGCACCGCGTTCGGCCGCGGTGCCGCCCAGGCTGCGATCAGTAGGAGTCGTGCCTGCGGACCCATGCCATGGTCCAGGGCAGGTCGTCCTCATCCCTGCCCTTGGGCGTGAGATCCAGCAGCTGGTACCCGCTGTTGATCGGGTCCAGCCCGCGGCTGTAGGTGGAATAGGTATGGAAGATCTCGCCCTGGTCATTGAGCGCGAACACGCTCAGGCCGGGTGACTCCTCGGCCGGCTCGTCGACCCGCCTGAAGTTGTACTCGCCTCCGTCCCGGCGCTGCTCGGGCGTGGCCGAGACGCCGAAGTCGTAGTTGAAGTCCCCGGGCGCCGACGAGTACCAGCGGAACGACCAACCCATCCGCCGCCGGTAGGCCTTGATCTCGCCGAAAGGCGCGCGCGAGACGGCGACGAAAGCGGCGTCCCGGTGAGCCAGATGCTCCGGCATGGCGTTGAAGCTGTCCGCCCAGAACGAGCAGAGCGGGCAGCCCTCGCCCCAGCCGGGCCCGAGCATGAAGTGGTAAACGATCAGCTGGCTGTGACCGTCGAACAGGTCGCGCATGGGCACCCGGCCGGAGGGGCCGTCGAACTCAAAGTGCTTCTCAAGCCGCACCCAGGGCAGGCGCCTGCGCTCGGCGGCCAGTTCGTCACGGAGCCGGGTGAGCTCTTTCTCCCGCTGCAGCAGGTCGAGCCTGGCGGCTCGCCATTCGTCCCGGCTGCCGTTGACTGGCGTGTGGTCGTGCTGTAGTGCCATGTCTGATCATCTTCCTGTCGTGACGAGCACGGGAACTGCTTCCTGACTGGCTGAGGGCGACCGTCGACGGCCGCCGGTGCCAAGCGCCGTGAGGGCGCCAGCCACCGACATGGCAGCGGCAGCGGCCAGCGCCGGACGGAACCCGGAGACCACTGTGGCCGGCGAGCCCAGATGCCCGTTCGCGCTGAACACGGCGGCGACGATCGCGACGCCGAACACCGCGCCGAACCGCTGGAGAGTGCTCTGCACCCCGGACGCCTTGCCCATGTCGGCTTGCGGCACGGCGTTGAGCGCGCTGGCCGGGATCGTGGGGATGGCCATCGAGATCCCGACGCCCGCGATGATGAGCGGCAGCACGAAGCCGCCGTAGCCTGCCGTGTCGGTCGCGGTCAGCGCGATCCATCCGAGCCCGGCTCCCTGCATCGCCAGGCCCGCGACCATCAGCGGCCGCGCTCCGATCTTGTCCGCGAGTGACCCGGCCGCGGGGGCGATCAGCAGCGGCGTGAGCGTCCACGGCAGGAACCTCAAGCCCGTGCTCAGCGCCGAGTGGCCGAGCCCGAGCTGGAAGTACTGCGACATCAAGAACGCCGCCGAGGTAATGCTGGCCATCATCAGCAAGCCGGTCGCGTTGGCGGCCGAGAACGTGCGGATCCGCAGCAGGCGCATCGGCAGCATGGGCTCGCTGGCCCGCCGCTCCCAGGTAACGAAGCCCGCGATCAGGACTGCCGCCAGGATCAGCGCGCCGATTACCTGCGGGTTGCCCCAGCCTACGGCGCTCGTCCTGACCAGGCCCCAGGCGAGCGCGACCGCGCCGATGGTTACCATCGCCACGCCTGGCAGGTCGAGCCTGGCGGCCGGCCCGCGGCTCTCAGGCAGCCGCGAGATCGAAAGCCCGGCAGCGGCCAGGCCGATCGGGACGTTGAGCCAGAAGATCCAGTGCCAGTCCAGGCCCTGCACCACGGCACCACCGACCAGCGGGCCGCCGGCGATGGCCAGGCCGCCGATGGCGCCCCAGATGCCGACCGTGGTGGCGCGCCGCTCGGCCGGGAATGCGGCGGCCAGGATGGTCAGGCTCAGCGGGGTAATCAGCGCGGCGCCCAGGCCCTGGATGGCCCGCGCGCCGATCAGCAGGCCGGTGTTCGGCGCCAGCGCGCATGCCGCCGACGCGGCGGTGAACAGGAGCAGACCGGCGACGTACATGCGGCGGCGGCCGAGCCTGTCGCCGAGCGCCGCGGCCGTGATGATTCCCGCGGCGAGGGTCAGCGTGTAGGCGTTGACAGTCCACTCCAGCGTCGAGACGCTGCCGCCGAGGCTGGCGTGGATGGCCGGCAGCGCCGTTATCACCACGAGCGCGTCGAGAGCTGTCATGAAGAAGGCCACCGACGTCAGCGCGAGCGCCCAGCCAGCGGACTTGGTGAGCTGCATGTCCCACCTCCGGGGACCGGGCAGCAGCGCCGTCTGGCGCCTGCTGACTGCCCGAGTTACCCGTCCTACGGATGCGGGGTGCCGGAATTCGACAGCTGCGGACAGCAAATTTCAGTGAGCCCGCTGGATCTCGGGACCGGCAAGTCGCAGACCTTGGCCGGCTCTGTCCGTGGCCGGTCGCGAACAAACCTGTTCTGTTCTACGGCCTGGAAGCTATCCGGGACGCATCGATCACCGACGTGGGGATTGTGGTGGGAGACACCGCACCCGCGATCCATGCAGCGGTTGGTGACGGAAGCGCGTTTGACCTCCATGTCACCTACATCCGCCAGGACGCCCCCCGTGGGCTGGCACACGCCGTCCTGATCGCGCGTGACTTTCTCGGCGATGACGACTTCGTCATGTATCTCGGCGACAACTTCATCGTGGGTGGGATCGCGTCACTGGTTGACGAGTTCGCCGTGGCCCGGCCTGACGCGCAGATCATGCTGACCCGAGTGTCAGACGCGCGTCAATTCGGCGTCGCCGAACTTGACAGCACGGGTGAGGTCATCGCCCTGGAGGAGAAGCCCAAGCAGCCCAAGAGCGATCTGGCGCTGGTCGGCGTCTACATTTTCACGCCCGCTGTGCATGAGGCGGTCCGGCGCCTGAAGCCGTCGGGGCGGGGGGAACTGGAGATCACGGAGGCCATCCAGTGGCTCATCGGCCACGGCCGTAAGGTCCGCAGCACCATCATCACCGGGTACTGGAAGGACACCGGGAACGTCGCCGACATGCTCGAAGTCAACCGGATGGTGCTTGAGAGCATCGAGCCCCTGGTGAGCGGATCGGTCGACGACGCGAGCGAGCTGATCGGCCGGGTGGTGATTGAGGCGGGGGCGCAGGTGCGCGGCTCCCGCATCGTCGGTCCCGTCATCATCGGCACCGGGACGCGGGTCTTCGGCTCCTACATCGGCCCGTTCACCTCGGTCGCGCACGACTGCGTGATTTCCGGCAGCGAGATCGAGTACTCGATCGTCATGGGCGGCGCGTCCATTCGGGGCGTGCGGCGAATCGAGGCGTCTATCATCGGCCGCGATGTCGAGGTGACTCCGTCGCCCAGGGTCCCCAGGGCCCATCGGCTGGTTCTGGGGGATAACAGCAAGGTGCAGATCAGCTCATGAAGATCTTGGTTACTGGCGGCGCGGGTTTCATCGGGTCGCACTATGTGCGGACGCTTCTGCACGGCGGCTACCCCGGCTTCGAGCACGCGCAGGTGACTGTGCTGGACAAGCTCACCTACTCAGGAAACCTGGCCAACCTGGAGCCCGTCGCCGGCAGCCCTGGCTTCTCTTTCATCGGCGGAGACATTTGCGACGCCGCGCTGCTCGCTTCGGTCGTTCCCGGTCATGAGATAGTGATCAACTTCGCGGCGGAGACTCACGTCGACAGGTCGATCGCGGGGTCGGCGGATTTCGTGGCCTCGAATGTCATGGGGGTCCAGGTGCTCCTCCAGGCCTGCCTCGACGCCGAGGTCTCGCGTGTCGTGCAGGTGTCCACGGATGAGGTCTACGGGAGCGTGGATCGCGGGTCGTGGACGGAGGACGCGTCCTTGCAGCCTAATTCGCCCTACGCCGCCGCGAAGGCCGGTGGCGACCTTCTGGCCAGGGCCTACGCGCGCACCCACGGTCTGGGCGTGAGCGTCACCCGGTGCTGCAACAACTACGGACCGTACCAGTACCCCGAGAAGGTGATCCCGCTCTTCGTCACCAACCTTCTGGACGATCTCAAGGTCCCGCTCTACGGGGACGGCCAGCACGTCCGCGGCTGGATCCACGTTGATGACCACTGCCGGGGCATCCAGCTAGTCCTCGAACGCGGGAAACCTGGGGGCGTGTACCACATCAATGGCGATACTGAACTGACCAATATCGAGCTGACCCAGGTACTGCTCGAATGTTGCGGCGCGGACTGGAACATGGTGGCCCACGTTGAGGACCGCAAGGGGCACGACCGGCGCTACTCGCTGGACGACTCGCTGCTCCGGGGCATGGGCTTCGCCCCGCGGATACCGTTCAGCGAGGGCCTGCAGAGCACCGTGCGCTGGTACAAGCAGAACCGTCGCTGGTGGGAGCCCCTGAAGCGGTCCGGTCACAGTACACCTGGCGCTGGGTTGCCGGATGCGCGCGGTGAACGAGTGAACATAGCCGGTCAGTCCGCGGTGCGGCAGGCGCCGTGAGCCGGTGGCTTGTGACCGGGGCCGGGGGGATGCTCGGCCAGGATGTGGTGACCAGCCTCGGACGGGACGGCGAGACGGTATTCGCCCTCACCCGCCAGGATCTTGACATCACCGATCAGGGCGCAGTCACCGCGGCAGTCCTGGAATGCCGTCCGGATATCGTCGTCAATTGCGCTGCCTGGACAGCAGTGGACGAGGCAGAAACGCATGAGGACGAGGCGTTGGGTGTGAACGGGCTGGGCACGCGGCTGGTCGCGGTTGCCTGTGCCCGCAGCGGTGCACGCCTGATCCATATTTCCACCGACTATGTGTTCGGCGGCGATGCCAGCCGGCCGTATGCGGAGCACGACGGTTGCGGGCCGCGCACAGCGTACGGCCGGACCAAACTAGCCGGGGAACAAGCTGTGGCGGAGCTGCTCCCCGGCTCCGGCTTCATCGTGCGGACCGCCTGGCTCTACGGCGCGCATGGGCCAAACTTCGTGCGCACGATGATCAGCCTGGAACGCGCCCGCGAGAGCGTCGACGTTGTGGACGATCAGCATGGTCAGCCGACCTGGACGATGGATGTCGCCGGCCAGATCATCGCGCTTGGGCACTCGCGAGCGCCAGGCGGTGTGTACCACGCGACCAGTTCGGGTCAGACGACATGGTTCGGGTTTGCGCGTGAGATCTTCCGGCTGCTGGGTGCCGACACTGCGCGGGTGCGGCCGGTTGCCAGCAGCGCGTACCCTCGCCCGGCGCCCCGGCCTGCCTACAGCGTGCTTGGGCACGGTGCCTGGGCGAGCACCGGCATCAAGCCGATCCCCGGCTGGCGGCTGCGGCTGCGGCAAGGGTTCTGCGTGTTCGCGGCCGCCTGCCACAACCCACCCGGCTGATCGCTGGTTCCTCATCTAGCCGTTACTCCCGGTCCCCGGGGCTCTTATCCGCTCCCGGCCGTGCCACGTAATTCAGGCATGCCTGGTAGTCGGGGAGCAGCCCGGCGCGCTGAGCCTCCGCCATGATCGGGGCGGCGGCATCCCTCTCGGACAGGACCGCTGCTACACCGGCCGGCCACGCGATGCCAATGGCTGGGTCGAGGGGATGCACGCCGTGCTCGCGCCCAGGCGCGTATGCGGTCGAGCACAGATACACCACGGTCGCGCGGTCGCTGAGCGCCATGAAGGCATGACCGAGCCCTTCGGAAAGGTACACGGCGCGCCTGGTCTCATCGTCGAGTTTCACCGCTTCCCAGTGCCCGAGGCTTGGCGAGCCGATCCTGAGGTCAACCACCACGTCGAGGATCTCGCCGCTCACGCACGTTACGTACTTGGCCTGGCCCGGCGGCACGTCCGCGAAGTGGATGCCCCGGATGACCCCGCGCCGGGACACCGAGCAGTTGGCCTGCGCTACCTTCAGCGCGTGTCCAACGTCACCGGAGATTTCACCGCCGCGGAACAGCTCAAAGAAGCTTCCCCTGCCATCCAGGTGGATGCGCGGGGTGAAGACCCAGGCGCCGGGGATGCCAAGCGGCTCCATGTGCGGCTCCTCGTTTGGTTGCGGTGGACCACAGTACCGGGGGCCGGATGCGCCTTCGTCTTGAACGCCGCTGCCTGGACCTCGGCCATGGCGGGAGGACCATGGAGCAAGCTGCGCGGGGAACATAACCGTAAATTCGTCTTCCGCTCCTGCGCGCAGGGTCGGACACTAGATCTCGTGACCGATGCGAGTGGCTCCCATGTGCAGGAACGCGCCGGTCACTCGTCTGGGCCGGTCTCGAAAAGGGCGTCCCGAATGGGGCGGATGGCTTTCGGGGGGCACCCCAGACATAAAAAGGCGCCAGGGAGGGGCCAATTGACCATAGGCATGATGGCATTGCTGCTGTTTGCGGTGGCTACTGCGGCCATTGGGCAGGTGATGCTCAAACACGGCATGCAGATCGCATCAGCCCGAGCGGCCGATACCCGCGGGCCCCTGGCCGTCACTGCGGCCACATCGCCGTGGGTTCTGCTCGGGCTGGTGGTCTTCGGCATCTCGGCCGTGGCTTGGCTGACGGTGTTGTCCCGGGTACCGCTGAGCGTCGCCTATCCATTCAACGCCCTCGGCTATCTGGGAATCCTGACCGCGAGCACCCTCCTCCTGCACGAAGGGGCGAACGTATGGACCTGGGTGGGCACGCTCCTGGTCGTGTCAGGACTGATCATTGTCGTCTTGTCCCGGCCATAGCGGAGTCCGGCATTCTGGCGGTCGGTGCCGGCGGCCGGGCCGACGCGCTGATCGCTGCGGGCGTTGCGGGGCGGCCGGCTAGCCTGCGGTCTGGTCAGGCACGCCGGCGTCGGCTGCAGGTTCGGCCGCGGTGCGGGCCGCCGGAGGCGGCACGAGTGTGCGGGCGGAGTGGAGGTCGAGGTAGCCGTAGCTGCGAATCCCCTGACGGCTGAGCCGGTACTGGGCACAGGTGCGCAGCACGCCGAAGCCATAACGGATGCTGTTGATCAGGTCAATCGACGACGAGTCGGCCGCGTAGTGCGTCGGGCAGGAAAGCTCACCGATGCGGGCGCCCGCGGCGATGGCCTGGACGATGATCTGATTGTCGAAGATGAAGTCATCGGAGTTGCGCTCGAACGGGAGATCGGCGAGCAGCGTGCGGCTGAACGCGCGCAGGCCGGTGTGGTACTCGGACAGCTTCTGGGCGAGGACGATGTTCTCGACCAGGGTGAGAACCCGGTTGGCGGCGACGATGATGTCCGCACCGAGCTCGAGCGCCCGCCGGTAGCAGCTCTTCTGGTTGCCTCCGTAGCCCAGGTTCCGCTCGTGGCGGATGGGATTCAGGCCCAGCCTGCGGGCAAGCGCGACGGTCTGGTCGGTGCTGGCGTCGTCGACGAGCACCACCTCATCGACGATATTGCGGTCGAGATCGGCGACCGTGCGCAACAAGGTCAGCTCGGCATTGAAGGCGGGCAACACGACAGCAATCCGGCGATCATTTAGCACAGCGGCAGTATAAGTCCGCATAGTGCCCGTGTCTGGGTGTTTGGCGCGGGCTGCCGGGCGTGGTGCGATAGTGGGATCGTGAGTGCCGTTTCCGATCGCGCCGGGCCTCTCCGTGTTGGCTCCCACCAGTCCGGCGAGGCGCGCCAGCCGGCGCGGGCGCGATCTGGGTGGTCGGTCTGGGTTGAGGCGCTCGGGGTGGCGCTGTCCCCGCCCGCCGCCGCGCTGGTGCTGCGGCTGCGGCTGATGGCGCCGAGCGTTCTGCCCGACGCGGCCATGCACACCATCTACATCATTGATCCGCGCGACGTGTTCACCCGCTACGCCGCCGCCTACGCCACGACTGCCCGGCTGCGCGAGGGTGCCCGGGTCGGGTTCCTTGTCCCGGCGCGGCTGGCCTACCTGGCCTTCGGCCCCGTGCCTGGATTCCTCGTTACCCGGTACGTTCTCGCGCTGATCGCGGTGGGTCCGGTCTACCTTCTGCTTCGCCGCCTCTACGGCCCGCCCGCCGGAGTGGCCGGCATCCTGGTGGTGCTGTCCTCGCCGGTGATCGTGACCGCGTGGGGTACCGACTACCCGGATTGCGCGGTTGTCTCCTACGCCGCCGGGGCTTTGGCGTGCCTGGCGATGCCGTGCGCGCGGCGGTGGCGCCGCGCCTGGCTGGCCGCCGCCGGGGTCCTGCTCGTGATGGCGGTATGGTCACAAGGGGTCGGGGTGGCGTTGGCAGGGGCGACGCTGGTCGGCTACCTGGGCGTGCGGCTCGTGCGCGACCGGGCCGGCCTGCCCGGTGACCTGGCCCTGCTGGCCGCAGTCGCGGCCGCGGTCACCGGCCTGCTGGTCGTGGCCTCCGCGGTGGTGATCGGCCACGCCAACTTCATCGGTCTTACCTGGCAAGCGTTCCGTTACCTGTCAACGCCCGGGGAGACGACGGTATGGCACTCCGCGAACTGGAGGTGGGCGCCGTACGTGACCTACCTGCTCGTCCCTCCCGCCGTGCTGGTCGCATTCGCGGTCGCGGTCACCCACCGCACTCGTGCGGTGCAGACCCCAGTGCTGCTGGTTGGGGTTGTGACCGCCGTCCAGCTGGTGGCCTATGCCTGGCTACAGTTCGGCAGCACCGTCCAGACCCTGGAGGAGCACTACTTCTCCTCCACGCTTTGGGGGGGAGTCGCCCTGACAATGGCGATCACTGTCGCGGAGCTGGCCCGGCCGCTGTCAGACCGCCCGCTCGCCCGGTGGCTGCCCGCCGCGGTGCTGCTCGCCGTCCCGCTCGGTTACGAGGCCGACCCGCACGTGCCGTCGCTCGGCTGGCTGCCGTTCGGGGCGATCATGGCAGCGTCCGTGATCGTCGCGGCGGCGGCGGCCCGCGGTGGTGCCAGACTCCGTCGCCGGTCAGCCGCCGCGGCGGCCACCGGGCTGGCGCTCGCCGCGTTCGCCGGCGCCATCCTGGTGCTCACCGTCGCGCCCATTCCGCCTCATCCGCGGCTGGACGATAACATTTTCAGCCCGAAGCCTGACTACTCATCCGCGCTCGGCGGCAGCACGACGGGTTACATTGATAATTACCGGATCGCCACCGCTTTGCCGGGGTTCGTCGGCCCGGCCGCCTACCGTGGCGAGCAGGTCTTCGTCTGGCGGATGAACCCCAGCGCCTGGATATACGACTCCGGGATGTACCACGGCCACTTCAACAGCTTGGAAAGCACGCTGGCCCTCACCGTGTACGACCGCCTTAAGCTCGAGCTCAGGCGGCCGGCCGAGTTGCTGCTTATGGGCAGCTCTACGGCATCATTCCCCACGGCGTTGCGCGAGCTG
>WNFI01522894.1_pt1 | contig 10615 bp, 11 predicted proteins | sample 5400471 | NCBI WGS metagenome assembly WNFI01 (sample SAMN13153348, study PRJNA577476) | soil metagenome | isolation source: 100 cm saprolite on Douglas fir-dominated hillslope | place: USA:California | collected 2013-09-17 | reverse complement strand
GGAGGCGATCAGGCAATGCCGCGCCGACACCAGCGTGATCCTGGTGATTGCAGGTGCCTTTAATCTTCATGGGCTTGCCGTTCAGAAAGAATCCGCGGTTGGCATCGAAGCGAATCGAGCGGACGCCAAACGTTGTTTCTTCGCGGTCAATTATTCCCTCGGCTTCCACCGTTGTAATCACGCGATACAAGTGCGACTCTTCGGCCGACCAGAGCTTGGGACTACGTATGCTTGCCTGCGATTCGAACTTGCTACTTTCTTCCGCTGAAATTTTCTGGGCAGCGGACTGCGCCGTCGCCACCTCCTTGCCTTGCGCATCCGTGATTTGCCACTTCACTTGGCACGACTGCGCCTTCTCGCCTTCATTTTCTACTTCGGTGCTAATGGAAACGGCCGCGACCTCGCCCGCAATGCTCGACCTTACATAGGTTCCCCACTGCCGCACATGCACCGGATCAGTCTTGGTCAACCAAACGTGGCGATAAATTCCTGCACCCTCATAGAACCAACCTTCGTTCAGCGTTGCGTCCACGCGGACTGCAAGTACGTTCTTCCCACCAAGATTCGCAAGATCCGTAAGGTCGAAGCGAAACGGAGCGTATCCACTGGAGTTTTCTCCTATGTAGTGGCCGTTGAACATGACCATCGCGTTGCGGAAAACTCCGTCGAACTCGACTGCGATGCGCCTGCCCGAATCTACCGTGGGAAGATCGAACACCCGCCGGTACCAGCCAGTGCTGGTTTCCGGATAGTTGCGGCCGAGCGGTTTCGCGCCATGGTCGGGAAGCTCGGGGCCATTTTCGAATGGAAGCTCGACGGCCCAATCGTGTGGTAGATCAATCGTTCTCCATGCGCTGTCGTCGAAGTCCGGATTCGCAACCGGCACAAATTCGGAGGCTTTGGCGAATGTTCCTCCTCTAGACGGCGACCCCAGATCGAAGTCCTTCGCAGGATCGCACGCATGCCCCAGATGAAAGCGCCAGCCGAAATCCAGTAGCAGACGCTCGCGCGGCGATGGAGAGACACCGTGATTGTCGCCGTTCTTCGGCTCTTGGGAGGAGTTCAGGAAAGGCGGGTGAGCAACCTCCGGCTTTGCGGCTATCGCGGAGGCGGCCAGCGCGGTCTTCAGGAAATCGCGTCGTGTACCGGGCATGGTTTGAAATAGTAAACCAATCCCGATGGCAGTTGCCAAGTCCGCCCTGTGGCGGCGACAATCGCTGTATGCCGAACGATTCTCGCCGCGAAGCTCAAGGTTCCGCCGAGCCCGCAGGTTCCCGCGGCCCTTTCCTGCCCGGAGCCATGGTCGTCGTCACGCTGGGCAATCCCCGGGACAAATTCTGGGGCATGATTCTGTCGCTGGCTCCCGAAGGACTCAGCATGACCGGCATTGAGCTGGCATCTTTTGAGGATTTCGTAGTGATGGTGAAGGATGGCGAAGAGTTCACTCCCGCCGTCGTCTTCTTTCCCATGCACAGGATTGAACGCGTCGAACTCGACCTGCCCGACGGCAGCTTGCCTTCGCTTTCGCAGCGCTTTTCGGCCAAGACCGGCCTCGATCCCGCGGTGCTGCTGCGCTCTCGCAGTGCAAGCAGCGACGAACAGCGCCGTGGCGCGCAAGGTTCCGCAGTTCATCCGCGCGAGGATCGGTCATGAAACTATCCCAGATCTTCACGGCGCCCAACCAGCTCACGCTGCTGCGGATGGTTTTTGTTCCGTTCATCGTGATCGAACTGGTCGAGGGACGTTATTTCTGGGCGCTGGTTCTCTTCGTCATTGCCGGCTTCAGCGACGGACTGGACGGACTGCTGGCTCGCAAGCTGCACCAACAAACTCTCCTAGGTCAATATCTCGATCCCATTGCGGACAAACTCTTGTTGAGCACCATGTTCCCTGTGCTCTCCATTCTGCACAAAATTCCATGGAAGTTTACCGTGCTGGTCTTCAGCCGCGATATTTCCATTCTGGCTGCCAGCGCCGTCTTGTATGCGATCGCGGGACTGCGCAACTTCCGGCCCAGCATCTTCGGAAAGGCCAACACGTTTTCCCAGATCGCTGCCGTGTTCTTCGTGATGCTGTTCTGCATTCACCCGTCGCGATGGATATGGATTACGCGCACCGTTTTCCTGCGCGCCACGTTTGCCTTCACGATTGTTTCCGCGCTGCACTATGTTTTTCTGGTGCAGCACCGCTTGCGGTCGCACAACCACGCACTGCCTCAACACGCTTCCGCCGCGCGCCCCGCCAGTTGACCCTTTTTCGCGCGTCCCCCTAGAATTGGGGATTCGTCCCTGAGCGCGCAATCACCCTATGGCCTTACGCCTTTACAACACCATGTCCTCGCAGGTTGAGGAGTTCCATCCGCTGCGCGACAACGAAGTTCGGATGTATGCCTGCGGCCCAACCGTCTACGGATACGGGCACATTGGCAACTTCAGAAGCTTCGTTGCCGTGGACATGCTGCAACGTTTTTTGCGCCAGTCGGGCTACAACGTGAACTACGTCATGAACATTCCACAGATGGCGGAATTCGTGACCAGGCTGGTCGAGAAGGGGGTCGCTTACCGCACCGATGACGGTTCGTATTACTTCCGCATCGCGAAGTTTCCGCAGTATGGAAAACTTTCGAAGAAAGATTTCAGCGGGATGCTCGATGGGGCCCGCGTCGACGTTGACGAATACGATAAAGACAGCGCACGCGACTTTGCGCTGTGGAAGGCGCCCAAGCCGGGAGAGGCTTTCTGGGAAACCTCGATTGGTACTGGACGCCCCGGCTGGCACCTCGAATGCTCGGTCATGTCGATGCAGGAACTGGGCGACAGCTTCGATCTGCACGCTGGTGGGGAAGACCTTATCTTCCCGCATCACGAAAACGAAATCGCGCAGTCGGAGTCGCTGACGGGAAAGACGTTTGCCCGTTCCTGGTTTCATGTGCGCTTCCTGCTGGTCGAAGGCGAGAAGATGTCGAAGAGCCTGGGGAACTTCTACACCTTGCGCGACTTGGTACTGAAGGGCCACAAACCTTCATCGATTCGATATCTGCTTACGTCGGTTCCATACCGCAATCAGCTGAACTTTACGTTCGACGGACTGAAGCAGGCCGCGGTGTCGGTGGAACGATTGCGGAATTTCCGTCAGCGACTGACGGCGGGAACTTTTCCGGAAGGATCGAATCTGGAAATGCAGTCTCTTGCGAGCGAGACAATCTCCCGGATGCGAGCCGCGCTCGACGACGACCTCAACACGGCGCAGGCGCAGGGGGCGATTTTTGAGATGGTGCGGAGCGCCAATTCCGCGCTCGATTCGGGCCAGATCAAGAAGGATGACACCGCTCCGCTTCTGGCCGTGCTGGAGAAGTTCGACGAGATTTTCGCTGTGCTTAATGACGACGATATCCCGAAGATGAAACAGGTTTTGGAGTGGGCGCCGATTGAGGATCGCGAGAACGACATCAGCGCGGAACTACGGGAGGCGGTGCAGTCCACTCAACTCTCGGATGCTGAGATCGAAAAGAACATTGCGGAGATGGAAGCCGCACGCCGCAACCGCAACTTCAAGATGTCGGACACTCTTCGTTCGGAACTGACGGCTGCCGGCATCGTGATCGAGAACACGAAAGACGGCGTGCGCTGGAGAAGAAAGTAACTCTCATGGGTGTTAAGCTGAGAACTGAGAGCTGACGGCTCCCATGAAATCCCTCGACGAATACCTTCGCGATGCCGAACAAGCGCACGGACATCTCTGCGCCGGGCAAGTCCTCGGGGTGCGGCTGGCGATGCTGGGACTGGCCAAACTCGGCATTGAAGATCCGCACGGGAAAGACCGCAAGCGGCTGGTCACCTTCGTCGAAATCGACCGCTGCGCTACTGACGCCGTCGCCGTTGTCACGGGCTGCCGCCTAGGCAAGCGTGCCCTGAAGTTCCGCGACTGGGGAAAGGTTGCAGCTACGTTTGTCGACGTAAGAAGCGGCAAGGCCGTTCGCATTGCAGCCAAAGAATCGTCGAAGGCGCTTGCGCGACAGATGCACCCTGAGATCAGTGACAAGAATCAGCAGCAGATGCTGGCGTATCGTGAAATCACCGATGACGATCTCTTCACGACTCAGTGGGTCAAAGTCGAGTTGCCGCCCGAGGAATTTCCCGGCTACAAAGGTGAGCGAGTCGTGTGTGAAGCGTGCGGTGAGGGCATCAACTTCCGTAGAGAAGTACACCGGGAAGACAAAGTTCTTTGCCGTGCTTGTGCCGGCGAAAGCTACTACGAGCCGCTCTAAGTCGTCTGCTCGTACGCGTGCGCCACGCGCAAAATCGTCGCTTCATCAAAATGCTTTCCGAGAATCTGCAAACCTATCGGTAGCTTCTCGCTCGTTTCGCCGCAAGGCACGGAGATGCCGGGAATCCCCGCCAAATCTGCCGTTACGGTATAGATGTCAGCCAGGTACATGGCCAGCGGATCGTTCGACTTCTCGCCCAGCCGGAACGCCGCCGTCGGACTGGTCGGCGTGACGATCGCATCCACCTTGCGGAAAGCTTCTTCGAAATCGCGGGTGAGCAGCGTACGTACTTTCTGCGCTTTCAGATAATAAGCATCGTAATAGCCCGCGCTCAATGCGTAGGTGCCAAGCATAATGCGGCGCTTCACTTCGGTGCCGAAGCCTTCATCGCGGCTGCGGCGGTACATCTCTGAGAGCGACTTCACTCCCGCGGCGCGATAGCTGTAGCGCACACCGTCATAGCGGGCCAGGTTCGAAGACGCCTCCGCAGTTGCGATCAAGTAATAAGTGGGAATCGCATAGGGCGTGTGCGGCAGCGACACCGGAACAATCTCGCAACCCAGGCTCTTCAACTTGTCGATGGCTGATTCGACCGCATGCCGGACCTCATCGTCGAGTCCCTCGCCGAAATATTCTTGAGCCACGCCCAGCCTCATGCCGCGCATGGGCTTTTCCAATTCGGCGACGTAATCAGGTACCGGCAAATCAGCCGACGTTGAATCCATCCGGTCGCGCCCGGCGATGGTTCGAAGCACAATGGCGGCGTCTTTTACCGTCCTTGTCAGCGGGCCAATGTGGTCGAGCGAAGATGCAAACGCGATCAGCCCGTAGCGCGAGACACGCCCGTAGGTTGGCATCAAGCCTACTACGCCGCAGAATGATGCCGGTTGCCGGATCGAGCCGCCCGTATCCGAACCGAGCGCGGCCACCGCCATGTCTGCCGCCACCGCTGCGGCAGAACCGCCCGACGATCCTCCGGGCACGCGACTCAGATCGCGCGGGTTCCGCACGGGACGAAAGGCCGAATTCTCATTTGACGAACCCATGGCGAACTCGTCGCAATTCGTCTTGCCCAGCACAACCGCTCCCGCTGCTTCCATGCGAGCGACCGCGGTGCAATCGTAGGGCGGAATGTAGTGGCCCAGAATTTTCGAGCCCGCGGTCGTGCGCAGGCCGCGCGTGGACATCACGTCTTTAATTGCAACTGGAACTCCACCGAGCGGCGGCAACGGCTTGCCCTCGGCGGCCATGCGGTCGATACGAGCGGCCTGCTCCAGCGCGCATTCTTTGCAGAGCGTGAGGAACGCGCCGATCTTCCCATCTTCTTTCTGTATGCGCACGTAGTGCGCTTCCGCCAGAGCCAGGGCAGTTGTCTTGCGCTCTTGCACGGCAGCACGGGTCGAATCGATGGTGAGAGATGCGAGATCCATTCTCTCTATCTTTCAATCACCTTCGCATCGGTTCGACGTTCGATGTGTCCAGTTCGTTGAGCCGATCGATGTAGCCGAGAATCGAATTCAGATCGCGCACCATGCCGGCGCGCTCCTCCCCGGAAAGCTCCAGGTTTGCCAGATCGGCTACGTAGGTGACGTCCTTCTCTGTGACTTTCATTTTCTGAAACTCATGTCGCGAAAAAGTGTGGTTGGAAGCAGGCCGGTCATCTTTGCCGGATCACAAATTCAATCCGTTCCACTTTTTGTCCGGCGTAGCGATTCAGCGCGGCGAGATAGCGTGGCGACAGGCTTTGCATCTCGTTTTTCCAACCGGCGTCGGAAACCTCGACGCGCAGCACTCGATCCGCAAAATCGAGAGCGCGCGTGCGCTCGGCTACGACCGATCCGCAGACCAGTGGCCAGGCCAGCACAGGGGCTTCACCTTGCGGCACATTCCGCAAGGAACCGATGATAATCTTTTCCAGTCCAGCGCCTGCCTGTTCCAATAGAGTCCCTCGCGTTCAACCGAGAGTGGTTCTTTCTCAATTCAGAGATTCCGATTCTAGCACTCAAATTCCGCAAGGATCGAAACGCCGTAGCGATCCGTACCGGAACGCGGCTGTGGATTTCGCACAAAATATTCTTATCGGGCTCGTGGATGGGGATGAAGGAATTTGCATATTTTTCGGGTATACCCCCCTCCCCCCGGCCTATTGGAATCATCGGCTTAGAGCGAAAATGCAAAAAGATCTATGGGGCACAATCACTTACGGGCAAAATCTTGCGTTCAAAAGACTTGCGCGCGGCATTTTTCCAAAATGATATTCCGCCCGGCTTTGCGATCATGGACTGATTCTGGGCGGAGCGCAAGGTCACATGTCACACCTTGAAGCGGTGGAAAACTCAAGATTCAATCTGGAGTGACACTGCGTGCCGGGAGAGGGAACGCATTTTTGACGAACGCGAGCGCCGCGTCCGGCTCCAGGAGTTTTCCCTCGAGCTGCGCATCTTCCACGGCTTCAAGAATTTCCCGGAACATCGGCCCTGGCGCATATCCAGCCGCAATCAGGTCGTCGCCGGTGACCAGCGGCGTGGGGCGAATCTTCTCCGGCGGAATTTCCGCGAGCTTCGCGCGAATGAAATCATACGTGCTCAGATTGCGGTGACTGGCCAGGCTGTCGGCACGGTGCAACGCAAGATGCTCATCGAAGCCGGGCAGGCGGAGAAATTTCTTGAGCGTCGACTCCTTCACGATCGGGCGCAACGCGGAATGTCGCGGGCTTGCCCACGTCGTGCAGCAGGGCGCCCCACGCCAGCGTGGATGGACAAGGTTGAGGCAGATTATCGAGCAGGAACAGAGTGTGAATGAACACGTCGCCTTCAGGATGAAACTCCGGCGGCTGCGCCACACCCTTCATCGCCGAGATTTCAGGCAGCACTTCCTTCAGCAGGCCGGTTTCGTCGAGCAACAGAAACGCGCGGCGACCATGGCCTTCGGTGAGCATACTCGTCAGCTCATCGCGCACCCGCTCGTGCGAAACGAACTGAGTTTCGTGAGCATGGTGCCGGATTGCGGCCAGGGTCTCCGACTCGATCTGGTATGCAAAGCGCGCCGCAAACCGCACCGCGCGGAGCATCCGCAACTTGTCTTCCGCAAAGCGTCGCTCGGGTTCTCCAATGGCGCGGATGATGCCTGCTTCGAGGTCTTGACGTCCGGCTGCGGAAGGTCGCCACTTCCACGGCTTGGGCTTTCGGCGTTGCAGTCAGTGCCGACTCTTCTCGCTGTTCCTCTGGCACGGGAATCAGCACCACGCCGAACTGCGCTCCCACGGCGTAGGTTTCAGGAAAGATATCCATCACCTGCTCTGGGGTGGCGTCGGTTGCGACGTCGTAGTCCGCAGGCTCCCGCCTGAGCAGCAGATCGCGCACGCATCCGCCGACCAGGTAGGCTTGAAAGCCTTGCTGGCGCAGGGTTTGGATGATGAAGTCCGCAAATGTTCTCAGTTCAGACATCGGTTCTATGGAATGTTTCCAGAAAGCACAGACCTGCGTGTCGGTAAATTTCCCAATAAACGTTCCGTCCTGGGCTTGAAGGACAGGGCGGTTATCTTGCCATTGAATGGCCCGACCATTATCTGCTGAGGGCGGTTATCTTGCCATTGAATGGCTCGACCATTATCTGCAGCGTCTTTGGACTACCTATGTGCTTCGCCGTGATGTACCAGTGCAGATCGGCAAAATAAGAACCGGGCTCCTTTGGGCCAGCAGTTCGAAAATTAGCTTTGGTAATTTGAAGAAGACCGTAGATGGAACTGAGTCCCCTCAAAGGAAGCATTCCGAGAAGATCTGTTTTCTTGTCTGGGCCGAACCGCATACCAAACTTTCTGGCCGCTTCCAGGTCTTGCGCGTCGGTCCACTCGGGATGGTCGTTAATAACCTGCGCGGCATCTAACATCTGTTTGCTCGTCTTATCGTTCCTGAACTCCAAGGGCCAACAGAATAGTCGTCTTCCGACAACCGCTCCCGTCTTCGCGTTGATCACAGACCCAGTGAACGTGAACCGGAGGTATTGGGGCATTCCGATTTCGATGGTCCCATCCTGAGATCGTCGTGCGCCATCGAGTTGTTCACTCGTTTCCGCAGGCGGGTGCCACTGGGGTTTGTCCACGGCGATGAGAAAGCCGTCCGCGTCAGCGGGGCCGCTGAGGGGGCCAGACCCGTCCGAGAACTGGAGGCTAAATTCTTTCCCCCTGAGCTCTGGATAAAGTATTTCTGCCAACCTTATTGCATTTGCAGCCCGATCCAGTGAGCCACACTTATCAGATCCAAATGCCGGACTGGCTATACAAAGCAGCACACAGGCAATCGTTATCCAGCGATTAGAGACAGTGCCACGGCGATCAAAGAAGAACGAGTTTAGCTTCATAGGTTTTCAAAAATGAATTCCAGTACCCCCGTTGCCGCTGTCGCCGATTACCCGCCACGCTTGTGGCGGGACAACTTGGTTTTGGTTGTTGTGCCATGGGGGCGCATTGGCTACGTCTGAATTTGCACTAGCAACAGCTTGTTGAAGATTCTGTCCGCTCGCAGCCTGTGGATCGGAGAGTTCTTCAGAGGTTCCCTAGGTAGTCGGCAGTCCCAACGCTTTTGAATTAAGCTAGAAACTGCAACTCGAACTGATTATGCCAGACGCCTACATCCTCGGCATTGAAAGTTCCTGCGATGAAACTGCTGCGGCAGTGGTGCGCTCGGGCGAGCAGCTTATCTCAAACGTTGTGGCTTCGCAGATTGCGACGCATCAGCCCTATGGCGGCGTCGTACCGGAACTGGCGTCGCGCGAGCACTTGCGGGCCATTGTTCCCGTCGTTCGGCAGGCGCTGGCGGAGGCCAGTCAGACTTACAACTCCGTGGACGCGATCGCCGTCACCCAGGGTCCCGGGCTCGCCGGGGCGCTGATGGTGGGCATCAGCTATGCCAAGGCACTGGCCTTCTCCCTCGATAAGCCTCTGATTGCAGTCAACCATCTCGAAGGCCACATCCATGCGGTTCTGCTGGAGGAGCGGCAGAAGGGCAATCACGAGTTGCAATTCCCCGTGCTCGCCCTGGTTGTGTCAGGAGGACACACTCACCTCTACCTTGCAGCGCAGAACAATCAGAGTTGGACATACGAGAACATCGGCCACACCCGCGACGACGCAGCCGGCGAGGCCTTCGACAAGGTCGCGAAGCTACTGGGCCTGGGTTATCCCGGGGGCCCGATCATCGACCGGCTCGCGCCGCGTGGCGACCCTACTGCCGTGAAGTTCCCCCCTGCGCAGATCAAGCACCGAGATCGCCGCGACCATCGCGGAGAGAAACTGGCAGAGACCGATCGCCCGCGCTTTGATTTTTCTTACAGCGGCATCAAGACTGCCGTGCTGCGCTACGTCGAGATTCACGACATCCGAAATTCCATCGAGATCCGCCGCAAAGCGTTGGCTAGCATTTCCAAGCCTAAGGTCGAAGATTATCTGGCAAATTCCGACAAGAAGACGCTCGACCTGGTGGCTTCGTTTCAACGCGCGATGGTAGGAGATCTGGTAGGCAAGACTCTGAACGCGGCCCGGGCTTACGACGTGGCCACGCTGTTTGTCACGGGCGGGGTGGCGGCCAACAACGAATTGCGCAAGACGTTTGAGCGAAGCGGCGCTCAGGAGGGCCTGCCGGTGTATTTTCCATCCCGGCCGCTTTCGACCGATAACGCTGCAATGATTGCAGCCGCCGCCTATCCTAAATTTCTGGCAAAGGATTTTGCTGCTATCGATTTTTCTGCTGAGGCAAGCCTTCCATTGCGCTAGTCCGTCTGACGCGAAAATATCTATTTCTGAGTCTGGTTCTTGATCTCGGAGCAAGCTTCCTTGACACGGAGGTCACAGGCCTTGCGAAAGAACGCCAGCGCCTGGGCTTTGTCTTGAGTCACTCCTTTGCCATCTTCGAACATGTAGCCCAGGTCGAGGCACCCATCCCCATAGTCCGTATCGCAAGCCTTGCGAAGCAACGCAAGCGCTTGAGCCAGGTCCTGAGCAACGCCGCGCCCTTCCTTGAGCATCGAGGCGAGAAGGGAACACCCCCGCTGATCTCCGCCATTGCAGGTCTTTCGATACAGGCCCACCGCGAGCGCATCATCCTGCGGCCCGGCCGAACCTGTTTGGTACAACTTGCCAAGCTCATTACACCCTTTGGCAACGCCGCCATCGCACTGTTTGCGAAACAGGCCAGCCGCCTTACGATACAGGGCAAGCGCTCGCGCCCCATTCTCGGCGACGCCCAACCCGTACTCATATCCAATTGCCAGCATGTTGCAGCTATCGGCATCGCCTTCATCACAGCCCTTTTGGTAACGGTCAGTCTTTGGCGACGTGGTTTCTTTCTGCGC
>WNFI01631609.1_pt1 | contig 10616 bp, 8 predicted proteins | sample 5400471 | NCBI WGS metagenome assembly WNFI01 (sample SAMN13153348, study PRJNA577476) | soil metagenome | isolation source: 100 cm saprolite on Douglas fir-dominated hillslope | place: USA:California | collected 2013-09-17 | reverse complement strand
CCACCGCGCCTTCAATCCGGTTGTCCCAGGTCTTGTAAGGACGCGCACGCATCAGATGCCAGTGGCCGGTTCCGCTTTCGCGTACTTCGAGTTCAAGCGTCGCCATCGTGTCAATTGCTTCGCGGGCCAGGTCTCCCAGATTCTGCAGTTCGAGATTGGGATTAATTTCGTTGAGCCGCCGTCCAATATCGCCGGGTTGAAGGTTCAGCAGTTTCTGCGCAGGGGGCGTGAAGTGACGGATGTGAAGATCGTTGCCTACGATCACGACCGGGATACTTACATTGTCCAGCAGGTTGAGCAGATCGTTGTTAGAAATGGATAGCTCGGCGTTGCGATGCTGCAGTTCCTCGTTGAGCGTGGTGAGCTCTTCGTTGGTGGACTGCAGCTCCTCCTTGGCCGTCTCCAGTTCTTCGTTGGTACTCTGAAGCTCTTCGTTGGCCGACATGACTTCTTCATTAGCGGCCTTGAACTCTTCGGTTACTGTTTCATGGTCTTCGATCAGCCCCTGCAATTGCTCGCGCAGTTGTTTGGCCTCCCGCGTCAGCCGCTCTTTCTCCCGGGCGGGGAGATTCGGGGCTGGCCCTTTCTTGCCACGGCCGGGTTTCGCGGTGGGGGATACGACCGCGTCTTGAAAGACGACGAGGTAGTAGCGATCCTGGATGCCGTCCGCGCGAATGGGTGTGACCTCGAGGTTGACTTCCCGAGTGCCCCCATTGGATCGGATGATTACGCCTGCCTTCTCCACCGGCGCTCGTTCCTTCATGGCCTTGGTCAAGGCGGCGCGCAGATCCACTAACAGTCCGTCGCGCGCCATTTTGACCAAGCTAAACGGCTCCGGCTCACGCAGGACCTTGGCACCTTCCGCCCGGCGAATGCCATATTCCACACCGTTGAAATAAGTGGCCATGCGAGTGGCCTCCTTTTTCTTCTGGAAAATGCGGTTCTTCTTGTCGACGGAGTGGAAATGCTCGGCAAAGGTTCCCAGTGTTTCGGACCCGCCCAGCAGCAGGTAGCGCTCCGGCTTGAGGGCATAGTGCAGTGTCGGGATCACGCGCTTTTGTAATACCGCGCCGAGATAAATCAGGAGGTTGCGGCAACTGATGAAATCCAGATTGGAAAAAGGCGGATCCTTGGCGACGTTCTGGCGGGCGAAAATGCACATTTCGCGAACGGTCTTGTTGATCTGGTATCCACCATCGAGCTTCACGAAGAATCGGCGCAGGCGTTCGGGAGAGATATCGGCCACGGCCGCATGCGAATAGATGCCGGCACGAGCGCGGTCCAGCGAGCCTTCACTGATATCGGTGGCGAAAATCTGAAAGGGGACGCTGCCTGGGGTGGGCCGTGCGGTTTTCTGAGTCTCCAGCCAGATATATTCCAGCATCGCCATGGCCAGCGAGTAGACCTCTTCGCCAGTGGAGCATCCCGGAACCCAGACGCGGATTGTGCCCGACTTAGAGTCCTGAAACAAGTGCGGAAAGACGTGCCGGCGGAGGGCCTCGAAGGCGTCGGGGTCGCGGAAAAAGCCGGTCACGTGGATCAGGATATCTTTATAAAGCTCGTCGAGTTCGCCCGGTTTGCTCTTGATCAGGTGAAGGTAGTCCGTCACCTTCTCGACTTTGTGCACGACCATCCGGCGTTTGATGCGCCGTTGCAGAGTGGACTGCTTATAGTGGGTGAAATCGACGCCGGAAGCGACGCGCAACAGGGAAAGCAGCGTATCCATGTGATCGCCGTTGGCTATCGCCAGCTCGGGCTTCTCGGCCGGGGGAGCGAGGTAGGGATGTTTGCTTAAGCGGGCCAATTCATGGGCGATGGCAGAAGGCTGCAGCACAAAGTCCACACATCCGGTACTGACGGCGCTCTGCGGCATGCCAGTGTACTTGGCGGATTTCTCATCCTGCGCAAAGGTGATTCCGCCCGCCGCCTTAATGGCGCGGCAGCCTTCGGTGCCGTCGGAGGCGGTACCCGAAAGAATCACGCAGATGGCGCGGTCGGCGCGGTCGTCGGCCAGGGAACAGAGAAAATGGTCGATGGGGAGATGCTGGCCACGTGTCAGGACACGCGGCCCCAGCCGCAGGATTCCGCCCTTGATCGAGAGAACCGTATCCGGGGGGATTACGTAGATATGATCGGGCCGGACGAGCGTTCCATCGCTCACTTCGGCGACGGGAATTTTCGTGGTTCGCGCGAGAATTTCTCTCAGGTCGCTGGCGTGTTTCGGGTCCAGGTGCTGGACCAGCACGAAGGCCATACCGGTTCTTGCCGGAAGCTGGCGGAGCAGTTCGGAGAAAGCCTCGAGCCCGCCAGCGGAAGCACCGATACCGACGATGGGAAACGCTGCGGGAGCGTGGCTACGCAGCGCCCGGGGTGACGCCGTCCGTGAGTCTATTTTCACGACCGAACGTTTCATGGATGAACCGGCCGGGGCGACACTTACCAGCCCGCAGAGTTAGTGGGTGCATCTTAATCCCGGCAGTAAGACGCGGTCAATGCCGGGCATTAGCTTCAATCCCAAATTGGAACTCAGGCTATGTCGGGTGTTACCGGCAACTTCCGGTTCGGTTCGCCGAGGGCCCGATCCTGAGGGTTCCTAGGCCAACGAAATCGCTAGGGCAATTCACATTGCTCCGGCGTGCAGCCGGCGGGCGCGCTCATCCCGATCGTGTGTGCCGCTTTCTTGAAATGAATCGTCGACATCGCCACCGGATACCCCCACCATAGCTTGCGAATCACCTTATCTCCCGGCAGCCAGTCATGCGGCTTCTTGACCTCATACGCCACAATCAGTTCGGCGGCAAAGATGGCGCCATTCTTCGCCGATAGCTTCCAGGGATTGGGCGCGCTAGTCACCCACGGGGCGCCTTCTTTGTACTCGCGGTCCAGCGCCATCGTGTTGGAGGTTGTCCGCAGGGTTTCCGACGCTGCCAGCCCTGCCATGACGAACAAGAACTTCTTGTCGATTACTCTTGGCGTGCGCGGCGCTTCCGGCAAAGGGGTGGGCTGACTGGAACTGGAGACGGGCTCGAAGATCGCGTCGTCCGCAACCTGCACCGGGTTCTGGCACAAGACGCGAATGGCAAAGAGCAAAATGAAAACGATGCACTGCGGTGTCCGCAACGGTACTTCCTCCCTGGAGTCTGAGAGCGCCTGGATTCTCGGGGAGAAAATCAACCGCGAGTTTCTTGCCAAGGGCTTCTGACAAGTGTGGCAAGGGCAAGAGTGAGTCCAAACGCGCGGCGGTGTTTTTCAATCAGATAGGAGGCGCTTTCCCGTTATGGGTCGCCTTGAAGAGGGTGCAATGTGCAAAGAACTTCGCGCACTAAGGATTTTTGTTTTCAACTGAGGGTCGGGAGCCGCGGAAAAAGGGCGGATCTTCCATGGTGGTCCGTGCATGAAGCAGCGGCCTTGAAGTCTTATGAGACGCGGAACGACATCAAATGATGCCCGTGATCCCGAAAACCTACTCTGCGATAGAACTCCTGCGCGGCGCTGTTTTTCTGCACGACCTCCAGATGAATCGCTTGTACTTCCTGCTGACGGGCTTGTTCGACGACAAACTCCAGAGTCTTCCTCCCCCAGCCTCGTCCGCGGTGCGATTCGAGCAGATAGAACTCGTCGATAAAAGCGTCGCGTCCGAGATATTCCAGGCTGTAACCGAAGCACAGGACGATGTATCCCACCGGCACATTCGAATCGAGAACCAGAAAGGCGAACCCGAACGCGGAATTGCGCAGCAGTCCGAGTAGGGCGGTGCGGGCGCGTTCGCGGTCGTAGTGATGGCCGTCGAAAGCGTAGTACTCGCACATCAAATCGAGCAGGAGATCGGCGTCGGCTGGTGCGGCCGAACGGAATTCGGGTTGAGGAGAGTCAGGCAGCATTCTTGATTGTGAGCGCGATACCAGGAAAAATCATATGGAAGGGACGTGTAGACGCCATAAAAGGCAAACCTATTTCTTCGATCCAAGGGGTTGCAGATAAGCTGACAGGAAAGTCAAGCGGTTGCCCCGCAGCAACGAGTCATTCTCATCGTTTCCGATCCATTCAACATGCTGGACCCCGAGTTCACGAAAGGCCCGAGCCCACCTTTCCTCGAATCGAAACACTATTGCATAGGGCAGAAGTTCGTCAAAGCGGTAGCGGACGAGTCGTTGCAGCCGGTCCGAATCCACGGCCTCGATGAATTGCCGCAGGCCCAGGAGGTGAGTCCAAGTTCGCGTTCCCTTTTCGGTTGAGAACTTCTGGGTGCGGGCGGCCCAGATCACAATCGCCGACAGGAGGGCAATCACCATGAACAACAACTCCGGCGGGAAGACGAGATCTCCTGGGATCAGTCTCAACACAATCGCATCGACGAGGACAAGTCCATTGACGAAGTATAGTGCCGCTTTCCATGAAGGAACGCCGCGCTTGTTCGGGTCTTCACGATAAATTCCCTTTTCCCAGATAGAATTCTCGATTTGAGCTTGCATGGCAGAGACGATTTCCGGGATGCGCAGCCTGAGTTGCGAAAACCTCGCCCGGTTTTCGCTTTGGAAAGACTGGCGCAACAACGTTTTCTCATGTGGTGCCAGGTTCTGCCAGTCCCCTTCAGGTTTTAAAAGGCGGAACACCAGGTCATGCGCTACCAGCGGCCCACCCATCTGCGGGGTGGCATCCTCGATTTGCAGGTATTTCCGCACGGCGAGATCGATCAGGGTGGCGGCAACTTCGCGAGGGCCGATGTGGTCATAAAGAAGCATGCCGGATTCCGCCGGCGTAATCCCATCTGGTGGAATAGATTCCGGCACCACTGGGCCCGGCTTCACCTGCCTTGCTCGGCGGACCGCGTAGCCGATGGCGAAAGCAACTATCAGCAGGACAAGAACGGGACTTCCGTTTACAAAGCGCCATAACTGGTCGAGAAAGCCGTCCTGCGGCTGCAGGGTCGAGAATGTCTCGATCACTGTCATACACCTTATTTACGCGAGAACATCAGAGCTTGCGAGTAACTATGGTAAGACCTTGCCGCCTCCCGTTGCGCCTTTTGAGGATGGGTGAGATGAGGATGTTGGGATCAAAAAAAATCAGGCGCCTTGTCCTTAAGCGGTATCCTCGACGGCCAGGGCCATGCCCAGGCCCCCGCTCACGCAAAGAGTTGCGAGTCCGCGCCGGGACTTGCGCTTAAGCATCTCGTGCAGCAGCGTGACGGCGATGCGCGTGCCCGTGCAGCCAATCGGATGGCCGAGGGCAATCGCACCTCCGTTGACGTTGAGCCTGGCGGGATCGAAATGCAGTTCACGGTCACAGGCCAGCACCTGGGCGGCGAAAGCTTCGTTGAGTTCGATGAGATCGAAGTCGGCGAGTTTCAATCCGTGCCTGGCCTCCATCTTGCGGATGGCCGGAACCGGACCGATCCCCATCATGCGGGGATCGACTCCCGCCGAAGTCACCGCCATAATCCGCGCCAGCGGTTTGAGGTTGTTCTGCTGGACGAAATTTTCGCTCGCCAGCACCACCGTCGCCGCCCCGTCCGTGATGCCGGAAGAATTGGCCGGCGTAATCGTCCCCGTCTTCGAGAACACAGGCGCGAGTTTGGCCATCTTCTCCATGGTGGCGTCGAGAAATAAGTGCTCGTCGCGCGAGAACACCGTGGCGCCCTTCTTTCCTTCAATCGTAACCGGAGCAATTTCCGCGTCGAAGCGGCCGCTGGCCTGGGCCGCCGCCGCGTGCTGCTGCGAGACCAATGCAAATTGGTCCTGTTCTTCGCGGGAAATCTTGTATTGCTCGGCCAGAAGCTCGGCGGTTTCTCCCATCACCATTTTTGCCATAGGGCAAAAAAAACCGTCGCGGTACATGCCGTCGACCAGTTCCTGATGCCCCATACGGTAGCCCCATCGTGCACCGTCCAGATAGAAAGGAACCCGCGACATGGATTCCGTGCCGCCCGCGAGAACGCAATCCAGGTTGCCGGTCGCGATTTCCTGAAAGCCGAGTGCAATGCTCTTGATCCCCGACGCGCATGCCTTGTTCACTGTGTACGCCGGAACTTCCTGTGGCACGCCGCTGCGGATGGAAATCTGCCGCGCCGGATTCGGGCCGCCGCCCGCTTGCCGGGCGTTGCCGAAAATCGTTTCTTCCACCTGCTGTGGTTGAATTCCGGCCCGCTCCATTGCCGCCTTGGCAGCGATCACGCCCATCTCGGCGGCGGTTTGTGAAGCGAGGGTGCCGCCGAATTTTCCGATTGGAGTGCGCACGCCAGAGACTATATACACACTATTCAACGATGATTCCTCCAACTTTTCAGTCTAGCATCGGAGTGTAGCGCCGGTGCCTCGCCGACACGAGGTAGACTAGTAGCTCGCGGGGCGCGGCACGCCGCGTCTCTACCATAGATTCTTTGAAGGAACATGCCGCGACTCTTCCCATGAATGTTCTCTACGGAATCAACACCGTCGCCGAAGCGCTGAAGGCCCGCGGACGAGCCTTTGAGTGGGTCGGCGTCGCCACCGAACGCAAAGACATCCGGTTGAAGCGCGTGATCGACGAGTGCCGCAAAATCGGCGTGCAGGTGCGATTTCTGACGCGTCTGGAACTCGATAAACTCGCCGGCAATGCTGCCCATCAGGGTCTGGTTGCGGTCACGTCGGCGAAACAATACAACGATCTGGACGACCTGATCGCCGCCCGCCGCGCTGAACATTCGCTGATCGTCGTCCTCGATGGCGTGGAAGATCCGCACAACCTTGGCGCAATCTTGCGCACGGCAGACGCCGCCGGCGCCGACGGAGTTGTCGTCCCCGACCGACGCGCAGCGGGCGTGACTGGAGTGGTGGCGAAAGTATCCGCTGGAGCAAGTGAGCATCTGCCCATCGCTAAAGTCACCAACATTTCCCGCTCTCTCGAAGAGTTGAAGTCGAACGAGCTGTGGATCGTCGGACTCGACGAACGCGGCCCGCAAACTTACGATCAGATCGATTACAAGATGCACTGCGCGGTCGTGCTCGGCGCCGAAGGCAAGGGATTGCACGATCTGGTCCGCAGGCACTGCGATTTCCTGGTTTCCATTCCGATGCTGGGCAAAGTGCCGTCGCTGAATGTGTCAGTCGCGGCGGGGATCGTGTTGTTTGAAGTCGTACGCCAGCGGCGCCTGGCCGCATCGAAGTAAACATGAAGTCCCTCTGTGTCCTCGGTTTCCTCTGTGGTTTGATCTGTTCCGCGCTGGCGATCGACCGCGAGGCGTTCATCTTCACGAAGTACGATCTGGAAATCCGCCTCGAGCCGGAGCAACAGAGACTCGGTGCGCGCGGCAAAATCACGCTGCGCAACGATTCCGCCCAACCCCAGAAGATCGCAGTCCTGCAAGTCTCCTCTTCGCTCTCCTGGCGAACAATCAAAGTAGACGGAAAATCCGTCCAGTACGTCACCCAGCCCTACACCTCGGACATCGATCACACCGGCGCGCTCTCCGAAGCGGTGGTCACTCTAGCCACCGAGATCAAACCGAAAGATTCGGTCGAGCTTGAAATTGGTTACGAAGGCACCATCGTGCAAGATGCGACGCGGCTCACGCAGATCGGTATTCCAGAAGACATTGCGAAGCACACCAGTTGGGACCAGATCAGTCCGTCGTTCACGGCGGTGCGGGGTGCGGGGTATGTTGCGTGGTATCCGATTGCCACCGAGTCGGCGGACTTTTCCGAAGGCAACAGTTTGTTTCAGGTGACGGATCGGTGGAGGGCGCGGGAAGCTAATGCAAGCATGAAACTCCGGATCAGCACCGACGCCGGACTGGATGACGCGAAAGAAGTGGTTCTCTGTAATGGAGCCGGCGGTTCCGGTGACACCCGCGGCGGCAGTCCGCATTTTCACTGGGCCGAATGCGAGTACGCACAGTTTGGACTGATCGTCCCCGCCTTTGTGAGTGCAAGGCTGAACTTGAAAGCCAGTGCCAATACCGCGATTCTCCTCCGCACTTACTTCCTCGATTTAGACGAAGATGGCGCGTACGCCTACAGCGACGCTGCAGAGCCAACTGCCAAATTCGCAAGCGAATGGTTCGGTCAATCCAAAACCGCCGTGTCCATGATCGATCTACCAGACGCGAAAGCAGCACCTTTTGAAAGCGGCAACGTTCTGTTCGTGCCCATGAAAGGCGCGGACCCAAAACTGGTCGAGATCAATCTGGTGCACGAACTCGTGCACGCAGCTTTCACTTCTCCGCGTCCTTGGATCCAAGAAGGCCTCGCCCACTTTGCCGAGGCGATCTATCGCGACCAAAAGCAGGATGGCCGCGCTGCCGCAATCGATTTTCTCCATAGTCATGGATCGGCCTTTGTCGAGGCCGAAAAAGATGTGGCTGCCACGCCGCAGAAAAATCCGGGCCAGCCTCTGGCCACGACCTTCGACGAAAGCTATTACCGGAGCAAGGCCGCGTATGTCTGGTGGATGCTACGCGACATGATCGGCGAGGACGCGGTCAAGCAGGCGATTCACAACTACCGCGCCGTGGACGACAAACATCCCAAGTACATGGAGCAATTGGTAACGGCCGCGGCGAAACGCGACCTCTCCTGGTTCTTCGACGACTGGGTCTACAACGATCGAGGCTTGCCGGATTTTCGCGTGCTAGCGGCGCATCCGTGGAAGAGCACGAAAGATACTCAGATCGTGACCGTCACCATCGAGAATCTAGGCGGCGCCGGCGCGGAGGTTCCATTCACCATCCGCTTCGCAACCGGCCAGATCACACGGCGCATCGAAGTGCGCGCCAAGTCCACAGCCACCACGCGGGTCGAAGTCCCGGGCACGCCCACAGAAGTCGTGGTGAATGACGGCAGCGTCCCGGAAAGCGATCTGACCAACAAGGTGTTCACGATCACGGACAAATAAGGCGAATGCAGAAGTCAGAGGTCAGATTGAAGAGGTAGAATCGACACCGGGCTTTTCACTTCTGCAATCTAACTTCTGACTTCTGCATTTCCCGGAGGGACATTTGTCCTATATTCAATTTCTCGGCGCCGCCGGCACCGTCACCGGCTCCAAGCACCTCGTCAACACCGCCGCCGATTCGAGTGGCAAGCAGGGACTGCAGGTCCTGATCGATTGCGGAATGTTTCAGGGACAGAAGGAATGGCGCGAAAAAAACTGGCAGGACCCTCCGGTGCCCGCCCGCGAAATCGATGCCGTCATTCTTACCCACGCGCACCTCGACCACTGCGGCTGGATTCCGCGCCTGGTCAAAGAAGGATTCCACGGCCCGATCTACGCCACCCAGGCTACGATTGAGCTGTGTTCCGTGGTGCTCGCCGACTCCGGACATCTGCAGGAAGAAGACGCGGCCTACTACAACAAGACGAAGGCCTCCAAGCACAGCCCTGCTCTGCCGCTCTACACGCTGCTCGACGCCCAGAACTGCATGCAGTTCTTCAAGCCGGTCTCGGTCGGGCAGACCACGCAGGTCAGCCCCGAACTTTCTTTTCGGTTCGTCTATGCGGCACATATTCTCGGCTCGATTATGGCCGAACTGACCCTCGCCACCAACGGGCAAACTCGCCGCCTGGGAAGGCGAAGCCGCCGACGTCGTGGTGATGGAATCGACTTACGGCAACCGCAAGCATCCCGACACCGACCCGCGCCCCGAACTCGCGCGCCTGATTCGCGAAACGATCCAGCGCGGCGGCAGCGTCGTGGTTCCCGCATTTGCGGTGGAGCGCACGCAAAAATTTGTTTTCATGCTGAAAGAGCTGATGGAGTCGGGACAGGTTCCGCACGTGCCCGTATTCTGCGACAGCCCCATGGCCATCAAGGCAGTCGACATTTTCCTGAAGCACTCCGAGGAGTACACGCCGCAGGCCGCGGATCTGATCAAGAAATACGGGTCCCCCGTCACCTGGCCCGGGCTTACGTTTGCGCAAACCTCCGAGGAGTCGAAGAAGATTAATGCCAGCCAGTTTCCGTCCATTATCATTTCTTCGAGCGGCATGGTCACCGGCGGACGCATCCTGCATCACTTGGCGCAGCGTCTGCCCGATCCCAAGAATCTCGTCCTCTTCATCGGATTCCAGGCGCCCGGTACGCGCGGCTTCACCATCAAGAGCGGCGCACCCGAAGTAAAGATCTTCGGCGACTTCGTTCCCATACGCGCGCAAATTGCCGCCCTCGAACAATTCAGCGACCACGCCGACACTCCCGAATTACTGAAATGGCTGCGCACTTTCACTAATCAGCCCGGCGTGACCTATCTTGTGCACGGCGAACCCTCGGCGTCCTCGCAACTGCGGGACACCATGGAGAAAGAGTTGGGATGGAACGTCGAGGTGGCGCAGTATCTGGAGAAAGTGGAAGTGAAGTAGGATTTGTAATTGGTGATTTGTATTTTGTCATTTTATGAGTTGCGACTACCAATTGGCGGATCCCAGTGCGGCAAATTACCAATTACGAATCGCCAATTACAAGTTTCTATGACTGAAGCCGAACTTAAAAAGCATCTCGATGCCGCCGAGAGAAGCCCGAAGGAGATTGCGGCGGCGGTCTCCGGCCTGTCCGAGACCGTTCTCCGCTACAAGCCTGCGCCCGAAAAATGGTGTGTACTGGAAATCCTGGGCCACCTCGCCGATATGGAGATCGTTCTCGGA
>WNFI01199367.1_pt1 | contig 10616 bp, 16 predicted proteins | sample 5400471 | NCBI WGS metagenome assembly WNFI01 (sample SAMN13153348, study PRJNA577476) | soil metagenome | isolation source: 100 cm saprolite on Douglas fir-dominated hillslope | place: USA:California | collected 2013-09-17 | reverse complement strand
CTGAAGCCATGCAGCGTGACTCGCGCATCCCAGAGATAACGCCATGAGTCACGCGACAGGTTAGGAGGCAGTGGAAGGAGCATTGCACGTAGCATAAGTGCTCCCAACAAGATCATACTCACTTCGACCCAGTGCCAGCGGCCTGGAACTGGTTTGGTGGCCAGCACGAAAGCACAGGCGGCAAAATAGGGGAGGAAACTGACCATCCAGACATGTAAAAATGATGCTATATGCTCATCGCTCTGCGCCGCTGCACCGATGAGCAGGGCAGAGATGACGACTGAGAGCAGCAATAGCAGACAGAGCATGAGTATACGCCACCAGGGATACCTGGCAGTCATCGATTGATCAGCTATCCGTATTACTTCGGGCACATGCAACATGGGCATGTATTTTTTGCCTTTCCAAAGAGGATGGTTGTCTACTGACCCTATCAGCAATAGCAAAGACACGGCAATTACGGGTAGGCATCCCTGGAGTCACTTCACCTATACTACACGAAGAAAGGCGGGGCACTTTTTCAAGGGTATACCATTCGTCAAGATAGACGTGCCAACATGATGACTGCAGGTGAAGAGGTAGCGGCACTGTGCAGGTCGGCATATTGCAACTGGTTTCCTGTGGCGGCTCCAAGCACCTCCACACCACCGTTGCCAGCACCGAAAGCATCGCTGCATTGTCGATCCTCTAGAAAACCGGAAAGGAGACAGCCATCCATGACTAACCAGCGTGACATTGAGGCCTGCTGGCCCCGAGGACCTCGCCCATTCATCCACGTCTGGTATCTGCTCCACTGCCTTCAAACGTGCATGCCTGCATGATTCTGTGTAGCCTGGGCTACAGAACTTCTCCTGAATCGTACGTATACTTATTAAATAAATATGAAGGCAGTGGAGAGAAAGTACGGAATGCGACACTCAGCTCTTACCCGACGAGCAGACTGACGGAACGTAGAAGAAAAGCAGAGGCATATACGGAGACGAGCAATGACGAAAATAGGCATTATTGTGTTAGCGGACACAGAGACCCACGCTGACTTGGGCCGGGTGGCCAATGCGTTAGAAACCACAAAGGAGTTTCACGAGGCCGGTGATGAGGTCACGTTGATCTTTGATGGAGCGGGAACAAAGTGGGTGGGTGTGCTGTCCAACCCGGATCACCGGCTCCATCGCAACTTTGCAGCTGTGAGGGAGACCATTGCAGGGGCCTGCCGCTATTGTGCTGCCGCCTTTGGTGTAAAGGAGGAAGTGCAGCAGAGTGGGATTCCACTGCTAGGAGAGTTCGAGGGGCATCCCAGCATCAGGAAATTGGTCTCACAAGGCTACCAGATCATCACCTTTTAGCTCTCCTGCAGAACGACGTGGTGGCAGCCAGGCAGCGTATCTGCAGTTCATCAGCTATCCCTTCTCCCTGCTCCATCTTTAGGCGTGGGCACACGCCGGAAGGAGAGCAGCAAGAATGGATCGCGACGAGAGAGCATCGCCAGTGCAGCGGCGCATGCGCTGGCTCAGGCTGCGCTGCTGTCTAGTACAGAGGAGAGAGGATATGGAATATCGCTACCCACATTTCAAGCGCAGATTGCTTTTGGAGGACACCTCGTTTCATGGTGGGGTGGCCCCCGGCCATCCCTTGCCAGACTTCGATCTGCAAGCGACAGATGGGAGCCGCATCCGCAAAAGCGACGTTGTCGGTCAGCGCCCGCTGCTGCTGACCTTCGGCTCCATCACCTGACCCATGACCGCGAGCGCCGGTCCGGCGCTCAAGCGACTCTACGCCGAGTTTGGGGACCGCGTCGCGTTCCTGACCCTCTATGTGCGCGAAGCCCATCCCGGTGAGCGCTATCCGCAGCCACAGACGTTCGAGGAGAAGCTTGCACATGCGCGCGCTTACGAGGCGCGTGACCAGATTCCCTGGCCTGTGGTTGTTGACGATATCACTGGGAGCCTGCACCAGGCTCTGGATGCACGGCCAGAAGCGGCCTATCTGATGGACACAGACGGCATCGTCACCTTCCGCGCGCTCTGGGCCAATGATGAGCGGGTGCTGCGCCAGGTGCTTAAGGCCATCGTCTCCGGGCAGCCCTCACCCCTGGGCGAGAACCAGGAGAAGCTCATCCCGATGCTCAAAGGCATGGGGGTCATGTACGAGATCCTCGGTTTTGCTGGAAAGCCTGCTCGGCGGGACGTGGCGCGCGAAGTGCCCCCGATGTATGGCATCGTCCGCCTGGCTGCGCTCTTCCGCCCGCTGCCGCCCTTGGGGCGCAGCCTCGCTGCCCTCACCATCGCTCTGGCGGGGATGCTGGTGCTGATCACGAGCCTATGCCGGCTGCTCGCACAAGAAAGCTAGCAGCTCATGCAGGAGGGAGAGCAGCTATGCCATATTGTGGACATTGTGGCAACAGCGCAAGTGAAACGCCAGGAACAGGCGCATCTGCCGAGAATCGGCGTACGGCTGCCTGGCAGCGCCGGTTCTGTTTGCTCTCGGTGCTGCTCCTGCTCCCACCATTCATTGGCGCTGTTGACCTTTTGGGAGCGGCCACCCGCCTGCGGTTCTTGCTCTTTCCTCCCCTGGTCGCCATCGGCTACGCCCTGTTTGCCGACCCCTACGGCAAGCACACGAGTCTGCGCGACAGTGTCCTGGGTCCAATCCTGGGCGCGCTGCTGGGAGTGGGGACCATCACCTGGATACCTGCTGGCCCGGTGCGCGTGATGATCGTCACGGCAGCAGGGATTCTCGTCATGCGCATGTTGCGGATCGGCCTCTCACCGGTACTTGCTGTCTCGTTGCTGACCTTGCTCGTGGGGGCAGAGGGCATCACCTATCTTCTCTCCATTGCTGCCTCGTCGCTGGCACTCACCGTGCTGTTTCGCCTGTGGTGGCGCCTTATTTACACACGGACATTTGGGCCAGCGCCCCGTTTCAGTCCATAAGTTGACACTGCCAGCCGGCCGCTCAACAGCCCTTCGTAGCGATGATCAGCGTATACCCGAACCGCCCGGCTTTCACCGCCTCGGCTGCTGCATGAGCCATGGACTTCGCCTGCTCGAAGCCGACAGAGGGGACGTCGATCTGCTTCAGCTTGACCAGTAACTCAGCTCCCAACAGCTTCGTGCGCACGTCTTGCACCAGTGTGCTCAAGACCTGGTCATGTGACTCAATACGTTCAACCGTGAGCCCTGCATTTGCAAGGTGGTGTACGTACTCGTCGATGCTCAAGGCATCGGCGATGCAAGCAATCCAGGCAAGCAGCCCTTGCAGTTCTGCAGGAACCTCGCCCGAGCGCGTCAGGTCAGCCAGGCCCATCCTACCATCAGGCCGCAGCACACGGGCGCATTCTCTGGCCGCAGCAGGTTTGTTTGGAAAGGTGCAGAAGGCACATTCACAGATCACCGCATCAAATTGGCCATCGGCAAACATGAGATGCTCGGCATCCCCCTGCTCGAAGCGCACTCGGCCTGCTATGCTGGCAGCCTCGGCGGCGCGAGCAGCTTCACACTCGCATACACGGCGGCACAACAGGCCTTTATCTCATCGGCATGAGCGCCTGCAGGTCTGTCTGTCCTACTGTCCATTCGTGTGTCCATTCTCTTGAGCGTGTGTTCGCGTATTGACGCGCTGCCTCTTCGTGCCATTAGCAAGACGGGCCTGGCCAGAAGGCTGATCAAATGTGAACGTCAGTGGCGGTGGAGTATATGTGGTGCCGTTATGGCGAGCCCGATTGCGTGCGCGCTCGCGTGCTGCGAGCTGCTCTCTCGCCTGCTCGCGATAGCCGACGCTGTTGTACGCACAGAAGGGAATTTGTTTCCCGTCGGGCAGGAGGATTTCCTTACAGCACTTCATCACGTTCTTCTGGTTAAAGGTCCAGGGGTCCATGAAGTCCTGCAGCATAATCATAAAGATGTGCTGGGCAAAGGTGCTCAGATCAAATCCGTCCGCCAGGCCACAGGCAGCACATGAAAGAGCGAATTGCTGGGTAGCCTTCTCCGAACCGGCGACGGAAGAAGAGGACCAGAGGCCCTCTAGTGCTGCTTTAATGTCTTCGGAGAGATCAGGGGTGACCCGGTTGGTAATGTAATCGAGGTAGTCATCCACGTTGAGCACGCGCGGCAGGGGCAGCATGGTCTCGCCGTCGATGAGGGCATACGTCACCGCGTTGCAGGTCGGAAAGCAGCACGGGACTGGGACAAAGTCACTGACCAGAAAGGTGCCGTTGGTCTGCTCTTCCATCGCCTGGAGAATATCTGGAATGGTCAGGCGCTGCAGCGGATCGTGCGGGCCATGGCGCCCGGCATAGAACGCGGGCTGAAAATTGATGCCGCGCACCGCCGGGTGTCCGATGGCAAATTGCATGATGGCTCCCACCTCGTGAAGGTTGACGCCCCGTTCGATGGCTGGCACGAGCACTGCACCCAATCCGATGGCTGCCAGGCGATCCAGGGCGCGCAGCTTCTGCTCAAGAATGTCGGGCTCACCACGCAGAATCCGGTAGGTCTCTGACGCAAAGCCATCGAATTGAAAATAGATCGAGGGGCGAATGTCGGCCAGTTCGGCGAGAAATGTGTCGTCGTCAGCAATGCGCTTGCCATTGGTATTGAGCATGACGTAGCGGATGTTGCGCGCCCTGGCCGCTCGCATCATAGGGACAATCTGCGGATGGATCGAGGGCTCGCCCCCCGAGAACTGGACCACTTCAGGATTGCCTTCGGTTGCTACCAGGTGATCCAGGATGTCCTCCACCTCATCGAGCGTCAAGTTAAAGCCGGCTCCAGCATTGGCAAAGCACAGCGGGCACTCCATGTTGCACGCGCTGTTCACCTCGATGATCCCCAGGCAGGCATGCTGCTGGTGATCGGGGCACAGGCCACAATCGTACGGGCATCCCTGGACGATTGGCGTGGAAAATGCCAGCGGTATAGTACCCGGTTTGTTAAACTTCGCCGCAGAGGTATAGGCCCTGGCATCACCATAGACCAGGGCCTCAAATGGCCCATGCTCTGGACATCTCTTGCGCATATAGACCTTGTTCTCACGGAGGAGGATATGAGCGTCGATGACCCGCCGGCACTCGGGACAAATACTGCGGGTCAATTCATAGAAGACATAGTCGGCATCGTGCTTCATGCGCACAGACGGGATGGGGTGGAATGGGGTGGTATTCATGCTCCCTCTTGTACTCCTGGCGGCAGGCCGTTGTGCCTGTCTCTTCATGTCATCAACGAAAGAAAATAGCTCACCATAGACAATCAGCACAGCAAGTATAGCAGGCGCCAACCAACTTTTCTGTAGCCTACACTACAGAAAAGATGCCCCGTGCCTGGTCTTAGGGAGATACCGCACCATAGCCAGCCTCCAGACCAACAGCTTCAACGCTGTCGGTGCTTAGCGCAGCCGGAGAATCTCGCCCTCAGCAAACAGCGACCCCACCTGTAGGGCCAGGGCGGGTTCGGCATAGAGGGAGGGGGGAACGCTGATGTCGGCCAGGTAGAGTTCCCCCACCAGTGACTCCACCCCTGGAGCACGCAGGCCCGCTTTGGGCAAGGCTAGCGTCATGGTCGCCGTCGCCTTGATCGCCGGATCAAAGACGGTCCCGGTCGTGGTATCTACGCCCGAGGGGACGTCCAGGGCCAGAATGGGCGCAGCTGCTGTATTGGCCCAGCGGATCAGGTCGGCAACGGCACCGTGTGGAGCGCCCCGCAGACGGTAGCCAATCAGACCATCCACGATCAAGGCCGGGCTTTCCGTCTGATTGACCGCTTCGGCCTGGGCGACAGGCACCTGCATGCGCTGTAGGATATCCAGTTGATGCGCACCCGGGGGTTGCCATCGAAGAAGCGCATGCGGGCCAGATGGGCCAGGTGACGCCCGGCGTTTTCCATCATCTGGATCAGCTCAATGTGGACATCTTCCACCATCGCTCGATCCACCTCGATCATCTGCTCGGTGGTCACGTACGGGATGGTGCCCATGTACATTGGGATCGTTCTACTCATGCTCTCTCCTCTCTCTCTGGAGATTTGCAGGTCAGTCCATGTTCCACAAGACCTCATAGGTGGTGACTGTGATAAGGCCGTAGATGAGGTGAGGAATGACGTCGGCGAGCCAGCCTGAAATCCCCCAGGTCTTCGGATTACTCACGCGCAGAGCGATGAGGGGCACATCACTGGCCGCCATCGCTGTCAGGCCAACGCCAATGCTGGCCACTGGGATGGGTACTTCGTCAAGCTGTGCTCGCAGCAGTCCATAGGCGATACCTGTCCCCAGACCGTTCACATAACCGAGCAAGGCACCGAGCCCACTCTCGCGATTCTGCGCCGCCTGATCTTGCGTATCCCCATCCTGTGTGGCGGGGGCAAGACCGACGAACCTGGCCAGGGTGCTGACCATGTGCGCAGGGGCACTGCTCGATGGGCGACCACGGATCGCCATATCCGCATAGGTGGCCACGTTGAGCGCGACGGTTCCCACGGCTCCGGCAACCGTCCCTTTCAGTATCTCTCGTATCATCTGCTTCCTCCTTCCTTTGCTATGACGTTTTTCCCAGGAGCTGGCGAAGGGCTGCGTAGGCTTCAGGGATGACCAGTGGCACCGTAAGAGCGGTGGAGACGGCGGCCAGCAGACACCAGCTACAGAAGGCATGCTGCTTGTTCACTTGATTCGGGGTGAGTCTTCCGGCCTGAAACGTGTCGAAGGCGACTTTTGCAGCCAGTGCCAGCGGGATCCAGGGCTGCTCTTGCGCACGGTCCTGTCCTCCCATGGCAGCCAGAGCCATCGTCGCAGCATAACTGCCCAGCCCAAGGATTCCATCGGGCAGCTCGAACATGGCGTAGGCATCAGCCGAGGCATCCACCTTGTCCGCATCCAAGCGCGGTAGCGGTGGCTCTGGTAGGTGCTTGAGAATCCCTAGCTGGTAGAGCGTAATCAGTCCCATCGACGCTACTGAGGCCATCGATAAGCCGACCACCCAGCGTCGCAAGGTAAGAAATGGGCCTTCGCCCAGTCGCCATTGCCTGCTCAGTGCTGCCTCCTGCTGCGGATTCACTTTGATCCTACTCATGATTCCTCCTGAAGAGTACGGCACCGATGACACTGGCAATACCGGCACCTACGAGGGCGAGCAGGCCCCGATGGGTATCGGCCCAGAGTTGCCAGCTCTGCTTTCTCGCTCTGGTGCTGAAGTCACCGCGTGCCCCATAATCCCCACCAGTGCCATCGACCGGCTTCCACAGGTTGTTGGGACGGTTCGGGGAAGCCTGTTGACCGGTCTGTTGTGACTGGTAGCACGTCCTGGCAAGATACCGGTCTCCAAACCCTGGGACCAGCTTATTGGCCTGGATCACGATGACCGTGGAGGCGCCGACGAACATCTGGCGGCGGTAGTGGTCAGCCAGATAGAGCACGGCATAGGCAATGACTTCGGGTTCATAGATCGGCGGCACCGGTTGTGGTTGGTTGGGCAAGCGGCTCTTCACCCAGCGAAATTGCGGCGTGTTGACCGCCGGCAGTTGCACCATCGAAATCTTCACGTGACTGTGGTCGTGGAGCAACTCGGCGCGTACCGACTCGGTGAAGCCCTGAATGGCATGCTTCGTCCCACAATAGGCCGATTGCAGCGGAATCCCCCGGTACGCGAGAGCCGAGCCGATCTGGATGATCCTCCCGCGGTCACGCGGCAGCATCCGCCGCAGTGCGGCCAGCGTGCCGTAGACGTAGCTGAGATAGTTGACCTCGGTGACGCGCTTATATTCCTCTGGCTGCATCTCCCTGGCCGGAGAGAAGACCGAGGTCATGGCATTATTGATCCAGATATCGATGGGCCCGAAGGTCTCCTCGACCTTGCTGGCTGCGGCCTCGACCTGCTCGGGGTCGGCCACATCCGTTGGGAGCACGAGGGCCTTGCCTCCCAGGGCTTCCACATCGCGACGCGCCCCTTCCAGCCCGTCATGCCCACGCGCCATCAGGCCAATGTGGGCTCCTCGGCGGGCCATGGCCCGCGCGATGGCCCGCCCATTGCCTGCCGATGCGCCGGTGATGACCACGACTTCGGGCTGCTTTGTAACACTCATAAACAACCGTTCCTTGTCAACCACTACTCAAGCGCTGGAGCGTAGGTTCCAGAAGAAACATGCTCTCCTCACCCCCCGCGCTGGTTTTCATGCGCAGCAGATCCACGACCAACCCCGACCAGGTAAACTGCCTGGCTCCGTATCCCGCTCCACTGAAGGGGTTGTAGTATTCACGAAAACCGCTCTGCTCAATCAGTCGCTGGACGGTCAGAAGTAATGTCTCCGCTTCGGCATGAAAGTTGCGGAAGCGTAAACAGTGATAGAGAAACCAGTTGGCCAGTAAGACGGCCTGCGCAGCCATAGGCGGCTGAATGAGCGCGCTCATGTGCGGACGCAGCAGCGAGAGCCGCGGCCTCGCCTGCAGCACGTTCAGTAGGTTTCGAGGAAGGCTGCTTTTCCAGAAGATCATATGCCCCACAAAGCCGTCTACTTCCTGCATAGCAAACAGACCGGTCAGCGTGCGTTCTGAAGGCGCCCATGCTTGCGGGAGACATCACATCCCCACGCTCTATTGCTCCTCGTGTGCTCTTGTCTCTCTTCAGAGTATATCTTCGTCTGCGCGCCCTGTCTGTATGCTAGGCTACATTAACAGTGCAGGCTTTGATCAACAGTCTTCCTGTCGGCTCGTCTGGGAAACGCCCGCTTGCCTGCCTCAAAACAAGCAAGTGAACAGAGGCATGTTGGGAGTATTGCACATGCCTGTCTCGCGCTACTTACTCCTCCATCCGCGCCTGCAGGCCCACCACATCCCGCAGGATGATGCGCCCGCGGCATAACTCCACCAGGCCTGCCTGCTGGAACTCATCGAGCGTCTTGGTGACCGTCTCCCGGATCGCTCCGATCATATCGCCCAGTTCCTGGTGCGTGATCTCCACCACCTCATCAAGCTGCTCCTGGCTGAGGCGCACGAGGAGCGCGGCAATGCGTGCCGGAACACTGCGATAAGCCACCTCTTCGAGACGCGACTCGCACAGTGCGAGACGGCGGCCCAGCACCTCGATGATCCGCAGCGCCACCTGGGGATGCGCACATACCAGCCGCTCGATATCAGAGCGGCTCATGACGCAGATCAGCGAGTCTTCGAGCGCTTCGGCATACGTATTGCGCATCGATTCCCCGAGGAGCGGCATCTCCCCGAAAAAGGTACCCGGCTCGATCACGGCCAGCTCCAGCCGCTTGCCTGAGGGAGTGAGGCGATAGAGGCGCACGCGTCCCCGCTTGAGCAGGAAGAGCGCTTCGACCGGATCCTCCTGTGAGTAGATGAGCTGGCCCTGGCAGCAGGTCCGCTTCTCAATCGCATGGCCGATAACCCCAAAATCCTGTGGCAAGAGGCCGCGAAAGATGTCCATAGTGAGCAGATGGTCGCACATGTTCTGCCCTGCGTGCGACTCCATGAGAGCTCCAGGTTCACTGAGCCTGTTCTCCCGTTGTGCAAAGAAATGACGTACGCGCATGGTGCTTCTCCTTCGATCGCGATTTAGCTGGGCGAGGAACTTCTCGGTTGCTGTCACGTTGACCCCCCGGCTTCTGACGTTCCCAGCAGACCATCGTGATCTTTTTGGGGAGAGAGTCGAAAAAGAACTGCAATGGAACTTCCTAGTGATATACACGATGGGGTTGCCAGACAAGATGCAGCGTTACTGACAGGAGAGCACGTTTCGTATTTGCTCAAAAGCAGATGGCCGTTCTTGCTCAGGGTTGGCGTCGGCGTTTCCCTCCTGACGTTTTCCGTACCGGCTTCTCCAGACGTGGGACGGGATCCATCTGCATCTGCGGGGTGCCCAGGTTTAGCGGCTGCACAAGTTCCAGCAATTCCTCCATGCGAGTATCGCTAAGCGCGGTGACTAACAAGGCGTGGTCCTCTTGCAGCTCGAGATCCCCGAAGCAAATCGTTCCATATGGGGCATCAAACGCCGGGTCTCCCCAATAGGTCCAAAACGCGCTGTGCAGGCTATCCTTGACACAATAGAGCCGCTCATCGTCTTGCAGGAAAACGGACACCGCTTCGGCAGGGATATTCGTGAAGCGGGCTGCTTGCGGACGTACCAGGCTATATCCCTTCATGCCCGGATTGGGGCAGACGAGTCGCCAATCCGGCAGCAGTCGGCAACAGGCACCAAAGGATTTGCCACTTCCACAAGGACAGAGATCCTCGACATTTGTCGGGAGATAGCTAAGGATAGAGATTTTCTCTCCCGGCTGTTCGGGATTGCGATCCCCTGGTCGTGGTCGCCAATACGTTGTACTGACCAGCACGCCCCCATTCGGATCCAATCGGCCGATATCATCGAAGAGGTACACGTCATCGTTTACCCTATCTCTCTGCCCCATATATCTACCTTCGTTTGTCAGTGTTGTCGCTCCTTCGAGTACATTGTTGTCAGTGTACCCCATCGCATTGACCCTCGTCGCCACCTGCTCGCTCTATTTCGAGAGTTGCTGAACATTTCTACTCAGCAACGGCTTCGAGAAAGTCTTCTCGCCCTTCTTTGAGCGTGTTGAGCACATCAGCAACGGTTTCGGGAGAGGCACGACCCGTTTCTACTAGCCACC
>WNFI01360598.1_pt1 | contig 10617 bp, 9 predicted proteins | sample 5400471 | NCBI WGS metagenome assembly WNFI01 (sample SAMN13153348, study PRJNA577476) | soil metagenome | isolation source: 100 cm saprolite on Douglas fir-dominated hillslope | place: USA:California | collected 2013-09-17 | reverse complement strand
GTAATCCATCGACCAGTGGAGGCTCCGGTCGATGCCGCCCGCTTCTTCGTAGGCGGTGCGGCGGAAGAAGGCGCTGGGCTGGACGATGTAGTCGGACCAGTAGCGCAGGCGGCGCAGATCGAACGGCCGGACATGGCGGCAGGGCATCAACGGGCGCCCCGCGGCATCGAGGTAGACGGCGTCGCCATAGACGAGCGCCACCTCGGGGTTTGCCTGGAAATACGCCGCCGCTTGCGACAGGGCGCCCGGGAACAACACGTCGTCGGCGTTGAGCCAGCCCAGGATCGCCCCTTTCGCCCGCGCGAAGCCTTTGGCCAGCGCGTCGGCCTGGCCGGCATCGGGACCCGATTCCCAGGATAGCCGGCCGGCGAATTCCTTGAGGATGTCGACCGACCCGTCGCGCGAGCCGCCGTCGACGACGATGTATTCGACGTTCGGATAGTCCTGCGCCAGCACGCTCTCGACGGCCGCCCGCAGAAAGGGCGCCTGGTTGAAGGAGGGCGTGACGATCGTCACAAGCGGCTGCGAGTCTTGCGTCACCACGGCAAACCGGGTCGAGAAGCGCGCAACATGAGTGGTGGGCAAAAGCATTACAGGATCGCCGACGATTGCACCAGCACCAGCGGTTTCGGGCGGTTTTCCGCCGCGACGGCCGGGCGCGTGGCAAAGCGGCGCGGTTTCGTGATATAGGACGGGCAACCGGTGCTCGCAATCCGGCGATTCCCGTGCGGTGCATGCAGACACGCGGCAACTCGATGAATGGCTTTGTTCGCGGCCTGCTCAAGGTCAGGTCGCTCGATCTGGCCGTGCGGCTGCCGGACCGGATCAAGGATCCGTTGCGGCCGCGCTTGTGGCGCCTCCGGCAATATGAGCCGCGGCGCTTGGCGATACCGTCGTGGTATCGACCGGCGAGCGACGCCGATACGTCGTTGCGAATCACCGTCGCGACGCCGTCCTTTGATCAAGGGCGATTCATCGCCCGCACCGTGCGCAGCGTGCTGGAGCAGGGTTATCCGCGGCTCGAGTATTTCGTGCAGGACGCCGGGTCGAGCGACAACACGCTCGAGGTGCTGCGCGAGTTCGGCGACAGGATCGCGCTGCGCTCCGAGGCCGACGGCGGTCAGGCGGACGCCGTCAATCGCGCGCTGGCCCACGGCACCGGCGACATAATGTCGTATTTGAATTCCGACGATATCCTCCTGCCGGGCACGCTCCACTACGTCGCCGATTTTTTCGCCCGCCATCCCGGCGTCGATGTCGTCTACGGCCATCGTATCGTCATAGACGAGGAGGATCGCGAAATCGGCCGATGGATTCTCCCGCCGCATTCCGATCTCGCCATCTCATGGGTCGACTGGATCCCGCAGGAGACGATGTTCTGGCGACGCGCGCTGTGGGAAAAGGTCGGTGGGGTCGATACCAGCTTTGACTTCGCGCTCGATTGGGACTTGATCATCAGGTTCCGCGAAGCGAATGCCCGGTTTGCTCGGCTGCCGCGATTTCTTGCGGGATTTCGTGTTCATGGTTCGCAGAAGACCGTCCAGCAGATCGGATCCGGAGACCGTGAGATGAACCGAATCCGCCAGCGTTGGCTCGGCTATGTGCCGACGAAGCAGGAAATTACAAACAGGCTGTTCCTCTATTATCTTAAGCACTTGATCTGTCATCACGGGTTTGAACGTGGCTGGTTCACCTACTAGCTCACCCGCTCGCGGTGAGGGTGCGCCGCAGGTAACGGTCGTGCTTCCCGTTTTCAATCGCGCGGCCACCATTGAGCGCGCGATTGCGAGCGTCTCGTCGCAGTCGATGGGCGAATGGGAACTCGTCATCATTGACGACGCATCGAGCGACGATCTTCCGCAAGCCCTCGCCAGAGTGCGCGATGGCCGTGTTCGTCTCTTGCGCCACGAGCGCAATCGAGGCGCCGCCGCGGCGCGGAATACCGGGATCAAAGCGGCACGGGCTCCGTTCATTGCGTTTATCGACTCCGACGATGAGTGGTTGCCGCCAAAGCTCGAGCGGCAGATCGCAGTAATGGAGCGTGCCCCACCATCGCTCGGTGGGCTGTGTACCGGATTTAGGTTGACGAGAACGCGGACCGGCTATGCGGAGGATCGTCGTCCCCGGGCCGCCGGTACGTGGGCGGCCAGCTTGCTCGATGGCTGCTTCGTCTCGCCCGGGTCGACCTTGATGGCGCGGCGGCAATGCTTTGAGACGGTCGGGATGCTGGATGAGAGCTTAAGTCGCTTCGAAGATTGGGATTGGCTCCTACGCTTGGTGGAGCGCTACGAGTTCGACTGCCTGCCTGAGATACTGGCTGTCGTGCATGCCGGGCCGCCCCCTCAGCGATCGGTTATCGAGAGCGCCGCCCGCGCCCTTGAATCGCGGCAGGCGGCGCGCATTCACGCCATGTCCGGTCGCGAGGGGCTACGGCGCTTTCGCGCCAGCCTCGCACTTGAACGGGCAAACGCGGCGATCGCGGCACGGCGTTACCCCGCAGCAGCCATGGCAATATTGCAGGCCTCGATTCAGTCGCACAAGCGCACCTTCGCTTTTCTCAGTCGCGGCCTGGGGCGACTCAAGACCGGTGACGTTTGATCATATAACGGGTTCTGACGCCGCCGGATCGACGGCGGAGCCCCGCGGTCAAAGATCGGTTTCTCTGAGCAGATTGGTCGCGTCCAAGCGGAACGAAACACGTCGCCCTTGCTCATCGATGGTCGAGCACGAGAAGCGAAGTTCGACGGGCGTTTGCCCGCGGGACGGGAATTCGATCGTCGCCTTGTGTCCTTTCCTGAGGGTCGACTGGACCAGCGTTTTCCCTTCCGCACTGACGGCGACGAAGCCGTCGCAGGCAGGCCAGCCGGAAAAGAACAGGCTGGCCTTTTCGCCGATGCTCGTTGTCGCGACAGCGGCGCGCGGGGCCACCCATGAATCGGCCCAAATCCCGTATACATAGATCCCCGCGAGCCTTCGTTTGAGGCGGCGGAGGAAGCGGCGGATTGCGGGTTTCAAGCGCTGCCGCGTCTCATGACGATAAAACCAGGCCTGATGTGCTCTCGCCATAATCGAGGGCAATTTCGGCACCCTGCCAAGAGAATTTCTGACGAAGATGTTGCGCTCTCGCAGCCGGTGTTCCCACAGGCCATAAAAATATCCGGGAGCGACGTATCCGCCATGCCGTGCGCACACCTCGAAGATCTCAGCATAGACATCCTCGCGCCGCGACAGAGTCTTGGTCTCGAGATAGCGACGCGAATTGGCGAGAACCTCGGGCAGATGCTTTATATGACTGCCGGAGCGCGCGATCCGTAGCCAATAGTCGTAATCCATGACGATATCGAGGCTCTCGTCGAACGGTCCGACCGCCGCTGCCGTCCGATCGCGCCAGAACGCGGCCGGCTGGCACACGCAGCAATCCTGCATCAAGCGGGCGAAGGTGTAATCGGCGGTATTGTACTTGCCCGTGACATGGTCCTCCTTGTCGATATAGTTGGCATCGCCATAGACCATGTCGTAGCGCGGGTTGTCGGCGAAGAACCGCACCACCTTTTCGATCGCGTCGGGCTGCAGCGTATCATCGGAGTTCAGGTAGCCGCGGATTTGGCCGCGGCACAGCGCGAATCCCTTGTTGATGGCGTGCGCCTGGCCGCGGTCCCGTTCGGAAAGCCACCGGATGCGATCGCCGTAGCTCCTGAGGATGTCGACCGATCCGTCGGTGGATCCGCCGTCCATGACGACGTATTCGATGTTGCGATAGGTCTGGCTAAGAACGCTCTCGATCGTGCGGCGGAGAAAGGCTGCCTGGTTGAACGACGGCGTGACGATCGAGACGAGCGGCGTTTCGGGCAGCGGGAGCGAGTGATTCTTGGCCGCCACCCGCGTCAACGCCGCCATTAGTTCCGACGCGGACCGATCCCAGCTGAACTGCTTAAGGCGCTCTCGTCCGGCGATGATAAGGGAGTGCCGGAGCGGCTCGGACGCGGTGATTTGGTTCATGAGCCCCGCCATAGCCGAGACATCGGTCGGGGAGCAGCTCATGATGGCACCGTCGCCCACCTCCGGAAGACTGGTGGTGTTGCTGCAAATCACCGGGCAATCCGCGGCGAAGGCCTCGAGAAGAGGCATCCCGAACCCCTCATAGAGCGAGAAGAACGTCGTTGCGAGTGCGCACCGGTATATCGCTTGCTGATCGCTCTCGGTGACGAATCCGAGGTGATGCAGGGGAAGGTCGGGAAATCGACGCGATAGGCGATCCCAGCCGGCTGGATTGCCAGTAAACACAAAGGCAATGTCTCGACAGGAGTGCTTCCGGAACATGCCGAAGGCGGCGATGACGCGCTCGTGGTTCTTGTGCCTCCAGAGGTTGGCCGGATAATAGAAATAGGGGCCAATGGCGCTCAGTCTCTTCGCGATCTCCGAGTCGGCTGCGGTCGGGGCCGCGAGACGGCGCAGAGCGGGCGGCATCAGGAACACGTCGGTGCACGCATGGTCGGGCGAGGCCAGAATCCTACGCTTGGCGAACTCGGAAATCGTGCCGATCGCGCCGGCATCGCGCAACGCTTTACCGAACGCGAGCTTCCGCGACTGCAGAAAATCGGTGGAGAAGAATTGCGGATAGTCCTCGTGCTGGAGGTCTACAATCAGCACAACCTGTCTGTGTAGCGGAAAGACAAGATCGTCCGGCGTGGGAAAGGCACGAAACAGGACATCAAGCGGATTGCTATCGCTCGAGGCCTGCAGATGACGCCACGGATCGTCGAAGGGGAGCACCACCATGCGCACATTCGCCCGCTCCTCGACGATGGAGCGATTGAAGATGCTGCGATAGACAATGAATTCGTGGTGCGGATTGCCGGCGAACAGGCGATCGAGGACGCCGGCCAGATGCGGCACGACGCCGCCGGACTCGCCGACGCGGATCTGGCTTATGTCGATCCCGATTCGCATGGGTCACGCGCCCCTAGACGACGGCACGATAGCGAGCCCTTCTCACGGCCTGAAGCAGGGCTGCTTCCGGTCGATTCGCGGCGAAGCGTCGCGTCTCCGGCAGCCTGAGCTTGTCGATGGTGCGAGGGGAGGGGGCGTAGCGCCTGTCCACGGCATCGGCCGCGCCCATCTATCATTTCCGGCAAACCAGTGCCACCGTCTTGTGCGGCTGCCGCCGGCGACTTGGCCCTGGACCGGAAGGCGCCCGGGGGCGGCACTCGCCGCGCCGCCCCTGCATCACGCCCTCCTCCCGACGCGGTCCGACTTCCGAATCTCCGACGCCGGAAGCTGGCCACGGATTTGCGCCATGAAGGCGGCGACGAAGACCGCATTGATCTTCGGCATCTCGGGCCAGGACGGCGCCTATTTGGCGCAGCTCCCTGCTGGCAAACGCCTACACCGTGCACGGGACTTCGCGCGACCGCGAGATGGCGAGCTTCGACAATCTGAAGCAGCTCGGCCTTCATGATGCTGTCGCTCTCCATTCGGCGGCGGTGACCGACTTCCGCAGCGCGCTCCAAGTTCTTTCGGACGTCCGTCCGGACCGCGCGTTCAACTTGGTCGCCCAATCGTCTGTCGGCCTTTCGTTCTGACAGCCGATCGAGACCATCGAGAGCGACCCGGCGCTGTTTCGGCCGACAGACATCACTGTAAGCGTCGGCTGCTCGGCGCGCACCGAAAAGGCGATCGGATGGCGACCGGCGGTGAGATTCCCGCGGGTCGTCGAGAACCTGATCGAGGCAGAGCTGGCCCGCCGCGGCGCCTCACCGCGGAGATAGGCCGGGCGATCCCGCCCGGTCGGCGTCTGGTGCGAGTCCGGTGCACTTGGCGGCTAAAGCCCCGCTGACCGTCTTCACGCCGCACTTGACGTTCGTGCCATGAACGCAGTATGTTCGCGCTGTGAACGCGGTCTGGCTTGTCCGGCCGCGACGGGGCGGGGATGGATCAGCGGGAAAGCGCGCCCAAAGCGGAAGATCCGAGCGTCATGCTGGGGCTGTTGAGCGCGGTTGAGCGCGACAGCGCGGTGACGCAACGGCATCTCGCGAGCGAGCTCGGCATCGCGCTGGGGCTCGCCAATGCCTATCTCAAGCGCTGCGCCAAGAAGGGCCTGATCAAGATGCGCCAGGCGCCGCTCAACCGCTACGCCTATTATCTGACGCCACGCGGCTTCGCCGAGAAAAGCCGCCTGACCGCGGAATACCTGACCATCTCCTTCGACTTTTTCCGCCGCGCGCGGCACGACTGCGCGGCGCTGCTGGAGGGCTGCGCGGCGCGCGGGTGGCGACGCGTCGCGCTGATGGGGGCGGGCGAACTCGCGGAGATCGCGGCGCTGGGCGCGGCCGAAGCCGGCGTGACGATCGTCGCCGTCATTGACGCGCAGGCCGGCGGGAGCTGCGCCGGGCGGCCGGTGGTGCGCGACCTCGCCGCGGCGCTGGCGCTCGGCGGCGATCGGCCGCTCGACGCGATCATCATCACCGATACGCGCGCCCCCCAGGCGAGTTTCGACGCCATGATCATGGCGATGTCACGGCACGGCTTCGGCGAGGACCATATTTTGGCGCCGCAATTGCTGCACATCACGCCGCGGCCGCGGCGTCCTGCCGGAGGGCCGACGGCATGATCACCTGGTATGCCGCCTACACGCAACCGCATGCGGAAGCGAAGGCGCTCGATCATCTTCAGCGCCAGGGCTACAGCATCTATCTGCCGCGCTATCGCCGCTGGGTGCGCCACGCGCGCAAGCGCGCGCTGGTGTCGCGGCCGCTGTTCCCGCGCTATCTCTTCGTCGGGCTGGACCGCCTGACGCAGCGCTGGCGGCCGATCCGCTCCACCGCCGGCGTCCTCGGGCTGGTGCGCAGCGGCGAGGAGCCCGTACCGGTCGCGCCCGAGATCATCGACGCGCTGCGGCATCGCGAAGGCGAGGGCGCGTTCGACGTGCTCTCGCCGGCGCAGCTGCTGCGCACGGGCGACACGGTGCGGGTGACTCAGGGGCCGTTCGAGGATCTTGTCGGCCGGCTGCTGGGCAGCGCCGATCATGAGCGGGTCTATATCCTGCTCGACCTGCTCGGTCGCGCGGTGCGCGCCGAGGTAGCGGCGACGGCGGTCGAGGCCGCCTGAGCCAGGCCGGCGGCCGCGGCCTCAAGGACAACCCGGCCGGGCGGCCCTGCGGTCACCCGGACTGCGGTAGCATGCGAAATTGTAGTCTCACGATGTCCTGGACGAAGCTATCCACTGGTTTATGGATCAGATATGATTCGGGTCGGGTTCATTTTTTCGTTCGTTGACGATGAGTGGCTTGGGGGATTGAACTATTTCCGAAATCTTTTCAGTGCTGTTCTTTCATTGCCCGAACGAAAAATCGAGCCGGTCATTCTCGTCGACAGCGGTCGCAGCCGCGCTGTGCTCGATGATTTTCCACCTGTCACGATAATTAGAAACAGCATATTTGGCGCTGGGTCCAAGTGGGCGCGCGTGCAATGGGTGGCCTATCGCTGTTTCAAACGGGATCTCGTGGTCGATGGGGTGCTAAAATGGCATGGCATTTCGATCCTTTCCCATTCGTATCGCCTCGGCTTTGGCACTGAAGTGCCTGCCATCGCCTGGATTCCTGACTTCCAGCACCTTCACTTGCCGGAGTTCTTTCGACCGGAAGAGATAGACGCTCGAAACAGTGTCAATGCTGCTCTGGCCGCGACGGCAGATCGTGTCCTCCTCAGTAGCCGTAGTGCCCAAGAGGATTTCTGCCGCATCTATCCGAGATGGGCCCACAAATCCCGAGTGCTGTCGTTCGTTGCCGAAGTCACCAACGCGGCGGTGCCTAGTCGAGCAGTCGTTGCGAGCCGCTACGGGATAGCTGGACGGTATTTTCTTGTAGCGAATCAATTCTGGGCCCACAAGAACCACAAGCAAATCATCGATTCATTGCGTATTCTTAAGGCACGCGGGATCGTGGTGCCGGTCTTGGCAACAGGAAAGTCCTTCGATCACCGCTGGCCAGACTTCTTTGATGATTTGATGCGATACGCCGACGCGGGGAATGTGCTTGATTGCTTCCGAGTGTTGGGTGTGGTCCCGCGGCACGATCTCATTGCACTGATGAAGCATGCAGTGGCAATTCTCAATCCGTCGCGTTTTGAGGGCTGGAATACGAGTATCGAGGAGGCCAAGACGCTTGGCGTTCGCGTCATAGCCTCCGACATTCCAGTGCATCGCGAGCAAGCGCCGCCCGGGGCGATCTATGTTGATCCGAACAAGCCCGAGAAGCTTGCAGAGGCTATGTCCGGTCTTTGGGCGGAGCACGACCGCCTCCCGCCAGCGACTATGGGGCAGAGCATAGTCGAGCGGCGCCAGGCCTTTGCGCGCACTTATCAGGATATCGTCCTCGAAGTCATTGCTGCCGCGCATCCGATGCGTCACGGAATGGCGCGTTGCTTCAAACAGAAGAGTTCGGGGACGAGAACGGTACGCTGATGTTGGGGCGGCTTGCAAATGTCGTATTGGCGAAGTGTGGTCTGGAGCTCCGGCGAAGGGCCGATTTTGATGGTGGGCGCGCTTCGCACTCTGGCATTCTGGAAAATGCGCGGCGCAGCAATCTGAACCCGAATAGCGTGATCGATGTGGGCGCGGCGTGGGGCGGTTTCACGCGCATCGCAGCGCAAATTTTTCCTGGTAAGGATTATCTTATGATCGAGCCCTTGGAGGAGTATGCGGACTCGCTGCAAGCGCTGGTCGATGAGCGGTGCGGCCGTATGTCTTGGGTCAGGGCCGTCGCTGCTGATGAGACGGGCACTGCAACATTCAACGTACATGACGATCTAGTAGGTTCGTCTCTTCTGCGCGAAACCGAAGGCGTTGCTACGGACGGAAGGCCGCAGACGGTCTCGATGATCCGGCTTGACGACGAAATCCGTTCGCGTGAGCTGAGAGCGCCCTATTTGCTCAAGGTTGACGTCCAGGGCAGCGAGCTCGCCGTGCTCGATGGTGCCGGTCATGTTCTTGCGGATACAGAGCTGTTGATTTTGGAAGTATCGTTCTTTGATTTCTTCGACGGCGGTTGTTCAGTGGTTGAGGTCATCTCATACATGGCCGATCGGGGCTTTGTCCCATACGACGTGACTACCCCGCTCTATCGGCCACTTGATGGGGCATTAGCGCAAATCGATGTGTGCTTCACACCGAAATCTGGTGTCCTCAGACGCCATCACGTTTACGCCACTCCAGAGCAGAGGCGTAGCCAGACCAGGGCAATGCGCGCATCGTTCGAGAAGCGCGCGATGGGTCGACAATAAGGTTCGCGAAGCGCTGATGATGGTTGTCCCGGCTAGGATTTCGATCGTGACTCCCTGTCTGAATAGCCGGGACTTCGTAGACCGAACTGTTCGCTCGGTTGTCGAGCAAAACTACGCCAATCTGGAATACATTGTCGCCGACGGCGGTTCTACTGATGGCAGTCTCGAGATTTTAGCGCGCCACGGAGAGCATATCGCGCATCTGCTGAGCGGTCCGGACCAAGGACACTACGACGCCCTAAATAAAGGATTTGGCCGGTCCACGGGCGAGATCATGGGGTGGCTGAACTCGAATGACATCCATTTTCCGTGGACACTGTCGATCATCTCGGAGATTTTCGGCACGTTTCCAGCGATTGAATGGCTCACAACGCTAGTGCCTGTAGCGATCGATGAACGCGACCGAGTGGTGGCGGCTCATCGGTTCCCGGGGTTCGGGCGCAAAGCCTTTCGGCGGGGAGAAAATATTCCTATAGGCGGCTGGCCGCGAACCGACTGGATTCAACAGGAGGCCACGTTCTGGCGACGTTCGCTCTGGGAACGCACCGGGGCGAAGCTAGAAGCACTTGTGGCATGCGATTTTGAACTCTGGGCTCGTTTCTTCAATCGCGCGCCGCTCTACGGTGTTGAGGTGCCGCTGGCAGGATTTCGCATTCATCGCGATCAGCGGTCGCGGTCGCTTCGCGGTCGGTACAACGATGAGGCATTTGCCTCGTTTCGGAGGCATGGTGGAAGGATCCCGGGGCGAGCAACAACATTTTGTCAGCGAGTGCTCCAGAGGATAGTACCCGGACGGTGGCGTATCGCTTTCGGTCTTAGCGAGGCTCGTCCGATCGTCAGGTTCGCGGAGCAATCCGGCGCATGGCAGATTGTCGAGCACTACATATGATGCCCCGATCGCGTCCGCGGCATTTCGACATCGGCAAGGTAGCGCGAATGAATTCCGGCTCGCTCTCGCGTGGAAAATTCTTGGAAATAGACTGTGCCCTCATCCCCTGATCATGCCGACTCGGCGCCGGCGATGGTCATCACCAGCGCCGGGCGCCTGCTGCCGGATTTCACCGAGCTGTGGCGGTTCCGCCATCTCGCCGGGATCTTCGTGTGGCGAAATCTGAAGCTTCGCTTCAAGCAAACGTCGCTCGGATTGCTGTGGATCATCCTGCAGCCGATCGCTGCCACCGGCGTATTCGCGATCTTCTTCGGCGCTTTGGCGGCGATCCCCAGCGGCGACGTGCCGTATCCCATCTTCGTCGCGGTCGGGCTGGTCATCTGGCAGTTCTTCAGCCGCGCGCTCGCCAATGCGACTTCGAGCCTGGTCGGCATGACCGGCGTCCTCAGC
>WNFI01360487.1_pt1 | contig 10617 bp, 8 predicted proteins | sample 5400471 | NCBI WGS metagenome assembly WNFI01 (sample SAMN13153348, study PRJNA577476) | soil metagenome | isolation source: 100 cm saprolite on Douglas fir-dominated hillslope | place: USA:California | collected 2013-09-17 | reverse complement strand
TCCAGCACGAATACGACCGTCGATTTCCAGAACTGAGTCCGCGACAGCCCGTCGATCATTCGGCCCAGCGCCAGATCATTGTCCGCTACGGCCGCGCGCGGCGTCGGCTTTCCCTCCGCGGCGCCGGACGTGTGATCATTGGGCAGACGCACGATTTCCAGCGCGGGCATCGACCCGCGCTGCACGTACGTCGACAGCTCGGCAAGCCAGATGTCGGCGCGCTTCTGATCGCGGATGTCGAGGTTGAATCCGGGATATGCCGGATTCGACGTCGCGACGAGCTCGGGCTTGTTTCCTTGAAAGCGCTCTGGCCCCTGAGCGATGTCCGGAATCACGAACTCGCCGTAGTTGCGGAACGAGATGCCCCGTTGCGCGGCCAGCGTCCACAGATATCCGCTCGCCGGAGCGTTGACGTCGTCGTCGGGCACCGCACCGCGATTGGTGCCTTCGTAGTCGTACGTCCGACCGCGGCTGGAGTAGTTCGCCTGAACCGTTTTCTCGACGTAGTCCGTGGCATAGGCAGCCGTCGTCCAATTGTGGCCGTCCGCGCTGACCTCGGCATTGACGAAGAAGCGATCGAAGCCCCCGAACCGCGTCGCCAGCATGTGGGCGTTCGGCGTGATCTCGCGACCGAAGTAGACCAGCGACGCATCTCCGTCGGCCCACGAGAGGTCGCCGAGCACCTGGTCGTAGGTGCGGTTCTCACGGATGACATAGATGACGTGTTCGAACGGCGGAAAGCGATTCTTCCTGGTCGTGACGTTCCAGCCGTTGGCGGTCGCCACTCGCGCCGAGAGCTGATTGAGCGATGTGGCTGTGATCCCCGCGAGATCGATCACGGTCAGCGTCCCCCTCAGCTGCCCAAGTGTGCCGTTCTTCCCGCTGCCCTGGTGCAGGAGCGACGCGCGAGGTCCTGGTCCGTCTGGGTTAGCCCGCGTGCCGCCGCCTTTTCCATTCGCCACGACCAGGCTGTTGTCGATCGTGGCAATGGCCACCGGATACCAGCCGACGGGAATGCGGCCGGCGAGCCGACCGGTGCCCGACGTCGCATGGCCCGCGGTATTCGGCGAGAGATCGAAGATCGCCACCGCGTTGGCGTCCGCCTCGGCGACGAACAGCCGCGATTCGTCGGACGACAGGGTGAGCGCGTTCGGCGTGCTGCCTTCGGCCGGCCCAGCCGGTGGCGGATCGAGCAGCTCGCCGATACGCTGCCGCGATCTCGTGTCGATGATCGTCACGCGATCTGTACTGGCCGACGCGACGAATAGGCGATTGCCGGCGCGGTTCAGCAAGATCGCCGACGGGTGACGGCCGGCGGCGATCGAGCCCATGGCCGTGATCGAATCGCCGGCCTGGGAGAACGTCGCCACGGATCCGGCGCCCCACGCCGACACGTAGACCGTGCCGTCGGCGCCGACCACCACGCCATACGGGTACCGCCCAGTAGGCAGACGTTGCGTGATGCTGCGCGAGCTCATGTCGATGACGGCGAGGGAATCGGCGAGATTCTCCGCGACGTACAGGCGGCGGCCGTCAGGGGAGAACGCCAGCTGCGCTGGGTAGCGGACGCCGGACTGATGACCGCGGGGCGTTGGCGGCGCGAGCACGACGCTGTCGGCAAGGACGGCCGAGTCGCCGGCCCAACGAAACAGGTAGAGACGATCGGTGTTTCCTCCGGATGCGCAGAGCCAGTGCCCGTCCGGCGAAAACGCGAGGCCGAGGAATGCTGCGGGAAGATCAACGGTCTGCGTGATTTGTCCGGTTCGCCAGTCGACGACCTGGACTCCGGTGCCCGTCCATCCATTCAATAGAAGGACGACGCGCTCCTTGTCTGGCGATGCCACGAGCGCCAACGGGAGCGATCCCACCGCATGAGCGACGCCGGCGGGATCGAGGTGGACGCCCGTAGGCAAGCGCGTCGCGTCGGATAATAATGGCAGGGTCGCGGTTGCTGACTCCTGTGTCGGCCGCGACGTCGAGCACGCGAAGGCCGCGGCGAGAACAAGTGGAGCGGAGGCTGCGTAGAGACGTTTGATGATCGGACTCTCCAGCTGAGGTAGTGCAGGATACTGCGCGTGCCCAACCATGGCCGCTAATCGAGCACCGCAACAGTTAGGTAACAGGCGGCCGGCAGCCCGCGAGCGGCGGGTTCCCCGATAGCCACCTCACGCTCACAACGGACGGCGCGCCCACGATCGAACCGACGCCTTGTACCCCTCCGGCATTCTCAGCGAATCGACCGCCGCTAAGGGGAACCAGCGAAGGTCGCTGTGCTCATGACTCAGCACCGGCTGCCCGTGAGAAACCTCCGAGCAGCCATACGTCAGAATGAGCACGTGTGTCCCAGGCGCGATGGTGTAGACCCATGAATCCAGAAGAATCTCTGGCTTGACGGTGAGTCGCAGCTCTTCCTCGATCTCCCGAGTGACACAGAGCTCCGGCGATTCCGAGAGCTCGAGCTTCCCGCCCGGCAGCTCCCACTCGTCGCGCTCGTTCTTCAGCAGGAGAACAGCGCCGTCGCGGATGATGACTCCCTTGACCGACACGGGAAATCGATAGGCGTCGTTGTCGCGCGGGGTCGTTCTCAAAGCACGCAGTTACTCTCAAATGACGCGCAAGAGCGGCAGGCCAGCCGCGAGGGCGTTCGAGAACGTGGAGCTGTCCCGCACCGCCGGCAAGGGCGTCGGAAGGGCGGGGTCGACAGGGTGCGACCCGATGGCGCGCTCCAGCCACAACACGTCGTGCCACGCCCCAAGCTTGTAGCCGATGTTCCGGTAGACACCTACGCGCGTGAACTCGAGCGCTTCGTGGAAACCGACGCTCGCGGCATTCGGCAGCGTGATGCCGGCGTAAGCATTCTGGAATCCTTGTAGCGCAAGTACGGCAAAGAGCGAGGTATAGAGCCCGTGCGCAACGCCGGCGCGCCGGACATCGTCACGCACATAGGCGGACACCTCGACCGACCACTGGTAGGCCGCGCGATCGCGATGTGGACTCGCGTAGGCATAGCCCACTACCGACCCACCATGGGCACAGACCAACCAAGGCGTGCGCGCCATGAGTCGCTCGACCCGTGCCCCCATCTCGACTCCGTCCGGCGCCTCGAGCTCGAAGGAGGTGGCGCGTCCTGCCACCGCTGGGGCATAGATCGCCGCCAAGTCGGGTCCGTCCGCTATCGTCGCGAGTCGAATAGTTGCCGCCATTTGCACGAATCATAAAAGAAGGCGAGCGAGGCCTGGCCGCGATATCTTCACCGCGATGCCGCCCACCCGCCGCGACGTGCTCGCGCAGCTTGCCGCCCTCGTTGCGCTCCCCCTTGTGCGGCCGCTCGCGCGGTGGACCTTCACCGCGGACGATCCGCTCGACGGAACGATCGCCGACTATCAAGCCGGTCGCCGCCGCGGCGCGTGGACCGCGGCCGAAGTCACCGCTCGGGCCCTCGACCGCTGCCACGCCGACGGGGCGAGATGGCGCGCGATCGACGCACTTGCCGACGCGTCGCTCGACGAGGCTCGCGCCGCCGACGCGCGCTTCCGTGCCGGCCGCACTCTTGGGGCCCTCGACGGTGTGCCAGTGTTCGCGAAAGCCATCTACGACGTGACAGGACTCCCGACAACCGGGTCCAGCGCCGAGTGGGCGTTGGCATTCCCCGAGAAGGTGCGGCGCGACGCACTCGAGGTCGCGCGCCTCCGCGGCGTCGGTGCCATCGTGCTCGGCAAAACCGCCGCCGACGATTTCGCCTATCGCGGCAACGGCACCAGCAGCCACACCGGTCAGGTCCTCAATCCGCACGACCCCACTGGCGTGCGCACGCCAGGCGGATCGAGCGCTGGCTCGGCCGTCGCCGTCGCCGGCGGAATGGCCTTCGCCGCACTCGGCACCGACGACGGCGGCTCCAATCGCATTCCTGCGCAGTTCACCGGCGTCGTCGGAATGAAGCCGACCTTCGGACTCGTGCCGCGCACTGGTGTGATCCCCACGTGGCCATACCTCGACACGCATGGGCCGCTCGCGCGATCGGTGGCCGACGCCGCGCTCCTTCTCGCCGCGATCGCGGGAGCCGACCTCTCTGATCCCTTGTCAATACCGAATGGAGATCCCTCGCTGCGCTTGGGGCAGGCTCCTCCCCTCGCCGGAGTGCGATTGGGGATGGTCGAGGCGCATGTGCCTCGCGGGCAAATGACCGCCGAGGCGCTCGCGATATGGGATCGGGCCGTGGGAGATCTGCGCGCAGCCGGTGCGATCGTCGAGCCGTTCGATGCGGCGGTGACGCGCGTCAACTATCGCGATCTCTTCGATGCGGCGGCGCACACTCGCGGCGACGTGGCGGTGAATTCGCGCTCACCAGGGCCGACGGCGAACGCCTTGCTGCGCTATTTCGCCGGCCGAACGGACGACCCTCGCGCAGCGGTGCGCCGCGGGTATGAGGCGTACCGGAAGTTCTACGATGTGCTCCCCCCGACCTTCGAGGAGTGCGAGCCGCTGCTCGATCAGCCTATGGCGGACGATGCGGCGGGACGTTCATTCTCGCGCTCGCGCTCCGAGGTGGTTGAGAACCTCGCGGCGTCGATGCGCGCGGCGGGCGTCGCGGCGATGGTCTATCCAACGATGCCCTTTAGCGCACCGCGCGCCGTGGATCCCTGGCCGGATGTTCGCACCGCGCTCGGATACGGCAACTGGCTCGGGCTGCCCGAGGTCTCAGTGCCTGCGGGGTTTGGAGCGGACCGAATGCCGGCGCTCAATCTGTCGATCGTCGGACTTCCGGGCGCGGATGCGAGAGTGCTGGCGCTCGCGCATGCGTACGAACGGCAGTCGCGGCGATTCCAGGCGCCTCCTCGGTAGCGGCGTCGATCACGGGCTATTCGGCTCCCCGCGGCGAGCGGACGGTCAAACCATCTGCGGACATAGGTTGTCTTTCCCATTGACGACCTATCCCATCCCATGACGCCCCCGCACAAGCGCGATCTCCTATCGGTGCCCTGGCTCGATCACTTCCTTCAAGATGCTCGCTATGCGCTCCGCGGACTGCGGCGCGCACCGGGCTTCACCGCGACGGTGATGTTGACCCTCGGCCTCGGCATCGGCGCCAACGCGGCGATGTTCGGCGTGATCGACCGGCTCATGTTCCGTCCCTTTCCGTATCTGCGCGATCCGGGCTCCGTCAACCGCGTCTACCTCCAGACTTCGTCGCGAGGATCCACCCGCACCGACTTCGTCATACCGTACGCCCGCTACCTCGATCTCGAGCGCTTTACGACTTCGTTCTCGCAGTATGCGGGCTTCACCGAATGGCCGCTAGCCGTCGGCACCGGCGACGCCACCCGCGAACGACCGGTCGTCGGCGTCAATGCGTCGTTCTTCGCCTTCTTCGACGTTCGGCCAGCGCTCGGCCGCTTCTTCGGCGTCGCCGAGGATTCCATTCCTCGCGGGGCGAACGTCGCCGTCGTGAGCTATCGCTACTGGAAGTCACAGCTCGGCGGCGCCGACGTCGTTGGACGAGCGCTGCAGGTTGGTCCACTCCTGACGACGATCGTCGGTGTTGCGCCCGACGGCTTTGTCGGCGTCAGCGATGGCGAGCCGCCCGATGTCTTCGTCCCGATCACGACGATTGCATACGGCGTGAATCAGGGTCACGCCGAGAACTTCCCCACGTTCTATAACTGGGATTGGATGAGTGTCATGGTCCGGCGTAAACCGGGCGTGACGGCGGCTGCCGCGAGCGCGGATCTGACCCACGCCTACGCGCTGAGCAGAAGTGCCCAACGTCTCATCAACCCGCTCGTCACGCCCGACCGCATCGCCCGCCCGGTTGCCATTGCCGGCGCCCTCAAGCCCGCCGCCGGACCGGCGGCGGGAATGGAGTCGAAGACACTCCTCTGGGTGGGCGGCGTCGCCGTCATCGTGCTCCTCATCGCCTGCGCCAACGTCGCCAACCTCATGTTCGCCCGCGTGCTGCGCCGCCGCCGCGAGATTGCGGTGCGCCTGTCGCTTGGGATCAGCAGGCGTCGACTCATGACGCAGTATCTCACCGAGAGTCTGATCCTCGCCGGCCTCGCCTGTATGACGGGCCTCATCATCGCTCAGTGGGTGTCGGCTGCACTCCGGCAGATGCTCGTTCGCGACGGGTCGACTGCCGGTCTCGCGACAGACTGGCGGACCTTCGGCGTCGCCTGCGGCATCGCGCTGCTCGCCAGCCTCGTCACGTCGATCGCGCCGACGTTGCTTGGCGCGCGCGGAGATCTTGCCCCAGCGCTTCGGGCCGGCGCGCGCGAAGGGGTTTATCAGCGCTCCCGAACGCGATCGGCCCTGCTCATCCTCCAGGGCGCGCTCTCCGTTGTGCTCCTCGTCGGTGCCGGCCTGTTCGTTCGCAGCCTGAACAACGTTCGCTCGATGCCCCTCGGATGGAATCCCGAGCCCGTGCTCGTCGTCGTGCCCAATCTTCGCGGACTGCAGATGGACAGCGCGGAGCAAACGCGCTTTCGGCGGAGGTTGCTGGCGGCGGCGCGATCGATTCCCGGCGTGGCGTCTGCCGCGCGCGTGAACGCCATGCCCTTTGCCACGAACACCAACCAGCTGCACGTCCGCGGCATCGACTCGGTGCAACGGCTCGGGCGGTTCAATTACCAGGTGAGCTCACCGGACTTCTTCAACGTCATTGGGACGCGCATCGTGCGCGGCCGCGCCTTCACAGAGGACGATCGCGGCCAAGCGGCGCGCGTGGCCGTCGTGGGCACAGCCATGGGCAACACGCTCTGGCCACATCAGGATCCCATAGGCCAGTGCCTATATCTCGGCGCCGAGACAGCTCCGTGCACACGGGTCATCGGCGTCGCCGAGGACGCCGTGCAGTACAGCATCACCGACAACGCGAGATTGATGTACTACCTGTCGGACGAGCATCCGGAACCGATTCGGCCGGGGCGACGGCTCTTTCTGCGAATGTCCGAGCCAGACGCGCCCGCTCAGGCGGAGCGTGTGCGTCTCGCCCTCCAGCGCATCATGCCCGGCCAGGGGTACGTCACCGTATCGCCTCTCGCCGACGTCGTGGACAGTCAGCGCCGCTCATGGAAGCTGGGCGCCACGATGTTCGTCGCCTTTGGTGTGCTGGCGCTCGTCGTCGCCGCGGTGGGACTCTATGGCGTCATCTCCTACACCGTGGCGCAGCGGATGCACGAGCTCGGAGTGCGGATCGCGCTCGGCGCGCAGTCGCGCGACATTGTGAGACTCGTGACGTCTCAGGGCGTCTCGTTTGCCGCGATGGGCGTCGCGATCGGTCTTGGCGTCGCGATGCTAGCGGCGCGATGGATTCAGCCGCTCCTGTTTCAGGAATCGGCGCGCGACCCAGTCGTTCTGGTGTCCGTTGGTGTGGTGATCGGCGTCGTGGCGTTGTTGGCGAGTGCCGCACCGGCCCTCCGCGCCACTCGCGCGGATCCCAATACTGCGCTGCGAAGCGACTAACCGCGGCCTGGTGAGGCCAACTCGACCAGATCCCAGCGATTGCCGTACAGGTCCTCGAAGACTGCCACCGTGCCATACGACTCGACCTTCGGGGCGCGGACGAACGTGATCCCTTCGGACACCATCCGGTTGTAGTCCCGCCAGAAGTCATCCGTGCCGAGAAAGAGGAAGACTCGGCCGCCAGTCTGGTTGCCGACCACGCCCTCCTGCTCGGGTGTCGCGGCCCTGGCCAACAACAGGCTCGAGCCGCCAGAGCCGGGAGGAGCAATCACCACCCAGCGCTTGCCCTGTTGCGGTTGGTACGTGTCCTCGACCACCGTGAACGCGAGCTTTTCTGTATAGAATCGAATGGCCTCGTCGTAGTCCCGAACCACCAGAGCGACGTGCACGATCGACTGCTTCATGCCCCGGGCTAGCGCCGCGTCGAGTCCGAGAAGCCGAGGAAGCGATCCATCCGCCAGCTCCCATTCTTTTGCGGGACCAGGACGGCGACGTATCGGCCGAACTCCGTGTGCGCGCCGCCCGAGTCGCGATACGATTGCTGAAAGGCGCCGAACTCCGTCGCGTGGTCTGGCGCGAAGCGGCGATTCGCAACGGTCAGCCGGAGATCCTGGTCGCTCAAGCCCGCCCAGTTGCTCTTTGCCATCGCCGCAAGTGCGGCTGGCCCTCGAACGGTATTGAACGCCGGCCATTCGAACACCGCCGTGTCGGTGAACAGCGCTCCGTACGCCTGCGGGTCGCGGGTCCGGTACGTGCTGATGAGGCGCGCGTTCAGCGAATCGATGCCGGCATTCGCTTGACTCTCTGATGCACCTGACGCCTGCGAACAGGCCAGGCCCGCGACGCACAGCGATACGATGGTGATTCGGATCAAGCGAGTTGAGGCGCTACGTTGAATTGCATGCATTGCACAAGAATTGCCGCTGACAATGTCAAATGGCAAGGAAGGAGATCGATGTCGAGACTCGTCACCCCTCCTACTCTGAAAGCTCTGGCCTTCGCGGCGCTGATCTACTGCTGTTCAGCCCTCACCGCCACCGCCGGCACGCCAAAGTTCAAAGTCATTGCGTTTTTTACCGCCAAGCAGGATCAGGCCCATATCAGCTTTGTACACGAAGCCGAGCGATGGTTTCCGGAAGTGGCGGCAAAATATGATTTCAGCTTCGACACGACGTCCGACTGGCGCAATCTGAACGCGGACTTTCTTGCTGCATATCAGGTCGTCGTGTTTTTGGATACGCGTCCTGAAGACCCCGCGCAACGAGCCGCCTTTCAGGCGTACATGGAGCACGGCGGCGCGTGGATGGGCTTTCATTTCTCCGCCTTTGCTCTGACGCCTTCGGCGTATCCCCAGAACTGGGACTGGTATCACGACGCCTTTCTTGGGTCGGGATCCTACGTGAGTAACACGTGGAGACCGACGTCGGCCATTCTCCGGGTCAACGATCGCACGCACCCGGCGACGTCCCATCTGCCGGAGACGTTCAGGTCCTCGCCCAATGAATGGTACCGATGGGAGAAGGATCTGCGACAGAATCCCGACATCGACATTCTCCTCTCGATTGACGCGACCAGTTTTCCGCTCGGCACCGGGCCAAAGCCCCATGAGATCTGGCACAGCGGGTACTATCCCGTGGTGTGGACGAACAAGAAGTACAAGATGCTCTACGTCAACATGGGTCACAACGACATCGACTATGAGCACAGGTACGATGCGAGCAACAAGACGCTGTCGTATACCCTGAACAACACGGTTCAAGATCAACTGATCATCGACGGCCTGTTGTGGTTGGGCGATACGGCGCAGAAGGCCCGGGCGCCCTGATGGCCGCGGTTCTGCGGGTCGATGGAAGCGCCACCGTGTACCGGCTTTATGACGTCGGCTATATGATAGCGCTCGACCAGGCCGCGGGGTTGCTCGGCAACGCGACGCACGGACGCGTTCGTCCCGGGCGGGTCGAGGCGCGGGCGATCCAGATTCGCAATCCGCCGCTCCTTGCCTCGCTTGGACCATGCACCGTGGTCGTCGGGAGGAATTCTCGGGCCGCCGCTCTCTCGGCCCATCTGTTCGATTTCGGCGTGTGCTCGCTCACGCTGCACATCCAGGCGCCTCCGGATCTCACCTGGGCCGACTTCTCGGAGTTCGGCGGCGAGGTCGCCGCGTCTTCGGACGTCGGAACGATCTTCGAGCGGGAACTTCACGTGCTGCTCGATCGGATCAGGGCGGCCGTCGAGCGTCCCGGCGTTGCACCGCTGTCGGAGGAGTACATCGTATTCAGGATCAATCGGCTCGACGGTCTGGAGCTTCCGGCGACAGCGTCAGAGCGACTGACTGACGAGATGACCGTGCCGCTTCTGCTCGGGGAGCGGCGGCCGCTCTCGGCCGCCGCACGCAAGGAATTGGTGCCCTATCGGTTCTCCTACTATGACGACGACCTCACGGTTCTGACCTGGGACAACGCGCTGGTCGTCGAACCGCGCGCCGAAGATCGCGACGTGGAGTACGTCCTGGAGTTCGCGAACGCGCAACTGCTCGAACTTCGGATGTACGACATGCAGCTGGATGCCGAGCTTCCGACGCTGTACGATCGTGTCGCCGCCGCGCGTGCCCGGCCGCGCCCTCGGCTGTCGGGGCGTTTCCGCGAAGTTTTGTCGGATCTTCAAACGCGGGTGGCCGACCTCACGGAGACCGTCGAACGGGTCGAGAACGCCCTCAAAGTCACCAACGACGTCTATCTCGCCCGCATCTACACGGCGGCACTCGAGCTCTTTCGCGAGCAAGCGTGGCAGCGGGGGATCGAACGCAAGCTCGGCATCCTGCGCGAAACCTACGCGATGCTCAACGCCGAGACGCAGGCGGCGCGAATGGAGCTCCTCGAGATCGCGGTCGTGGTGCTGATTGTCGCAGAGCTCATGATTGGGCTGTTTCGGACCTGATCAGCCTCCGCACTTCATGAGACCGCCGGTGAGCTCTGAAAGACGGCAATGAAGTCATCCGCGCTACGGCCGCTCTCCAACGAGAACGAGGAGAATTCATGAATCGCCTGGCGGAGCAGCGGTCCATGGACGCACAGCCGTATCGCGCGCCGCCGACCCTCGCCGTCCAGTCGCTGCAGCACGTCGCGGAGCATGGTCCCTTTGAACGGGGTGAACATATAG
>WNFI01082868.1_pt1 | contig 10617 bp, 13 predicted proteins | sample 5400471 | NCBI WGS metagenome assembly WNFI01 (sample SAMN13153348, study PRJNA577476) | soil metagenome | isolation source: 100 cm saprolite on Douglas fir-dominated hillslope | place: USA:California | collected 2013-09-17 | reverse complement strand
TACCAGAGACCGGAGGAACTGCCCACCAACCACCGTAAGGCATCGCCTTCGCCCCGTAACGGATCATCTTGCCGCCTTCGAGCAGCTTCGCCACGAAAGGATGCCGCTTGAATTCTTGCAGCACGCGCTGCGGATCGAGACGCGGGTCAGGATAGTCGAGTCCGGTGACAAAGCCCAACGACACAACGTTATCTTTGGAACCATAGATCCATGCGCCGCCGTATTCTTTCGTAGTAAGCGGCCAGCCCATGGTGTAAATGACTTCGCCAGGCGCAATGCGTCCGGCGGGAACTTCCCACAGCTCTTTCACGCCGACGCCGTAAGTTTGGGGGTTCGCGTTCTTGACAAGATCGAATTTCTGAATGAGCTGTTTCGTCAACGATCCGCGCGGACCTTCAGCCAGGATCACGATTTTTGCGTTGAGATCGTAACCCGGCTCGAAGTTGGATTTCTGATTGCCCTCTTTGTCGACTCCCTTGTCGTCGGTGCGAACGCCGGTAACACGGTCGCGGTCAAACAAAAGTTCAGAGCCAGCGAAGCCGGTGAAGATAGTAATGCCCGTCTCTTCAACTTTGCTGCTCAGCCATTTCACAAAACGGTTCAGCGAGATGACATAGTTGCCGTGATCGCGCAGGGGCGGCGGCGTGATGGGAAATTTTAATTTGCTTTTTTCGGTGAGAAAGTAGACAGCTTCCTTCGTGACCTTGGCGTCGAGCGGAGCTTCGTCTTCGAATCCCGGCAGCAGTTCGCGCATGGAGCGCGGATCAAGCAGGGCTCCGGAGAGGCAGTGCTGGCCGATCTCGCGTGCCTTCTCGAGAACGTAAATATTTTCTTTGCTAAGCTGCGAGTCAGGATGCGCTGCATTGTGCGTATCAATAAGTTGCGACAAGCGCAAAGCGCAAGCCATCCCCGCCGGTCCTCCGCCGACGATGACGACGTCGGCCGGCATCTGCGGGCGTTCGATGCCCTCCATCGGTTTGCGGAAGATCAGCATCTATCGATTAGCTAGAGTTGCAATTTCACCCAGGCCGAGCAATTTCTGGTCCGCCGTTACCAACGTTAACTTCAGCACTTTGGCCGTGGCTGCAAGGAACCTATCAGCGGGATCTGCGTGGGGTAAAGGCATCGCCAAACCCATACGCACAATTTCATGAGTCAGGGGCGCTTCGCGCATCAGCTCGGCGGCGCGCTCGACCCACGCGAAAGGATTTTCCACGCGAATCTTTCCCTTTTGCATGAGCGTGAGAGCCTCCCATACGCTGACGGGCGACAACCAAAGCTCGTTGCTCGTATCCGATAACTCCCGTGCGGCGCGTTTGCCGATTCGGTTCGGATCTAGTTTGCTCCAAATCCAAATGTGTGTGTCCAGGAGCAGGTTCAATCGCGGTAGGCCTCTATCTCGTCCAAATCGATCACAGGCGAAACGATATCGCCGACGATCTCGGCGGTCCCGATCATATCTCCTAAAAACTTCCGCTTGCGGTCCGGCCCAACAGGAACGACTTCTGCCACCGGAATCCCGTGGCGGGTAATGCGCAAGGGCTGACGCGTCTTATGAACCTGTTCAATGAGCCCCAGGCACTTGGCTTTAAACTTCGAAATCGGGACGTCATTCATGACCAATATTTTAACCATAGTCAATATAAAGGTCAATATATCGATTTGCCTACCCTCCCGCCTTCGCCTTCTTCACTTCCTCAATCAGCGGCGGGATGATGTCGAACAGATTTCCTACAATTGCGTAATCCGCGATTTCAAAAATCGGCGCTTCGGAGTCTTTGTTTACTGCGATAATCGCGCGCGAGCCTTTCATGCCGACGATGTGCTGAATCGCACCGCTGATGCCGAGTGCGAGATATAGTTTGGGCGCTACGGTTTGGCCCGAAGATCCGATCTGGCGGTCCATTGGCAGCCAGCCGTTGTCGCAGATCGGGCGCGATGCGGCGAGATCGGCGCCGAGGGCGTCGGCAAGTTGCTGGGCGAGCGCGATGTTCTTCTGCTCTTTGATGCCACGGCCCACGGCGACAATGACTTCGGCCTGCGTTAAGTCGACCGCCTGCTTGGCTTCTTTGAAAACTTCCTGCGGCTTGTTGCGGATGACGCTGTCGGCGATCTCGACATTTACGGTTTCAACAGGCGCAGCGCTCGCACCGGCTTCCGCTTTATCTCCGCGGAATGCTCCGTTCTGAAATGTCGCAAACCACGGAGCATCACTGATGAAGCTAACATCGGCGGCCAGTTTACCCTGGAACATCTGGCGGGTGAAGACGAGCTTGCCACCTTCGTGTTTGAAGCCAATACAATCGCTGATGACGGTGCGTCCCATTGCAGTCGCGAGCTTCGGCACGAAGTCGCGCACCTGATAGGTGTGCGGCATCAGCACGAGCTTCGGCTGGTTTGTGGCGAGGAATTGTTTCAGCGCGGCCGCGAAGGCATCGGGGGTGTACGGCTCGAGCTTTGCCGATTCGATTGCGTACACCTTCGCGACTTTCTTTGGCGCGATTTCTGTGGCAATAGACGCAGCGCTGGCACCGACTACGGCGGCTTCGAGAGTCCATCCCGTGGCCGAGGCGATGGCTTGGCCGGCGGTGATGGTTTCCCAGGAGACGCGATTCAGTTTGGACTCGCGTTGTTCGACGATGACGAGGATTGAATCGGACATTTGACTCCTCAAGAAATCTGCATTCTCTGTAGTGCGTTGCCGGGGCTCGACGAAATCCGCGCGCACCTCAAGTTTTGACAGCTGCAAAACGAAGGCGCATATAATCTGCGGTCCAGTGCCCCCGGGAATCGCACAGAACAGGTTTAAGCATAGCCGTAACATCATCGAGAAAACCGCCGCGCTCATGCTGCGGCAGCGCGGCGCAGAACGGATTAGCAAATGTCTCCAACCACCCGCGCATTCCGGTGGGCAGTGGCGTGGGACGCGGGATCAATTGCACACTCTGCGGCACAAACCCGACTCGCCGCAGACGAATTTCGTATTCGTCGACAGTCGGAAAGTACCACGGAATCCACGAAGCAGCATCTGCGATGCCTCGGCGCTCAAGCGTGGCCACCAACGCGACGGTTATCGCGCCGACGCAGCCATGGCCGCCCAACTCACCAACGAACCTTCCTCCCGCCACTAGGGCGCGAAAAGCACCCGCGAGCGGCGCGTCAGGATCATCCTTGACCCAATGCAGCACGGCGTTGGAAAAAACCGCATCGAATTCGTCCTCAAAGATTATCGACCTGGCATCCATCATTCTCGCATCGAGCCCGCGCCGACGCGCAGCCGCGATCATGTCCGGTGAATTGTCGACGCCTACCACGCGCACGCCCAGCGCAGCCAGTTTTTCTGTGAGGACTCCGTCTCCGCAACCCAGGTCGAGTATGCGCTCACCGGGCTGCGGCTGGAGCAAGTCCAGCACTGGTTGCCCAAGTGCAGGTACGAAGTGAGCGTTGGCAGCATAGCCAGCTGCGCTCCAATTCTGCGACGACGGTGATTGAGAGGAAAGGTTCACGCCATTAGACTCTCGGTCAAAGACAATCTGATCTCCGCCTTTTACAGGCTATCCAAGCTTCGCCCGGCACGGCCGGTCTGAAGAATCAGCCACATGAGTATTTAAAGCACACGCAATTCGTTTCGCAGTTTGTCGACCAGCTTCTTTGCGATCTCGCTTGGCGAGCCTTCAATGTGTTCCGTCTTTTTCGTTTTCTGGGGAATATACAAGCGCTCGATTTTTTGTAAGTTATCGCCAATCGCCGACTGTACTTCCGCCAGAGCCACTTTTCGCAGTGGCTTATTCTTCGCGTTCTTGATGCCGATCAGCGTCGCATAGCGCAGTTTATTGATTCCCGACTGAATGGTCAGCACGGCTGGCAATGGCATATCGACAAACTGAAAGTATCCGGCTTCGAGTTCACGCTTCACCTTGATCCCAGCGTCGGTCTTTTCAATCTGCATGATGATGGTGGCGTGCGGCCATCCCAGCAACTCGGCGAGGATGACACCGGTCTGCGCGTAGCCGTAATCGTCCGATTGCAGACCAGTAAAGATCAGGTCGAATTTCTCGTCTTTAATGGCGGCGGCAAAAGCCTTCGCGGTATTGAAGGCGTCAAAGCCGACGAAAGCGTTGTCTTCGAGATGAATGGCACGGTCGGCGCCCTTGGCGAGCGCCTCGCGCAGCACCTGCTGCGAGCGTGCCGGGCCGCTCGTGATCACTACCACTTCTCCGGTGTGCTTTTCCTTTTGTCGCAGTGCCTCTTCAAGGGCGAAGGCGTCCGGCTCGTTGACTTCATACGATACGTCTTCGCGAATCCAGGCGCCGGTTTCGTTGAGCTTGAGCGGTGCGTCTTTCTGCGGCACCTGCTTCATGCAGACAAGAATCTTCAAAAGGTGACTCCTTACCCGCAGCTTAGAAGCGCCGGGGAAACTTGTCAGTATAAATGAGGGCGCGCTGCGGGAGGAAATCAGAATGAATTTTGGCAGATACTCTAAATTCTTGTTGGGCCTAAACTCCAAAGGAATTAATGTGAAGTGGGGGAACTAGCCGGAGGAAAATGTTACGAACGCGAGAAGGCAAACTTCTATGCAGACTGCCGAAGGTTCACGGATTGCTGAGGCGAGACAGGCCCCTGAATTCTACTCGCAAGCCTGCCTCTATTCGTGTCTCCCTCGGCCGTTTTCCAAACCCACTTGCTACTTTATCGAGTGCGCGGCGGCCTCTTTTGTCAGCAATCTCCTGGCTTGCGAATCGCCGGCATTCGCTTCTCTTGCGGTCTGCGCTGAAGTTTCGGCAATCTCTTGCGCCACTTGCGCGCCACTGCTTATCCGAACAGTATCGCTTACGGGGGCTTGAGCCTTCACTGGTGCCGAGCTTTGGGGTGAACTTGGGCGCTCTGCTGCCGGTTGAGCGGTTGGCTGAGATTGGCTGACAGAGCTTACGGACTTGATCATGGGGATTACCCTCGTTTGTGCTATCGGCAGCCACAAGACCTGACTTTAGGGGACTCGTGCTAATATTCCGGCCCATGCTCGTGAGATCTTCACTTATCCGTCTCCTGTTACCGCTTGCTCTCGCGATCGCAGCCGCGTGTGCCTTCGCGAGCGACGAAACCGGACAGCCTGCCCCACGATTCCGCGCCAAGACCACGGCCGGAGACCAGTTCAACAACGCGTCGATCAAGGGCAAAGTCGTTCTCTTGGAGTTCTGGACTACATGGTGCAAATATTGCGAGCAGGAAGCGTTGCTGGTCGACGACATCGCTAAAGAATTTAGCGGGAAGGGATTGGTCGTTCTTGCAATCGACGTTCTTGAACCAGATCAGAAGGTGAAGAAATATCTGGCGGATCACCCGCGCTCGGTTCCCATTGTCCTAACCAAAGACACAAATCTCGCCGCCATGTATCAGGCCAATTCCTACCCGATTTATGTGGTGATTGATCGCGATGGCAACATCGGCGGGGAACAACGCGGCGCCGCCGGAGAAAAAGCGCTACGCCGCCTGCTGAGACGTGCCGGAATTGCAAACGACTCGGACTAGCCAGCCGCGATCTGCTTATAGACTTCTGCGAATGTGGCGCTCACGCGCGGGCAGAAGTCAGTGAACGGGCAGCGCGTGTAGATGAAAGTCACCAACAGCGTCTTACCGCGACAGTCCTTGAGGGAAATTCGCTTGCCGCTCTGATTCGTCAACTGCAGGTCGGGAACATCTTCGCCCGGAGCCGGAACGTGTTGCGTGTGAACCACCACCACTTCCGCCGAAATGGAATCTCCGGGAGCGAGTTGACTCAACACTTCGTCGGGTTTGATCTTGTAAGTCATCGCCATCGGGTCCATATAGTCGGGGATGGCGTCGCCGTCGATCACCGCTGTCTTACTTTGGCTATCGATCGAGATCACACGGCCGGTAAACGGATAGCGCTTGGTGTTAGTGCTCTTTGTGCGATGACAGGACGAAAGAAAAGCAGAGGTGACAACTAGTAGAGCCGTCACCAGCAGTAAGCGAAGTTGAAAACGATTGTGCTGAATAGTCACGTTGTGTGCCACTCTTTCACTCTAACCCAGCCGCCGGATTCCAACCATCAGTCGCAAGCCACCTGTCGCTTGACTCTGTGTTGTTGCCCGCTCTGTTTTATGAAATCCTCAGGCGATTGGCGCGCTGGCGGTCTGGCGCCCAAGATCGTTGTTCCCAAGATCATCCGCGAGGCATTCGATGGCATGCAATCCTGAAGTATTGAAACACGTCCCACTCTTTTCGCTGCTCGACGAAGAGGAAATGGTGGTTCTGGCCGGGCAGGTTCGTCTTAAAACGTTCGCACCCCGGCAGCGCATCTACAAAATCGGCGACTCCAACGGCCAGGCTTACGTGATGGTCTCGGGCAGAGTGCGAGTCTCCACGGTGGATCAGGAGCACCAGGAAGTCGTGATCGACGAACCCTCTCATGGCGAGTTCTTCGGCTTCGCTTCCATGCTGGAACAAAGTCCCCATCAGACTGATGCTGTGGCGATCGACGAAGTGGTATGCCTTGAGGTCGACCGCAAAGACATTGCCGTCTTGCTGCAGCGAAAGCCACTGGCAGGCATGGATATGCTGACAGTTCTCGGGCGGCAATTTCACGCCTCACAACAGCTAGTCCGGCTTCGCGCAAATCGCCATCCCAATGAAGTCATCGAGAAAGACGCAACCTTCGGCGAGCGCATTGCCGACGCGGTCGCAGGTTTCGGCGGGTCTTGGACGTTCATCATTTCCTTCAGCTTCGTGCTTGCTGTCTACATGACTTTTGATGCGCTACTCGGCAAAAAGGCCTGGGATCCTTACCCTTACATTTTGCTCAATCTTTTCTTGTCGATGTTGGCCGCCGTCCAGGCGCCCGTCATTATGATGAGCCAGAACCGGCAGGACACCAAGGACCGTCTCCGCGGCGAACTCGACTATGACGTGAACCGCCGCGCTGAGGCTGAGATTCAAGGGCTGGCACGAAAGCTCAATCTGCTGGGAGAGAAAATGGGCGATGTGGAGGAAATGGTCCGGGAGCAACTCGCGCGAGGATGAACTTGCGGAGCATACACAGAGGGCGGAGCCAACTAGTAATGGAATCTGTACCGCATTTCTACAAAAATCTCCCGCGGATTGTTCCAGTGAAAACCTCCGAACGTAACGCTGTTGTCGAGTTCGACGCGGCGATTCGCGACGTTGAGCGCATTTAGCGAAGCGGAGAAGCGTTCCCCGAAATCCTTCCCCACGGTCAAATCAAACGTCGTGTGCGTCGGCAAATAAGCACCGGGATACGGCTGTCCCAGAAAAGCGTTCGAAAATCCCGATCCGTAATAAACATTCATTGAGGCGTAAGCGCGCCACGGAAGCGTGAGGTCGCCCCCAAAATTAAGGGTGTGCCGCTGATCGTGATCGAGCGGCGAGAACCCCTTCGGGAGCGAGAAATCGGTTAAGCCTCCGCTGATCGCGCCGCCGGCCTCCGCGATCTGATTGGAGTATGCGAGGTGGGCTTGTCCGCGACGTGCGATCCGGGGCGAACGCAGTGTAACTTCCCAGCCGCGAATAATCGCCTGGCTGATGGTCAGCGAAAAAAACAGATTCGACCCTCCGATGCTGTTGTGATCGAAAAAATTCCGAGCGTTAGTGCGGAAGTTATCGGCGTCGATAACCCAGCCGCGAAAGGGAATGGTCACGCCGAATTGATGCTCCTCATCCCGCTCGCCGTGCAGAGGAATGAATCCACAACTATTGTTCTGGCATAACTGAATCAGAGGCCCGGACGCGGTGACCAGTGGCGGCGCCTGGTAATAGTGTCCGTAGAAAGCCCGGAACGTCCACTTCAACCGGGGAACGTTGAGCGCGATGCCGAAGCGCGGACTGATGGCGCTTTCCATAACATCGCCAGAAAAATGCGTCGGCCGTATTCCGGCCGAGAGAGTCAGCCACGAGAATGGTTTGAATTTGTCGTCGATAAAAAAAGCCGCGAGGCTCCCGGAAGGATGTTCAGAGTCAGTAAACGGTGTATTACCACTGCCGTCGTTGAATGTCGTTCCGAAGAACTCGTTGTTCTTCTGGTAAAAGCTGTAGATGCCAACCTGCAAATTATTCTTTGCCAGGTTGGCGCTGAAGCTTGCCTGCCCACCGGCGTAGGTTGAATTCCGATCCTGTGTCGCCGCAATCGGATCGTTTGCCGAACTGTCATAGTTGGCGCGGTTGTAGTGGTAGAACGGCGAGACCGTTAGGAGCAGTCGTGGGTTAAATGTGTGCACCCAGGAAAAATTTACCAACGCGTCGCCTTCGCGGTCGGAATCGCGAAGATTGAGGCTGGGGAATTGCGCCACGAATCCGTTCTGCGAAGTCGGCGCATTCTCAATATCGTTCGGAAACGGATCGTACGGAATCTGGTATGAGTCCTTTCGCAGCGAAGTCACGAGCCGGAGTTGATTCGAGGGATCCACGTTAAAAATAAGCGAGCCGAATCCTCCATAGCCGTGGGCCGCATCATGAACCACTTGCGGTACGGGCGTCTCAATCCCCAAGTTGCTGCGATTCCCATTCACGCTGGCGTAGTAAGCGAAGCCATAACTTCCGCGATCCACTTCCATGTAGTCGATATCTTTCGGATCAAACTGCGGCCCCAGATTCGAAGCGATATTCGTGTTGGGCACAGGCACGCCATCGATCAGCCAACTAGTTTGGTGTCCCCCGCGAATGTGCAGCTGATCGTGCGTCACGTAAGCTCCGGGCACGTAATCGGTAATCATTGCCAGACTGTTGGATCGTGCGGCCCCGGGAGTATGGGCAACATCGAGGCGGCTGACCAGCGTGATGGGAGTGGCGGAATCTGTCGGCGCAGACTCTGGCGCACCCGACACCGTCACACTTTCCTTCGAGCCTCCGATGCTGAGAGCAAAGTGCAGAACCGGCTGCGTGCCCGCAGTCACCACCACACTCTGCTCCGACTTCTGGAAGCCGAGGCCCGCAATCGTGACGACGTACTCTCCCAGCGGCACCGCGTTGAAAACAAAATTGCCGTTGACGTCGGAATTCGCCGTGGTCATCCAATCGGACGACTTCGCTTTGAGCATGACCATGGCATCCTGCACCGGACGGTGCTGGGGATCATGAATCACTCCCCGCACCGATCCGAACACATTCGCAAAAGCCCCCACTCCTGTGGCAATAAGTCCCGCCAACAGCACTAGACGGACGAAACGCATGAAGTCTCCAACAGTCGCTGAGGACTGAGTTTTCCTTGTATGTAAATCGCCCCGCAGATACGCACGAGATTGCTGCGCGGAAGTCTGCTGCTTAGCATTGATTCCGAGCAGACAGGTCGAGTCACGACTACTCAGATCACACAGGCAGCGATTTATGCGATGGAGACGTGCGGAGGGGCACGAGTGGATTGGAGTGTTCGGCGTGTTGTGGCAGGAGCTGGTGATAGCGACTCGACGCAGTATCGCTGAACATTGGGAGCGGACAGCGTAATGCTGTGAGGCCCGGGGCAAGCCTTCTGTGACAACGTCACCCCACGGCTACAGTCCTGACGGCAACAACTGGAACTGCTTACTACAAGCTGGTTGGACTCCGAAGCGGCCGAACCGTGGCACGGATGTGCTGTCTTGCGGACGCAGCATGCATGACGAGGTGCGGTAGTCGCCGCCAGCACGAGAGGAACAAAGTTCCCGGCAAGCGCGAACGACAGTAAAAATCTGGCGACGAAGCGATGCATGTTCTTGGGCGAATCCCAATTCCGACTAAAAGGCAGCATAGAACACAGCCGCTCAGGAGCACAAGGCAGGCGAGCAACACCGAGCTTATTACTTATCGTCCAGATGCAGAACTTTGGCCGCCACGATGCCAACCGCTCCATAGATCATGGCGTTCACTGCCGTAAGCATCCACATGAACGCAGGATCGGTTTCCGAAGCTGACGCCAGAGAACCTAGAATTGCCGCAGGACACATCAGAAGTAAGAGCGGCAGAGGAAGGTTGGAAATTGCGGCCCACGACAAGACATATACCGCCGCGATAAATCCCACGACGGCAAACACTGCGCCGCAAAGGATTGCTTTTCTTCCCATGCCGCACCGGCCGATTGATACAGAAATTCCACAGCAGACACGCCAAATCAGCGAATCGTAACTGACATTTCGGGGGAGAACTACATTTTACCGCGAATCTTGGCCCACCACCAGCGGACACCGACAAACAGGAATCGCCAGTCCTGAAAGAACTCCGGAGGCTTGCCCTCAAAGGCGTGACCGACGAATTGAAAGATCCACCCGATCAGAAATAGGGCCAGGGCATAGATCCACAGGCGATGAAAAACGAAACTCGCCACGAAAAGCGCGACCGCCAGAAGAATTGTGGGGATGCCCAGCGTGTGGCAGGCGCGGTTGACCGGGTGCTGATGACTCGCTGCGTATTGCGCGACCCATTGCTCGCTGGTGCGATTACCTAACATGAGGCTAGCATCATACACCGGCAATGGCCTAGGACGGGCGATCGTAACAGGAGGACCGGAACCGGAGAGAGTGCGTGAGAACTAGCTTGTAATTGCGTACAAGATGAGGCAGAAAGAGAGGTATGGGACGATTTCTGCCGTACCAGCCGGATCAGGCGTATCTG
>WNFI01072738.1_pt1 | contig 10618 bp, 9 predicted proteins | sample 5400471 | NCBI WGS metagenome assembly WNFI01 (sample SAMN13153348, study PRJNA577476) | soil metagenome | isolation source: 100 cm saprolite on Douglas fir-dominated hillslope | place: USA:California | collected 2013-09-17 | reverse complement strand
GAAAAGCGTCAAAGTGTGAATGCCGATCCGCGGAGCAGCTTCGATGACGCGGCGGGCAGACTCCGCTCCCGCGCGATGACCGGCGGAGCGCGGCAGACCGCGCGAAGTGGCCCAGCGGCCATTGCCGTCTGAGATGATGGCAACGTGGAGCCGCTGAGACTGGGCCATGGCCGGCTGCGCCGTGGGAATTTGCGTTACCGCTTGCTGATGCATGTGCTTGCTCTTTTCTCCGCCGCTGTAAATAGTGCAAACTACTCTACACTGCAAAGTGACAAGTCAAAAAATTTTGGCGGTCAGCCCTCGCGCGTCGCACGAATCAACGCTTCCATGTGATTCAGATAGCGCTCCAGTGCCCGCCGCCCCGCCGTCGCCAGCCGGTATTCCGTCTTGGGCAAGCGCCCGTCGAAAGATTTCGTGCACACGATGTAATCCGCCTCTTCCAGCTTCCGGGCATGAACACTCAAGTTACCGTCGGTGGTTTTCAGCAGCGCTTTCAGTTCATTGAAAGTGAGTGAGCGGTTCACCGCTAGAGCGCTGACAATTCCCAGGCGAATGCGTTCGTGAATCAGCCGGTCCAGATCGGTTGGCACGGCTTCCCGCGCCGGATTGCGGATGGCTTCCAGCCGGGCGCCGCTGTCGCGGGACCGTTGCAAACGTTCTTGACGCGCTGTAGACGACTTAGCCATGCGATTTTCTGCTAGCCTCCATAATGCCGGGCGATCCACCAGCCAAAGCAGATCTGCACGACTCCAAAACCAGCGGCCATGAATGCATCGCCCCACGCTGCTGGCGTGAACAGTGCCGCGCCACCCAGCACCATCAGGCACATCCCCATCACCGGCACAACACGCACCGAAAACGCGCCACCCGTGACGATGGCGGTGCCATACAACGAGAGCCAAACTCCCGGCAGGGCCGCAAGGATGCCGGCGTGATACAGAGCGAAGCTCAGAAGGCCACCGACGACAATTGGCGGCGCAAAACTAAGAACAAACTTGCGGCCAGGCCCGGAAAAAAGTGCGGAATTGGCACGATGAGCTTTAGTGGCGGCCGCGGGCGCCGCGATGGCCACGGCGACAAAGGCTTCGATCAACCACACCGTCAGCCACGCGCGAGGAGTGGTCTGCCGCGAAGCGGCAAACGCAGCCACCAGCGCGGTAACCCCCATCGCTACGCCGCCCCAGCCGGGCACGGCGGTAAACTCGGCCGCGCGCTCCATGGTTTCGCGGATATAGCGGAGATGATCGGCAGCGCGAGCGTCGATAAGGATGGGCTCGCGTTGCGGAGAGCGCAGCGGACCAGAGATGGCCATAGCAGAAAGCTAGCGCAAAGATCCGAGATTGTCAAGTACTTTGCATTGCAAAGTAAACAGTGGGCGGATCACGCTTTGCGGGGATAGCGCCCCCGCAGGGAATTCCAGCGGATGGTGAACACGTCGACGAACATCTGAATGCTGTCGCGAAGCATGCTCACTTTCGTGGCCGGCGAATGCCCCCAACGCACCGGTATTTCCACGGCGCGCAATCCATGGCGCCGCGCCAGGTACAGCAGCTCGGGGTCGAATCCAAAGCGCTCAATCGTCTGCTGCTCGAAAATCACGCCGCAACGCTCGCGTTGGAAGGCTTTGAAACCGCATTGCGTATCGACAAACGGCAGCCACAAGATGCCTCGCACAATCTTGTTGAAAATAATCCCCGCAAATTCGCGAAAGGGAGACTCGCGCACAGTGATCAGTCCGCGGTCCATCGCCCGTGAGCCAATCGCTACGTCGCTGGTCTTCAGCGCGTCGAAGAGTTTTCCGGCCTCCTCAATCGGCGCGGAAAGGTCGGCATCCGTGAAAAGCGCGATGCGGCCGCGCGCTTCCTGCATGCCGTGGCGCACGCTGTAGCCTTTGCCGCGGTTGACACCATTCGAAACCAAGCGAAGCGTCGGAATCTTGATGCGAAAATACTCTGCCACCGCGGCGGTGCCATCCTTCGAGCCGTCGTCCACCACCAGAACTTCCGCGTTCCGCCCAGATGAGGAAAGGTACACCGCAATCCGCTCCAGCGTTGCCGGAAGGCGCAGCTCCTCATTGTACGAGGGGATGATGATGGAGAGGTCGGGAGCCGCTCTGCTCATCGTCAAAAAGTTTCCTGCCAGCCATGGCATCCGACCAGCGGTACAAATCGGCAGCCTTCCAGCATCTTCGTGGGGAAAGCATCACCACGCTTCTCGATAAGCCGCAATTCCTGATGTTCCGTACCCCCGACGGGCAGAATCATCCGGCCGCCTTCGGCAAGCTGTGCCAGGAGCGGTTTTGGAACCGCGGGAGCGGCAGCAGCAACGAGGATGGCGTCGAACGGAGCGAACTCCGCGAGCCCAAGTGTACCGTCACCGCAATGGACATGGGCATTGGAATAGCCCAGCCGGGCTAGCTTTGCGGAAGAGCCGGAAGCAAGGTCCGGCCTCCGTTCGATGGTGAAGACTTCCTTGGCCAAACGCGACAGCACGGCGGCGTGATACCCACAACCTGTGCCAATTTCCAGAACCCGGTCGCCCGGCTGTAAATGCAGGGCCACCGTCATGGCCGCAACGATATAGGGTTGCGAAATGGTTTGGCCGCCTCCGATGGGCAAGGGGAGGTCATCGTACGCGTGCGAACGCAACTCCTCGGACACAAATTCTTCCCGTGGCACCGCCGTCATCGCCAAAAGTACGCCGCTGTCAGTGATGCCTCGGCGGCGCAACTGCTTTTCAATCATTTCCACACACTGCGCCGCGTATTCTTTCTTCTCAAGCATGCGTGACCGCCGCCGCGTGTTTTTGCCACGCGCCAGTTTTCAGAATCTCTTCCATTTGCGCGAGCGCGAAGTCGCATTCCTCATCGCGGTTGTAGAAATGCGGAGAGAGCCGTACACCCGCTTTAGGACGATAGTCAACAAGGATGTCCCTGGCCAATAGTTCACGGCAAACCTCAAACGCGTGAGGGCAGTCAACGGAAACCGTCCCCGCACGCTCCTCCGGTTTTTCCGGTGTGTTCACCCGCCAGTCGCGCGACAGGGCGCCTGCGATGAGCCGCGCGGTCATACGCATGGATTTTTCGCGAACGGCCGCAATGCCAATCTTATTGAGAATCTCCAGTCCGGGCTGGCACGCGTAGAGCGCGGGGATGTGCGGCGTGCCGTTCAGATAGCGGAAAGAATCATCCCGCGGATCGATGGGGCCCGTTTCGAACGCAAACGGGCGGCGGTGAGCGCTCCACCCCGTGAGCGCGGGACGCAGCTTGGCGCGCAAGTCTTCGCGGACATAGAGGTAGCCTACGCCCGGCCCGCCACAGAGCCACTTGAGGACTCCACCGACTGCAAAATCAGCTCCAAGGCTTCGTACGTCGAGAGGGATCGTTCCCGCCGCCTGAAAAACATCGAGAATCACGTGCGCGCCGACGCGGTGAGCGCGCTCAATAATGGCGCGCGCATCAACGATCGAGAAGGAAACTCGAGCTCGACCATCACGACCTTGTTACGAGGGCCGCGAAAATCAAAGCAGGATGAAATCACGGCTTGGGTTAACGTCACATTCTGGTGCAGCGAGATCTCGCCCGGGCCCGCTCCGAGAAGCGGTGCGATCTGGTCGCCCACAGCTACGGCCATTTCCCACCAGCCCTCCTCCCACGCGCGAACTCCGCGTTCCGCCCAGGAATCAGCGTAGGAGCGCAAGCCTTCGTAGACGCCGCGAGGCATCGCGCCCAGAGAATTGCTGATCATGTAGGTGCTGCGGTCCAGGATCGGAAATTCTTCGCGCCACTTCAAGAGTTCATCCATCGGGCACTTCTCCACGAACTGGCTTGCGGGACCAGGCTCTTCTCCAGACAAAGTAACACACGGTGATGAAAGCCAGCCAGGGTACCCCGGCCCGCAGCGTAATGCGAAATCCCGGGACCCACCAAGTTGAAACCAAAACGGCTATTACCCCTCCCAGCCCCAGGAGCGACGCCCAGGGTCCTGGGGGCCCCAGCTGTAGAAGTGGCCTTCCTTGCCGTTTGTGGAAGCGGCGGAACGCCAGGTGAGTCAATAACGTCATGAGCCATGCGAACAGCGCTCCGAACGAGCTGAGCCCGACCATGTACACGAAAAGAGAATCCTCATAATACTTCGACAGAACTAGCGCCACGGCCATTCCCCCCGCCGAGGCCAGCACGGCAACCGCGGGCATATTCTTTCTGCTCAACCGGCCAAGCATCGCCGGAAGATATCCTCCTCGCGCCAGGGAAAAAGCCAGCCGCGCCGCGAAATACAAATTGGCAACAGCGCTGGAGAGCGCCGCCGTCAACACCACGAAATTCATGATATGGCTCGCGGCCGGAATCCCCACAGTCTGGAAAACACGTACGAAGGGACTCTCGACGAGTCCGATCCGCGTCCACGGGACAATGCCAACCACCAGTGCGAGCCCGCCAACATAAAAAAGAACCAACGCGACGAGTGTCCTTCGCAGGGCCTTGGGAACGGCCACCTTGGGGTCCGCCGCCTCACCGGCCGTGCTGCCCACAACTTCAATTCCAAAGAAACTGAAAAGCCCCAAAATAACGCCCAATCCCGCGCCACTCCACCCATTCGGAAGAAAACCGCCATGCGCCGTGTAATTTGCAAAGCCGACCGTCGGAAATCCCACGCCGAATAGCAGTGCAGATCCCAAGATCAAGAAAGCAACGATCGTCACTACCTTGACCATCGAGAGCCAGTACTCGAACGTTCCAAGACTCCCAACACTGGTGCAGTTGACGTAGAGGATCACCAGCGAAAACAAGCCAATCCAAATCCACGACGGGGTTCCCGGAAACCAGAATTTGCAATAAATCGATGCCGCCACGACTTCGCTGCCGACCACCACCATCATGCACAGCCAATACGTCAGGCGAATCGCAAATCCGGCCCACGGATGCAGGTACATCTCTGCGTAGAGTCCGAACGAGCCTGCCGCCGGGTGCGCCGCGGCCATCTCCGCCAGCGCCCACATCATTGTCACCGCGATCGAAGCCGCGGCTAGAAAACTCAGGATCACCGCCGGCCCCGCCAGCTTTACGGAAATGGCGCTTCCTAGGAAAAGGCCCGTTCCGATCGTGCTTCCCAGGCCGATCATGGCAAGCTGCCCCGGCGTCAGATTGCGCTCGAGACCCGCTTCGCGCGCGATGGCTTTAGCGGGTTCAGGCGCTCCCTTGGTTTCCGCGTCACGGGGGGTTGCGTCGTCCAGCATTTCCGTCTTGTTCATGGTGCGGCATCGTAGCAGAAATTCACTACCTGTTCCCGGACCTGAACGTCGGGCCGGTGAACAACGCGGCACGACTGACCTCCGGAGCAGTCGCGCGGTTGCACTGCTGTTTCTACAATCGGGGGCGTGGCGCGAAGCCAAGCAGAGCCGCCACGGAGGCAGTCATGAAAGCGGTCCTTGCACTGGTCATCATTTACGTTGGAACTTTCTTCCTGGTGATTCAGGGAGCATCGCAGAATGCCGTGCAAGCGTCGCCTCAAGGCTCAGCCGCGGCGCAAAACAACTCGGCCTCTCCTCAAGCCCACTCCTCAATTGATCCGGCGAAAGAAGCCGACATTCGTTCGCTGATGGAGCTGGTTGGCGCTCGCGACCTTGTGCAGGACGGCGCGGACACCGCCATCGAACAGTCCCGTGAAAAACTACTGGCCACGGTGCCTAACAACGACAAGGGCCAGGCGTTTGTGAATGCCTTCGCCGTCAGCTACCAAAAGAAATTCAACGTCGACCAGACAATGGATCAACTCGTGGCGATTTACGACAAGCATTTTACGGATGACGAAATCAAGGGGCTGCTCCAGTTCTATGGTTCTCCACTGGGTCAAAGGCTCGCCACCGAGATGCCCAAAGTCGGCCGTGAAACTCAGGCAGCCATCCGCGCGGCCGGCACCAAGGCCGCCAAGGATTCACTAGCGGAATTGAAGCAGCAGAATCCCGAGATTGGACAGTCGGCTCGGCTCGGGAATGGACAGAACCAGAGTCGCTGGCAGCAGCGCCGGGCACAGCGGGGCGGTCAGGGACAAGCGTCGCAGCAGCAGGCCGCGCAACAACAAGATCCGCAATAGCCTGAATTGCAGTCTAAAAGAGCGCTTTCCTGCTACTGGAAGCGCTTTTTGATTTTTATATCGATGCCAAACGTTCCGTTCTGATCGCGCAACCCAACAATAGAAACATTTCGATCCACGTTGTATTCCACCTGAATGACCTGCTGCTGGGTCGAGCTGACATTGGAAACGTAAGTGATGGTGAGGTTGCGGGTAATCTGTTGTTCGACGGTAATGCGCGCTGCGGCGTTTTGCTCCGAGCCCGTCGAACCAACTCCCGCCAGGCCGGGATCAACGCGAAAGCGCGTTATCCCAAACAAACGCTCCAGCCGCCCGCCCAATTGACTGGAAATTGCCTCCGAGAGAATCGCCGAGGCCCCAGCCGTTCCGCTTTGAGACGTGCCACCGCTGCGCGCCGTCGCCTCAGAGCTGGTTTGCCCCAGTGCCAGCAGAGTCACGATGTCATTTGCAGGAAGAGGCGGATCGGAACGGTACGCCAGGGTGAGCTTGCTCGCTGGGCCATTGAAATTTAACGTGATTTCATACTGTTGGATCGTCGTGCTGGCTTCCACGTTCAATACCGGATCAAGCCGGAAAGGATTGGAGAAGTTTATGTCTCCCCGCGAAACGCGGTAACGGTTGCCCGCAAAATATAAATCGCCGGATAGGAGATGGATGTGCCCGAGGAGAATCGGATGCTCCCAAGTGCCGCGCACACGAAGATTGGCGTCAGCCTGTACTTGTGCGCCAGGCCATTCCATGCGCGCGTCGGGCGCCGAAAGCGCTTCGATGTCGAACTGTAAATTGCGCAAGTACGGCGAACTGGTAGTCGGACCCGTGATGCCTTCCTTAGCCGACACCAGCATGCTCGCGACTTCGATTCCTTGTGTCAGAGTGACCCGCTCGATCTTCACTCTCCCAGAGAGCAGACCCGCCGTCGGCGTGCCAGTCAGTCTCAGCGAACCTCCGACAAGCCAACTCATGCCTTCCGGATAACGGATGCGCACGCGATCGGTTCGCACGCTGACGTCGTAGCGAAGCGGACTCTCCGCATAGTTCACACTGCCGGAAAGGTGCAGCGTGCCTCCGCCCGATTCCGCGCTCATATTTTCAAGGTACAAGCGCGTGGCATCGAATACGACATCGCCAACGATGCCGCTGAGTCCGGTTGGAAAGTCCTTGGCACGGGCGAAAGCGTTTTCGATGTGTACCCGGCCGGTGATCCGCGGCCGGTCCAGCGTTCCTTCAAAGGAAGCATTGATTTGTGCGGGACCACGTGCGTCCAGATCGGGCACAAAACCACTGAGAAGCCGCAGGTCCAGAGCTCCATTCAGGCGCAAACCTACGGAGCGGCGCCCGGCAAACTGAACTGAGCCTGCAATCTGCAAATTGGTGTCCGTTCCTCGCAGCGTAACCGGGTCGATCTCCAGACTGTTCTTTGTCGATCGAAAGTGAACCGGGCTGGTGTTTTCCAGCCGCACATTGGCGTAATTCATCGCCAAGCGCGAGAGGTTCGCATCCACAATGATGTTCTCCGGCTGCTCGAGCGAACCATTTATCGAGATGTCACCATCTGCGTTGGCATGGCCGCTAAACTCTTTCAAATGGAATGCGGTGAGCAGAAAGGGGTCCAGGTCAATATTCTTAATCGAGACCTTCCCACTCAGCGGATACGGATCGGCGAGTCCGAGCGTGTAGCCGCCGGAAATCTCTCCCGTAGTCATTGCCGAGCCCAATTCCAGATGCGCCGTCCGTCCATCGGAGGTCAATTTGCCGTCGAAACTTCCAACCACCACCTCTCCAACGCGCAGGTCGACGACTCGTAAAGCGCCCTCGCCCTGGGGCGTTTTTATCGGGCCATTGGCTCTCAGCCGAAAGCTCACCTGACCTCCCACCGGAAAGCGCGTCGATTGCAATTTTTCAAAATTCTCCAAGGGCAGAGCCGCGCCTACGAGGTCAGTGGAAATCTCTTGATCTTGGAAGCGGTAACCAGCCGATCCAGTAATAATTCCCGCTCCGCGCCCACTCTGTTTTCCGGGCGGAAAGAACCGCAGCTCAGCGTCCGCGATGCGCACTTCATCCTGCGAGATGCTAAGTTGTCCGCGCAGGCGATTGAAGGAAAGGCCATACACTTTGCCCTCGGCCAGATCGAAAAGGCCGGTAACATTCGGCTCCTCCCGCGTGCCTCGCCCGTGGAACTGACCCGTCAAGGAACCCTTCACGGGAAACCCGAGCCCTAACAATTTTTCAAGACTTGCAGCCGGGACTTTCTCGATATTCGCTTCAGCTGTCCATTCATTCCGCGGCAGGAAACTCCAATTCGTCAGGGAAAGCGTCCCTTCAAAGTCCGCTTCCATGTCGCCGCTGCGGCCGTGTCCGTGCTCCAGAGCCAGCCCCGACGGTGAATAGGCCAAATCACTCTCAAGGAAATCCACAAAGACGCCGTCGTATCGGGCGTGCTCTCCGCGCAGATGCCCTTGGAATGTAGGCCCGCCCGCGGGGCCGAGGATCTTGCCATCCCACCGTACGCTCCCCGATATTTGTTTCGCCGCCTCCACGGAGCGCGGCGCAGCGCCACGCAAGCCGTCAATGAAATCCTTGTAAGTCTCCAGGGCTCCGGTCTCAAACCGCAAATTCATTGCGGAATTGCGCGGAGCAAGCACGCCGTCGATGGTGCCACGCGACGACGGCGTTTCGAACTCGCCCGAATCAACCGTCAGAATGTTGGGATCGTAACGATAGCGGAATTTCCAGGCCGCGCTTACTGGTTGATGCCGTTCCGCCAGTTGTTCGGGAGTCTCCCACACGGTATTCGCGGAGATTTCGAAGTGTTGGAAGGGGCCGCTCCAGGTTTCCACTGTGTCTGCAATGATTCGCGCGTCCCAGTGCAGCTCGTCGATGGGGAAGTTTCGATGCTCGATCGCTGGCAGAACCCCCGCGAGCTTCACATCCTGCACATGCGTGACAGCCCGGAATTTCAGACCGTCGAATCGCATGGTCACTCGCCCGGTCACCCGGCCGTTGAAAGCTCCCGCAAAAAAGTCAGGAATTTCGAGCCCGCCCTTGTCGATTTGATAGCTGCCACGGCTGGTTAGCCCGCTGGCATGGAAGATCTCATAGGGTAGCGCGATGTCATGTCCAGAATAGCTCCCGTTACCCTTGAACTGGCCGCCGGCGAACTGGCCTTCCCCGCGTACGTCGACCCTCCCCGTCGGCACCATGGGTTCGCGCAGGGTCTCCCGGAAATCCAGCAGATCGACCCAGCCGCGGAGCGTGAAGCCATCGTGCCAAAGCGTGAACTTCGCCGTAAGACCCACCGGCAAAGGTTTGTATCGCTTCGAAGTGAACTGCATGGTCTGCCAGTCAAGATTGCCGAGATATAAGGGGTGCTCCAGGGTGCCCCCGGCATCCAGCGCAAACCGCAGCTCTCCCCCATGCACTGTAACCGGTGTCTTTACATCGTTGTAAAGAAGCCAGCCGTCAGCAAGTAAGAGACGCCGGATGCGTAATTCGAATAATGTGTCGCGCAGCGGTTTGTGAATCGATGCAGCAGCCCGCGGAGGCTCGGGCACGTTTGTGGTGCCATTCTTTTCAACGCGGATGTGCACGTGGGGTTGTTGGACGACGAGTTCATTCAGGGATATCCGGCGACCCCAGAAGGAATCGATACGCAGCCCGGCCTGTACTTCCTCAGCGGTGAAAAGAGGTTCCGTGCCAGCTGGCTCCCTCCCGTGAATCACCAAACCCTTTATGGTGGCCCGCATGGCGAACCATCGAATAGATAGCGCGCGCAACTCCACCTTGCCGCCCGTCATCCTTTCCAAACGGCTCACCAGCAGCTGGCTCAACAACGGGTTGCCCGCGCCGCTCCCGAAAAACACAATGATCGCCAAAAGCGCAATTACCGCCAGCACCCACGGCGTGTGAATGACCCAGTTCCAAATCGGGTGGCGGCCCCCGCGCTTCATTTCGCCGCCTCATCGAGAAATTTTTCAATGTGCAGACGGGCCTTGCTCTCTATCAGCCACTGATCAGCCTGGTCATTGATTCCTCGCTGCACGAGCGCTTCCCGGATCAGGTCGCGCGCGGCGTCCAGCGGCGGCGGTTCTTCACCCCGAGCTTTCGCCCGCGGCACGACCGATTTCTGATAGAAGTCGTCAATCGTTTTGGGATCGATCTGCACCCCAGGTCGAAAACGCGAATCCAGGTAATTGCTCAAGTAGAGCTGCGCGGCCGCCATTTCCCGCACCTGCGCGTCGTTAAGCCCGCTTTGTTTTTTCCTTGCCTCGTACTCGTCTGCCGAGTTGAAGGATTTCCGCACTCGCTCGACACTGTGCTCGATATCAGTGTCGGACGGCTGGGCGAAGCGCGATACGTTGGCCTCGGTTCGCACAATCCACTGATCGATCAGCCGCTCGAGAATCTGGCTGTCCGTTTCCGGTTTGCCGTCCAGGAATTGCTGGTAACGGCTGAGCGCGTGGATGTCGCTCAATAGAATGATGTCATTTTCAACTCGCGCGGCAACACGGTCCACGATCTCCTGTGCC
>WNFI01068378.1_pt1 | contig 10618 bp, 10 predicted proteins | sample 5400471 | NCBI WGS metagenome assembly WNFI01 (sample SAMN13153348, study PRJNA577476) | soil metagenome | isolation source: 100 cm saprolite on Douglas fir-dominated hillslope | place: USA:California | collected 2013-09-17 | reverse complement strand
TCCGCGGCGACGAACTCTCCGGTGAGCTCGGCGAACTTCGTTACCCCCGCTCGGTTGCCCGCCGAATCCGATTGCATCACCGCCACCATGTCCGCGTTGCTGATCGAGCCCTCGCCGATCTTGAACTTGCCCTGCGCGCGCGGCGCGGCGAGGAGCGTCGCCACGTCGGCCGCCTCGGCGGTGAGGCTGATGTTGCTCTCCAGGCGCCCGAGGATCGCGATGTCCTTCGTGAAGGCGCCCATCAGCTCCTTGGTGCTCACGCGCGCGAGTGCGAGTTCGCTCTCGAGCTTGATGCTCGAGCCCCAGTTGACCCGCAGCGTGCCGTTCACCTTGCCGTCCATCGCGGCGGCCTCGAACTCGGGCACCACGATCTCGTTGCCGGACCAGACGCCGTGCAGGCGCGCGTCGCTCACCGGGATCGGCACGCCGCCCGTGGGCAGGATCCAGTTGCGCGCGTTGAGGTCGATGTCGATTCCGGTCTCTCCCGGCTTGAGCCCGAGCTCCCAGCCCACCGCGCGCAGGATCGCCGCCTTGAAGGCGCCGTTGCGCGCGAACGACAGGTCGGCGTCGAAGGGATCGATCGCGGGCTTCATCTCGAGCTTCACGTTCTTCAGGCGGATGGTGTCGATCTCGCCCGATTCGGTCTTGCCCTCGAGCGCTCCCCACGTCGGAATGCGGCGCACGGCCTCGTTGGTGAGCGTGACGTTGTCGAGCTCGATGCGGTTGATGCCGAGCCGGCCGCCGAAGATCGTGGTGATGTCGAGGTACACGCGGCCGTTGGTCGCCTTGGCGTCGAGGAGCTTGCCGACGGAGACGTTCTCGACCCGCATGTGCGGGGTGGGCACGAGGCGGAAGGTGAGCGAGGCGATCGACACGTCGTCGTGCAGCCAGCCCTTCATCGCGTTCTCGACCTTGACCGCGTAGCCGCGCAGCGGAATCACGTGCAGGAGGAGGATGCCGAGGATCGCGCCGGCGACGAGGGCGACGACTACCGTGCGCAAGAGCCCCTTGCGCCGGCGGCGCACGCGCTTCTTGGCCGGCTCGCCTTCGGGCGCCACGTCCTCGCGCTCGACCTTGGTGCGCAGGACCGCGGCGATCTCGGCGGCCTTGCGCGCCTGGTCGGCGCGCATTTTCTCATCCTCGTCCTGCTCGGCCTTCACCTTCGCGGCCATGTACGCCTTGGCCTGGGCCTTGCCCTCGATCTCGGCGCGCTTCTCGACGTCCTGCTCGAGCTCGGCCTGGACGGCGGCGCGCGTGTCGGCCTCGCTCCTCGCGCGCATCTCGGCTTCCGTGCGTGCGCGCAACTCGGCCTCGACCTTCCCCTTGCGCTCGGCCTCGATCGTCTGCTGCAGCTCGCGCTGGCGCTTCTCGCTCTCCTCCGCGTCGATCTTGGCGCGCGCCTCGGCTTCGTACTTGCCGCGGCGCTCGGCATCCGCGGCCTTGCGCTCGGTGTCGATACGCGCGTTGACTTCCGCCTGCTCGCGCACGCGCGCTTCGGCTTCGCTCTTCGCGCGCGCCTCGGCCTCGCGCGCCATGCGCGTCTGGACCTCGGCCTGCATGCGCAGCTTCTGCGCTTCCTGCTCGGCCTGCTGCCTCATCTGCCGCGCGTCTTCCTCGGCCTGCGCCTTGATGCGACGCGCCTCCTCTTCGGCCTTGAGGGCCGCCGCGGTCGCCGCGGCCGCGCGCGCCTCGGCTTCGGCGCGCTTCTTCGATTCGGACTCGGCGCGCGCCGTGGCCTCCTTCTCGGCTTTCTCGCGCGCCTCCATCTCCGCCTTCTGCAGCGTCTCGCGCTCCTCGCGCATGCGCTCCTCGAGCTCCGCCTTGGCGGCAAGTCGCGCCTCGGCCATGATCTCGGCCTTCATCGCCTCGCGCGACTGCTCGGTCTTCTCCGCCGCCTGGTCGCGCAGCAGCGCTTCCATCTCGCCGCGGATGCGCGCCTCGATCTCCTCCTTGAGCCGCGCCTTCATCTCCTGCTCGGCGCCCTTCGCCTCCTGCGCCTGCTTCTCGGCCGCGGCATCGGCCTCGGCACGCTGCTTGGCGAGCGTCGCCGCTTCCGCTTCCGCGCGCATGCGCGCTTCGGCGAGGACTTTCGCTTCCTTCTCCGCGCGCACGCGCACCTCGGCGAGCTTGCGCTCCTCCGCTTCGTCCCTTTCCTTCTGCGCGGCCGCTGCCAGCGCCGCCGACTCTTGGTCGATCTTCTTGCGCAGCTCCTCCTCGCGCACCTTCGCCTCGAGCTCGGCCTTGGCTCGCTGGTTGGCCTCCTGCTGCGCCCGCGCCTTGAGCTCGGCGAGCTTGCGCGATTCCTCTTCCTCTTTCTTGCGCTGCTCGATGAGGGCGCGCGCCGCCTGCTCGGAGGCGGCTTTCTTGCGCGCTTCCTCCTCGCGCATCTTCTGCTCGAGCTCGGCCTTGGCGCGCTCCGAGGCTTCCTTGGCGCGCTGCGCCTGCTCCATCGCCTTCTTCTCGGCCTCGCCCTTGGCGCGCGCCTCGGCCTCGAGCTTGGCGCGCGATTCCGCCTCGAGCTTCGCCTTAGCGCGGGCCTGTTCGTGGGCCTGCTCGCGGCCCTTGCGGTCCGCGTCCTGCTTCGCCTGCTGGCGAACCAGCTCGCTGATGTCGTTGGCGGCGCCTGCGACCACCCGTTGCGTGGCCGAGGGCATCTTGTTGGGGGCGGTGAAGTCGAAATCGTCGCCGCCGCCGCCGGCATCATCGGCGAACGGATCGGCGTCCTCCCTCTTGGTCTCGAAGACGCGGGCGAACCCGTCCTTCGCGAGCGACATGAGCGCCTTCTCGAGCCCGGGCTTGTCGAGGTCGGCCTTCTCGAGGAGCTGGCCGAAATTCGACTTGCCGTCGATGAGCTTGAGGACCTTCATGAGGTCCTTGGAAAGCGAAGCCGACCGCTGGTTGACCTGCGTGATGCCCTTGGCGGTCTTGGTGTAAACCGTCGCTTTGTCCATCGATTCCCCGAATGGTTGGTCGCGCTCCCGTGACCAGGCGGCCACCCCCCGGGCGCGCTTCTGGCGCGCCCGGCGAGCGCTAATAATGGCATGAATTTCAGCACCTTGGAAAATCGGCCGGCGGAGCGGGCGGCGCGCCGCGGCGAACGCCTCACGCGGCGGATGGTCCGAACGGGGCGCGATGTCGTCCACGACGCCTTTTCGCGCGTTGATTCAATCGTCAACGGACGGGAACGCGGGCAGAACGCCCGACAGGGGATGCCATGTCTAGGAACCTTTTCGCACTCACGCTTTTCGCTTTCGTGTCTCTCGCCGGCGCCCAGGACTTGCCCGATCGAGTCGGCCGCCTCTCCTACATCGACGGCACGGTCTCGACCTACCAGGATCCGGAAATCGGCTGGGAAGAGGCCTTCCTCAACGTGCCGATCACCTCGGAGAACTCGGTGTGGACCGAGCGCGGCGCACACGCCGAGGTCCAGGTGGGCGCTTCGGCGCTGCGCCTCGACGAGACGACGCAGTTCGACGTGTGGCGCCTCGACGACGACGTGCTCGACGCCCGCATCGAGTCCGGGTCGCTCGGCGTGCGCATCCGTTATCGCCAGGGGTCCGAGCGCTACCTGATCGGCACGCCGCACGCGCGCTTCGAGTTGCAGGCGGACGGCCGCTACCGCATCGACGTCGACGTCGAGCGCGGCGAATCGAGGCTCACCGTCTTCAGCGGCCGCGCGGCGCTCGACTCCCAGCACGGGCTCGTGCGCGTGGATCCGGGAAGCTCGATCGTGGTCTACGGCGAAGCTTCCGAATACGTGACCGAGACGGCGCGCGAGGACGACTTCGACCGCTGGTCGGCCGCGCGCGATCGCGAATGGCGCGATGGGCGGGCGCGGCAATACGTGTCGACCTACATGACCGGCTACGGGGACCTCGATCGTTACGGCGAGTGGTCGATCGATCCCGGCTACGGCGAGCTCTGGTATCCGACCGACGTCGCCGTGGGCTGGGCGCCGTATCGACACGGCCACTGGGCCCACGTGCGCCCGTGGGGCTGGACCTGGATCGACGACGCCCGCTGGGGCTACGCGCCGTTCCACTACGGCCGCTGGGTCTACGTGCGCAACCGCTGGGCGTGGAGCCCCGGGGAGCGCGTGGCTCGTCCGGCTTGGGCGCCCGCGCTGGTCGCGTGGGTCGGCGGCCCCGGGTTGAGCCTCGGCGCCTCCGGGCCCGCGCTCGGCTGGTATCCGCTCGCGCCTTGGGAACGCTACCAACCGTGGTATCAGGCGCCGCGGACGCACATCGATCGCATCAACGTCTTGGTGCGCGATCGCCCGCCCCGCGACCTGCAGGGCCGCGGCGACTGGCGCACATGGAACCGCGAGCACGGCGCGACGGTCGTCAACCGCGACACGCTCGTCAATCGCCGCCCGGTGGCGAGCTCGATGGTGCGCGTCCCGCCTGCAACGTTGCGCGAACAACCCGTGGCGCAAGGCACGCAGGTGCTGCCGCCGCGCACCGAGTGGGTTCGCCGCCGCGCCGAGGCCCGTCGCGGCGCCTCCCGCTCCGGCGCCGGCCCCGGCGAACCAACCGCCGGCTCCGTCGGCGCGGCCGCCCGGCACGTTGCGCGAACGCGAGCCGCGGGCGCGTGAAGGCGAGCCGCCGCAGGATCGCGCTGCCCGCGAAGCGCAGATACGCCAGCAGGAGCAGGATCGCGCCGCCCGCGAAGCGCAGCAGCGCCAGCAGGACCAGGACCGCGCCGCGCGCGACGCGCAGCAGCGTCAACAGCAGCAACAGGATCGCGCGGCTCGCGAAGCGCAACAGCAACAACAGGACCGCGCCTCCCGCGAGGCGCAGCAGCGCCAGCAGCAGGAACAGGAGCGCGCGGCGCGCGAAGCACAACAGCGCCAGCAGCAGGAACAGGGGCGCGCGGCGCGAGAAGCACAACAGCGCCAACAGCAGGAACAGGGGCGCGCGGCGCGAGAAGCACAACAGCGCCAACAGCAGGAACAGGAGCGCGCGGCGCGCGAAGCGCAACAGCGCCAGCAGCAGGAGCAGGAACGCGCGGCGCGCGAAGCGCAACAGCGCCAGCAGCAGGAGCAGGAGCGCGCGGCGCGAGAAGCGCAGCAGCGCGCGCAACAGCAACAGGAGCAGGCGCGCGAGGCGCAGCGCCAGATGCAGCAGCGGCTACGCGACGAGCACGACCAGGCCCAGCGCGCGGCGAGGGAGGCGCAACAGCAGCGCGAGCAGGCGCAGCGCGCCGCGCAGGAGCAGGCGATCCGCGGGTCCCAGCAGCAGCAACAACAGCCGCAACCGCAGCAACCGCCGCAGGAACGCGCTCAGCCCCCGCAAGGCCGCGAAGGGCGCGGGGCGAGCCGCGACAAGGAGAAGGAAAAGGAGAAGGAGAAGGAGAAGGAGAAGGACAAGGACGACAAGCGCTGACTCAGAAGCACCATTTGAAGCTGAGGAAGTAAACCATCATCTCGGGCGTGAGGTAACCGCGGAACACCAGCCATGAGACCGCCGCGAAGGCGAGCACGCCGAGGGCGGCGAGCAGCGAACGCCCCGCCCTCGGCGTCATGTCACGCGGCGACGGGCGCCGGACGCGAGAGCGGACGCTCGCTGATCGGCGCGCACACCACGGCCGCGAACACGCCCAGCCCGATCGAGATCCACCACGCCAGGTCGTAGCTGCCGGTGCGCGTGAAGATGAGCCCGCCCACCCACGCGCCGAGGAAGCCGCCGATCTGGTGCCCGAAGAACACCAGTCCCGAGAGCATCGAGACGTGCTTCAGGCCGAAGATCTGCGCCACCAGCCCGTTGGTGAGCGGCACCGTCGAGAGCCACAGCAATCCCATGCCGAAGGCGAAGAGGTAGAGCGAGGCCGGGACCTTGGGCGCGAGGAGCAGCGCCACGATCAGGGCCGAGCGCAGCCCGTAGATCCACGTGAGGAGCCATTTCTTGCTCGCGCGCGCGCCGAGCCAGCCGGCGCCGTAGGAGCCGAAGACGTTGCCGAAGCCGATGAGGGCCAGCGCCGTCATGCCGACCGCGGGCGAGAGCCCGGAGTCCTGAACGTAGCTCGGCAGGTGCAGCGCGATGAAGGCGGTGTGGGCGCCGCACACGAAGTAGCTCCAGAAGAGGTAGTGGAAAGTGCGCTGCGTAACCGCCTCGCCGAACGCCTCCGACGCGGTCTGCGTGGAGTGCTGGCCATGGCTCGTGAGCCGTCCGGCCAGCCCTGCGGCGAGCGGGATGATGAGCGCCGCGGTCGCCGCGAGCACGAAGAGGGCCGTGTACCAGCCGATGCCCGAGATCAGCGCCTGCCCGTACGGCACCATCGCGAACTGCCCGAACGAGCCGCCGGCGCCGGTGATGCCGAGCGCGACGCTGCGCTTCTCCGCCGGGACGATCTTCGCGACGACGCCCATCACGACGCCGAACGTGGTGCCGGAGAGCGCGAGCCCGATGAGCAGGCCCGCCGAGAAGTCGAACGCGAGCGGCGAGGACGAGAGCGCCATGAGCGCGAGGCCCGCGACATAGGCGAGCGCGCTCGCCACCAGCACGCGCCCGGCGCCGAAGCGGTCGGCGATCGCTCCCACGAACGGCACGAACGCGCCCCAGAGCAGGTTCTGCAGCGCGATGGCGAAGGCGAACTCGTCGCGCGTCCAGCCGTTGGCGATCGTCATCGGCGGCAGGAAGAGGCCCATCGTCTGGCGCACGCCCATGGCGAGCATCAGGATGAGCGCGGCGCAGACGAGCACGGTGCGGGTGGATTTCATCGCGGTCGGTTACTTGTCGAGGGCGGGCGAAAGGCCCGGCAGCCTCGATGATGCCCCGGGCGTCCGCCAGCGCCTAACGAATTCGGTGCATCGCCTGCATGCGCTGCGCGCATTCATCGCGCGAGGCGCGGCTTCATTTCAGCCGGCGCGGAGTGAACTCCTCCTCGATGGACTCCTTGTAGTACGTCGCTTGGCTGGGCGAGGTCATGAGCCGGCGGAATATCTCCGGCGAGATGTTGGCGTACTCGAACGTCCCGGTCGTGGTCTCGACCACGAGCTTGCGGTCGCGCTCGTCGTAGCCCGCCGCCTTGAGCCCGGCGGCGTTGAGGCGCTTCATCTCCATGTCGGCTCCTTATCCTCCTGGGGGGCCGGCGGCCGGGGGCGGCTCCTGCAGGATCGCCTCGACCTGGATCGCGATCGCCACCTCGTCGCCGACGAAGGAAGCATAGCCTTTCAGGCCGAACTCCGAGCGCCGGATCGAGGCGGTCGCGTCGGCGCCGCAGCGCTGCAGGACGACGAAGGGCTTGCGCGTGCAGGCGAAGCGCCCGATCGCGAGCGCCACCGGCCGGGTCACGCCGAGCAACGTGAGCTCGCCCTCGACACGCACCGGCTGCCCGCGCTCGAATTCGACCCGTGAGGAGCGAAAGCCGATGGCAGGGTGGCGCGCGCTGTCGAAAAATTCCTCGCTCCTCAAGAGCGCGTCGAGTTGCGTGTTGCCGGTGCTCACCGAAGCGCTGTCGATCTCGACCTCTATCGCGCCCTGGCGCGCCTCGCGGTCGAGCGTCGCTCGCCCGCGCGTGCGGTCGAAGCGACCGCGCTGCGTAGAGACGCCGAGATGGTCGACCGAGAAGGTGGCGAAGGTGTGCGCCGGATCGATCGCGAAGATGTCTGCGGCGGCGGCGGGAAGCGGGAATGCCAGCGCCAGGGCGGCGCACGCCGCACAAGGCCTCACGGCGCCTCGAGATCGTCGACCAGGCGCTCGATCTCCTCGCGATGCTCGCCGTCGTGACCCACCATCATCGCCACCAGGTCGAGGAGGCAGATGGTCCGACCCGCGAAGAGCGCCTCGCGCGCGAGCTCGGCGGGCCCGAGCGGCGCGATGAGCGTAAGGACCTCGCGCCGGGCGAGCGCGAAGTCACGCGCGGCGGCGTGCGCGTCCTCGGCAAGGTAATCGCGGCTCGCGGCGACCGCCGCGCCATCGAAGGGGACGAGCTCGGGCCGGTCCTCGGCGAGCATCCGGCGCACGCGCACCAGGTAGCCTTCACGCTCGAGGTCGCGCAGATGGCACGCGTGCTCGGCGAGCGAGAACTCGCCCCCGTGCGGTCGCACCCGGATCGCCTCGCCACATTCGGCGAGCGCGGCGGCGACGAAGGCGGGCATCGCGGCGAGGGACTCGATCGTCTCCTCGAGGCAAGCGCGCGGGAAGTCGCGGGCGTTCATTTCCTCACTCCGTCAATGCGAGGCGCGGTCTCCCCAGAGCTGCTTGAGGCGCGCGTCGCGTCCGCAGCCGCTGCGGTAGAGCTGGTAGCGCACCGGGTTCTTGCGGTAGTAATTCTGATGGTATTCCTCGGCGGGATAGAACGCACCGGCCATCACGATCGGGGTGACGATCGGCTCCTTGAAGGGCCGCGACTTCTCGAGCGCCGTCTTCGACGCCTCCGCGGCATTCTTCTGCGCCTCGTCGTGGTAGAAGATCGCCGTGCGGTACTGGGTGCCGTGGTCGCAGAACTGTTGGTCCTTCACGGTCGGATCGACGTTGACCCAGTAGACCTCGAGGAGCTTTTCGTAGCTCACTTTCTTCGGGTCGTAGATCACCTGCACCGCCTCGGCGTGCCCGGTGGCGCCCGACGAGACTTCCTCGTAGGTGGGATTCACCTTGCGCCCGCCGGTGTAGCCCGAAATGGTCGCGGTCACGCCGGCAATCCGGTCGAACGGCGGCTCCATGCACCAGAAGCAACCGCCGGCGAAGGTGGCGACCGCCTGTCCCGGCGGAACGGCCACGGGCGCGGCGAATGCGGCGAGCGCCGCCCAAGTGGCAAGCGCCGCGAGCCATTGCTTCTTCATCGGGGTCTCCATTCGAGGGTTGGACTAAGGATCGGTCGCGAACGGCGCTCGCGCCTTACGCTCGGAGGCGGCGCTTCATCGCGCCTCCCAAAGCCACGCCGCGCCGCGAACGCCGCTGGCATCGCCATGCGCGGGAGGCAGCAGCCGCGTGCGCATCTCGTCGGAGAACACGTGCTCGCCCCAGCGCCGGGGCACGTGCTCGTAGAGCCGCGCGATGCGCGACAGCCCGCCGCCCAGCACGATCACGTCGGGATCGAGCACGTTGATCACGCCCGCGAGCGAACGCGCGAGGCGTGCCTCGTAGCGAGCGATCGAAGCCACGCACGCCGCTTCGCCCGCGGCCGCGCGCGCGGCGATCTCGTCGGCGCCGAGCTTGTCGCCGCCGGAGCGCTCGTGATTGGCGGAGAGTCCCGGGCCCGAGAGATAGGTCTCGATGCAGCCGCTGCGCCCGCAATAGCAGCGCGGCAGCGGCAGGTCGTCGGCCACGGGGAGCGGCAGCGCGTTGTGGCCCCATTCGCCGGCGATCGCGTTCGCGCCCTCGACGATGCGCCCGCGCACCGCGATGCCCCCGCCCACGCCGGTACCGAGGATCACGCCGAACACTACCTCGGCGCCCGCGCCGGCGCCGTCGGTCGCTTCTGAGAGCGCGAAGCAGTTGGCGTCGTTCGCCATGCGCACCTCGCGCCCAAGGCGGCGCTCGAGGTCTTCCTTCAGCGGCCGGCCGTTGAGGCAAGTGCTATTGGAGTTACGCATGAGCCCCGTCGCGCGCGAGCGCGCTCCGGGTGTAGCGATGCCAATGCTCGCGGCGTGGCCGAGCTCGCGCTCGGCCGATTCGACCAGGGAAACGATCGCCGCGACGATCGCATCGTAATCGCCCGCGGGCGTATCGATGCGCCGGCGCACGCGCGCCGCGCCGAAGGCATCGAGCGCGACGAGCTCGGTCTTGGTGCCGCCGAGGTCGATGCCGATGCGGGAAGGAGTATCCATGCGGGGGCCCTGAACGGCCCCCGCACTATAGCGTGGAACCGCTCCTAGCTGGGTCCGACGCCGCTCGCGGCGACGCGTCCCTCGATGACCACGGTGGCTCCGGCGGGCGTAACGATGTCGCCGCCGATGAGCGCCGCCTGGATCTCCTCGGCGGTGGGCCGCCCGATGCCGAGGCCGTCGAGGCGGCGGCGCGCGCCGGCGAGCGCATTCTCGGCGGCCGCGACGCTCATGGACCCGGCGGGCGTGAATCCGGCGAGGCTCACGGTGCGGTCGGGACCGCTGGTCACGAGCGCGATCGAAGTCCCATGCGTGAGCCCGGCGACGAGCGCGTCGGCGTTGGCCTTGCCGCCGGCCCAGTCGGAATAGCGCGACGACAGGCTCGAAGCGTCGAGCGGCGGCGCCGTGGCGGCGAGCGCGCCCGCGGCGAAGCCGAGCGCTGCTAGCGATGAAGCGATGGCGTGCGTTCTCATGGATTTCCTCCAATGACCCTTTACACTAGGAGCCTGCATGAACCTATTGATTGTTTTCGTTATCGGCGGGGGGCTCCTCGTGGACTACCACTGGCTGGCCTATGGCCAGGCGGCGGTGAGCGCCGCGACGTGGATCCTGTGCCTCGCCTTGTGGGCGCAGTCCGACGTGAGCCGTCGGCCGGCGCTGGCGGCCTGCCTCCTGATCGCAACCACCGGGGAGATCATTCTATCGCTCGGCTGGGGCCTCTACACGTACCGCCTCGATAACATCCCGCTCTTCGTCCCGCCCGGGCACGTCCTGATCTTCTATCTCGGCACGCAATGGGCCGAGCGCCTGCCCCCACGCGGCGAATGGTGGATTGCGGCGCTCGCCTTCCCC
>WNFI01499366.1_pt1 | contig 10619 bp, 12 predicted proteins | sample 5400471 | NCBI WGS metagenome assembly WNFI01 (sample SAMN13153348, study PRJNA577476) | soil metagenome | isolation source: 100 cm saprolite on Douglas fir-dominated hillslope | place: USA:California | collected 2013-09-17 | reverse complement strand
GCCCCGACGGGCAGCCCTTCCTCGTTCATGGCGAGCGCTAGCTGACGAAGGCGCAGGTGGCGACTATGCCGAGGGCTTCGGCGGCTATCGCCAGAGAAGAAATTACGTTTCCGTAATGCCAAGATCCCGGCCAAACGGTTTCAATCGCGACATGAGACTGAACGTTCGGGTCCTGGCGCTCTCGATGACAGCCCTCGCGGCCGCCGCGTGCGCCAACCCAGCAGCGGCCACCCCATCCCCCATGCCGCCGGCCGCAAGCGGGATCCACAAGATCCAGCACGTAGTCGTGATCATGCAGGAGAACCGCAGCTTCGACCAGTACTTCGGCACGTACCCGGGCGCGGACGGGCTGCCCACCCAGAACGGGCAGTTCACGACCTGTGTCCCGGATCCCGCCACCGGCACGTGCGTCAAGCCGTACCACGACAGCTCAGATCTGAATTACGGCGGACCGCACGGGCAGACCAACGCGACGGCCGACATCAACGGCGGCAAGATGGACGGCTTCATCGCCGAAGCGCTGAAGGGCCAGAAGGCGGTGTGCACGTCACCCGACGACCCGAACTGTGGAGGCAACGGGAAGTCAGGCGGGTCGGACGTGATGGGCTACCACGACGCGCGCGAGATCCGGACCTCACCTACCTCATGTACAAAAACAGCGTCAGCTGGAAGTACTACGTGGCCCAGGGCACGCAGCCGGACTGCGAAGACGACCAGGCCACGTGCGCTGCGTTGCCGCAAACGGTGGGCACGCCGGAAATCTGGAACCCGCTGCCGTGGTTCACGACGGTGAAGCAGGACGGGCAGCTGGGCAACATCCAGACGATCGGCAACTTCTACATGGACGCAAAGAGCGGCCACCTGCCGGCGGTGTCGTGGGTGGTGCCGAACGGAAAGGTGAGCGAGCACCCGCCGGGCCTGGTGAGCGAAGGCCAAACCTACGTGACGACGCTGATCAACGCGATCATGAACAGCAGCGACTGGAACTCCACCGCGATCTTCCTGGCATGGGACGACTGGGGCGGGTTCTACGACCATGTGATGCCGCCGGTTGTGGATCAGAACGGCTACGGACTGCGAGTGCCGGGAATTGTGATCAGCCCGTACGCGAAGCGAGGCTACATCGACCACCAAACCCTGAGCTTCGACGCGTACGTGAAGTTCATCGAGGACGATTTCCTAGGTGGGCAACGCCTGGACCCAAAAACCGACGGCCGCCCAGACCTACGGCTCACGGTGCGAGAGAGCGCTTCAGCGCTGGGAGACATCACTCAGGCCTTCGACTTCACGCAGCAGCCCAGGACACCGGTTCGGCTGGATCCTCATCCCAAACCAGGCTCGGCCTCGAATCCGTAGACCATCCCGGGCTCACGCTGTCTCCGATATTGTCCAAAGTGAAGCGACATTGGCGTTGGGCGCGGCCAGAGTGAGTCCTTCGCCTGCTCTCGACGCGAGCTCGTTGATCGGCACTACCAGTTACCTTGAGCGCCGGCGGCGAAGGGTCTTCTCGCCGATCTCGAGGGCTGGGCGGAATGCTGGATGGACTCCGAACTCTGAGTCTTCAGGAAAGTTATCCGGATAGCTCCCGAAAAGGGCGTCGTCAAAGTAGTACGTGAGTCCGTCGGACGGCCGCCTAGCACAACCCAGGAACCCGATGTTGTACAGAATTCGGAGAAGCTCGATGTTTGTCTCGAACCACGTAAGTGAACCCTTTGGTTCCCACAGATTTCGACATGCCTCCGTTACCCATACAGTTCCAGGAAACTTCGAATCGATCATAAGGAGAGCGATTGACTCGAATATTGACGTGATCTGTTTCCGAGTTAACCTGGATCGACTGCCGCGGAACTGGGCGAATACCAGTTGGAGACCAGCATAGGGATCGGTCCACTCCTCCTGGAGAGCCGAGAGCCGACCCTGAGAGTACTCGGGCTCCACAGTCGACAGAATCTCCCAGGAAATGCGCTCTTTCCCGATGGAGTGTTTGATGGCAAGATTCATGTAAGCGATTGCGTCGCGCGGGCGAAGGAGAGTCCGTTCGAATACGTAGGTCAGCGGGGTTTCGTCATTCTGCCTGCCGGTGGGCAAGAGCCCGGACAAGGGTCGCGCGGGGTGCATACGCGCTCTCCTGCTTGCGGCTTGCGCTCGATTCTCCAACATCCGCTCGAGATCATTGCGGGTCCACTCGATATCGAGTGCCAGCGCGCGAAACTTTTCGCGTTGCTGGCCCCAACTAAGGCGACTGTAACTCAGTTGAAAGAAGACATTGGTCCGAAGCGCTATTAGGACCTTGAGATTGCGTATCCGCTGCAGATCGAGCACCGTCTGAAGTAGGCATCGGACGATAAGCTTCTCGGTCTCGTCGTCCGCCCAGTCCTTGTCGAGGTCGTCGATGATGAGATAGGTGTAGTGAGCTGGGGTGTCGAGAATCTCCTCCCCGAGGATCTGGACCATTTCATTAAGACGAGGCAGTTGAATTGAATTAACGACGGTTTGGTATCGCGCAGCTTCCTCTCGACGAAGTTCTGAATGTTGTTGTGACTCAATTTCTGCGCCGGCCTTGGCTCCATACCAGTCCGAACCTACCTGCCCGGAGGCCTTGAGTCGCTGATCGAGACTCTCCGCGACTTGCCTGACCCGCTCGTCCGTGTCGCACCAGAATTTGTCCCCGAACTCATGTACGTACTGAACCGCCTTGCGCTTGCTTGGCTGGTGCTTGAAGCGCTCGAGGAGTCCGTGCAGGACGTTGTCCTTCATTTCGGGTGTGTAGAGCTGATAGCGGTGTTTGAGGAGTTCGACTATCACGACGTGCTTCCACAAAGCAACGAAAAAAATGTCCAGATGCACTCCCAGTGCCCGCAGTTTCTGCACGACATCTAAGTTCGCGATGTACGTCAACGACAAGTTATCGGGTGAAATACGAACCACTCGCTTTGGTTCGGTCTGACTCAGCTTCTCGAAGATTGCCGACTTCCCGCTGCCAGTTCGCCCAATGACAAAGCGTCGCGGATCGTCTCGAGCGAGAGCCGCTGAATAGCCGCCATTGTCCAGAAATGCATCGGCAAGCAGCGGATCGGACTCAGCGATCTCGCCCCCGAAGGTGAACGCGGGGCGAATACGCGGTGGCATCGCAGAAAGTATGAACGGAGATTACTGCGATGGAGGGCTCAATCGCCGGGGGACGGGTTGGACCGGTATTTGATCAGTTCTTCCCGGATCGACCGAGTCGGCGCCGTACCCACCTTCGCAACACTTTGAGCCGATATTCGAGCGCCACCTGATCATTCGGGCTCTGGGCCAGGCGATCGAATTCGAGCAGCTCGTAGCTAGCCGCTCCAATGTCCTTCTCTGCCAGTTGCCGATTCGTATCCCTCGTTTGATTGAACTCGACGAGCAATGTCCGATGCAACCCCTGCAACGTTTCTCGATCCTTTGCAGAGCGCGCCAGAAGGTAGTAGAGCGAAACCATACCTGTTGACGTCAAAAGGGGATCCTTGTCTGTGAAAATCTCGCAGAGGGCTGCTGTCACTGCTTCTGCCTTAGGTAGAAGCCTAGTTGCGCGGTCGACGTCAGTCTTGGCGAATCCGCGAACAAACTGGTCCAGATAAGCCTTCTTCGTGTCGGTCACACCGTCTGCGTCCTCGAACAACAAGAACTTAGCTTGCTAGGTCGAGATGCCGATAGCGAGAATTGGAGAATGGCAGCTTCCTAACGAAGAAAGGATCGCGAGCCAGCTCGCGAATGACCTTCGGTAGGGGTCCGTGGAAGGCGTTACGCTTCTCTGCGGCGTTCAGAGGCACGGCCTCGTTCAGTCGCGAGAACATCTCTTCAATGAGTTCGATGTCTTCTGTCTGAATAGTGATGATGCTCATGCTGGTCGACTGGAGCAGACTAGCGAGATTCGGAAATCGACTGGCTAGCTGGCCAAATGGGAGGCCCCCGGCCGTGAGATGAGGGTTATCTAGATAGCGAAAGTCTTGGCTGAGCGGAAACCGCCCATCAAGGTACTCCCAGACCGCTGTGAGTCGCTGCTTTCCGTCAATGATTGCGTACGCGTAGTCGCGCTTTCCAATGCGCTTTTCGGGAAAACACTCATGGAAGTACAGCTTAGGGATGTCAAATCCATTTATTAGCGAGTCGATTAGGAGTTGCTTCTTCTCGAGTGTCCAAATTTCACCCATTCGTTGGTAGACGGGGTCCATCTGAATCGATTCGCGAATTGAATGGAGGTAGACGACGTTATTGTTTGGTAGGGCGGCGACCCTGAAGGTCTTCACGGGATAAACTTGGAGACATATTCACCAATTCGATCGAGTTCAGGAAACAGTCGCCGAGTTGTGATATTAAGCAAATCAAGCTCCTTGCGAATGGCTGGCTTCGCTCCCGAGGGTATCGTCACCTTCACGAGATGTTTTCCGACACTCATGTCCTCGATAGGTTTGGTGTCGAGGTGGATCACAGTGAAGACTCCAGCTTGAGCAATAACGCGTCGGAAGCCGCGACGCGCGGTCGCGGCAATTGGACTTAGCCGCGATTGGGTTAGCGTGACGATGCGTTCGTGCGAGTAGTTGTCGAGCTCGGGACTTTCTCCCAGCATCGGTAAATCCCAGTTATTGTTGGGCTTGATGTTACTTAGCGCGTTCAAACGTTGAGGCCACATTACCCAAATGCATCCGTCAAAGTCTTCGTCCGATTGAGGCGACTGCTCGACAGCGAAGTAGAGGCCAACCAACGCGCTTTCAGACCAGTCGAGCAATCGAGTCGGGACGCGGTGATGTTGCATCAAGAACAGCCAGTCCGAACTGGTTTTCGGTTCTGACTCGAGGAACTCCGATGAGTCCTGTTTGAACCGCTTCATGAGAGCGGCTTCGGACTCCGCTAAATTCTTGCTCTTCCTAGCGAGCGACGGCAGCAACTGCCAAGTAGCGACTCTGTGGCCGCGCGGAACCATAGCTGGTCTCTATCCGGGAGACGAACCAAGATATTGAGTAGCTCCGCAGTCGAGTGCGCCGATTCGACCTGATACTTTGGCATTCTGTGGGCGGTGAGGAGTCTACTCCAGGGGATCTACGGTGCAGCTAAATCCCAAGAGCTTGTTCCGCAGCCGGCGCTGATTTGCGGGCGTTAGATAACCGCTTCGGCAAGTTGGCTTGCAACCTAAGCGCAAGTGGTGAGGGTCACTCGGCACGGTCGCCGAAGAGGCTAACCCAGCTGAGTGAATTGCGAACTAGGTTGGTTCGACCAGCGGCTCAAAGGTAGATGCTCACGGTGAATGCAGTGACGACGCGACTCTGTCAGCTGCAGCGCCGACATCAGCCAGAATGGCGCTCTCCCATAACCTGACAACTGTCCATCCAATGTCCGCCAGACTGACGTTAACCACGCTATCTCGAGCTTGCGTCTGGCGAATCTTCGCTACCCACCAGCCGGTTCGCGTTGGGAACATTGCTTCCATTGTTGACAGGCCACGAGCGGTCCAGGCAGCGGGGTTGCCATGCCACATGTCGCCGTCGACGAACACTGCCAACCGATATTTTCGGATGACTATGTCGGGCCGACCGAGAACGTCGCTTGCGTGCAGCCTATAGCGGAGGCCCCGTGCATGGAGAGCACGTCGCAAGGCGAGCTCGGCTTTAGAGTCCTTGTTTCTGACCGCTGCCATCATTCGCGAAGTAGTCGCTTGGTCACGCGCCGCCATCACTCTTCCTCGGTTATCTCAGCCCTTTCGGCAGCCTCAGCCGCCAATGTCCTTGCCGCCTCAGGCTTATCCGCTTGCAGATGAAGGAAATCAACAACACGCTTGATCGCGTCCTTCGCGGACCGGGTCTGTCGGAGATTCTTTGCGAAAGGCCGTCCTGGATGGAGGGCATCCCACCAGGGGATCTCACCTTGGTAGCGGCCTTTCCCGGGATTATGTATTCCAAATCCTTCTACGCAAAGGTTCCAGAGCGGCTGGTAATGCTCGATCAGGAACCGCTCGGCCATCGTTATCCAAAGCGGCTCGACGACAAGAAACCGACACGAGAAATCACTAAGCTTGAGGTTCGCCCCGTCGTCTATGGAGCGCGCGTGCTGGCGGAGGCGCCCATAGAGCTCGTCGCCGATGGCGGCCGCTCCAGTCGCCATACCCTTTCTTGCGCCCTTGGGGACCGCTTTGCCAACGTAGATCGGCCGTGTAGCATCGACACTTCTGACCGCTTGATAAAAATCTAGCTCACCGTCATAGAAGAGGGCATATACGCCGGCGCCGGTGAAACGCTCGGGCGGGAGCGGGAACGGCCCGCGCTCCATCAGCTCACGGACAATGTTCCGTGTGAGGTTGGCGTAGTCAAGGGGGTCATAAACCTCCGTCCGGGAACCTGAGGCGTTCAGCAAGTTCGGCCGCGATGGCTTGCGCGAGTTGGACCGGGACTGCGTTGCCAAGTTGACGCATAGTCTCGCCCCACGGGCCCTTAAAGGTCCACTTGTCGGGGAAAGTCTGCACGAGCGCGGTTTCGCGAACCGAGTAGTAGCGAACCGACCCGTCGTCCAGCCGGACCATGTTCTCCCCGCCCGGCACACCGTGCACACCGGACTTCAAGGTCTTGCTGGGGAGGTCGAGATCACTGCCGGAATGGCCGTAATAAGACCGCGCGCCGGGCTGCAGTCGGTGGTCAGGCCATCTCGAATCCCCGTCGCGGGACGGGGACGGTAGGTGACCAATAGAGTCACGTACCGTTCGCCAAGGAGCCTTGTCGTCCAGCGTGCCGGCTCGAGTTGTCAGGTTCCGCACGCGAATGGCGACCGATGTAGGCTGGGCTCCTCGGGGTATTTCATGACGTTCCCAATACTCGCCTGTGACCCATTGCGTGTGCAGGAGCGCATCGTGACTGTGTGTGCGCGCCGGGAACTCGAAGCCGGCGGTTTGGTCCGATCTGATTCCCACGACTAGAACGCGCCAACGTACCTGCGGGACGCCGTAATCGGCGGCGTTAACTAGGGCATAGGAGACTCGGTACTCAGGACAGCGGCTCGCCTTCTCGCGTAGGAGGCGCGTTCGGTGTGAGAACCAGCCATCACCTTCCCGTTTTGCAACGCTTGGGTACTCGAGCTGCGCCAACACATATTCGAAATACGGTCTGAACGCGTCGCGTAGGAGGCCCCGAACATTCTCCAGCAGGAACGCGCGCGGCTGGGCTTCCTTCACTGCTCGGACGAACTGAGGGATCATGTCCCGAGGGTCATTCATCCCCTTGTGCTTACCACCGATGCTGAACGGCTGACACGGAGCGCCTCCCGCGACTAGATCAAGGTCCATGAAACGCTCGAAGTTAACTTTGCTGATGTCGCCCGCGTAAAGACGGTCAGCCCATTCCTCAATACCTGGCATTGCGCTTACTTGAGCGTTGGCGACGAGGGTCTCGCAGGCGTTTTGCTGCCACTCGACCAGATACTCGTGCCGAAAGCCGGCCGCGTGCGTCCCTAGAGCGAGCCCGCCTGCCCCAGTGAAAAGCTCGATGGACCGAAGCCGAGTAGCCTGGTCACGTGGCGGAGCAGGCGCATGTACCCCAACATCTAGTGTCGTGCCGACCGCCTGACCCCAGGATTTGGGACCAGTCCCCATAACTCATGAAAGATAATGGCTGAAGGTGCGCCTAGTCAAGCAGTCAGTTTGCGCAAAACGTGAGCCCCGCGACGTAGATGCCGCTCGCGAGACCGCAACTAGTTCGTCTTATGACGATCAGTGTCGAGGCGAGCCTCGGGCGGCGCTGGCTCAGCTGGCCAATCGTCCTCGATAGGTGACGCTCAGGTTGGATTCATGAGCTAGGATGCCGGGCAGCATGAGTACTTCGATTGGTGCGGATGGGCTGGATGTCGATGAGCTTGGGCATGTCCTTGTGAAGCTCAGCGACGATCCCTCTGAGCAGTGGATGGAGGCATTTCGGGAATACTGGGCTGACGCCGCGACGAGTGCAGCCACGGCGGCAAAGACAGACGCTTTTTCGCACTTCTCGGAGCGGACCATTGTCTTTCGAGGCATTGACGTGGACGGCTTTGTTGAGTCTTGCAAGACGCTGACCCAGAACGCCATCAAGTTCGCCAACGACCGGACTCAGCGCTTCGAGACTGAGCGCGAGGCTCGCATTCGTGGCCGGGCTGAGTCCGCCGGCCAGGAGCAGAAGCACGTCGAGGCCGAGAGGGCGAAGGCGCGCAAGGTCAAGTTCGACTAGCGCGTCGGCGACGACCTACTTCGGCGGGAACGCCTTGGCCAGAGCGTGGTGCATTCGGGAGACTGCTTCCGGCTCGAGTACCTGGGAGGCCACAAGCAGTCTCTTCATCGACCGCATCCCTTCAAGTCGGACTCCCTTGAACTCCTCCGGCGGGAACAACAACGGCCAGTCGCCATCGACAAAGCACAGGACCGGGGTAACAGATGGGAGCGGCTGAAAGCTCTCTGCCAATAGCGCTTGTTGAACCGCCTGGACTTGCCATCCCGTGTTTTCCGCTAGGCGGGAGCAGTCGCGTCTTCCCACATACAGACGCTTGTCGGTCTTGAAAAATCCACCGACATCTCGAATCTGGATCGTGCCTTTGTAGCGCTTGGCGTCGACGACAAAGATGCCGGCTGGTGCAACGACGATGTGGTCGATGTTGCCTCTGGTCCCAGGGACGCGACGGTCGTGGAGGAGCTTGATGTCTTGTACGCCGGCGAGAGCTTCGGCCAATTTCTGCTCTCCAATCGAGCCTCGTTCCCACGCGCGCGTCGACTGTGGGTCGTCGGTGACCGCCAGGACTACACCGCCCAGGATGTCTCCGAGGCGGCCTTTGACTCGGTCCTCTCGAGCCAGATGACGGCGCTGATATTCCTGATGAGCTGAGCGGCCCGCGGTCCCCGCCTGATCGACCGTGTCAGCAGGGCTTTGGATCGGCGTCTCGCAGACGATACATCGGACCGTCCGGGCGGACGCCTCATAGAGCGCCAGCTGCCCCTTCGCTAGGCTCTTGCCGCAGCTGGTGCAGATCCCGGCGTACCGCAGCCGAAGTTGCCGTGCTGTCTCGACACGGTTCGGTGGGTCGGGTACCGCTGGAGTATTGAGACCCATTTCCGGAGAGTATGTCCCGAGGCAGTCGGATTTCAGCCGGTTAACAGAGGCAACTGGGGTTCGGCTGTTAGGCGACGGTTGGGGACCCTTCGCTCAGGCCGGCTCGGTGGTACAGCCACTGAAGCGGGCGTGGCGCCCACCAGTTCCAGTTTCCTAGTAGTGCCATCAGGGATGGGACCAGGAACGCTCTGACCACTGTTGCGTCCACCAGCACGCCTGCTGCGATGCCGATTCCCAGCTCTTTGATGAAGATGATCTGCGACGTTGCGAATGCGCCGATTGCTACGCAGAAGAGCAAGGCGGCGGCGGTGATGATCCGGCCTGTTCGCTGCAGGCCCGTCGCCACTGCTTCCGAGTTCGGCAGGCCGGCGTCGTGCGCTTCCTTGATTCGCGTCAATAGATAGACGCCGTAGTCGGTGGAGAGGCCGAATACGATCGCGAACAGCAGCACCGGCTGGGTTGATTCCAGCGCTCCCTGGCTCGTGTATTGAAGAAGATTCTCGAATCGTCCGTCCTGGAATACCAGCACCAGCACTCCGAACGCCGCGCTCAGGGTCAGCAGGTTCATCAGCACTGCTTTGATTGGCAGCACCAGCGATCCGGTCATGAAGAACAGGATCAGGATCGTTGCGATCGCCACGATCGCGATCGCCAGCGGTAGGCGTGAGGCCAGCGACTCCTGCAGGTCTACGAACGCGGCCGCCTGGCCGCTCACCAGGACCGGGAATGGCGCCGGTTGCGCGCGCGCGTCGCGAACCAGCTGCTGCGCGGCCGGGTCGAAGGTTCCCAGCTTGGTTTGCAAGTGTGTCGTGGACGATTCGCGCGTCGCTGCTTGCCGGCAGGTCCGTCTGGTCCACCGAGTTGAACTTGATGCCGGCGAACGGCAGGCCCAGCGCGATAAGCAGGGCTGCGCTCAGGGCGGCCAGCGGCAGCGGCCGGCGCATCACGAAGTGCGAGAAGCGGTACCAGAAGCCCGTGGTCCCGGCCGCGCTCATCGCTGACTGCTGCCACCGCTTCGGCGCCAGCATGTTCACGCGCGTGCCCAGCAGGCGCAGCACCGACGGGAGGACGGTCAGTGCCATGAGGCCGGCGGTCACCGCCACGATGACGCCCGCCACGCCCATCGACCACAGGAAGTTGAGGTTGAACACGGTCAGCGAGGCCGCCGCGGCGGCGACCGTGAGGGCGCTGAAGAACACCGTGCGGCCCGCGGTTCGCATCGTCACGTCGATTGCTTTGTCGGGCGCCAGGCCGTTGGACATCTCCTCGCGGAAGCGCGACACCATGAAGAGAGACGCGTCGATCGCCAGGCCAAGGCCCATGCCGGTCGCCAGGTTCAGCGCGAAGATCGAGACCGGGTGCAGCTCGGCCACGCCCCTCAGGAAGAGGAAGGAGCCCAGGATCACGATTCCACCAACCAGCGGTGGCAGAAGCGCGGCGATCACTCCGCGGAAGACCCACAGCGACAGCAAGAAGAGGATCGGGAACGCCAGCAGCTCGGCTCGCGCCAGGTCGCCGGTGATGAGGATGTTCAGC
>WNFI01428339.1_pt1 | contig 10619 bp, 12 predicted proteins | sample 5400471 | NCBI WGS metagenome assembly WNFI01 (sample SAMN13153348, study PRJNA577476) | soil metagenome | isolation source: 100 cm saprolite on Douglas fir-dominated hillslope | place: USA:California | collected 2013-09-17 | reverse complement strand
AACAAATCCTGCCGCAGGGATTCACTGTGGACTACGCCGGTGAATCGCGACAGCTGCGCGTTGAAGGCAGCAAGTTTCTTGGCACCTTTATGCTCTCGGCGATCCTGATCTACCTCGTGCTCGCTGCCCAATTCGAGAGCTTCCGTGATCCCTTTATCATTCTCGCCGGGTCAGTACCATTGGCAATCTCCGGAGCGTTGATGTTCTCGTTCCTCGGCTTCACCACGCTCAACATTTACAGTCAGGTCGGTCTGATCACTCTCGTCGGCCTGATCGCCAAGAACGGAATCCTGATTGTGGAGTTTGCCAACCACTTGCAGGAAACCGGGCGGAGCAAGCTGGAAGCCATCATCGGCGCGGCCAATACTCGTTTGCGTCCGATCTTGATGACGACGGCCGCCACCGTCTGCGGCCACTTCCCGCTGGTCTTAGCCAGGGGCCCCGGCGCCGGAGCCCGAAACAGCATCGGCATCATGCTGGTAAGCGGCATGATTATTGGCACAATCTTCACGCTGTTCGTGGTGCCGTCCATCTACATGCTCGTCGCCAAGACCCATATCGCGTTCCGGGAGGAAGCCGACGAGAACGTCACTACGCGCGAGCCGGTAGAAGCAAGCGTCTAATCGTCGCTTGCCCGCCCAGGACGAGCATTTGCGGTCGCGAAGGGAGCGCAAATGCGCAGTCGAGAGAACCTAACGTTCCGTTGCACGACAACGAAGGCGTCACGCTGAAGGCCCGCGTTTCCCCCGGCGGGGCGGGAGCCTTTCCTGAGCGAAGTCGAAGGGGATGACGAGCCACACTGGCAGGGCGCGGCGGCATCATCGTCGTACAGGTTGTAATCCCAGAGCAGCTCTTCGCCGGCGGCAATGTCGCGCAATGCAAAAATCCACGCGCGCCCTTTGATCTCATCGATCTCACAATTGGGATCGCAGGAGTGATTTAAGTACGCCCCCAGCCCTTCGCCGTCGATGATAGTCTTGCCATCTTCCAAGCCGTAGAGGTATGTACGAGGCGCGCCATCGTACAGCCGGTCAGCCTCCTCGGGAGTAATCCGCGGGCCGGCATACTCGACGATGCGAGTACCTTTGCGAACGGGCGTGGTAGTAAACACACCAGCCGCATGAATGCGCGAGGGACGGAGAACAAGGGCCATACACTAATTTCGCATGCTTCATAGGTTTGAAGGAAGGCGGGAAAACGAAATTCAGCGAAATCTTTGGAGGTAACCAGACTCTTCGAAAGAGCGACCCTCACGAGCGGCCATTTTGCGAACTGGGAACAGAAAAAATGCCGGCGTTGCGGAGAGAGCGGCGGCTTAATTTGCACTCAAATGCTGTCGCCGCTACGGATCGTATACCGAACTGCCGTAGCCTTGCTTGCGGGCGGCTTCCTGCATCTCCTCCAAGCGCTTCTTTTGCTGGTCCAATTCGCCTTGCTTCTGCTCCACCTGCTGCTGCTTGCTCTTCTGCCGCTCGTTCCGTAAGACGCAATTAGCACCGCAGTTGATGGACGAAAACCGGATGGACCCATTGATTTCGTCTATCCGTCTTTGCAAGGAAGCGATCTGGCCTTTTTGAACCAGTATCCGGGACTGCCAATACTCGGCGGGCTGCTTTGCCGTTTTGGAGGCTAAAAGCCTTGAGACCCCGCTATTACCTTTGCTTACCGCAGATGCCGGCTCGTCCCTGGTGTGTTCAGGAATTTCTTCGTTCGTGACGACCCTGGATGCGACTGCATTCTGGCCTTGCACATTTGCTGACTGTTCCTTTTGCTGACGCTGCTGGCGCGCGACCTCCCCGAGTGACTGCGAATCCTGAGCATTCGCGCTCGCACCCATTAAAAAAACTCCTGTCATCAAACCTCGATAAAGCCTGCCCCTCATGTTCATGCAAAACCTTCCTTGCAGCTGGTCGCCAGAAGCCACGGAACTGCTCCTGCACATGGTATGCGGGAAGCCCAGCTGCAGCAGCATTACGAACGGGATGTGTACGGAGTGTCTTAAGAACGGCGACAAAGGACATCAAGAATGGCGCTACGATTCGCCGACTTCCGAATTGGTAGGGCTTTTTAGAGGCTCAGTCCTTCGGCCGCGAAACGGATGACGGGTGCTGGGCAATGAGCGCGTCGAGTTTCGCTAACAGCGCGCCGTTCCCTTGCCGCGGATAGTCGCCCAGTTTTTTCCGGTAGACCGGCAAGTTGTAGAGAAACGACTCGACGCGCTCCTTGTTCAAGTCCTCCCAGTACGCGCCATAGCCAGTTTGTTGCAGCCAGTAGGCATTGAAGATTTGCTCGAACTGGCGTTCCACGGGAACCGCCAGATAGGGTTTGCCCAGGTGCAGAGCCTCGGTGACAAGGGAAAATCCGGAGTTGGCCACGATCGCTGAAGCTCCGGTAAGATCGCGAAGAAATCCGTCTAGCGACGGCTTCTTGAAAAGAATATTCCCTTCCTGGCCCTCGCGGCCAAAGCCATATGCAATGAACCGTCGGCGTACCGCGCTCAGGACCTTGGCGAGTGCTGGTGCGGGAGAGGTCACATAAACAAGAACGTGATCCTCCTGCGTGGGAACAGCTTTAAGGACCTCCTGGCGCAAGAGTGGTGGAAAAAGGAACGTGTTTCGCTTCCTTACGGGCGCCGTGAAAAAAGAAATGACGAGGTAAGCATCGGCGTGGGGAGTCATTAGCCGCGTAACCAGTTTCGCCGCGGCGGCATCGCGCCGGTATTGCCTGGGATAGGAGACGACCGTATTGGTAAGACAATGCTGATTATCGATGGAAACTACCGGCAGTCCCATTCCGTGCCCGACATGGCACGCAAGCGGCTCGAAGTCCGTAATCACGAGATCGATCTTCCAGGTCGTGATCAAATCCTTGAGCTGGTTCACGCTCTTTGCCGCCTGCGGCATCGATACCAGATTTTTGGCAATGGTGCGTTTGTAGCGCACGCGATTGTTCACGTAGGCAAAACGGAAACCAAATATTTCAGTGACTTCAAATTCGCCACTCAGATTGCGCAGTCCGCGATCGAACGAAGCGACGTGCAGAGTGTGCCCTCGCGCTCGCAGATGGGTGAGTACTTCCTTCGCGCGCGTGGCCGCCGGTACGAGCTGGATTTGCACCAGGCGCGCCGGAGAAGTCTTCCCTTTCTTGGACAGCAAATTGACTGACGGAATGCCAGTCCGGGCAAAAGATTTCTCGCAATCCTGAGTGGAAGGCCCGCGCATGTTTCCTTCCATGAAGGCCAGACCAGGGCAGCGGGTGCAGGACCCGCCATGGGCGCACTGCGAACAACTGGAAAGATCACGCAGGCGAATCGCGCGGACTTCTTTCAGCTGCTCAGAGTTCCGCCAGATATCGATGAACCGCTGCTGCCGCACGTTGCCACAGGAAAGGGGAAATTGCACGCAAGGATAGAACTCGCCATAGGGAGAAACGTAGCACGCCGTGTGGCCGGCGCTGCAGGGCAGAGACTCCATGTTGCTTTCATCGGCCGGGCGTGGCGGCGCGCAGAACTCTTCCACACTGCCGACCAAACTTTCGTCGCGATAAGCGTCATGAAGAGCAGACTCATGAATATTCAAGTTCAGGATAGAACGATCCCCATCCATCATGGGCGCCACGGTCGGGTCCAGCGTAAAACCGGCCCCAAGTTCATCGGCCAGCGCGTGGGCGCCGCGATAGTCATGCATGTTCTCCGTCATCAAAACGTTCGCTATGACTACTTTCAGGCCTTGCGATCTAAGAAAACGGATGGCGTTGATAGAGCGCCGGAACGAACCCGGAACTTTGGTGATTGCGTCGTGCACCTCCGGCCGGTGCGAATAGATGCTGACCTGGATCGATTCCACACCCAAGTCGCGCAGTCGCGCCGCCTGCGCTTCGCGGATCAGAACCGCATTGGTCTTCAGCCTGATGCAGAACGTGAGGTCGCGAGCGCACTCCAGAATTTCGAAAAAATCCTTGCGCAGGAAAATCTCGCCGCCGCTGAGGGTCAGGATGAAAACACCGGCTTCAGCCATCTCCTTCAGCAGGTGCTTGATCTCGGCGGTGGTCATCTCACCGTGATCATTGTGATCGAGATAGCAGTGAACACACTGCTCGTTGCATCGATAGGTTAGATCAAGATGCACGCTGAAAGGGACGCCCAGCCCCAGCGCCCGCTCTCCGATCTCCTTCATCAAACTCATCGATCTTGCTCCTATGTCGGCGATTTTGGGCTCGTAATCGGTTTCTCAGAAATCACGAGGATGCCATGCCTGGACAACTCCGCGGCCAATGCCTCAGCGTCGCGAATCGCTTCTCCTAGCTTCACATCAAACTCCGAGCAGATGTGCCGTTCGACGATTTCATCCAGCGCCGTAATGCCGTCAGCGGCCTGCCACAGAATCGTTGCGGTTGGGTTCAGCGTAAACAACGTCGATCCCTGAGCGGACATGACGAGCGTTTCTTCACCCAGCTTGCGGGCCGCGATTCGAGGGCTTCGGGCGACGTAGAGTTTCTTGTTCATCCAATCATCTCCCATATCCTCGCGTCGGGCACGAAAGTGAGGCTGTATACCGGAACGCGATCGACAAAATCGCACGCGGCCTTGAATGCCCAGTGAACGAGTTCCTGATCTTCGGCAAAGAAAAGCATATTGGCCAGCAGTTCACGCGCGGCATCCGCCGCAGCTACCGGCTCGATACGATTCTCCGGCCCCTGCGCCAATAGATAAAGTGCGGCCACCGCCGCCGAACAATTCTCCCCGAGCTTCGCCAGTTCGCCCGTGAAAGGCGTGCCGAAGGCGACGTAACCCTTATCCCGCTTGCGGACATAAGAGATCTCATCGGTCAACAGAGTGGCGTCAGCGGGAGCGAGCCGCGAGATCGTTGTCTTCCCAGCCCCCGAAACACCGGCAAACAGAAAAGCCTTTCCGTTGCGAATAGCGCTGGCAGAGTGCAAAAGAAATCCGCCTTCTCTTGCCAGCACCAGCGTGTGCACAATGCGCAAAACGGCATCAATAGCGTAGGGATTCGCACTCTGGCGGATGCTGCCGTGGCGCTTGGCGGGGTCCCACTCGGCACGGAAATCGCCCCGGTCCAGCACCCATCGGCCGGAGCGAAGGGTAACGCTGAGGTCCACGTCCGGACCGCGAAATGTCGAAGGCAAGAGATCCACGTCGAACTCGAACTCTGCTTTTGCTTCCGCGCAGACGTATCCAGCGTAGCGCTGATGGAGCATTTCCAGAAAATCCAAATCGGTGGTGTTCAACCGGATGGGGACAGCGCCAATCGCAATCACCGTGCTGTAGCGGTCGATTTGTGGAGCTACCTCTGGCACAAAGATTCAACTTTCCGCGACTTGCACTTGCTGCTCAGATACACGAAAACGCGTGTTGCGAAAACCGAGCGCCGGACGATTTGGGCAAGCAAGAAATCAATCCCCTTCAAATTTGCGGAAACCGTTATACATCTTCCGGCACGAAGCACTTCGGTTACGCGGCCGAGGAATTCATTCTCGACAACCGGTCGGTCGGGAGTTGGTAGCGCGTCCCCTTGAGTGATCCAGTGGTGATTCCCAAGACTTTCAGGCAGACGGACAACACGATGGGCGCACAATCTGCCGTCGCGCCCGACCACTGCGATGTCGCCGATCTGAATTTGATCTGCACTGACGCGATCGATTACCAGCGTATCTCCTGACCAAACCGCTGGCAGCATGCTCCAGCCTGTTGCCGTAAACCGGAAAGTGCCATACGAGTGCAGAATCTCGGCCGCAAGTTCGCATTTGGCTGTTACGGTCTCCGCCAAAATCTTGGCGCTTTGCCTCATGAAGATCTTGGTGTCGGTATCTGGTCGCAAACCGAACCAGAAACCTTGGAGCAGGTAAGGGCCGAGGTCACGAAGACCTCTTCGTAGCGAAAACTCGGCCTCTGGTAGGGCTTTTTCCCAGCCGCTCCTGCGTCCGGTCCTTGGCCTTCGCTGGATGAATCATTCATAGTCATCATTGAGTCTCCCCTTGCCTACTTTAGTGCTGCCTGCGATGCCTGCATCGCGCAGCCACCTGTACCCGTCGAATCACAAGTCTGATTACTCAGAGTGGAGAAATATACCTGAGAAGCCCCCGCCAAGGTCGTCGACGGCACGAAGTTGTCGAAGATAGTTCCGCTGGCGCCTCCCGTCGAGGCAAGAGCTGATGCGGAAACCCGACCAATGTTCGTCCAGGTAAGGGTGCTATCGGCTGTAGTGCCTCCGACAATGGTATTCCAGACGGGTTGATTCCCTCCGGAATTTCCACTTCCGTGTGAGGTGGTTACCAGTTCGATATTGTTGTTGCTGTCTAAAATCGTACTCCCGACAGGAAAATTGGTGAGGCGAGTCCAGACGCCCGTTGTGACCCGAGTAGTAAGTCCCTGGTTGAACCACTTCACCGTTCCGTCGTTTGTGATGGCTCTCGCTATCGTGCTCCATGCGGGCGTACTGCTGCCTGACGTACCTGCGGTGGTGACTACCTGAATCTGGAAGTGGGTATCGAGCACCTCCTGTCCGAGTGCATACGCCGTAGAGGGTTTCCAAGGTGTGTTCTTAAAGTTGAAAAGGCATCCTCCGGCACATCCTGTCGCGATCCCATTGGCAGCGGCGCTGGCGAATATCCACTCCGTCGCTCCTCCCGCAGCATTTGGGTTCAGGACGTCGGTCACGGGTGAACAAGGGGTAGTAGTGGTTGCAAGAACTGGTCCAGCGGTAACGGTCCCAAGTGTCAAAACCCCCAATATAGAAGGGATTGGGGGTGGTTCCCGTGCGGGTACTGACTCCGACAGTCTTCTTCGTCCCAGTTGTGCCTGCCGCGAAGCCGAAAGCCAGGCGGTCCACGCTGCTGCAGTTTGCGCCGCCAGTGCAAGCCCCGGAACCATCGCTCGATGCGAACACATAAACTACCTGCACCGTGGGATCGACGATTGGCCCCTGGGTGACAAGCGTGCTGAAATCCAACCGGCCTGACGCAGTAACAACTGCAGTGGAACTTACCCGGTACAAAAACCCGCCAGAATCTTCAACAAAAGTATTGCCCGAGATCGCATCGTGAACCGCGACCCCCAGAGCTTTCGATGTCAATGGGTTAACATGCACAGGCCACCCGCCAGTTCTCACCTCGGCAGGCGTTGCTTTGAACACGCCAGTGAATTGGTGCAGCCATCCCGCACTGTCTCCCACGTAAGCGGTGTCCTGGCTGTAAACGTAAAAGACCGAAGAGAGAGTGTCGTCGTGGGTTGCACCCACCGAATCTGTGAGAGCGACGGATGTCATGCAGGGCGCGACGCAGGTTGGATACAAGGCGCGGGTCACCGCCGTGGGAAGACCCGGATTCGTAACAGTTTGCGTGTTCGAAGCAGCCCACTTCAGCAGCACCAGCCGTGCCGTCCCGGCAAGCGTTTGCACAAAAGCAACCTGCTTTCCGTCAAACGAAATTACAGGAGAAGTCGCGATCGTAGCGCCGGTATTGTAAGCCCAATAAACCTGGGGCACGGTGCCTGCGCATCCGGCATAAAGATTGTCGTAGGCTACGATGCTCGCTCGTACTGCGGAACCGGCAAGACCTGTGTTATAGACCGTGAAATCTGGCGTGGTGGCGCTGCTGCAGTTGGCTGTGGTCACCGAAAATGAAAACTTGACGGGATAGTTCCCGGCACCGACAGTACCCCCGCTACCCATGTTCTCTGCCCAATCCTGCCCCACACTGCCGTTCTCGCTGGGTTCAACTTGGTCCGGTTGCAACGTCATTGCCTGTTGGCGGCGATACAGTTGCTGCCAATAACGAATGTCTTGTTCGACCCGCGCAGCTTGCTCCGGCTTGGATGGCCTGGAGAAGATCACATGCTGGTGACTCCAATCTGTAGTAATCGGGACGGCTTCCCCCGACTCCAGAGCAGCCTGCCCCAACGATGGGAGGGGAGAGCCCAGCACTCCAAGAAGCGCAATCAACGACAGTAAAACACGCCGACTTCTTCTCATTTTTCTCCCCAACAAAGGGCGCGATGCCTGAAATTTTCTTAATTACACCCGGACCCGATCCGCATTGGGGCCATTGGCGGCCCTGTTGGGAGATCATAATACACCCTTATGTTTGCGGATACTGACAAATTTACTGGGGGGAGAGTTTCACGGAGGCACGAGCCGCCGATGGCGGCCCGCCCGTCGCTGGAAACGGACTCGACCTCGCAAATCAGGCCGGAAGCGGAGACGTGGGAATCTGCTGCGCTCGGGCGCGAAGTTCCTCGAAGAGAATTGTACTCAGATAACGTTCGCCAAAGGACGGTAGTACCACGACAATCAGCTTTCCCTTGTTTTCGGCGCGCCGCGCCACCTGCAACGCCGCGGTGACCGCAGCCCCGGAAGAAATCCCCACGAAAAGACCCTCTTCGAGCGGCAGCCGTCGCGCCAACCGCAACTGCCTTGAAAGACGGCTTTTTTGGCTTGATGTATTCGCACACTCCCGTGATTGTCCCGCCAGTGCCAACGCCGGAGATCAAAATGTCCACGCGTCCATCGGTATCATTCCAAATCTCGGGGCCGGTAGTCTCGAAATGGATCTTAGGGTTGGCGGCGTTGTCGAACTGCTGCAGCATGTAACTGTTGGGAGTATTCGCCAGCAGTTCCTGCGCCTTGGCGATTGCGCCCTTCATTCCATTGGGACCTGGGGTAAGTACAATCTCCGCGCCGAAAGCCAGCAGCAGCACGCGCCGCTCCATGCTCATCGTTTCCGGCATTGTCAGAATCAGCCTGTATCCCTTCACTGCAGCGACGAAAGCCAGGCCGATGCCCGTATTGCCGCTCGTGGGTTCGATGAGCACCGTCTTTCCCGGCTGAATCTTCCCCGCCCGCTCCGCGTCGCTAATCATGCTCACGCCGATACGTTCTTTCACGCTGCCTACCGGATTCTGACTTTCCAGCTTGGCGACTACTTCTGCCACGCAGCCTTCCGTGACTTTGTTCAGCCGCACCAGCGGCGTGTGCCCGATCAGTTCGGTAACGTCGTCTGCGATTTTCATGCTCGTTTATCCCTTTCAACGCTTGACATAAATGCCTCTTGCTCATTTCGTAAGTACGGCCTTCGCGGCCTCGTCGGCGCGAAGCGGTAAAGCAAGAGTGTCCTGCACAGTTTTCGGCAGCTTATCGGCGTTGGCCACCAGCAGGCTTACCTGCCACATTTGCGTCTCGGACAACGCCGGGCGGAAGCCCGGCATTCCGGTCAGACGAATCCCATTCGCGACCTTCCAATAGCTTTCTCCGGGCTCGTCGTCGGTAACGCCTTTCCCTTCCGTGAGCTTCGGGGGACGCGGATACATGCCCTTGGCTATCAGCGTTTCCGTTTGTCGCGGCAGTCCGTGACACACGGCGCAATGTTCGCGGTAGGTGCGGGCGCCAGCGGCGAGGCTGGGCTCGTCGGGCTGTAGCGGAACCGTCTTCGGCTTCTCGCGGGCGACTCTCGCATTCAGAGCCTGGTGCGCCACAAATGGCGGAAGCGAGTGGGGGTCGAACCCACCGGCGACAGGAAGACCTGCCGCCCGCCGGTTTTGAAGACCGGGACGATCACCGGACCGCATGCGCTTCCGGAAGAGCCGTTCCCAGCTATTTCGGCTGCGGAACGATTCTCAGATACGGTTTGGGTGACTTCCAGCCCCCGGGATATTTCTGTTGCGCTTCCTCGTTTGAAACCGAGGGCAGGATGATCACGTCATCGCCCGCCTTCCAGTTCACGGGGGTCGCGACTTTGTGCTTCGCGGTGAGCTGCATGGAATCCAGCACACGCAATATTTCGTCAAAGTTGCGCCCTGTGCTCATGGGATAACTGAGCTGAAGCTTAATCTTCTTGTCCGGGCCGACAACGAACACAGTACGGACCGTGGCGTTGTCGGCTGCCGTGCGTCCCTCGGAAGTGCTTCCACTCTCTGCCGGTAGCATGCCGTAGAGCTTGGCGATTTCGAGCTGCGGATCGCCAATCATCGGGTAGTTCACCTTCGCGCCCTGAGTTTCCTCGATATCCGCCGCCCACTTGCCGTGACTGCTTACGGGGTCGACGCTGAGGCCGATAATTTTTGTATTTCGCTTGGCAAATTCGGGCTGCAGGCGTGCCATGTAGCCAAGTTCGGTCGTGCAAACCGGTGTAAAGTCCTTGGGGTGGGAAAACAGAATCGCCCAGCCATCGCCGATCCATTCGTGAAAGTGGATCGTGCCTTCTGTGGTTTCGGCCGTAAAATCCGGTGCCACGTCGTTGATGCGCGGGATTCGGGTGGTGACTTCAGTTGCAGTCGCAGTACTCATATCTTCCTCCTAAATTTTCCCTTCAAAACCGTGAAGGTGGTTGCCGCCGCTCGATTGCTTGGGCAAATGTCGATTGAAAACGAAACCCACCCGTTTCGTACCGGGTGGGTTGGCAGAAATCTTAGTTGCTCCCTACCCGCACGACGGCAAACACATGCAACAACACGCGGCGCCGGGATGAGTCGGGCAAAACACCCAGTAAGAATAGAAGTCTCCCTCTCGCGGTGTCAACCGGCATGCGGTCAGAAAAGCTTTCGTGCAAGGGCTTTTCCTGCATCGCCAAAGGACTTGCCGGCATCAGTGTTCTTGCGGCGATGGCCT
>WNFI01099885.1_pt1 | contig 10619 bp, 8 predicted proteins | sample 5400471 | NCBI WGS metagenome assembly WNFI01 (sample SAMN13153348, study PRJNA577476) | soil metagenome | isolation source: 100 cm saprolite on Douglas fir-dominated hillslope | place: USA:California | collected 2013-09-17 | reverse complement strand
TTGCCCCAGTGCCAGCAACGTAATGATGTCATTCGCTGGAAGGGGCGGATCGGAACGATACGCCAGCGTGAGCTTGCTGGCCGGGCCATTGAAATTCAAGGTGATCTCATACTGTTGGATCGTCGTGGTTGCTTCCACATTCAATACCGGATCAAGCCGGAAGGGATTGGCGAAGTTTAAGTCTCCCCGCGAAACGCGGTAACGGTTGCCCGCAAAATATAAATCACCAGACAGAATGTGAATGTGCCCGAGTAGAATCGGGTGCTCCCACGTTCCCCGCACGCGAAGATTCGCGTCGGCCTGGAGTTGCGCTCCGGGCCATTCCATGCGGGCATCGGGCGCCGACAGCGCCTCCACGTCGAACTTCAAATTGCGCAAATACGGCGAACTGGTGGTGGGGCTTGAGATGCCTTCCTTTGCCGACACCAAGATGCTCGCGACTTCGATTCCTTGCGTCAGAGTGACCCGCTCGATGATCACGCGTCCGGAAAGCAGGCCCGCCGTTGGCGTGCCGGTCAGCCTCAGCGAACCTCCGAAAAGCCAGCTCATGCCCTCCGGATAACGAATGCGCACACGATCGGTTCGCACGCTGATGTCGTAGCGAACCGGACTCTCCGCATAATTCACACTACCGGAAAGATGCAGCGTGCCCCCGCCGGACTCCGCGCTCATATTCTCAAGGTACAGGCGTGTCGCATCGAACACCAGATCGCCCATGATGCCGCTAAGTCCGGTGGGAAAATCCTTAGCGCGAGCGAAAGCGTTTTCGATGTGTACCCGGCCAGTGATCCGTGGCCGGTCCAGCGTTCCTTCAAAGGAAGCATTAATTTGTGCGGGACCGCGTGCGTCGATAACCGGCACAAAACCGGTGAGAAGTCGCAGGTCCAGAGCTCCGTTGAGGCGCAAACCCACCGCGCGACGCCCGGCAAACTGAACTGAGCCCGCAATCTGCAAATTGGTGTCCGCTCCTCGCAACGTAACCGGATCGATCTCCAGGCTGTTCTTTGTCGATCGAAAGTGGACCGGTCCGGTGTTTTCCAACCGCACGTTGGCGTAATTCATTGCCAGGCGCGAGAGGTTCGCATCCACCATGAGGTTTTCCGGCTGCTTCAGCGAACCATTTATCGAGATGTCGCCATCCGCGTTTGCGTGGCCGCTGAACTCTTTCAGGTGGAATGCGGTGAGCAGAAAGGGGTCCAGGTCAATATTCTTGATTGAGACCTTTCCGCTCAACGGATACGGATCGCTAAGTCCGAGCGTGTACCCGCCGGAAATCTCTCCTGTGGTCATTGCGGAGCCCAATTCCAGACGGGCCGTTTGTCCGTCTGAGGTCAGTTTGCCGTCGAAACTTCCAACAACCACCTGGCCAACTCGGAGGTCTACCACCCGGAAAGCGCCCTCGCCTTGCGGCGTTCTCAATGGGCCATCGGCTCTCAGCCGAAAGCTCACCTGTCCTCCCACTGGAAAGCGCGTCGATTGCAATTTTTCAAAATTCTCCAGGGGCAAAGCCGCGCCAACGAGGTCAGCAGAAATCGCTTGATCCTGGTAGCGGTAACCGGCCGATCCGGTGATAATTCCCGCTCCGCGCCCACTTTCTTTCCCGGGGGGCAAGAACCGCAACTCCGCGTCCGCAATGCCTATCTCATCCGGCGAGACGTTCAGTTGCCCGCGGAGACGATTGAAAGAGAGTCCATACACCCTGCCCTCGGCTAGATCAAAAAGGCCCGTAACGTTGGGCCGCTCCCGTGTGCCTCGCCCATGAAACTGACCCGTCAATGAGCCCTTCACGGGAAATCCGAGCCCCAACAATTTTTCAAGACTTTCTGCCGGAACTTTCTCGATATTCGCCTCAGCTGTCCATTCGTTCCGCGGCAGGAAACTCCAACTCGTCAGGGACAATGTCCCCTCAATGTCCCCATCCATGTCGCCGCTGCGGACGTGTCCGCGTTCCAGCGCCAGCTCCGTCGGCGAGTAGGTCAGATCACCTTCAAGAAAATCGACGAAGACGCCGTCGTATCGCGCGTGCTCTCCGCGCATATGTCCCGTCAATGAAATCTTTGTAGGTCTCCAGAGCTCCGGTCTCAAAGCGCAAATTCATTGCCGAATTGCGGGGGGCAAGTACGCCGTCGATGGTGCCACGCGACGAAGGCGTTTCGAACTCGCCCGAATCAACCGTCAGGATATTGGGATCGTAGCGATAGCGGAATTTCCAGGCAGCATTTACAGGTTGATGGTGTTCCGCTAGTTGTTCGGGAGTCTCCCACACGGTATTCGTGGAGATTTCGAAGTGTTCGAAGGGGCCGCTCCAGGTTTCCACCGTGTCTGCAGTGATCCGCGCGTCCCAGTGCAGCTCGTCGATTGGAAAATTTCTATGCTCGATCGCTGGCAGAACCGCCGCGAGCTTCACACCCTGCACATGGGTGTCGGCCCGGAATTTCAGCCCGTCGAATCGCATCGTCACACGTCCGGTTACCCTGCCACCGAATGCCTCGGCAAAAAAATCAGGAATTTCGAGACCGTCGTTGTCGATTCGATAGTTCCCACGGCTGGTTAACCCGGTCGCATGGAAAATTTCATAGGGTAGTGCGATGCTCTGTCCGGAATAACTCCCGTTACCTTTGAACTGGCCGCCAGCGAACTGGCCTTCCCCTCGCACGTCGACCCGCCCCGTCGGTACCATGGGTTCGCGCAGGGTCTCCCGGAAATCCAGAAGATCGACCCAGCCGCGATATCGGAAATTCCATTGCGGCCTCGAGAAACCATTCATTTCTGCCTGTGCATCGAGGTGCGAGTGCCCCGCGCTGAGGACCCCTTGTTCGAGCGTAAAGCCATCGTGCCAAAGCGTGAACTTCGCCGTGAGACCCACCGGCAAGGGTTTGTACCGCTTCGAAGTGAACTGCATGGTCTGCCAGTCGAGGTTGCCCAGATACAAGGGATGCTCCAGCGTGCCACCGGCATCCAGCGCAAACCGCAGATCTCCGCCATGCACCGTGAACGGTGTCTTTGCATCGTTGTAGAGAAGCCAGCCGTCAGCAAGTAAAAGACGGCGGATGCGCCAAACCGCAGATCTCCGCCATGCACCGTGAACGGTGTCTTTGCATCGTTGTAGAGAAGCCAGCCGTCAGCAAGTAAAAGACGGCGGATGCGCAATTCGAATAGCGTGTCGCGCATTGGCTTGTGAATCGAAGCAGCGGCACGCGGAGGCTCGGGCACGTTTGTGGTGCCATTCTTTTCAACGCGAATGTGCACGTGGGGTTGTTGGACTATAAGTTCATTCAGAGAAATCCGGCGGCCCCAGAACGAATCGATGCGCAGCCCGGCCTGCACTTCCTCCGCGGTGAAAAGAGGTTCCGTGCCCGATGGCTCTCTCCCGTGAATCACCAAACCTTTTATGGTGGCCCGCATGGCGAACCATCGAATAGAAAGCGCGCGCAACTCGACTTTGCCGCCCGTCATCCTCTCCAGACGGCTCACCAGCAGCTCGCTCAACAACGGATTGCCCGCCCCGCTGCCGAAAAACACAATGACCGCCATAAGCGCAATTACCGCCAGCACCCACGGCGTGTGAATGACCCAGTTCCAAATCGGATGGCGGCCCCCGCGCTTCATTTCGCCGCACCATCGAGAAATTTTTCAATGTGCAGGCGGGCCTTGCTCTCTATCAGCCATTGATCTGCCTGGTCATTGATTCCCCGTTGTACGAGCGCTTCCCGGATGAGGTCGCGTGCTGCGTCCAGCGGCGGCGGTTCTTCACCCCGAGCTTTCGCCCGCGGCACGACTGATTTCTGATAGAAGTCGTCAATCGTTTTGGGATCGATCTGCACCCCGGGTCGAAAACGCGAATCCAGGTAATTGCTCAAGTAGAGCTGCGCGGCGGCCATTTCCCGCACTTGCACGTCACTGAGCCCGCTTTGTTTTTTCCTTGCCTCATACTCGTCCGCTGAGTTGAAGGATTCCCGCACTCGGTCCACACTGCGCTCGATATCGGCGTCGGACGGCTGGGGGAAACGCGATACGTTGGCCTCTGTTCGCACAATCCACTGATCGATCAGCCGCTCGAGAATCTGGCTGTCCGTTTCCGGTTTTCCGTCCAGGAATTGCTGGTAACGGCTGAGCGCGCGGATGTCGCTCAATAGAATGATGTCATTTTCGACTCGCGCAGCAATACGGTCCACAATCTCCTGCGCCGCCGGCATGCCGGCCACATTCGTCATCAGCACTGAGAGCATAAGGACGCGAATGGTCAGGACGCGCACTAGAAGCTTGATCCCAGATTGAAAAAGATCTGAAAACCGGGGAGTCGCGTGCTTTGCTGGCCAAGCGAACCAACCACGCAGTTCGTGGAATTGCTTGGACACGGAATCGGAATTACGAACGACGGCCGGTTGAGCTGATATCCGAAATCGATTCGAATGGGTCCCACTGGAGTCTTGTATCTCACCCCTAGACCGATGGTGTGAGCAAAGTAGTTGAGTTCGTTCGTGCAGTTTGTCATGCACACGGGGACGTTCGTCGGCCCTGCCGGCAGTGCTGGATTTTGTAGCGCAAACGTCGGCGCCGGCAGCATCGCGCGGAAAGAAATGCGGTTCAGCCTGCTGTAAACGTTACCGCCATCATAGAAAATGGCGCCGCCAACGGACGTCCCAACAAACGGCAAGCGCATCGGAAAGCGGAATTCCTGGTTGAGAATCAGCATCGCCTGGCCCCCCACGGGGAACCCCGAGCATGCATCGCGCGGTCCCGCTTGATTCAGGGCGAAGCCGCGCAGAGACGTTCCGCCACCTGCAAAGAATCGTTCCGGTAGGGGGATGATCGTGGGCGTCGGTCCCGATGGTGGCGTACCGGGGATGCACTGCCCGGGCGCAGGGGGCGGAAAGGTTAAGGAAACTGTGTCGTGATACGGCACCAACAATCCCAATCGCGTGGAACGCGCAAAGCTGAACCGGCGCTTGATCGGGTAATACGTGGAATTCTGGAAGAAAAAACGCAGGAAGCTGGCGCTGGAACCAAAATTCGTATCGGCATCGCTGAAATCGGCGCTATTAAAACTGCCCTTCGAGGCGTCCGCTGGATTGTCCCGCGAATCGCGAAACCACGTCACTCCAAATTGCGATACGAGTGTCGGCTGGTTGAAGAGCGGGACTTCTTCGCTCAAAATCTTAAGGTTGGAAACACGAACTCGGCGGAAAGCGTAGCGATACAGCACCGTCGTCAGCGGCGTGACTTGCTGGGTCAATTGTACCGAACCCTCGTAGCGGTCTTCCGTAAACGTGTTGATGTCGCGCGTTTTTTCCGCGAACGCCGTTGCTTGAAAGCTGAAATGCGGGTTAGCAAGGGCATTCGGCGCCGAATACCCCAGCAACGCCCGCCCCTGCAACGTGCTGCCTCTTAGCTTGAAAGAAAGCGAGTCCCCTCGACCTGTTAGATTGAGCTTGCTGATCTCAAGAATTCCTCGAGGTGCCGCTTCGATCTGTGCCCCCGTGGGGTTAGTTGTACTCGCCAGCCTCTGAACTTCGAATCCTCCGCCGTAAGCCAGCGTGTAGCGCTTGGCTTCCTCAACCAGAACGGCAATATCTTTCTCAGGATTTGTCCCGTTGGGGTTCTGAGGCTCGATGGTGACACGATTAAACACTCCGAGGTTGTACAATCGCCGTTGCGATTCCACGACGTCCCCTTCGCGTAGCGGCTCCTTAACCTTGATATGTACCTCTCGATGGATCACTCCCGGTCGCGTGTGCTCGTAGCCGCCGATGAAGATTCGCCGCACGCGCGTTTGCGGGCCCTCCTGGACGTGATACACGAGCCGGATCGCCTCGGCCTGCTCGATCGCCGTCTTGGATTTTTTTTCCTTTTGCTCTTTCTTCTCATCTTCCTGTGAAGAAGTTGCACTTCCGCCTGCCGCTTCTTGCGCTGGCGCACTCAAGAAAACGCGCTCCGCCGTTGCTGAAAAACTTGCTTCGGGAAATCCTTCATTAAAATACATCGCGAGAATATTGTCCCGGTCGGTCGTCACGTTGAAATCGGAGTACGGCTGCCCCGAAGTCGAGGCGATGACGGGGAGAAGTTCCTCTTCCTTGAAGGCATGATTCCCCTCGATCGACAGCGATGCCACGCGCGTCTGCTTCCCTTCCTGCACCACGAAGCGGATAAACAAATCCCCTTCTTTGCCTTTGTAATCGTCTTCGATCTGCTGTTCGACCTTGGCGTCGAGAAATCCGTTGGCCTGATAAAGCGTGCGCATCGATAGCGCGTCAGATTCAACCAGCCTTCGGCTGAACCGTCCCGCCGATCCGAAGGCGCCCCCGAAGATTTGCAACCGGCTTCGCAGCAATTCGCTGTCGAAATATTTGTTCCCCGTGATTTCGATTCCGATCAGCTTGTGCCGGACGCCCCGTTCTACCGTGTAAGCTATAACCTCTTCCGTGCTCTGTGACGCTCCACGGCTGGATTTCGCTTCATGCGTTTCGGTCGCGTAATCCACTTCCGCGTCGAAGTACCCCTGCCGTTCCAGCCGCTCTCGAACATTGCGTTTTCCTTCTTCCAGCAGGTCCGCATCTACGGCGCCTTCTTGATAGATCGGAATCAACTTCTTCAGCTCGCCTTCGGAAGACTTCGCGCCCGTTAACGTCACCTTCACGCGCGGTCCTTCCGTTACTTCCAGGTCCAAAGGAATCGTGTTCTTCGCGGCATCATAGTCGCCTCTTCGCACCGCCGCCCGCCCGCTCAGATGTCCCTTCTTGACTAGGTATTTCCGGATGCGGCCGGTCCCCCGCTGTAGCTTGGCCAACGTAACCAAGCTTCCCCTTTTCATTCTCAATCGCGAGAGGATTTCCGTATCGCGATATTCCGTGCCGTTCTTTAGTTGGATGCTGCCAACTCGTGCGCGAGGCCCAGGCTTCACGTGCACGACGATGTCCATCTGATGCGTTTCCGCATGCGGCACCGTTTCCGCAGAAACCTCCGCCTGATACAAACCCTCTTCGCGGAGCGTTTCTCGCAGCCTTTCTAACGCCTCGTCCACTGCCGCCTGCCGGTAGGTTTGCCCCAGCGCCAGTTGCATCGCCGCTGCTGCCGACGAATCGCTGGGCGGCGCGGTGAGACCCTCGATGCGAACCCGGTCAAAAAACAAATTCTCCCGAACCACGAAATCCAGTCGCGCTCCATCCCTTACGGAAGTCACCACTGCCTGCAGATCCGCGTAATCCCCCGTTCGGTATAGCGTTCGCAAACTTTCTGCGATTTTTCCTCGGTCCGGCGCTTTCCCGGTTTCTACCGTGATTCCAGCAGGCGATTCGGACAAAACTTGGCCATCTTCCTTCACGATTCGAATCGCCACAATCTTCGGTTCTTCCTTCGGACTGCTTGCCACCGAGGTGTCTTGCGGCGTTTGCCCGTGCCCCGGCGCCGCTCCCGTCAGCATCGCGAGCGCGACAATCCCTCGCAACCCAATGATCCAGCTCGATTTCATCTTTCCATTCGCTCAGACGAAGGGTAGCACGGCGGCGTTGCCTGTCCCGTCCTCTTTGGCGGTATCATGTAGTTTAACAGGCGCGTCCGCTGCGCCCGCCGGGGCCATGCCTTCGTGAAAGATTCTCTCCAGGAAAAATATTCGCGCCAGATGCTTTTCGCAGGGATTGGCCCGGAAGGCCAACAGCGCCTGCTCGCCTCACGGGCGGCCATTGTTGGTTGCGGCGCGATCGGAGCCGCCGCCGCCAATCTTCTCGTTCGCGCCGGCATCGGCTACATTCGAATCATCGATCGCGATTTCGTTGAACCCTCGAACTTGCAGCGCCAAACCCTCTTCGACGAGTCCGACGCCGTCAACGTCCTCCCCAAAGCCATTGCCGCTGAACGCAAGCTACGCTCCATCAATTCGTCTGTGGCCGTCGAAGGTGTCGTCGCCGATCTCAGTCCGCGCAACGCCCAGGCGCTTCTCGACGGAGTCCATCTGCTCCTCGACGGCACCGACAATTTCGAAACTCGCTTCCTGGTCAACGACGTCGCCGTGAAATCCGGCCGCCCTTGGATCTACGCGGCTGCCGTCGCCAGTTACGGCCTGACCATGACCGTTCGTCCCGGCGCAACGGCCTGCCTCGCCTGTCTGCTCGAGTCTGGCGCTGCCACTCAGGGGTTCGAGGAGACTTGCGACACCATCGGTGTTCTCGGACCGATCGTCAATCTGATCGCCTCTTTGCAAGTCGCCGAAGCTTTGAAAATCCTTTCCGGCCGCCCCGAGACTCTTCACGGGCGCTTGTTCTCTTGCGACGTCTGGACCGGCCGCATGCAATCTATCGGTGTGGCGCCTAATCCAGACTGCCGCGCTTGCTCTCGCCGCGATTTCACCTATCTTGCGGGAGAAGCGCAGCCACGCATTACCCTTTGCGGTCGCGATTCCGTGCAGATTCACGAACGCGCCCGCGCACTTGACCTTGGCGTCCTCCGCGCTCGATTGCAGCCTCTCGTCGATGACGTCCGTCAGAACGATTTTCTGCTTCGCTTCCGCATTGCGCCTTATGAGATGACCGTCTTTGCCGACGGTCGCGCCATTCTCAAAGGCACCAAGGATCCCGCCGTGGCGCGCTCTGAGCGTCCGAACGAGCTCCGCATGTTCGAACGGTCGAGGTTTTCCCGCAGGTTCATCAGCGTCAGGAAAGTGCTCAAGATTCGCGCCTTCAGATCGTCCGTCAGGTGCAGGCCGCTGGTTGCTACCCGTGCCAGGCGTTCTCCGTGCTCCGTGATGAACTTCATGATTTCGCGCTGCCGGTCCTGCGGCGCGTTGCCCAATGCCGTCTCGCGCCTCATCTCCGAGCAACTGGTCTCCAGCGACAGCGTGAAGTGAAGGACGCACAGCCGCTGCTCCGCGAGCGCCGCAGGCGGATCGTTCTTGCATCCCGAAATTTGGCAAGAGGTTCCCATTGGGACGATAGAGCTAAAAGATTAGGTTACCCCTCCCATGCGGAAAATCCAGTGCGCATCACGCCCGTGGTGCGAATCTTACATGACCTGCTTCTCCCGCGTCTTGCGTTTTTGCACCGCACTCCTGTCCCTAAAAAGTTGCAAAATCAATTGACACGAGTATGCAGTTGCGTGTATAAAAATACAGGAGCGAAGTTTCCTGGCTACACCATGAACACGCACAAGACATTTCGCCACGGCCAGATCCTCCGCCTGGTCTCGGATCGCCGCATCGCCAATCAGGAAGAGTTGCGCCGCGGGCTGGCCGCGCAAAAACTCCGCGTCACCCAAGCCACGCTTTCTCGCGACTTGCAGGAGCTTCGGCTGATAAAAACGCAGGAAGGCTACAAGCCTGCTACCGCGTTGCCCGAAGAGGCCGCGCCTCTGCCCCCCCTCGCCCGTGCCCTTGGCGAATTTCTTCTCGATATCCGCCCTGCCGAGAATCTTCTTGTTTTGAAAACGCCTCCCAGCGGCGCGCAACCTCTCGCTGCCGCCGTCGATGGGGCCAAATTCACCGAAATCGCGGGAACCATTGCCGGCGACGACACCGTCTTGATCATCACGCCCAATAAGAAATCGCGTAAATCCCTCCAGGAAAAAATCGAAGCCCTGGTGAAATGAGAAATCCTCTTCAAGTCGCGGTTGTGGGCGTCACCGGCTATACTGGTCTCGAGCTGGCACGGATTCTTCTGCGTCATCCCGCGCTCCAGCCCCCCGTTTTCTACGTGCGTGAAACGAACGGCGCCGAATGCCTCGCCGGACTCTTTCCCCAGTTCCGCGGCTGGGGCGAAGCGCCGCTCCGGTCTCTTTCGGTTGACGCCATCACTTCCAGCAACGCGGGCTCCGCGTTTCTTGCCACTCCCCACGAAGTTTCTGCGGAATTGGCGCCTGCCTTAATCAAGGCGGGTCTCCGCGTGGTCGACTTGAGCGGAGCATTTCGCTTTCGCGAAGCGGAAACTTTCACAGCATGGTATAAGCTGCCCGCGCCTCACGCCGAATGGCTTAACGAGGCCGCCTACGGCATTCCCGAACTTTATTCGAACGAAATTGTCAAAGCTCGCCTGGTTGCCAACCCTGGCTGTTATGCCACCGGCGTGATTCTTGCACTGCGGCCCCTTACGCAAGCGGGTTTGCTTGCGCCCGGCTCCGGCGTCGTCTGCGACTGCAAGTCCGGCGCCAGCGGCGCGGGCAAAGATCCTCGCCACGACCTCCACTTCGTCGAAGTGGATGAAAATTTCAAGGCCTACGGCCTTTTCACCCACCGCCACACCCCGGAAATTCTCGAGCACACCGGTCTGAGCGAGTCGCAGGTCGTTTTCTCGACGCACCTGCTTCCTCTCTCCCGCGGCATTCTTTCCACTATTTACGTTTCGCTCGGCGAGCCGCAGAGCGCCGCGGATATCGAGGCCCTTTACCGCAAGTTCTACGCCGGCCGCCCCATGGTTCGTATCTGGCCCGCCGGAACGTTGCCGGAGTTGCAGCACGTCGCGCACACTAATTTTTGCGACATCGGATTTGCGCTGGACAACTCGGGACGCCGCCTGGTCATCGTCTCTTGCCTCGACAATCTTGGAAAAGGCGCCGCCGGCCAGGCGGTGCAGAATTTCAATCACATGCTGCAAATAGAGGAGCAAACCTCACTTCAATGAGAATCGTAATCAAGT
>WNFI01053690.1_pt1 | contig 10619 bp, 8 predicted proteins | sample 5400471 | NCBI WGS metagenome assembly WNFI01 (sample SAMN13153348, study PRJNA577476) | soil metagenome | isolation source: 100 cm saprolite on Douglas fir-dominated hillslope | place: USA:California | collected 2013-09-17 | reverse complement strand
GAGAGTGAAGATTACCATGCGGCGCGTGAGCCTCGCGTGTCAATTGAGAGGCCGAGGGACGAATCTTCGGCGTGAGGCGTCGGCTGGTGATCGGGTCTCTGGATCCTGGCAACACGACAAGATTAGCGTTCTTGTATTCAAGATGGCCAAGTTTAGTGTTTTTGGATTGAATTTAGTGGATTTCGGAGGGCGGGCCAGAGACGGATGATTGGGCGAATTTCCCTCCGGGTGGGTACCTTTGCGAATGCCGCCGTCTGCAACATTTGTATTACTTTCGCGTTGCCCGTCATCCGGGCACAATCCCTCCCCAGGACTTTAACCAGCGGACTGGCCGGGACACTTCGGATGTCGCCCCACTGTTTGGGTTGACATCTTACCCGGAAGAGTGGATACTCGGGTTAAATGTCTACCCAAGGTGCAAAAGAACGACTGGAATTGCTGCAGGGAACACTGGATCTGTTGATTCTGCGCACACTGATCTTTGGATCGCAGCACGGGCAAGGGATCGCACGCGCCATCCAGGAAACATCGGAAGAAGAGCTGGCTGTCGAGCATGGCGCGCTTTACCCCGCACTTCAGCGGTTAGAAGCTCGCGGCTGGGTCTCGGCGAAGTGGGGAGTTTCTTCAAACAATCGCAAGGCCCGATTCTATTCGCTGACGGCAGCCGGCCGCAAACAACTAGTCAAAGAAACCAATAAGTGGAAGCGATTGACCGGAGCCATCGCGCGAATCCTGGGTGCGGAGGACGCGAAAAGCTAAGGTCATGTTCGGACGCAAACGCAACCTCGACGACTTCACTACAGAAATCGAAGCTCACATGGAGCTTGAGACCGAGCGTTTGCGGGAGCAGGGACTGGACGAAGAGGAGGCGAGAGCAGCCGCGCGTCGCTCATTTGGCAACGTCATGCAAGCGGAAGAGCGCTTCTACGAGTCTAGCCGGTGGCTCGGGTGGGATCACTTGCGGCAGGACGTGCGCTACGGTTTACGTATGCTGCGCAAGTCTCCGGGCTTCACTGCGATTGTTGTCCTGACGATGGCCTTGGGCATCGGAGCCACGGCAGCGATCTTCAGCGTCGTGGATGCCACGCTGTTGCATCCTCTGCCGTATCCGCAACCCGAGCAGCTCGTAAGTGTCGAGGATGATCTTCCGGGCGCGGGCGTCGAGGACGTAGGAATGTCGGAACCAGAGTGGCAGGATCTTCAGCGTTCCGGCATTTTCGCCGACGTTTCGCCGACGTGGTTCGACGAAAATAATCTCACCGGCTCATCGCAGCCAGCGCGCGTTCGCTTGCTTATCGTCGCGCCGAATTATTTTGCTCTGTTGGGTATGAAACCGCAGTTGGGCCGCGCCTTCCATCCTGAGGATCACTCGCCCGGGTTCACGCTGGAAGTCCTGATCAGCGACGCCCTGTGGAAGCGGGGGTTCGCAGGCGATCCGCATATTTTGCATAAGAGTGTGCGGATGGACACCGATTTGTACCGGATCGTGGGCGTCATGCCAGCCGGTTTTGACGCTCCGGGTCGAACAGGGGAAGAAAGGAATATCGAAGTCTGGGCCGCAACTAGTTTTTACGGCGCGCCGATGTCTGATCACCCGCTGCGCAGCCGGCGGAATCTTCCGACAGCAATCGCCCGGCTCAAGCCAGGCCTGACCCTTGCGGCGGCGCAAAGGCGGTTGGACGCGCTCGTCGCAGCTTTGCAGAAACAATTCCCCGGCGATTATCCGCTACAAAGCGCGTGGACGGTGCGCTTGGTTCCGCTCAAAGAACGCGTAGTCGGAAATACTCGCCTGTCGTTGCTTCTGCTGCTTGGCGCCGTGGGATTGGTTCTGCTCATCGGCTGCGTCAATGTTGCGAATCTGCTGCTCGCTCGCGCCGGCGCGAGGGGGCGCGAAATGGCCGTTCGGCAAGCGCTCGGAGCTGCGCCGAAGCGATTGCTGTCGCAGCTGCTAACGGAAAGCTTGCTGCTTTCGCTGGCCGGCGGAATGTCTGGTATAGCGATTCTCATCTGCACGAAGACGTTTCTGCTGCGTCTCGTGCCGGACAGCCTGCCGCGGCTGAATGCGGTCTCCATTAACTGGGTCGTTTTGCTTTTCGCTCTTGTCGTCTCACTGCTCGCCGGCGCGATTTTCGGTCTGGCTCCTGCCTTGCATGCGGGGCGAGTCGATTTGACTCATGCGCTCAAAGAGGCGGCGCGCGGCTCGACAAGCTCCGGCCCACAGGCGCGCACGCGGCGCTTGCTCGTGGTAACGGAGTTTGCGCTCTCTTTGGTGCTGATGATTGCTGCGGGCCTTCTGGTGCGCAGCTTCTGGGACTTGTTAAATGTGCGGCTCGGATTCAACCCCCAGAATGTGATGGCGGTCCGGACCAGACTGCCCGACCCGAATGATCCCACGACCGACATCTACCGAACCCCTGCGCAGGAGGCGTCGTTCTTCCGCGAAATTCTTCGTCGTGCCAGAACGCTACAGGGAGTCGAAGAAGTAGCCCTCGGCGATACCGCCTCGATTCCGTTGGACCAGAGTCTACGGGATCTAAAGCTCATCTCCGAAGGCCAGTTCTTCTTCGCCCTCGAGGGTCACGACATTCACAGCGACCAGCCTGCCGCGGTCGAACGGTCGAGCGTTTCCCCGGACTATTTTCACTTGCTGGGTATGCCGCTCCTGCGGGGCCGCTTGTTCAATGAATTGGATACCGACAACACCCAGCAAGTCGCCGTGATCAATGAGGCCTTCGCGCGAACGTATTGGCCCGGCCAAGAGTCCTTAGGCAAGCGCTTCAAGAGCACTCGTACGGAATCACCCTGGATTACCGTTGTCGGCATAATCGCGAATGCAAGGACACAATCGCTGGCAAAAGCCAGCGTCCCGCAGATCTATCTGCATGTGTATCAGACCGGCGCAAAACGCCTGGCCATACTTCTGCGCGGGCATTTGGACGCTGCTGCAACCGCAGAGCTAGTGCGCAGGCAGGTGCAGTCCGTCGATCCAACGCTTCCCATTTCCGGCGCACAAACGCTCAGCGAAACCGTATCCGCCTCTCTCTCCGAGAGGAGATTCTCGCTGCAAATCGTCGCGCTATTCGCTTTGACGGCGTTGCTCCTCGCGGGACTTGGGGTTTACGGAGTGATTTCGTACCTAGTGAGCGAGCGCACACATGAGATTGGGATTCGCCTGGCGCTTGGCGCGCAAAGCCGGAACATCCTGCGCATGGTTATGCGTCTAGGACTAGGGCTGGCTGTTGCGGGTGCCGCGGTCGGGCTTGTCGGAGCGCTGGTCGCGTCGCGCTTAATGGCGGGAGTGCTTTACGGGGTGAGGCCGACGGATCCCTTGACGTTCGCGGGTGTCACTCTTCTTCTCATCGGTGTCGCACTGCTGGCTTGTTACATTCCGGCGCGCCGGGCCATCCGCGTCGATGCCATGGTCGCGCTACGGCACGAATAGCGGCAGAAAGGCGAAGCCATGTTCACAGGTAAACTGGGGAAGAGTCTGCAATGAAACAGATACGAATTGTTTTGCTGATGGCAGCTCTCATCTTTACCGTAGCCACCTTAAGCGCTGCTCAAGCGCAACAAGCGCAGCAGCCTTCGCCAACCATAGCTTCGACTGTGGACCGCGAGATCAGCACCATCGAAAAGCAAATTGTCGAGGCTGCGGAAGCCATGCCGGAGGATAAGTTCAACTTTTCTCCTGAGAGCTTAAACATTCGATCGAGCGATTATAAGGGTGTGCGCACGTTTGCCGTGCAGGCGAAGCATGTCGCCTCTTCCAACTATTTCTTATGGTCGCCGCTTACCGGCGATAAGGTGCCGGAAAGCATAAAGGACGGAAACGGGCCTGAGGACTTGAAGACCAAGGCCGACATCATCAAGTTCCTGAAGGACTCGTTCGCCCTGGGTCACAAGGCCGCGGCTACCCTGACTACTCAGAACATGTTGCAGCCCGCGGAGCGCAGCAAATCGTCGCGGCTGCACTTGGCCACATTTGCCGTTGCTCATGCCTATGATCACTACGGACAGATGGTCGAATACTTGCGCATGAACGGAATTGTGCCGCCGGCCGGCCGCGGAAAGTCTGAATGATTGTCAATCCATATCGCTTTCGTGCAAACAGATTGCGGAGACTTACTGCAATGAAACAAATACGCATTCCGTTGCTGTTCGCAACCGTCATCTTTACCGTGGCCGCCGTGGGACAGGGACCAGGCAAGAGCGCCGCAGCGGCGCGCGCAGCGCAGGGACAACAGTTGCCGCATTCGTCCGCTGCACGTGCGGTTGACTTGCAAGCGTTCGATGGCACCATCCTGAAGGCAAGCTACTTTGCCGCGGCAAAGCCAGGTCCCGGTGTGTTGCTGCTGCATCAGAGCAACCGCACACGTAAGGCCTGGGATGATGTGGCCGCGCAACTAGCGGCGGCTGGCATCAACACGCTCACACTCGATATGCGCGGATTTGGCGAAAGCGCCGGCAAACCTAAACCTTATAACAGGCTGACGAACGCACGCGATATTGACGCAGCATTTCAATTCCTGGTTTCGCAGCCAGGCGTCAAGCGCGATGTCATCGGGGTGGGAGGAGCCGGGTGGTTCGGCGTCCTTCCTTCCGTCGATGTAGCGCGTCAACACGCTGCCGAGGTGAAGTCGCTGGTATTGCTTTCCGGAGAGACCCTGCAAGACGGCCTGCAATTCCTGCGGCAGGCGTCACAACTGCCCGGACTGTTCGTCGTGGCCGACGATGACGAATACCCTCCCACGGTAGAGGCCATGGAATTGCTCTACATCACCTCCTCCAACCCAGGCAAGAAGTTCGTACACTACTCTGCGGCGCAAGAGGCGCCTTGGCTATGGTATGAAACCTCGGACATCAGCAAAGTTCCCGGCAACGGCGGCCACGGAACTGACATGTTCAAAATCCATCCGGAGCTGCCGGGCATCATCGTGAATTGGTTTGTGACTACGCTGATCAAGACGCCGGGGCACGCGCCAGCGGACACCCTGGCATCTGCCGCGATCCTCAATCAAATCCGGATGCCCGGCGGAGTCGCCCAGGTGACACAGCAACTGATGGAAGCCCGTCGAAAAGATCCCCAGTTGCAGTTGTGGCCGGAAGTTACCGTCGACATCATAGGCAGTGGCCATTTGCGTGAGGGCGAGATAAAGGAGGCCATCGAAGTCTTCAAGCTCAACCTTCTCGCGTATCCGGACTCGGCCGACGCGCACAACAATCTTGCCGACGCCTATTTGCAAGACGGCCAAAAAGAGCCGGCGCGGCAGCTTGCCGAGAAAGGGTTGGCGCTTCTCGATTCTCATGCCTCGCCTGCGTCGTCATGGTCCGACACGGAGCAGCGGCGGGGTGAGGTTCGCAGCGGCTTGCAGGATGTACTCAAGAAGCTAAGCGCGGCGCATTGATGAAGAGCGTTTGCGTGGACACATCGCCGCGCCGTCGTTCTTCAGATTGGGTAACAAATCTGGACTATGACAGACCAACCGTCACAACTCTCGCGAGAGATGCCTGCGATGACCGCAGGGCGATCCTATACGCGGCAGCGACGCATTGCAACGGCCGAGAGCGGCCGGCATTCCGAGCTACGAGTCTAGAATGTTCGCTCATAGGCCCTCGGCAAAGTCCGCCTCCGGCTCTGGGAGCTTGTCGCCCTCTTTTGCAAACCATACGTACAGGGTCGGCAGCAAGAACACGCTCAGGAGCAGGGCTCCAACCAGTCCGCCAACGATGACGATGGCGAAGGGGCGTTGCGAATCCGACCCGATCGCGTGGGAAAGAGCTGCGGGGAGCAGGCCAAGTGTGGCGACGAGCATGGTCATGACGATGGGGCGGAGGCGAAGGACAGCGCCGTCAATAGCGGCTTCCTCAATCGTATGGCCGCCGGCGCGCAGCTGATTGATGTACTCGAGCATGATGACTCCGGTCTGTACCGAAACACCGAACAGTGCCAGGAAGCCGACGCCTGACGAGACGCTGAAATGCGTTCCAGTGAGCAGTAGCGCAAGCAGTCCGCCGATCGGCGCCATGGCTACGTTGCCGAGAATAAGCAGCGCCCATTTGAGGGAACGAAACATGGTGTAGAGAATGCCGAAAATCACCAGGATGGTCAGGGGCACGATGACTAGTAGGCGCGCTTCGGCGCGCTTTTCGCTTTCGTATTCTCCGGCCCAATCGATGTGGTATCCGCGGGGCAACGGGATTCGCGCATTTACTTTCTTGATGGCTTCCTCCACGGCGCCGCCAAGGTCGCGACCGCGCACGCTGTATTTGATCGCGACGTAGCGCTCATTTCCTTCCCGGTAGACCTCAATCCTGCAGCACTTGGGTGATGGCGGTACCACCGACAGCGGTTTGGACGGCGTCCTGCACGTCGGCGACGTTGATCTGGTGGCGCGCGGTTTGCAGCCGATCCACATGGAATTCGATGTTCGGTTGACCCAAAACTCGAAATACGCCGAGGTCCTCGATGCCATTGACCTGGCGCATCACGGTAAGGATCTGATCGGCTGTGGCCTCGAGGTGTTTCAGGTCGTCACCGTAGATTTTGACGGCGAGTTCGCCTTTTACGCCGCTGACGGCTTCTTCCATGTTGTCGGCGATGGGCTGAGAAAAATTCCAGACTACACCGGGAAGTTTTTCCAGTTCGCGATTCATTGCGGCGATCACGTTCTCCTTGTCTTGGTTGAATACAGGTCTCCACTGTTCTTTCGGTTTCAAATCCACAAAGTATTCTGTGTTGAAAAAACCCGTGGTGTCGGTTCCATCGTCGGGTCGCCCCACCTGGCTAGTGCATTGGCTGACTTCGGGAAACGAGCAAAGCAGAACACGAGCCTGATTTGCGAGCCGAATGCCTTCGCTCGGTCCGGTGCTTGGAGCAAGAGTCCCGCGAACCCAAAGCGCGCCTTCATCAAGATGAGGCAGGAACTCGGAGCCGATAACACCACCGAACGTGAGATAAAGGGCCAGGAGGAGGCCCAAGGCCGCTCCGCCCACGGTGATGGGCCGGTGCTCGATAGCCCATCGCAGGGCCTCGCGATAGCGTGTCTTCAAAAAGTCCATGACCGGGTTATGCCATTCAGTCACACCCTCTCTGAACAACACGCTGGACAGAACGGGCGCGACGAGTATGGAAAATAAGAGCGCGCCGAGAAGCGCAAACGCCACGGTCCAAGCCATAGGATGGAACAAGCGTCCTTCGACGCGTTGCAGAGTGAAGATGGGCAAGTACGCAGTGATGATGATCGCGATGGCGTAAAAGACGGGGCGCTGGACTTCGTGGGCGGCGTCGCGGATACGTTCCATGGGAGTTTTGTAGGAGGATTCAGGATGACTGAGGTGGCGGACGATGTTTTCCACCATGACCACCGCGCCATCGACAACCATGCCGAAATCCAGAGCGCCAAGCGACAGGAGATTTGCCGGAATGCCCTTAAGCCGCAGACATGTGGCCGCAAACAACAACGAAAACGGAATCGTCAGCGCGACGATCAGCGCACCTCTGGCGTTGCCAAGAAACAAAAACAGAATGACCACCACCAGAATGATGCCTTCGGTGAGATTGTGGAGCACCGTATGGGTCGTGAAGTGGACCAGGTCAGTGCGGTCAATAAAGGGAACCACTTTGACGCCCGGAGGCAAAATACGGTTGTTCAGCTCTTTGACCTTGGCGTGAATTCCAGCCAGAGCCTCGTCGGCATTTGCGCCTTTGCGCAAAAGCACGATCCCTGAAACCACATCATCGTTGTCGATGCTCATAATGACGGTGTCTTCGATGTCACTGACGTTTCTGACCAAGCCCACTTCGCGAATGTTGATCTGCTGCAAACCGGCTTCAATAAAGCTGCCGCCCGCATTGCCATTGTTGTTGGTAAGCTGCTGCTCGACTTGGGCAAGGCTAAGACCGTAGGAAATCAGTTTGTTGGGATCAACGCGGACCTGATATTCGCGAGTGGGACCGCCGAAGCTGGCGACATCAACGATATCGGGGACAGCCTTGAGGCTTTTTTCGACTACCCAGTCTTCGATGGATTTCAATTCCATCACGTCGTAATTCGGGTTCGTGCTTTTCAGCGTGAAGAAGTAGATTTGGCCGACTGGACTCCAATCCGTTCCCATTTGCGGAACGACGCCGGTGGGCAGTGTCACTTGCGAAAGGCGTTCGAGAACCCGTTCGCGATTCCAGGCGTTCTCCTCTTCATCATCAAAAATCAGTTTGACGTCGGAAAGTCCGAACAAAGAGAAAGAACGCAAATGAACCACGTGCGGGACGCCGTTCATCGCGGTTTCGAGGGGGATGGTCACTTGCTGCTCGATCTGTTCCGCGGAAATACCCGGCCACTGGGTGATGATATCGACGTAGTTGTTTGCGACATCCGGGTACGCTTCGACGGGAAGTTGATGGAAGGAGATGGCTCCCCAGAAGAGCAGCAGAAACGCCGCCGCCAGGATAAGAAAGCGGTTCTCCAGAGCGAAATCGACGAGTTTGCGAATCATTTATGGCTGTCTCTCTTTGCGGTGACGGAACGCTGAGAGTCCCAGCCGAACTTGCACCGTGTTGACGCCAGGGTTCGGGTTGGTGAGCCCAGCATCCGAAATGTGCGTATAACGAAGCTCTGCGCTGCAGCGGAATTTACCGGCCGGGAAATAAAGACCCACGGCAGCGCCAGAGGCGAAATTCACCCGCGAGATTCCGGGCGGCACGTCGCGGCTGGTAAATAAAGGCCCACCGCTGATTTCGAAATAGGGCTTGAGTTGGCGCCGCTCCCGCAAGTCCCACTTCAAAGCCAGAGGATCAAGCACGAATCCATAGGCCGTCCCTTTAGGCTCAAACACCCAGAACACCGGCACCACGTCCACGGCATATTCAAACTGGCCGCGCAGAAGCCCTGGACCGTGCAAGCCGGTGAGAATCCAACCGTAACGCAGGCCCACGTTCCAAGTGCTAATGCCACCGACACCACCGCTAACACTGGGACCGCCCCCGGTCCACAGTTGCAACTCGTGGTCTCCCCGCACGGGCTCGGCCTGGGCCGCGGCACGGGGGGGATAAAAGAGCAGAAGCAGCAACAACCCAGCGAGGCATTTCATTTATTTCTCCACTGTATTCTGGAACACGAGTGCATTCCGGACGACTTGCGTGCCGGGTTTAATGCCCGAGGTAAGTTCCTGCATATTTCCGGGAAGCGCGATCCCGCTGACGATTTCCACCCGCTGAAACTTCTTGTCTCCCGCGACAACGTAGACCCAATCGCGATCGTGCAGATGCAAAATGGCGGAGGCCGGAACAACGCTATGCGTTTCCTTTTTCTGTCCGTGGAACTTCGCAGAAACGAACATGCCCACGCGCATCACTCCTGGATTACGCACCTCGATACGTACCTTGGCCGTCCGAATTGTCGGATCAAGGATGGGAAGGATGTTGCTGATGCGACCGGTAAATGCCTGGTCGGGATAGGCGTTCAGGCGGATTTCGGCTATTTCGCCGATGTGCACGTTGGCGAGATCATTCTCGTAGACGTCGCAAAGGATCCATACGTAGCTCAGGTCGGAGATCGTGAAAGGATTGGGCGAGCCCAGGCCGGCCACGTCCGCGGCATTGGTAACCTGCTGATCGGTGATCACACCTGAAACTGGAGCGCGAACATCGACAATCGCGGCTGGGTGATCGATGTCGGCGCCAAGAACACGCAGCCGTTCCGCGGTATTCTCCACGTCAACTTTGGCCTTGTCTTCCGTGTCCTGCGTTACCTGGAGATCGTTCAGGGAGATCGCGCCCTTGCCGTACAGCAGCTTCGAACGCTCCAGCTGCGTGTGCGAGAGTTGCTCGTCGGCGACCGCCTTTCGATAGTCGGAAAATGCTGCGGACATGTCGGCGCTTTGCACGCGTAACAGGAGTTGGCCCTTTTTCACAGTGTCGCCAAGCCGGGCATGAATCTCTACCACGCGACCGGTAGCAATCGAAATGACCGGCACACTGCGCGAGATGTCCGGATTGACGGTTCCTGTAACGGTCAATTGCGAGGTGGATTCATGGGCAGCCGCGGTGGCCAACGCAAATTGCTCCGGATGATCCACCTGGACAACATTCTCGACTTGCTCATGCTCGACCGATGCTGGTGGCGGTGCCTCTGCTTTGCGATCTCCTTTGCGATCTGCACATCCGGCCAGGCACACGCAGGAAGCAAGAACCAGGAACGAAAACTCAGTGCCTACGCTTTTCATTCGAGAACCTCACGGCCTACGGCGAGATTCAACTGGTTCGCTGCGTCCAGATAAGAGGCAACCAGGTTCAGATAATTGACTTGCACGCTCCGGTAACCGGCTTGCGCATTCAGAAAATCCAGCAGAGACGCAGCGCCATGTTCGTAAGAAAAGGCAATGGTGTCGCGCACTCGCGAAGCTTGCTGCAGGTAGCGATCCTGGTAAGGCTGGAGAAGCGTCACGGTGCTCGTCACCGTGGCGTAAGCAGAGTCCACATCGCTGAAGACCTGCGCTCGTGTTGCCTGCAGCAGCTTCTCGTTGCGTTCGATGTCCAGTTCGGTGCGCTTTTTCTCCCCTTGATTGCGGTCAAAAATGCGCAGCGGAATGTTCACGCTGAACCCAACGTACTGGTCGATGGG
>WNFI01710143.1_pt1 | contig 10620 bp, 5 predicted proteins | sample 5400471 | NCBI WGS metagenome assembly WNFI01 (sample SAMN13153348, study PRJNA577476) | soil metagenome | isolation source: 100 cm saprolite on Douglas fir-dominated hillslope | place: USA:California | collected 2013-09-17 | reverse complement strand
GCGCCCAGCACGTCCCCGATTGTCACGGCCTCGCCGTGCCATGCGACCTCCGGCACCGGCACCGGGATCACGGTCTGTGCCATTCCCGTCCGTCTGCCACAACCAGCTTGCCGGCCTCGGTCGGGCCCCACGTGCCGGATGGATAGAACGACAGCGGCGGCCGGTCGTCACGCCAGGCCGCTTCGATGGGATCGATGAATGTCCACGCCGCCTCCACCTCATCGGCACGCGTGAACAGCGTGGGGTCGCCGATCATGCAGTCGAGCAGCAGGCGCTCGTAGGCCTCGGGCGCCTCGACCAGGAACGAGGTCATGTACTGGAAGTCCATGGTCACGCTCCGAATCCGGATCCCCGCGCTGGGCACCTTGGCCCCGAACTTGAGCGAGATGCCCTCCTCGGGCTGGATGCGAAGGGTGATCGCGTTCGGGTCGACCTCCTTCATCGCCTCCCGGCCGAAGGTCAGGTGCGGAGGTCGCTTGAACTGGATGCGGATCTCGGTCACCCGCTTCGGCTGCCGCTTGGCTGCCCGGATGTAGAACGGCACGCCCGCCCAGCGCCAGTTGTCGATGAACAGGCGCATCGCAGCAAACGTCTCGGTCTGCGAGTCCGGCGCGACGTTCTTCTCCTCTCGGTAGCCGGCGACCTGCTCGCCGAGCACCCAGCCCTTCGCGTACTGGCCACGCACCGTCGACTGATCGATGTCCTCGCCGATGAGCGGGCGGATCGCGCGTAGGACCTTGACCTTCTCGTCGCGCACCTCGTTGGCCTGGAAGGCGAGGGGCGGCTCCATCGCGGTCAAGGTCACGAGCTGCAGGCCGTGGTTCTGCACGATGTCGCGCAGCGCGCCAGCCTTGTCGTAATAGGCGCCTCGATTCTCGATCCCGATCTCCTCCGCGACCGTGATCTGCACCGAGTCGATCAGGTTTGCATTCCATACGGGCTCGAAGATCGAGTTGGCGAACCGAAACGCCATGATGTTCTGGACCGTCTCCTTGCCCAGGTAGTGGTCGATGCGGAAGACGGAGTCCTCAGCGAACACCTTCTGCAGCGTCTGGGTCAGCTCGCGCGCGGACTCAAGGTTGAATCCGAACGGCTTCTCGACCACAATCCTGTGAAACCCATTGCCGGTGTTCAGCCCGGCGGCCTGCAGCTGGAGCGTGATGGTCTGGTACGTCGGTGGCGGCGTGGCGCAGTAGAAGATGCGATTGCCCGGGATGTGGTTGGTGTTATCGAGCTCCTGCAGCTTCTGGCCTAGCGCCTTGAAGCCGTCGAGCTTGCTGAAGTCGATCGTGACATAGCTGAGCGAGGCGAGGAACGACGCAAGCACCCGGTCGTCGATCGGCTGCGTGCGCGAGAACTCGTGGATCCTGTCCGAGGCCAGCTTGCGAAACGCGTCGTCGGTCAGCTCGTCGATCGCTGCGCCGACCACCGCGAAGCCCGCGGGCAGCGAGCGCTGCTTGGCCAGGTTGTAGAGCGCGGGCAGCAGTTTGCGTCCGCTGAGGTCGCCCGTGGCGCCGAAGATGACCATGACCGCCGGGTCGGCGACGCGGTAGTCGTGCAGGCCCTCGGCTAGCGGGTTCGGGGCCTCCTCAACCTTCACTTCTCGGAGGCCGCATCCTTCACCACGGCGTGCCCGCCGAACTGCGCCCTCATCATGGCGAGCATGCGGTCGCCGAACGTGTTCTCCATCCGGCTCCGGAAGCGGGCGAAGAGAGATTCGGCGATGACCGGCGTCGGCACCGACTCGTCGATCGCCGTCTCCACGGTCCAGCGTCCTTCCCCCGTGTCCTCGACGTAGCCCTTGATCTCGCTCAGCTCCGGATCCTGCGCGAGTCCCCTGGCGATCAGGTCGAGCAGCCACGACCGGACGACGCTGCCGGACCGCCATGCCTCGGCGATCGCGCGCATGTCCATGCCCGGGAAGGACTTCGACATCTTCATGACCTGGAAGCCTTCCGCGTACGCCTGCATCAGGCCGTACTCGACGCCGTTGTGCACCATCTTCACGAAATGGCCCGAGCCCTCGGGTCCGGTATGGACCAGGCCCCCGTCGTCTGGCGCTAGGTCCTTGAAGAGCGGCAGACAGCGCTCATAGACGTCGTTCTCGGCGCCGACCATCAGGCTGTAGCCAAACTCGAAACCCCAGATGCCGCCGGAGACCCCGGCGTCCACGTAGTGGAGGCCCTTCGCTTTGACGCGCGTGCAGTCCTGCAGGGCGACCTTCCAGTTGGTGTTGCCACCGTCGATGATGATGTCGCCGGGATCGCCCAGCTCGATCAGCTTGTTGATCGCCTGCGTGGTCGGGTCGCCGGCCGGGACCATGATCCACATCACGCGTGGCCGGTTCTCGAACTTGCTGACGAACTCCTCCCACGAGCTCGCCCCGGCAGCGCCGGCGTCTTCGTGCCGTTTCACGGCGTCGGCCGAGAGGTCGAACGCGACGAGGCGATGCCCGCGCTTCAGCAGGCGCAGGACCATGTTGCCGCCCATGCGGCCGAGCCCGACCATTCCCATCTCCATGGCTATCTGACCGCTTGCTTGGCAGCCGTCGCGAGGGCCCGCCATCCGGCTGCGGGATCGCGGCCCAGCGTGACTCGCAACACCGGCAGACGGCGCGAGGTCAGGGACTGAAGGTCACCGAGCGACTGCGCCTGCTTCAAGACGGAGAAACTGTAGGGCTGGCCGGGGATCAGCACGTCCCGCGCGTCTTCCTGGACGATCTGGAGGAACAGCCCGGCCTTCGGCCCGCCCTTATGCAGCTGGCCGGTGGAGTGCAGGAATCGCGGCCCGTAGCCGGCGGTCGTGGCGATCGTCGTCTTGTCTCGGATCGCGGTGCGGATCGCGGCGATCGCCGCCTCTGAGCCTGGGGTTCGGGCGGTGTAGGCCATGATCGCGAAGTAAGCCCCGCGCTTCGCCCGCTTGAGGAGCGATGCAATTCCGGACTTCGCCTTGGCGGCTGCCACCGACTCGGCCGGCGGCAGCTTGCCGGCCTGCTTGAACTTTGCCAGCACATTCCTGGTGTTGTCCTTCGACTCCTGGACGTTCGGCTGGTCGAAGGCGTCTATCCCCAGCACAGCGCCGGCGATCGCGGTCGCGACTTCCCAGCGGAAGAACTCTCCTCCGAGGTCGAGCTTGTCCCGCATTGTCAGCGTGATCACGGGGTGACCCGACCGCTCCAGCGCCTGGACACCGCGGTGCGGAGGGTCGGCATCCATCCGGATGTGCACGAACAACCGGTCGTCGCCGTACACGGCGGACCTGCCCACGGGCTCGCCTTCGATTGGCACGATGCCCTTGCCTTCCTTGCCTGTGCTTTCCGCGAGCAATTGCTCCACCCAGTAGCCGAACGTCGCGACCCTGGGCGACGCGATGAGGGTGAGCTTGTTCCGGCCCTGACTCGCGAGCTTCCCCATCACCGCGCCCAGCCACGCTCCGGGGTTGCTCTCCACGGGCACCGAGTCGGCGCACGAGTGCTCCATCTCTACGGCGCGCTCCAGCATCTCCAGCACGTTCACACCCATGAGGGCGGCGGGCACCATGCCGAAGTAGGAGAGCGCGGAATACCGCCCACCTATATCGGGCGGGTTCCGGAAGATCCATCGAAACGAGTGCTCCTCCGCGAGCTTCTGCAGCGACGTGCCGGGATCTGTGATCGCAGCGAACTGCTTGCCTTGGTGCAGGGCCTGTTCCCAGAAGTACGCAAAGTGCGAAAGCGTCTCGGTCGTCTCGCCTGATTTCGACGCGACGATGAACAGCGAGGTCGGAATCCTGATCTTCGAGCGCACGCCAAGGATCGTGGCGGGGTCTGTCGTGTCGAGCACATGGAGCTTCGGGTGGCCCTTGATCGTGCCGAAGGTGTGCCGCAGGACATCCGGGCAAAGGCTCGAGCCGCCCATGCCGAGCAGGACGACATCCGTCAATTTCCGGCCGGCCACCGCGAGCTCGCGGAACTCCGCCGACTTCTCGAGCATCTTGTCCGCTACGTCAAGCCAGCCCAGGCGATCGTGGATCTCCTGGCGCTTCGCCGGATCGGCACTCCAGAGGGTCGAGTCTTTGGCCCACAAGCGGCGTGGGGCGTCATCTTTCTGCAGCTTGGCGACCTGCGTGTCGACAACCGGCTGAAGCCGGCCCAGGCTGTGCCACTGGCGCGGCCCCTTGCCCGCACGGATGTCCTTCGACGCCCTGGCGAGGGTCGCCAGCAGGCTCTCGAAAGACTTGGTGAAGGTCTCGACGCCCTCTATCTCGAGCTCGTAGGTGACCCGGTCGAGGTCGACGCCGACCTCGGCGAGCTGTTTGAGCTGCCGCTTCGCGAGATCCACGTTCTCGTCGATGCTGCGACGAACCTCGCCGTGCTCACGGAACGCGGCGAGCGTCTGCGGCGGAATGGTGTCCACAGTGTCGGGTCCGATGAGCTCCTCGACGTAGTACGTGTCCGGATAGCGCGGATCCTTGGTCGAGGTGCTCGCCCACAGGGGCCGCTGCGTGAGCGCGCCGGCCTTCTTCAGCCTGTCCCAGCGCGGCCCGCTGAAGAGCTGGCCGAACCGGTCGTAGGCCAGCTTCGAGTTCGCGATCGCGGCTTTCCCATAGAGGCGTTCGAGCGCCTGCTTCTCTTTCGCATCGGAGCTGGCGTTGATCTTCTCGGTCAGGATCTTGTCGACCTTGGTGTCCACGCGGCTGACGAAAAAGCTCGCCACGCTTGCGACCTTCGTCAGGTCACCCCCTTTGCCGTTCAGGGCCTCCAGGCCGGACAGGTACGCGTCGACGACCTCGGCGTAGCGGTCGACCGAGAAGATGAGCGTCACGTTGATGTTGTGGCCTCTCGAGATCTGGTCTTCGATTGCCGGCAGACCTTCTTTGGTCGCCGGGATCTTCACCATCACGTTCGGGCGGCGGCAGCGGTCGTGCAGGTCCTCAGCCCACTTGATGGTCTGGCGCGTGTTGTTGGCGACCGTCGGCGAGACCTCGATGCTCACGAAGCCGTCCTTGCCCCTGGTCCTGTCGTAGACCGGGCGAAACGTGTCCGCCGCGGCCTGGATGTCCTCGACCATCAGCTCCCACAGCATCTCGGCGGGCTTCTTCTTCGCGCGGACCAGCTCGACCATCGCCTCGTCGTAGTCCGTCGAGCCGCTGACCGCCTTCTCGAAGATGGTCGGGTTGGACGTGACGCCGGTGAGCCCCTCGTCGCGCAGGCGGGCGAGCTCGCCTGAGGTGATGAGCTGGCGGCGGATGTTGTCGAGCCACAGCGACTGGCCGAGGTCGCGGAGCTCCTTGATGGCAGTCGGTTTGCGAGCAGTGGCGGTCGCCATCACTTCGACGCCAGGAGCTTCGTCGCCGCCGCGACGATGTGCTTGCTGGAGATCCCGGCTGCGTTCATCAGCTCCTCGGGCTTGCCTGAGGTGGGCAGCTCCTTCACCGCCAGGTGCACCACCCGAGGCGGCGGGTCGCCCGCCAGAGCCTCGAGCACCGCGGCCGCAAGACCTCCCTGCGGGTAGTGGTCCTCCACGATCACGAACCGACCCTTGGTGACCCGCGCCGCCTCGCGCAGCGTTTTCACGTCGACGGGCTTCACGGAGTAAAGGTCGATCACCCGCGCCGGGATCTTCTTCGCCGCCAGTGCGTCCGCCGCGGCCAGGCAGTTGTGCAGGGTCACGCCCGCGCCGATGAGCGCGACCTTGTCCTTCGGGCTCTGCCTGACGACCTTGGCGCCCCCGACCTTGAAGGTCTCGTTCGGGCCATACAGCGTCGGGTACGCGCCGCGCGTCGTGCGCATGAAGACGATCCCGGGCGTGTCCGCCATCAGGCGGGTCAGCCGGGCGGTCTGGTTGGGGTCGCAGGGATAGAGCACCGTCGAGCCGTGGATCGCGCGCATCGACGCGAGGTCTTCCAGCGCCATCTGGGAGGGGCCGTCCTGGCCGATCTCCACTCCGGCGTGCGAGCCGACCAGCCGGATGTTCGCCTGCGAGATGCCCGCCATGCGGATGAAGTCGTACGCGCGCGAGAAGAACGCGGCGAAGGTCGAGGCGAACGGCTTGTAGCCTCGCACGCTCATGCCCACGGCGGTCGCGACGAGCTGCTGCTCCGCGATCCACATCTCGAAGAAGCGGTCGGGGTAAGCCTTCGCAAACTCGTCGGCGTGCGTGGAGTTGGACACCTCGCCGTCCATCGCCACGACGTCCGGCATCGCGCCCAGCGCCACGAGCGCGTCGCCGTAAGCCTTGCGCGTCGCGACCTTGTCTTCCTTTTTGTAGATGGGCAGGACCGGCTCGTTCGCAGTGACCCGCTTGGGCGGGCTGCTGCGCTCCGGCTTCTGGGTCTTGACCTTGAGATTGCGGATGCCGCCCAGCTCCTTGATCGCCCGCTCGGCCATGTCGGGCGGCAAAGCGCGGCCGTGCCAGCCGTCCTTGTTCTCGATCTCCGAGAACCCCTTGCCCTTGATCGTCTTGGCGATGATCACGCTCGGCTTGTCGGTGTTCGACAGGGCTTCGCCGAACGCGCGGTCAATCGACGCCATGTCGTGCCCGTCGATGACGATCGGGAAGCAGCCGAAGGCTTCGACCCGGCGCCGGTAAGCGTCCAGGTTCCAGCCGAATTCGGACTCGCCGCGCTGGCCGAGCCGGTTGACGTCCCAGATCGCCGTCAGGTTGCCGAGCTTGTAGTGGCCCGCCTTGTCCACCGCCTCCCAGATCGACCCTTCCGCCAGCTCCGAGTCACCGCACAGCACCCAGACGTGGAAGGGCAGCTTGTCCAGGTACTGGCCCGCCAGCGCGACGCCGACGCCGACCGGCAAGCCCTGGCCGAGGGAGCCCGTGGCTACGTCGACCCATGGGATCACCGGGGTCGGATGGCCCTGGAGCCGCGAGCCGAACTTGCGGAAAGTCATCAGCTCGGCGTCAGTGATCGCCCCCACCGCCTTGAACATCGCGTAGCAGAGAGGCGACGCATGGCCCTTGGAGTAGATCAGGTGGTCGTTGTTGGGGTCCTTCGGCTTGCCCCAGTCGTATTGCAGGTACCGCGCGATGAGGACGGCGATGAGGTCCGCGGCCGACATCGAAGAGGTCGGGTGGCCTGACCCGGCCGCGGTGCTGCACCGGATGGAGTCCACCCGCAGCTGCTGGCCGAGCTGGCGCGCAAACTCGAGATCTGTGGTCGCAATGGTCTCGGTGACTGCCATGTCACTCCTTGCGAAAGCGCCGCGCGGCGGCGGTGCCAGCTGTATGAGGCTCTTAGTTTATGAGTAAAGATGCTCCTCCCCATTTATGGGGAGGTGGCGGCGAAGCCGCCGGAGGGGCTGGAGCCAAACCCAACCAGCGTTTGTAATTGAGTTTGGATCAGCCCCTTCCCCCGGCTGCGCCGGGTACTTCCCCATGAATGGGGAAGACAGTTACTCCGTCGAGGATCTTCAGCCCCGCGTCCCAGAAGCCGGGGTCGGTGATGTCCATGTCGAGGCGCCGGACCAGCTCGTCGGGACGGGTCGATCCACCCGCCGCAAGGAAGTCCAGGTAGACGTCAACGAAGGCCTTTCCGCGCTCCAGGTACCGGTGGTACACCGACAAGGCGAGCAGGTTCCCGAATGCATAGGCGTAGACGTAGCCCGGCGTGTGCATGAAGTGGCTCACGTAGCTCCACCAGACCCTGTGCTCGTCGGTGAGGATGAGCGCGTCCCCGAACATGGGTTGCAGCTTGTCCTGGAACAGCTCGCCCAGCTGCTCGACCGAGAGCTCACCTTCGGTGCGCCGGCTGGTGTGGACGGCGTCCTCGTAGCGGTTGAACGCCACCTGCCGGAAGACGGTCGAGAAGGCGTCCTCGCACTGGTTGCAAAGCATCGCCAGACGCACCTTCGGGTCCTTCTCCTCGGCCATGATCCGGTCGAACGTCAGCGCCTCGCCGAAGACCGAGGCCGTCTCCGCCAGGGTCAGGGGCGGGTGGTAGTCAAAGATGTGCTGCTTGACCGCCAGCCGGTCGTGCAGTCCGTGGCCCAGCTCGTGCGCCAGCGTCAGGGCGTCCCGCAGCTTGCCCGTGAAGTTCAGGAGGACGTAGGGGTGGTGGTGCGGCGTCACCGGCATGCAGTAGGCGCCGCCGGTCTTGCCGGGCAGGACCGGCGCGTCGATCCACCCGTTCTTGAAGAAGTCCTCGATCAGCGCCCCGGTGCGCTTCGAGAAGCGGTAGTAGGAGCCCAGCACAAGCTCTTTGGCGTCCTCCCATGTGAGGTCGCGCGTGGTGTCGCTCACCGGCGCGTAGCGGTCCCACTCGTGCAGCTCGCCGACGTTGAGCAGCTTTCGCTTGACCCTGTAGTAGCGGACGCAGACGTCGTAGCGGCCGGTCACGGCGTCGACCAGGGCTTGAACCGACTCATCAGATGTCTCATTGGCCAGGTTGCGTGAGCTCAGCCAGGTGAGAAAGTGCCTCAAGCGATCGTCGATGGCCTTCTCCTGGAGGATGACGTTGAAGAGGTAGCCCCGCGTGCGTATGTCTCCGCGCAGAGCTTCGGTGACCGCGCCGCTCGCCTTGCGCCGGAGCTCGCGGTCGGGCTCCCGCAACAGCGTCAGGGCCTGGTCGAGGGCCATCTCCTGCCCATCGACCTCGACCGCGATGCGTGCGCACAGCTCCTCGAACAGGCGCGTCCAGGCAGCGTTGCCGACGGGGCTGAAGTCGGTGAGCACGCGCTCTTCCGGTTCGGACAGCTGGTGTGGCCGGAACTTGCGCGCCTCCTCGACTGTGTGGCGGTAGACGGCCGAGTCGGTGTCCGCGAACAGCTTGGCCGCGTGCTCGTCGGTGATCTGCGCCAGCTCGAGAGAGAAAAACACCATGTGACTCGAGCGCTCCGCGCTTGCCTCGCGCACCCGCGCCAGGAGGCGGCCTGCGGCGTGGTCTTGCGTGTCCTGGCTGTGGAGCATGTACGCGTAGACCTCGGGCTTGACCGCGGCCTCCTCGTACCCGGCGAGCTCGCGCATCATCGCGGTGAACGGTTTCGGATCCAGGGTGGCTACCTTGCCGCGGTACCTCGCCTCGAATTTCTCCGCATGGTCCTGCTCGCGTGCGAGGGTGGCTTCGATCTCCGGATCGTCAGGCGATGCGAACAGGTCGTTCAGATTCCAGCGGACCATCTCAGCGCCGGTCGTTTTCAACGACGTTTCAGACACGACGCGTCAGGATATCCGCTCCGCGAGATCGCGCACGCGTTTTGGGGTCCGGCCAGCGCCCTGCGTACACGCCTTCGTTGACGGCGTGCGTCACGTCGATCAGCACCTCCGACTCCATCGCACGTTGATACTCGAGCGGCGTCTCGGGCGGAGCCCGCCGTCGCGTCATCCGGCGCTGCAGCTTCTCGTAAAGACGCAGCAGCTCGGACTCTCCTGGCTGCACACGCACTCGCTGCGACCAGCCTCGCCTCCGAACCCACGCCAACAGCAGCACGAGCACGACGGCGAACGCGACCCCCGCCGGGATCAAGGCGAAGGCACCCAGCGAGCCCAGCGCGGCGGCCGGGGCTCCGATGGTGAGGTGCGGCAGCAGGCGGGCTAACCCGCCCGCGGCCCAGTGACTGGGAAAGCGCGTCGCCGCCAGCGGCGAGACACCCGGCGTCGGGTCGACGGCGACCCATCCGTGCCCCGGGAACCATACCTCGACCCACGCGTGCGCGTCCCGCTCGCGGACGACCGCCTGGTTGAGCACGGGGTCGTAGTCGCCGGTGGCGTACCCCGTCGCCAGGCGGGCGGGGATGCCGAGGTGGCGCAGGAGCAAGACCTCCGCGGTGGCGAACTGCTCGCAGTACCCGGTCTTGACGTCGAACAGGAACCAGTCGACCGGGTCACGGCCGGCGGGCACCGGGGGCAGGTCGAGCGTGTAGCGATAGTTGTGCTGCAGGTAGGTCGTGACCGCCATGACCGTGTCGAAATTGTTCGTCGAGAGCAGCGACTCAGCCAGGTGCCTGGCCGGTGGCGACAGCGCCTCATCGAGATAGGCCCTGTCGCCTTCGAACGGCTGCCTGATGTTCTCGTCGGCGCGCAGGATCTCGGGCGTCAGGTTCGGCAGGTACGAGACGACCGAGTACGTCTGGCCCGGGCGGAGCTGGTCCGGCGTGTGGAACGCGCCGTAAGCGTCCAGCCGCAGCGCGGCCACCGGCGCGTAGATGCTCTCGATCGGATACGCGGCGTTGATAACGCCCGGGAGCGGACGCAGGACGCGGAAGGTCTGGACGAAGGTGCCCAGGTTGTCCGGCGGCGCGGGCGGGACCATGCGCGGAGGGACGTAAGGCGGCATCTCGCGATACGAGTGGTTGGACGCCGTCCACACCCCGCCGCTGTACGTGTCGAACACGAGGCCGCGCCAGTAGGCCGGAGCCCCGGTGCGGACGTACATCACCGGGGCGTCGCCGAGCCGGCCGCGGTAGTGCAGGTCGATGCTGCTCGTGGCGCCTGCCGAATTACCGGTGAGCTGGACGAGGGGAAGCGCCGCACTCTCCATGTCTCCCTTGAAGCTCGTGAAGTTCGGCAGCGAGACGACGAGGGGCGAGATCGGGAGTCCCGATGGTTGCGGCACGACGACGAACAGGGCGGAGCCGGCGATCAGGGCCCCGATGACCATCACTGATATCGGTGCGACGGGTCCGCTCAGCTCCGC
>WNFI01009319.1_pt2 | contig 10620 bp, 12 predicted proteins | sample 5400471 | NCBI WGS metagenome assembly WNFI01 (sample SAMN13153348, study PRJNA577476) | soil metagenome | isolation source: 100 cm saprolite on Douglas fir-dominated hillslope | place: USA:California | collected 2013-09-17 | reverse complement strand
TCTTTTGAAATCCTGACCAGGGCAAATGAGTATTGGCGAAAGATGGGCAACAAATCAATGATTGAAATCCGTATGGCCGGTTTGGTGACAGAACTGAAATCGGATGTCGGCTTCTTTTCGGTTTATCCTGTAAATATTAAGGAAATAAAAAAGACCGACCTGCTGATTATACCTTCCGTTACTAATTATTATGATGATGCAATTAAAAAGAATAAAGAGCTTATTATCTGGATTAGGGAACAATATAAAAATGGTGCTGAAATTGCGAGTATTTGCACAGGTGCATTTTTGCTGGCCGCTACCGGCTTGCTGGAAGGAAAGACCTGCTCCACTCATTGGAATGCGGCAGCCGATTTCAAGCGGCAGTTTCCAAACATTGATCTTCATACCGACAAACTACTTACTGTTGAACAGGGAATATATACCAACGGTGGCGCATACTCCTTTTTGAACCTGATGCTTTTCTTAGTTGAAAAATATTTTGACAGGCAGACAGCTATTTTCTGCTCAAAAGTTTTTCAAATTGATATTGACAGAACATCGCAATCTCCTTTTCACATTTTCCAAACGCAGAAGAACCATGGTGATGAATTGGTTGACAAAGCACAAACTTATATTGAAGAAAATTTGAGTGGAAAAATTTCTTTCGAGGAACTGGCCTCAAAACTTGCTATTAGCAGGCGAAACTTTGACAGACGTTTTATCAAAGCTACAGGTAATACTCCGGTGGAATATTTGCAGCGTGTAAAAGTGGAAGTTGCAAAAAGCACTTTAGAAAAAGGCAGGAAAAATATTTTTGAGGTAATGAATGAAGTGGGCTATTCAGATGACAAAGCATTCAGAGAAGTTTTTAAAAAAATAACAGGCTTATCTCCTTTGGATTACAGAGCGAAGTATAATAAGAAAGCCGCTTTGGTTTAGACGAACGCCAAGAAATAAAATAAACAATGAACTTTTAATTATTAATTTATTAGCTGTCATTTTATGCGAATACTTTCATTTATATTTTTTGCTTCGTTTATTTTTTCTTGTAAGAACAAGAAAAATACTTCTAAACTTGGCAATTCGACACCTGAAACAGAAAGTTTTTACAGATTAGATAGTTCTGAAAATGCAAAGGACTTATTCTACCCTGTTTTCGAACTATCCCCCAAAACAACCGCTTTTGTTGTCAGCTTTTCAGAAAATGACAAGAAAGGGTTGTTAGACAACCTGTTCGCCCAGGTTTCACAATTAGACAGTATTAATAAAATTTCTGAAATTCCGAAAAATTGTAAAATTTATGACACTTTAGGCGCATATAGATTAATTAAAAGTGACAAATTAGAAACGGAAATTAAAAAATATTTTAACAAGGAATTTTATATTTATGGAACTCAAGGGAATGCAAAAACCAAAATCAAAGACATTGTATTTGGACTTGATGATTGCAGGACAAACATATTTGCTTTTTGCATAGACAATTCCAACATTAAATCTATTGGACATCCCATTTTTTGTTCAGACAAATTAATAGACATTAAATATTTAAATGACTATAGCAACATAGAAAGAAATATAGAGAATTATCTTTCAAAAATTCCAAGCGATTATAATGACAGTATAAAAGTCAAGGTTTTAGGAAATGTAGATAATTTCTATTTCACCTATAATGATGACTTTTTATGGGGACAAAACCCGAATAAAACAAAGTGTAAATTTCCAACGAGGAGCATTTATATAATTGGCAAAAAAAACAATATAAGTCGTTTTTGGACAGAAGGTTTAGATTTGTTTGGAATACCTTGCGACTAAAAACAACAGCTAACAAGAGTATTTGCATATTCCTAACCCAATATCGATAAAATGATTATATAATTTCTGGTCATTGTTTCGATTTTTTATAATGAAATAGGAATTAAAAGAATACAGCCAGCTTTAGTTTAGCAAAGAAGGGCATGCCTGGCGTAAAGCTGATGTCATCCACCGGCTGGGGTTCATTTTTCAACCGGGATACCACTTCATATTGCGCATCCCTCCACTTTGTATTAAACAGGTTTTGTATTTCCAGTCCGATCTCAAATTTTCGTTTCGTATAATTGGCCGACAGATCGGTCAGAAAATACCCTTTTGCCACCAGCGAATTATCTCCATTGGCCGGCCGATCCTTCGTATAGCGGTAGCTCAATCCACCGTTCAGCCCATTCGGCAGTTTGACATACAAACCCGCCGTACTGTATAAGGGAACGGACAGGGGAAGATAATTATTTCCTTTGGGCGCCTGGGCATCCCTGGCCCTGCAAAAATTGATATCGAAATCAGCATATAGCCAGCGCGTGAACTCATACCGGGCGGAGAAGTCGAGCCCTTCCCTTTTTGTCTGGTTCCCTGGAGCGAACGTTCCGTCGTCACCGTGATAGGTGAATTCCTGTTGCAAAAACAGGTACCAAAGGCCGACATTGAGGTACAATTGGGGAATCGGCTTCCAGTTCATCCCCAGGTCCGCACCATAGGCCGCCGGCAATACATCGATCCCTTTGTTTTCCGCTACTACCTTCACGTCGTTGGAATGAAAACCCTTGCCCGTCTTAGCATAGATCTGCACTCTGTCATTGAGCGTATATTCAATATTGAGTTTAGGACTGGCGATCGCTTTTCCGATGGGCGCCTGCTGTGGATTCAGGAAATCCATATACTTAAAATTGAGGTAATCCAGGCGCACCCCCGCATCGAATGACCATTTACCGATCCTGTAATTTTCATCCAGATAGCCGTTCAAGGTCCATTCCCTGATATTTCCATGCTGGATATATTGCAGCACATCATTGTAATCCTTTGTATGGCTGAGTTCGCTGCCATGGATATTATTCATCTGAAATCCCAGGCCCACGGTAGAAGTCAGCGCCCCATTGTTATTGAAATACGCATGAAGAACCAGTTTACCGCTATACCCGTATAGGTCCCTGGATTCCCTTTGTCTCAATTGATCTCCGTTGATGCTGTCACCCGCGAAAAAAGTCTGGTCATAATTCAAATTAAAGAAGTAATGCGCGTAATAGACCTGGTTCTCCAAAGTCAGTTTGTCCGACAAGGCAGAAGTAAGGCGAACAATGGCAGTGGTGCGGGCCGTATTCCCTCCCTGGGCGCTGTCAACATAACCCCATCTGCTGATGAGCCCTTCGGCTACTGCTCTTACAGGTATCTCACCGGAAGAACGCCAAAGGCTGTTGAAAGTAGAAACGGTCACTTTTAGCTGACTCTTAGGGGATACATTGACGATGTACTTTCCAAAGAGGTTCGCCCGGTTGAAATGTTCCGCATAATGAAACGGGCCATCTGTATAGGATATCTCTCCGGCTATATACGCGCTTTCCCCTCTTTGTTTTGCTTTATCGCTTAAAAGGTTTACCGCCGCCATTACCCTCCCGGTATTGAATTCCCCCCCTTCCAGCTTCACTTCACTTTTAGGGAGGACATCAGCCGTTTTAAAGCCCAGGTATCCCGCCGTCGTGAAATCCCCGTGATCACTGTAATAAGGGCCCTTCCCGTACTCCAGGTTCGTGACCAATTCCGGGATCAGGAAGTGCAGGTCGGAAAATCCCTGCCCATGGGTATGAGATGCCAGGTTCAGCGGCATGCCGTCCACTGATACGCTGACATCGGTGCCATGGTCCGCATCGAATCCCCGGAAAAAGATATGTTCCGCAATGCCGCCACCCTGGTGCTGCATCAGCGAAAGACCCGGCACCAGCCGCATCAGGTCCTGCGCAGAATTCACTGGATGCAGGTTCAGGTCAATGTTGCTAATGGTACTAAAAGACGCATTATTAGGCAGGGGTTGGATCGTAACGGCTTTCAGGTCCACAGATCCCCTTTCCAATTCCACCAAATAGGCGTGGGCGGACTTTGCGATCCCTATCGCCTGAGATTGGTACCCAACAAAGGATACCCGAAGAGAGTCAGTAGTCCCCGGAACCCTCAATTCAAAATTTCCCTGCTGATCCGTAATAGCCGCCTTTCCCTTTTCTCCATCCACTACAATAGCATTTTCAAGCGGTTCCCTGGAAATTTTATCAATCACCTTCCCCTTAATGATCGACTGTGAATAAGAGGATAAAAAACAGAAAAACACGATGAAAGAAGTGGTAATATATCTCAATACAGTAGTGCGTAACATGGATTTACAGAAAATTTTTATGAAAGTTCAGACAATAGCATTCCCTGGCAGCTTGTATTTACTACCAACCCGTAACGATTGTATCAGCAATGATTGCCTATACGCCAATACCTGGCATCACTCACACACAGCGCATTACCGATACGTTTTTAAGATAAAGTCAAATCAGAAGAAGAACGCTTAACACTGAGGAGGATGGAAGAAAGAAAGCATAAAGGAGTTATAGATAGCCTCCTGAAAACGGGGATAATTGACGATTATAATTCTGGAAGCAGGGTGAGTCAGGGCAAAACCTAATTGAAAGGGTATGCTTTCAAATTTATTTTCAGCCCTTCGCTCGGGGTTTTCCTGGTCCTTTTTTTCCTCATTTTTCAGCCGTTTGCACAAATAGCACCTGCCCTCACACTTCATCTGCGGTTTATCCCTGTTCTCACAAAGGTTGGCAGCTATGTAATCCTTATTCAACTGGTAATTAAGGAAAATAAGATTCTTGCTGAACGTTTGTCCCAGGAAGCCAATGAATAATAATATGACCGGTATTTGCTTCAGCACCGCCCAAAGGTAATCATAGAGCTATATTTCTCCAAGATTATTCTGATTGTGTCGTCTAAAAAAATACGGTCAGTTTCAGCTTCGCAAAAACTAAAGCCTCCCGGATCAGTGATCCGGGGGCTATTAGTTCGAAATTTATTAAAGAAGAACGCCTAAGCCAATCTGGATGACCTGGTTTTTGTATGCAGGTGTGGAAGAAGTCCCGTCACCATTGTTGTTTTTAAAATCAATGGTGTAGCGACCGTAGATAAATACATTATTATCCAGATTGATATCCAAACCGATCACCCCTCCAAAAATATTCTTAGTAATATTATCATTCTCATTATTCACGGTCTGTTCGTAAGATGTGGCGCCGGAATTAAACTTAGTATGCGTTGCAAGCAAATAAGAATACTGTGGGCCGACCACTATTCCCAGGCTTTTGGATGCATTGATCCGGAGCAGAAGAGGGATGTCTAAAAAATTAAGGTACCGGCGATAATTGTAATCACCTGTCAAACCTGTTCCGGTGGCCCTGTAACCTTTTTGAGAGAATAATACCTCAGGTTGGAGTGAAATTATTTTTCCCAACGGCAATTGTAATACTCCTCCCCCATTAAACCCGTATAAGGGCGTCGATGAAAAATTGTTGTCATTTGTTTTGATAAGGGTGGCGATGCTCAGCCCACCTTTGAGTCCGATACGTGGCGCGAGATCGTCATTGTTCTTTTCAGCATTTTCTTGCGAAAAGACCGAATTGGAAAGGCATAGTACCAGAAGTGTCGGAAAAATGTGTCTTAAAAGCATTAGAATTTAATTTTGATTAATTTAATCAGATTCCCGGATCGTCTTTTTATGTCACAGCTAACCTGCTTACTTATAGATCACCCGATGGGTTCATTTGTTACCCATAAAATGCCGGAATTTTATTTTATTTGACAATCAACAAGTTACATTCTTTGAATGAGGCTGGGCTGTCCGTAGCCCCAATTCGACCATCAGGCGCAATCCCCCCTGTAAGTTGGCGTTTTTGCCCTCCCGATTATTAAGTGTTTCGGCGTAAGTTTGTCCTATGCATACATCTAAGAAGGCCGCTATCGGTTTTATATTTATTACGTTACTGATCGATATAATGGGATGGGGATTGATCATTCCTGTGATGGCTGATCTGGTTGCCCAGTTAAAGGGCATACCCGTTAACCAGGCCAGTACTTATGGAGCCCTTTTATTATCCGTCTTTGCCATCACACAATTTTTATTTGCACCGGTAATGGGCAACCTGAGCGATAGGTATGGCCGCCGGCCCGTCTTACTATTTTCCTTATTGGGCTTTGGCATCGATTACATCATCCTGGCATTGGCCCCGGCATACGGATGGTTGTTTATAGGGCGTGTTATCGCCGGCATTACAGGCGCCAGTTTTACCACTGCCACCGCCTATATTGCTGATGTGAGTACAGATGCAACATCGAGGGCTAAGAATTTCGGCATGATTGGCGCTGCCTTTGGTTTGGGCTTTGTGCTCGGACCCGCTCTCGGGGGATTACTGGCAACCTGGGGAATAAGAGCCCCTTTTTATGCCGCTGCGGCACTTTGTCTGCTCAACTGTTTATACGGATACTTTTTATTACCCGAATCATTAAGCAAAGACAATCGCCGCCCCTTTGACTGGAAACGTGCCAATCCCTTTGGTTCCCTGAAATTTCTAACCAGGCACCCTGAGATCGGCGGGTTGGCACTTAGCTTCTTCCTGATCTATCTTGGCGCCCAGTCCGTGCAGGGTAACTGGAATTACTTTACCATTTACCGGTTTAACTGGAGTGAAAAAATGGTTGGCATTTCCCTGGCAGTAGTGGGAGTGCTGGTTGGAGGGGTACAGGGTGGGCTGACAAGGGTGGTAAACCCGAGGATCGGGAATGAAAAGAGCATCTATCTCGGTCTGTCGTTCTATACCTTGGGATTGGTCCTGTTTGCCTTTGCCACACAGGGGTGGATGATGTTTGCCTTTCTGATACCTTACTGCCTGGGGGGCATCTGCGGCCCTTCGTTGCAATCCGTTATATCGGGTCACGTGCCATCCAATCACCAGGGGGAACTGCAGGGCGCCCTCACCAGTCTTATGAGCCTTACTACCATCATTGGTCCACTGATCATGAATGGCACATTTGCTTTTTTTACTTCGGATAAAGCTCCCTTTAATTTCCCCGGAATACATTTTTTAATCGGAGCTACGTGCATGTTGCTCAGCGTAATCATCGCCTACAAGGTGTTAAGCCGGGAAAAGAAAGAACGACCTGAACTATCAGAAGTGAAAGCATGAAAAAATCAATAGAAGTAAAAAAGCCGAAAGATGACAGATGAACAATATCCTAAAATATATTTCTACAGACGATTAGTTCAGGCCAAACTCTTCATTGATACTCACTATGCAGACAAGATTGACCTTGACAATATCGCTGATGAAGCATACTTTTCTAAATTTCATTTTATCAGGGAGTTCAAAAGTATTTACCGCAAAACACCACATCAATATCTCATTTTTGTGAGAATCGAAAAAGCAATGGAATTATTGAAGACCGGTATTCCTGTTTCAGAAGTTTGTTATTCAGTAGGATTCGAAAGTTTAAGTTCCTTCAGCGGACTGTTCAAGCGTATTGTTGGCATGACTCCTTCCTTTTATATTGTCCAGCACCAACAAATAAAAGCACAAATGGTCAAATCGCCTTTAACCTTTATTCCGGGTTGTTTTGCAGAAAAAAACGGTTGGATTAAAAAATAGCAATTTTGGAGAAATGAAGTTTTAATTCATAGCTGTTCTTTGCGTAATATATTAATACGCAAAAGACATGATAACTAAAATGACACATGTGAGCATCTATGTTCTCGACCAGGACAGGGCTTACGACTTCTACACTAACAAACTTGGGTTTAAAGTTATAACAGATGCACCAATGCCTGATGGTGACCGGTGGATCACCGTTTGCCCGCCAGAACAGCCGGGTTTTGAAATAATATTATCCCCAATAACCAGGGGCATATTCTCCGAAGAAACAGTTAAAGCTTTGAAAGAGCTTGTAGAAAAAGGAACTTTTGGCGTGGGTCTTTTTACCTGCAACGACATCTTTGCTACCTATGAAGAACTAAAAGCAAAAGGTGTTGAATTTACTAAAGCGCCTAAAAAAGAATTCTACGGCACTGAAGCATTATTTAAAGACGATTCAGGCAACTGGTTTTCTCTCGCACAGCTTGTTTAAAAGAATATCTTACGTCGAACTCATATAATTTCCAAAATTATCGGAAATATGAAAACAATATTTGACAAACCAACAAGAGATGAATTGACCAATAGAATCAATGCGCTTAATGAAAACGGCACGGCTCAATGGGGCAAGATGAATATTTACCAGATGTTGAAACATTGTACACTATGGGAAGGAATGATATCAGGTAAGATAAAGTGCAAACGAGCATTCATCGGTCGCTTGTTTGGCAAAATGGCTTTGAAAGGTCTATTAAAAGATGAAGGCCCCATGATGCGAAATGCACCCTCAAGTCCTGAACTTAGGGTAAAAGAAAGCAATGGTAATGTGGCATCCGAAAGAGCGAAATGGATTGCCCTGATTGAGGAATATGCGCGTTTTTCAAACCCTGACTTCGTGCATCCTTTTTTCGGAAAAATGACAAAAGAACAAATTGGGTATTTAGCTTATAAACATACCGACCACCATCTTCGGCAATTTAATGGGTAGATGATTAAAAAAACTGGCAAAAAAATTTTGTGCAAGTAAATACTTGCGCTTATATTTGCAAGCACTTACTTGCATAACATGAAAGCCAGACGCGATGTATATCAGGCCATAGCCGACCCTACCCGGAGAGCAATCATCAACATGATTGCCGCTCAGCCCCACAATGTAAACTCCATTGCCGAAAAGTTCGATGCCAGCCGCCAGGCTATATCACTGCATGTTAAGATTTTGACCGATTGCGGCCTCATCATCATCAAACAGCGCGGAAGAGACCGATTTTGCGAGGCACAACTGGATAAGCTAAGTGAAGTATCCATATGGGTGGATCAGTACCGGCAGCATTGGGAGAGTAAATTAGACGCTTTGGAAACATACATAGAAAAACTCAAAAAAGAAAGATATGGAAAACAAAAAAAGTAACACTCAGGACCGGGAACTTTTCCTATCAAGAAAGCTGAATGCGCCGGTAGAATTAGTTTGGGAAGTGTGGACCAGGCCGGAGCACATCGTTAACTGGTGGGGTCCCAATGGATTTACCAGTACCATAAATACCATGGATGTGCGCCCCGGTGGTGAATGGGACCTGGTCATGCATGGCCCTGACGGAACGGATTATAAAAACAAAAGCATCTTTAAAGAAATAATCCCCTTTAAAAAGATAGTTTATGAGCATATCTCAGGCCCCAGGTTCATTGCAACTATCCTTTTTGAAGAACAGGGGGAACAAACGCTTACTACCTGGCATATGCTGTTTGAAACAGCTGAGGAATTTATCCAGGTGGTAAAAACCTTCAAGGCAGATGAAGGGCTAAAGCAAAATGTAGAGAAACTCAACGTATACTTAACCCGATTGAACATCAAAAGCAGGCCATGAAATTAAAAACATCAGGTTATGGCAAAGTGATTGCCGTTGAGCTACAGGCCCATGGCCGCACAAGCGATAGGGATGCTCCCGAATCTTTTGAGCAGGATGCTGATGACGTGGCAGCCCTGCTCCACTATCTCAAGGTAGATAAAGCTAATTTTCTCGGTTTTAGCAACGGAGGCACCACCACTATGCAAATTGCGATAAGCCATCCGGGCATAGTTAACAAACTTGTTGTTGTTTCGGCCAATTACAAAAGAGACGGAATGATTCCGGGGTTTTTTGAAGGCATGCAAAATGCCACATTAGATAATATGCCGGCACTGCTAAAAACAGGTTATTTGGACGTGGCGCCCGATAAAAACCATTTACAGGTAATGTTTGATAAGGATAAAGAGCGGATGTTAACCCTTAAAGACCGGACCGACGATGATTTGCGATCTATAAAAGCGGCTACTATGCTTATGGTAGCCGACCACGATGTCGTGATGCCCGAGCATGTTTTAAAAATGTCACGCTTAATACCGGATGCACGGTTGGTAATATTGCCTGGTACGCATGGCTCATTTATCGGAGAGGTATGTACTTCCAAAAAAGGCAGCAAATTACCTGGGATGACCGCTGCCCTGGTCGAAGAATTTTTAAATGAATAGGCCTGTTCTATTCCAACTTTTTCAACACCTTTATTAATTGGTGCGCGATAAGGGAGTCGCCTTTGTCTGATGGATGGAGACCATCATACGTGATATCCATGGCATCAGGAGGATAAGGATATTCGTCACCTGTGGGATCGAAGGGGATGCCGATATACTCCGGGTAGGTGTATTTCCGGTATTGACCTGTTTGCGGATCCTTCAACCGCTTGTATTTTACCAAATTTGGAAGGCTGAGCCTGGTGTTATGGTAGAGGTCGATCACTTTAATATGCTCATGGCTTCCGATCATACGGATGGCCGCTACCACCTGTTCCAAAGTCTGGTCGTTCTTGTCCTTATAGGAGCCGAAGGCGTTGTTCTTCGGATTGTTGATGTAGACGAAGTCGCCTCTTTGCAAGGGCGTGATCAGCACGATGGCAGCCTCCTTATTCAGTTGATGCAATTTATTCAGGATGATACGAAAGGACCCGTAGATGGTACTGTCGCCGGTATTGTTGGCATAGTCAGCCCAGTTCCCGATCCGATTGGCATTCCACCAGTCGTTGGTGCCTATTTTTCAATAAACCTACAAAACGAAGTGTGAAGGTTTCGTTAAGGATGGAGTTCGATGCCCTTATGTGCAAAATCAAAGCTGTTATAAATAGTCGCGGACATTTTACC
>WNFI01068777.1_pt1 | contig 10622 bp, 8 predicted proteins | sample 5400471 | NCBI WGS metagenome assembly WNFI01 (sample SAMN13153348, study PRJNA577476) | soil metagenome | isolation source: 100 cm saprolite on Douglas fir-dominated hillslope | place: USA:California | collected 2013-09-17 | reverse complement strand
GTACTAAAATCTGAGGTCAACTAGCCTGATGATCCGGTTGGAAATCCGTGATTTGCCTTTATAAAGCAAATAATTTTGGATATATTGCCCATTATTTGTATAAAGACTTTTGTTAGATTAGTCTATCAGACATACAAATCAATCAATTGAGTTCGCCTTTATCACAGAACCTACCTAATAATCTGCGGCGTTTGGTTGTTTTGCATGACCAAGCGGTATCTTTTAAACAAAAGGCGCTTAAATCAATTTGTTCCAGGATATATACATTTGGGCGATACTCTGTCTATCACAACATAGTTTAAGAGAGAACTTATGTCCGGCAAATATTATGAAGACCTCGAAGTCGGAGCACATTTCAGGCACAGCCTGGGGCGGACCGTTTCCGAAGTGGATAACGTTCTGTTCAGTTCGCTGACCATGAATCCGCAGCCGCTGCACCTCAATGAGCAGTTTGCCAGCACAACACAATTTGGGCGGCGGGTCGTGAACGGCATCTACACCATGGGCCTGGTGATTGGCCTCTCCGTGGCGGACTTGACCGATGGAACCATTGTCGCCAATCTGGGCTACGAAAAAGTGCTGCATCCTCACCCGGTTTTTCACGGTGACACGATTTACGCCGAAACCGAAGTTCTCGATAAGCGTGAATCGAAATCGAAGCCGGATCGGGGTATTGTTCGGCTCAAGCAGACCGGACTTAACCAGGATCGCATTGTCGTGGTAGAGTTGGAGCGGACGGTACTCTTCCTCAAAAGGCCAACGACATGAACACTCCCTATCGTTTGCGACGCGCGCAACTGTATGTACCCGGCGACGACCTGCACAAGATCGAGAAAGCGGCTGGCCTCGGCGTCGATTCGCTGATCATGGATATCGAGGACGGCGTGGCGCTGGCTCGTAAAGATGCCGCCCGCGAGACAATCGCCAGAGCATTGCGCACCCTTGATTTTGGTCACACCGAGCGGTTGGTGCGTATCAACCCCGTAGATTCGGGTCTTGAAGAGGATGATCTGGTCGCGGCGCTGGCGATGCGGCCCGACGGAATCGTGATCCCCAAAGTGGAACGCCCGGAACATATTTTGTGGGTCAGCGAGCAAATCCGCCTCACGGAACGCAAGCGCAATTGGCCGGAGGGTTCGATCCGCATTCTGGCGCTCATCGAAACCGCGCGCGGTATTGTCAATCTCAAAGACATCGCGGGCAGCGATGAACGGCTCGACGCGCTGATCTTCGGACAGTACGATCTGGCTGGCAGTGTAGGCGCAACGATTACGCCTGAAGGCTACGAATCGCTTTATGCACGCAGCGCCATCGTCATCCACGCCGTTGCTTTTGGCTTACAGGCCATTGATAGCGTCACCATCGATCTCAACGATCTTGAAAGTGTGGTGCGTGATGCTACCATAGCGCTACATATGGGCTATACGGGAAAGCAAGCTATCCATCCCCGGCAGATAGAACCGATTATTGCCGTCTTTACGCCGACAGAAGAAGCGATCTCTGCGGCACAGCGAATCGTGGATGCTTATGAGGAACATCAAGCCGAGGGGCGCGGTGCGTTTGCCCTGGACGGGAAAATGGTTGACATGCCTATTGTTCGGGCGGCCCAAAATGTTCTCGTCCGCGCCGGACTTCTCTGATAGGCCGTGAGGTCGGCGTTACAGGGTTCCGAACTGCCTGTCGCCCGCGTCGCCTAATCCCGGCACGATAAACCCAATATCGTTGAGATGGTCGTCGAGTGCGGCGAGATGTACGCTGATGTCGGGATGCGCAGTCGTCAGGACCTTCAAGCCTTCGGGAGCGCCGATCAGCCCCAGGAATTTGATGCGCTTGACACCCCACCGCTTGAGAATATCGACAGTTGCCACCGATGAGCCACCCGTCGCCAGCATGGGATCGAGGACAAAGCACACCTGCACGCGCGGCTCAATGGGCAGCTTGTTGTAATATTCGACGGGCCGCAGCGTTTTCTCATCACGATACAGGCCGATATGCCAGACTTCGGCGCTTGGCATCAGTTCCCAGATGCCCTCGACCATGCCCAACCCCGCCCGCAAAATCGGCACAAGACCGATCTCCTCGGTCAGCTGCGCGCCCGGTGCAGTGCCCATTGGCGTCTCGACCTGAATTTCCTTGAGGTGCATGTCCTGTGTTGCTTCGTAGCACAGCAGCAGCGCCAGTTCGCGGATCAGTTGGCGGAACTTCACGTGATCAGTCTGCTTATCGCGCAAAATTGTCAATTTATGCTTGATAAGCGGATGGGTCGAAATGTGGACGTTGTTTGTCATATGCCCTACTTATGAGGCGGCAATTTTAAGCTAGCAAGCATACCATTATCGCAGGGCCGACACAAACGTAATGTTGGACGCCGGGTTGCAAAACATAGGCAACCCGACATCCAAAAGTTGGCCTCATATCATTTGCAGGCCACCGCTGACAGGCACATAAGTCCCGGTGATAAACCGTGAATACGGAGACGCGAGGTCGCCTCAACCTGGCGCTCTTGGCGTCGGCGCGGCTGGCTTCAGCGAAGGCATGGTATGCGCCGTGCCAGCAACGATATCCCAGGCCACGCCGACGACGTGACAGCCTTTCTGCTAACATTTACAGTCGGACAGTTTGAATGTTTGGTCGGATGAACCCTCATTCCCGACCTTTCTCCGTCATGGTCAAGGGAGCCTGACACGCCTTGTAAGTCCCTCGCCCTGCGAAGTAGGCTCCCGCTTGCGTGGGAGAGGGATTTAGGGTGAGGGGGTGGCCCAACCCATTAAAAGTGTCCATCCCTGAACTGCTAAACAAGAGTAGTTTACAGATGCCAGAACAGTGTCATGCCGATGAGCAGCATAATGAAGCACACCACCGTCAGACCCCAACCAACTCTGAAGAAATCCCCAAAGGTGTAGTTGCCCGGCCCGATCATCAGAATGTTGACGGGGTGAGCCAGCGGCGTGAAGAACGAAGCGGAACAGCCAATTGCCACCGCCACCGCCATCGCCTGCGGACTGGTATGCAAGCTAATAGCGGCACTGATTGCAATGGGTCCGGTGACAAGCGCCGTCACCTGCCCGCCCATCAACTGCGTAAGCAGAGCGGTTAGCAAATACGCTCCGGCGGCTAATCCAAGCGGGCCAAACGGCGTGACGATGTTGACCACACCCTTACCAATAAGATCAGCCAGGCCAGTGTTCACCATTGCCAGACTTACCGAGTACATCCCGGCGATCAGAAAAATCGCCTGCCATTCCATCGTCCGGTAGGCTTCTTCCATCGTGATTAACCCCAGTATCACGACCACCAGAGCCGCCACCAGCATGGCTAAGAATACAGGCACGCCGAGGATCGAGGCGGCAATCGCCCCCACAATAATTGCTACCGCCAGTCGCGCTTCTCGCCAATCGACTGGTTGATCGGCGGGGTCCGATTCGAGGACAATGAAATCAGGATTGTTGCGTAGACCCTTTATCTTATCATCTTCGCCAACCATCAGGATTGAATCGCCGAAGTCCAGCTTGAAATCTGCCACGTCGGTGCGATAACTACGCTCTCCACGCAGCAGGGCAACCGCTGTCAGTCCATATTTTTTGCGAAATTCGAGTTCCTTCAGCGTTTTGCCTTCAATCGAGGAGTGCGGCGCGGGCAGTACCTCAGTGAATGAGACACCGCGTGTACTCATATTGCCGTTGTGCCTGTCCCGCCCAATTTTGAGGTCCTGTTGGGAGAGTTGCCTCACCCGCTCCTCGCGTCCAATGATCAGCAGAATGTCTCCGGCCCGCAAGCGCTGATCCGGCGCAGGCGCAAAAATAGCCTGTCGCCCGTGCCAGATAGCGGCAATCGCCAGTCCGAGTTTTTGGCCGATGCCCGTCTGGGCCAATGTCTTGCCAATTAGCGGCGAGCCGGGCTGAACCTGTGCCTCCCACAAGCGCTCGTCGAGCTGGTAGGCTTCCTCCAATTCGCCGCCTGTATGACGGGCCATCATCTGCTCTGGCTTGGGCGTGCGATTAGGCAGCAGCCGCCTGCCAATCGTCGCCATGAAAATAATCCCGGCAAGCGCAATCAGTCCGCCGGTTGGGGTGAAGTCCAAAACATGCAGCGGAGCCTGTGGCGGATTTGCTGCGGTGAGCAAGTCGCTGACGATGATGTTCGCCGTCGTGAAGTAAGTCGCCACGCCGCCGAGCAGACTACCATAAGCAACCGGAATAAGCAGCTTGCTTGGCCGGATTCCGGTGCGCCGTGACACATCCATGGCGCTGGGCAGCAGCAGCGCTCCCGCCGCGAGATTGTTCATAAACAGGGATAGCAGCGCTGTCGTCGCGGTAAACAGCAGAATCAGGCGAGCCTCAGAATGCCCGCCAATGGCTAAGAGGCGACGTGCTATCCAGCGGGTGATCCCCGTTTTATCCAGGCAGCGCGTGATAATGAACAGGCTGAATAAGGTGACGACAACCGATTGGCTCAAGCCTGAAATGGACTTGACCGCATCCCCAGGTCGATCCGGTGCGCCGTGATGACAATTACAATGAGCAATACCTGGGGAATTGTCACGATGTTCTCCTCATCTGGGGATGCGATACAGTGATTTTATCGTGCCAGTTTTATGGAATTGCTAAAAGTTTCGGAGCCGATTGCGAAATCTTGAAGTAAAATCCGATAATCGAATTGTTTAAGCAAATATCCCCGCACAGATCGCCCACTAGAGATTTGATATTTCCGCGAAAGATCGTACTCCCAGATTAACGGCGTGAGAGACAGAGAAATGGACAACACACAAGAAAAGGTCGCGCTTATTACGGGCGCATCATCAGGAATTGGCGAATCGACAGCAAAAGCGCTGGCTGCTATCGGTTTTCGGGTAGGAATAACGGCCTGCCTGTAGCGAGGAAAAGACACGTGCGAACAAACTACATCGGCATAGCCGGACAAAACCTTGAACGACTGGCTGCCTTGAGCGATGGCATTTTCGCCGTTGCTATGACGCTGCTAGTGCTCGATCTTCGCGTCCCTGTGAGTGACGCTGTTCAATCCGAGCAAGCCCTATGGAATGTGTTGCTAGCGCTCTCGCCACGGCTGCTGACGTACTTTATGAGCTTTCTGACGCTTGGCATTTTCTGGATCGCGCAGCAAACGCAATTCAGCCAGTACAGCCGAAGTGATCGCAATTTAGCCTGGATTCATCTTGTCTTTCTGTTAGGGGTAACGCTCATGCCGTTTTCGACAGGGTTATTGGCCGAGTACATTACGTATCGGCTAGCCCTGGTCATCTACTGGTTCAATCTATTTCTACTCGGCTTGACGCTTTACCTTAGTGTGCGATATGCGTGGCGGGCGGGACTTGTGAAAGAGGGTACTTCCCCGGAGGTTCGCGCTGCGCAAGTCCGCCGCATTGTCACCTATCAATCACTCTACGCGTTCGGCGTATTCCTCTGCCTCATCAATACCTATGTGAGCATTGTGTTTGTGGTACTTCTGCAACTTAATTCCGCCATCGCACCACGAATCCCGCCGTTTGATCGCATTTGATCGCTACAAAATGTGTCGGCTAGTGGGGCGATTCAATGGGAGCAAGTCTTGTGGAAGGCTTTGGTTGCATTTTCTGGGCTGTATAACAGACTCAATTCCGCTACTCCGCGCGAAGGGACAGCAACTTCGCCAGATCCATATCGTCTTCCTGTTTGCAGTGGTACTCATGTCGTTTTCGACTCTACACGGCGGAGGGCTGGAAGATTCTCAAACGCATTCAGACTTTTCGAATGGTGCGCTGAACGCAACACATCGGAAAAGTCTGAACCAGTTTTTGCCCCTGAGTATTCTGATGGAATAGGCAAAAATTAGGGCTACAATGTCCAGTTTAGTGCTCAAAACCTACTTGAATATGGAGTGTACCCTGGAAACACACCCCGAATGTCTTGTCTGGGCAACTGATAATATTGTATTCTCCATACACTTGCCCACTTTTCAGCCATCCATCTGTGACCACACCTTCAATCACTGCGTGGCGCTGCGCCTCGTTTTCCGTTACATAGACGTGCGCAGTAAAAGTGTGAATTCCACCGTTGATGTGGTAAAGAGCCTCGATGTTTGTGATAGGCCCAGAGACGAGGTTTAGAATCTGTCCGGCAAAGGTGCCAGTGCCGACATCGCCTCCGACGATGCCCGCCATGTTCGGCAAGCTAGTTATCCATTTCGTGAACGTGACGTCAAAATTGTGACCGTGTTCGCCGCCACCGTCAGCCAGCGCCACTTGTGTTCCGCGCGAAGGCAGGACAGCGGAGGCCACGAGTAGCACGAATGCCAAGACCATCCACCAACGCTTGATTGACCGGATATTCCTCTTAGTTATCGCCAGGGCTTCATTCTTCAGGTGATTCATGATTGTTTTCCTCGTAGCAGAGATTCGAATGTTTCAATTTTTACATATTGAGATTGCGTGCGTTGCAAATCTAAGCCATGGCCCTACCTCCTATTGAGTCGCTGACAAAACTTTCCTGATATCATCGATCCTTGTTAAGTCATAATGGCAGTCTAAATGAATAGCTAAATTATGTCATGACGAAATTATGCTAAAATTATGACAGATCAAGAATCATCTTCATTTGCATCGGAGGTACATCACATGACACAGCGTCTACGAGAGTTGTTGGAACTTCAAATAGCCCGGAACTTCGTTGGTCGAGCACAGGAAATCGCCCACCTTCATCATCTGCTCATTGAGCAGAGTACGCCGCTTGTTTTTGTCCACGGCATCGGTGGGATTGGCAAGTCAAGTTTATTAGAAGTTTTTGCTGCTCAAGCGCAGACACTTGGCGCTGTGGTCATCAAACTTGACTGCCGCGCGATCAAACCCTCCGTAGCCGGGTTCCACCAAGAATTAGCGACGGCTGTTGGCGGCGAGGCTACAGATGTAGAGGAAATGGCCCTGCGCTTAAGTGGGCTTGGTGAACGGGTGATTCTTGCGCTGGATACCTATGAGGTTTTCCGCATGATGGATACCTGGCTCCGGCAGGTTTTCATTCCCTCACTACCGGACAATGTTCACGCGGTGTTCTTCGGGCGGGAAACACCCGTGTCCGCCTGGTATACCATGCCAGGCTGGGATGGGTTGGTACAGAGTATCCGGCTTGGGCCGTTGAGCAACTCGGAGGCCCAAGCGCTATTATTGCAATGTGGCGTTTCTGAGGCCGATACGCAGCGCGTGACGCTGTTTACGCAAGGACATCCACTGGCCTTAAAACTTGCGGCGGCAACCATTGCTGAACGCCCAAACCTGAGTCTAAAAGAGGTCGAAAGCCAGTACGTTGTGACCGAACTCACGCACTTATATATGTCTGACGTGCCTGATCCCGTAACGCGGGTAGCGTTGGAGGCTGCCTCCGTAGTACGGCGCACAACGCGGTCATTGCTGAGTGCGATGTTGCCGGACATTGCTCCTGCCGATGCCTATGATCGGTTGCAAGCGCTTCCTTTCGTTGAGAATGGCACGGATGGGTTGATCGTTCATGATCTCGTTCAACAGGCTATCGTCACACGTCTACGGGCCGCTGACCCAGAGGCTTATCATAGCTATCGCCGTGCAGCATGGCGGCAGCTACGTTCGGAACTCTCGGTAGGATCACGCGCAATGATTTGGCGTTACAGTGCCGATATGTTTTATCTTATCGACGATCCAGCCATACACGAAGCGCTCTTTCCAAGTGATGCCCACGTCTACGCGATGGAACCGGCAATACCTGCGGACGAAGCAGTGATCCGTTCGTCCACGCTTCGCCACGACGGACCCGAAACGTTAAATGTTATCGACTATTGGTGGAAACTTATGCCCGGCGCGTTTTATGCGGCACATGGACGCCAGGGTGAAGTCGCGGGCTTTTACTGCTTGCTGCGGGTGCAACCGCACAATAATCGACTGCAATTGGATGACCCAATCACGCGACTCTTTTGGCAGCACTTGCAGGAAAATCCTATCCCCGACAGGCAGTTAGCGATGTTCCTCGTAAATTGCCTTGCTACTGAAACTGGTGATGTCCCTTCCGCCGTTCAAGGGACTTTGTGGCTAGATATCAAGCGATGCTATGTGGAATATTCTCAAGCCCGTCGTCTATATACGCACATTCTTACAAAAGCATGGATTCCGGTGTTAGAGCACTTTGGCTTCCGCTGTTTCAACTCAGTGATACTGGATGGTAAAGAATATACAATGATGGTGAACGATTTCGGAGCACAGCTCGTCCCTGGCTGGCTGGCTGGACTGGTTGACACCCAACTTGGCTTTAAATCTTCCCTTGCCCTGAATGTCGAAGCCCGTGAGCTAGTCTACGGTGACATGCACGTCGGGCTGACGCCGCTGGAATTTAATTTGATGCAGTATCTCAATGAGCATGAAGGTAAAGCCGTGTCCCGTGACGACCTGCTCAATACAGTGTGGGGATATGATTACGACGGCGGAAGTAACGTTGTTGATAAAATGGTGCGTTCGCTGCGTAAGAAAATGGGAGACCAGGCCAACTGTCTCGAGACAGTCGCCGGGGTCGGCTATAAGCTCCGATGGGCTAATTAAGTAGACTCTTCAGGGAGTTCCATTGAAACGCCTTTGGAGCCACAGTGCGCAGTTCCTACGAGTCACGTTGCTTTTTGATGGATTGGCTGCAAGCGATCTCTTTCCGTTCAGCGTTCTCACGCAAGTCTGCGATTGCGCCACTGTATCGGTTTTGATGACCGCGCTCGCTAGTGATTTACATGTGCCTTGCGCAATTGATCGCGGGCGGCAAGTAGGCTATTGAGATCAGTAATAGAGCGCATTGTTTCGAGCCACGCCTTGTACGATCCGGCGAGGTCACGGATTTCATTGATGGCCGGACCAGTCGGATCGGAGCCGCCCGCACCTGCGTTGCCGCCGCTCTGGTAGCCGCCATAGAACGCGAAATATGCCTGATTGAGTTTGCGAATCTGGTAGCCGTGCTTAATCAGAATTTGCCGTTGCGACTCCATGTACTGTTCGGCCTCGGCGATTTTGCCAGCAGCTAACAGCGAATCGACGGTGATACGTGTCTGGTTGAGAAACGCGCCAAAATCGAAAACGTTGGGCTGTGGGGGTGTCGGGACATTCGGCGTAGGTTTGGGTAGCTGCGCCACAATGTCGGGGTAATCCTGATAGAAGCGTTTGATCACCTTCTGCCCGATCTCCCCACCGCTGAGCACCGCCGTACTCTCATTGATCGTGCGGGCCTCATTGTCGTTGTTATAGTCCAGGCCAAGCGGGAAAAAATACAGATAGTGATGAGTCCATTCGTGAGCAATGGTCGTGAACACGTTAATCGCGTCCCAGCGCAGTTCCGACATACTCGGATACAGGCTCAGGCCACCCAGCGGCACGATCAGCGATGAGACATTGAGATCGTGATCGATACTGTCCTCAAGCTGCTGGGCTTGATCGCTGTCCATGTTATTGAGTTCAACTGCGAGTTCAAACTTGATTTTGTCACGTGGCGAGATGACCAGCAGCATCGGCAACTGTGTCATGTGAGTCGAGACAGGCGGCAGCACCGCACCCGCCGTTGCCAGCCCCTCGTCACGCAGCACACTGGCGATCTCCTGCTCAATGATCGACTCAGCCAGTGGTTGCTGCTGCTGCTCTGTTTTCAACTGCTGATCGCGCTTCGCCCGTAGTTCCGCGCTGGCGGCATCGGCTTGCTGCGCTGGCATGGAAGCGTACATCTTGTCGATCTGCGCGGAGGTCGCCTGCAAGTCCCGAACGATTTGCAGATAATCGTGGACATAATGCGCGCCTTGCGAATCGGTCAGATAAGCGGCGGTGTTCGCGCCGGATTGCAGAAACTTCTGGTTAATGGCGTCGGTTTCCCAGGCCGCGTAATTGAACAAGACATCGCGGGCTTTGCCCAGCACGCGCGATGTGAGGCTGTTTCCGCCAGGAGTCGCCACCGGGACAATTGCCATGAAACTGAAGGCAATGATGCCCAGGGTGAGGCGCGTTTTCATCGAACGCCAGCTTTTGAGGACTTTCAAGCTCAGTTTCTCGTTCACAGTCGGAGACGATGGGCCAAACTTATCCAACCCGCACGGTTTTTGCAATCGGGAATACTATCGCGCCCGCTTTAGATGTTTACTCCTGCTCCGCCAGATAATCGTATACAAGTTGCAGCGCAGCTTCGGCAGATTGCGCCTTGTTGGCCTCGCGGTTACCCGCCCAGATATGGCGACTAACCCGATCCACATTCGGCGCACTCATCCCTATATACGTCAGGCCGACAGGTTTAGTTTCAGTACCGCCGCCCGGACCCGCAATGCCTGTGACACTAACCGCAATCGTTGTGCCGAATTCAGCGCGAGTTCCGCGTGCCATTTCGATAGCTGTCTGTTCGCTGACCGCGCCAAAGTCGATCAACGTTTGTTCACTGACATGTGCGAATTTCATTTTGGCCTCGTTGGAATAGGTCACAAAGCCGCCCATCACATAAGACGAACTGCCCGGCACATTCGTCAGGCGGTGCAGGATCAGCCCACCTGTGCATGACTCGGCTGCCGAGATAGTCATGCCGCGCTCGGTGAGCAGTTGCCCGACGCTGACTTCGAGAGGTAGAGCGCCCTCAGTCCCTTCATTCCACTCCGTC
>WNFI01023130.1_pt1 | contig 10622 bp, 6 predicted proteins | sample 5400471 | NCBI WGS metagenome assembly WNFI01 (sample SAMN13153348, study PRJNA577476) | soil metagenome | isolation source: 100 cm saprolite on Douglas fir-dominated hillslope | place: USA:California | collected 2013-09-17 | reverse complement strand
CGCTCGATCTGGAGAAGATCAAGCTACATCCCAAAATATTTGCTGGATACAGCGACGTGACCGCCCTGCTTACGTATTTTGCAGATGCAGCGGGACTAGTGACCTTTCACGGCCCAATGGTGGCCAAGGATTGGGCGCATGAAGAGGGTGTAGAGATAAATTCCTGGCATGCGGCGCTATCGGGCGCAGCACCCTGGGAATTGAATCTGCTGGACGCACCGGGTGTGAGCGGGCTGGCGGAGGGTTTGGCCGAGGGAATTCTTTACGGAGGCTGCCTGTCGATTCTGGTCGCGTCTCTCGGCACGCCATATGAGATTCACACATCGGGGACCATTCTTTTCCTCGAAGACTTCGCGGCGAAACCCTATCAGGTCGACCGCATGCTTATGCAGTTGAAGCTGGCAGGAAAGTTTAACGGAGTGCAGGGTATGATTTTCGGTGAGATGCTCGATTGTGTGCAGACCGCGAACCAAGGCTACAAGCTGGAAGACGTGGTGATGCGGATTGTGGGCGATCTGGGCCTGCCGGTGGCGTACGGTGTTCCGTCGGGGCACGTGACCAGCAGGAATATTACGTTGCCGATCGGAGTGCGCGCCGGATTGACCGTGCACGGTGGACAGGTAAGCTTGAAGATTCTGGAAGCGGCAGTTTTGTAAGAGCTATGGACGAGAAAAAACACGTTCACTTGATTGGCATTTGCGGCACCGCAATGGCGTCGCTGGCGGGAATGCTGAAGCATCGCGGCTTTCGCGTGAGTGGATCGGACGCGGCGGCGTATCCACCCATGTCAGATTTTCTGGAAGAGCTGGGAATTCCGGTTGCGCAACCATTTGATCCTCGAAATCTCGATCCTCGGCCCGACCTGATTGTCGTGGGCAACGCCATCTCCCGGGGCAACCTCGAGTTGGAACACGTGCTCGACCAGCGCATTCCTTTCTGTTCGATGCCACAGTTGCTGCACGACGAATTTCTGCGTGGCAAAGAAGTGCTGGTCGTGGCCGGCACTCACGGCAAGACTACGACAACCTCCATGCTGGCCTGGATCTTTCACACGGCGGGATTGCAGCCGTCATATCTGATCGGCGGCATTGCCGAGAACTTCGGGTCGAGCTTTCACCTGGGGCAGGGCAAGCATTTCATCCTGGAAGGCGATGAATACGACACTGCATTTTTCGACAAGGGACCGAAATTCCTGCCCTACTTTCCTGACTCCGTGATTCTGACTTCGGTGGAGTTTGATCACGCGGATATCTATAAGGATCTGGACGCAGTGGAGACGGCGTTCAAGCGTCTGGTCAACCTGATTCCACGGAGGGGGCGCATCATTGCGTTTGAAGGCGTTGTGGGAGACGCCGCAGAGAGCGCGAGTCTGGAACGGTGTCTGAGCAAGGTATTTTCTCCTGTGGAGCGGTATGGAGTAGGGCCTCGATCGCAGTGGCAGATCACAAATCTGCGGCTGGAGTCGGCGCGTACCACGTGGTCGGTGCTGCACGATGGACGCGACTGGGCGGACTTCGAATTCCCGTTGGCCGGCGAATACAACGTTTGGAACGCGACGGCAGCGGCGGCATTGGCCGCACAGTGCGGCATTGCGAAAGAAGAGATTGCAGCCGCGCTGAAAACCTTCAAGAGCGTCAAGCGGCGGCTCGAAGTGAAAGCGCAAGTAAACGGCATCACGATTATCGACGACTTTGCCCACCACCCCACGGCGATCGCGGGTACCCTCAAAGCTCTGCGGGCACGCTATGCAGGAGCGCGATTGTGGGCAATTCTGGAACCGCGGTCGAACACTCTGCGGCGGCGCGTTCTGCAGAGCGATTTGGTGCGCAGCCTGGCCTTCGCGGACGAAGTCGTGGTCGCCGCGGTTTTCCGCTCCGAGGCAGTGCCTGAGAACGAGCGCTTGGAACTGCCGGCGCTGGCGGCGGAGATCGAGCAGAACGGCGGACGGGTGCGGCTTCTGGCCGATGCGGACGCCATTGTCGAGACCGTCGCCCCCGAGATGCGCAGCGGCGATGTGGTGGCGATTCTCTCCAACGGTGGCTTCGGAGGAATCTACGAGAAGTTGCCGGCGAGGTTGCGGGCGCTGGCGGGCGGCGCGAGTAGTAATTCTGCAAATGCGGTGGCGAAGGGATGAAACGCTCGCCGCTTAATATGACAAGAGCCGCGCCGTTCGCGGCGATACTCGCGGTACTGGCGATTGCATCCAGTGCTCACGCGCAACAGTCCGCCGCGATTGCGTACACCGTCACGCTGGCATCGCCGGAACAGCATTTGGTCGAAGTACAGTTGGTTCTGCCGGAAGGCGCGGACCAGCGCGAGTTGCAGCTTCCGGTGTGGAATGCGCTCTACCAGATTCGCGATTTTGCCCAGTACGTCAACTGGGTGCGTGCGAAAGATCGAGCGGGCCGCGCCATCGCCGTTCGCGAACTGGATAAGAGCCGGTGGCAAATTTCCGGCGCGGGCCACGGGGCGTTGATGGAATATCAGATGTTCGTCGATTCTCCTGGACCGTTTGGCGCGCAACTCAACTCTCATCATGCATTCTTTAATCTCGCGGAGATTCTTATGTATCCCGTGGATGGGCGCAACTCTCCGATGTCAGTTAGCTTCAGCCACGTGCCCGCCGACTGGCAGGTTGCGACGCCTCTGGCTCGTCTGCCGGGTGGAAGATTTAGTGCGGACAGTTACGACCGGTTAGTGGATTCTCCTGTGGAGATCGGCAGTTTTCACGAATCTGATTTCGACGAAGGCGGCGGCCACTATCGGGTGATAGTGGATGCGGAGGGCGGCGACTATGACATGCAAAAGATTGTCGGCCAGTTGCGCAAGATTGTAGCCGCGGCTACGAGTTGGATGGAGGACCGTCCGTTCGAGAGTTACATGTTTCTTTACCACTTTCCCCACGGACCGGCGGGCGGCGGCATGGAACATGCCTACGCGACAGCGATCGATTTGAGCGCGGAGGCGATCAAAGAAAACTCCGAAGCGCTGCCGGGGGTGAGCGCCCAGGAATTCTTTCATCTGTGGAACGGGAAACGCATCCGGCCGCAGACGCTCGAGCCGGTGGACTACACGAAAGAAAACTACACGCGGGCGTTGTGGTTCAGCGAAGGCGTGACCAGCACCGCGGAGGGCACGATCCAACTGCGGGCCGGGTTGCTTGACGAGAAGGGATACATCTACCGTTTGGGGGAAGAGATCACGGAGCTGGAGCGGCGGCCGGCGCATCTGACGCAATCGGCTGAGGAGTCGAGCCTCGACGCCTGGCTCGAAGGCAACGCTTACTATCGCCGTCCGGTGCGCAGCATTTCTTATTACAACAAGGGCGAGTTGCTGGGCATCATGCTGGACTTGGCGATACGAGACTCCAGCCACGGGCAGGCATCGTTGCGTGAGATGTTGCAGTGGATGAACGAAAACTACGCCAAGAAGGGACGCTACTTCAAAGATTCCGACGGTGTGCGTGAAGCCGCCGAAGCGGTAAGTCATGCGGATCTGGGATGGTTCTTCACGAATTATATTGCGGGAACAGAGGAAGTTCCGTGGAATGATTTCCTCCGCACTGTGGGCCTGCGCGCCGTCGAGGGTCTGAGTACCGAGGCGGACCCTGGCTTTACGGCCTCCCGCAATTTTGATGGTCCGATGGCGGTGACCGCAGTCACCCCGGTCAGCGAGGCGGAGCGAGCTGGACTGCAGGCTGGAGACACGATCCTTGAAATACAGGGGAAGCCCGTCAGGCAGGAGTTGCGGCAGGCTTTGTCGCGTATGAATCCCGGAGACACGATAATTCTGAAAGTACGCGGGCGACGCGGTGGGGAACGGGAGCTGAAGTGGAAACTTAGCAGCCGTCAGGAAATTTTGTACGAGCTGAAAGACTTGGGTAGCGTTGCGCCCGCGCAGCGCGCCCGTCGCGCAGCGTGGCTGAAGGGTGAGGCGCAAGCAGTGGAAACCGTGCAGCCGGGAGCCGCCAACCGAGTGCCTGTCAGTCCAAGTGTCGCTGAGATTGGGATCGCCGACACTGGGGTGACTAAGACTGGGGTGACTAAGACTGCGGTGACGAAGAAATGATCCGCACGATCGCGATGCTGACCTTCTGGGGCCTGGCGGCTCCGGTCGCGGCATTGATCGGTTTTCCCTGGACGTTTATAAGCGGTGACATCCGCCTGCTCTATCGCATGTTCATGATCGGCGCATGGAATGGCGTGCGCCTGACCGGAGTGCTCGTTGAAACGGTTGGGCTCGACCGGCTCGATCCTGAACTCAGCTATATCTTCATGTCGAACCACGTTTCGAACTTGGACCCACCCATCCTGATTCCTCTGATTCCGAAGCGCACCTCGGTGATGGTGAAAAAAGAATTGTTCAGCTATCCGATTCTGGGGCGCGCAATGCGGATGGGATCGTTGGTTCCCGTCGACCGTGGCAATCGCGACGCCGGCATCGCGGCAGTAAAAGCTGCGAAGGAAGTCGTACAGCAGGGCCTCAATATGACGATTTTTATAGAAGGCAAGCGCTCATTCGACGGCAGGCTGCTGCCTTTCAAGAAGGGCCCGTTTTATCTGGCGATGGAATGCGGAGTGCCGGTGGTCCCGGTGACGATTGTGGGCACGCACCATGTGATGCCGAAGACAAGATTTGCCATCAAGCCCGGCACAGTGAAAGTGATTTTTCATCCGCCGATTGAGCCCAAAGATTTCGTCAGCCGCGAATGCTTGATGGAGAAAGTACGGGCAGCGATTGAGAGCGGGCTGCCGAAGGAATACCAACAATCAACCACGAAGGAACACGAAGGAAATCTTAAGGCGTAGCGTTTTCCTTCGTGGTCCTTAGTGTCCTTTGTGGTTCTGTCTGTGTGTGGTTCTATTCTTTCGACGTTTTCCTTCTCAACGCCTTTGCCATATCCGGCAGCTTGGGCAGCAACGCGGAATATTTTAGCCACGATTTGTGATCCACGGCAGGAGCGCCGCTCACAAAGGCTCCGGCGGGAATGTCGTGTGCCACCCCACTTTGGGGCGTCACGATAGCACCGTCGCCGATTTTGCAATGGCCGACTACTCCGACTTGCCCGGTAAGAATCACATTGTTGCCAATTTCGGTGGAGCCGGCGAGGCCGACCTGGGAACACAGCAGCGCATTTTCGCCGACGCGCGAGCCGTGGCCCACTTGCACGAGGTTGTCTACTTTAACCCCGCGGCCGATGCGGGTTTCGCCGACGCTGGCGCGGTCGATGCAGGAGTTCGCCTGGATCTCGACATCGTCCTCGATCACGACAGGCGCGGGCTGCGGGATTTTGTGCCAAGGGCCCTCGCTGGTTTTCGCGAAACCAAAACCGTCGGAACCGATCACTACGCCGTTCTGCAATAGAACGTTATCGCCGACGCGGCAATTTTCGCGTACTACAGAATGTGCGTGGGCGAAGAAGTTGTCCCCAATCTTGACCCCGGGATAGATCACCACGTGCGCAAGGATCACCGCGTTCGCACCGATTTCGACATTCTCGTCGATTACCACGTATGGACCGATGTGCGCTTGAGCACCGATCTTCGCCGTCGAATGCACGACCGCCGTAGGATGCACACCTGGCGCGTAGGGCGGAGGCTGGTGGAAAAGTTCGAGAGCGTGGGCAAAGGTGAGATAAGGGTCCTTTGCGCGCAACATGGCTGCAGGAATAGCCGGGAAGTCCTCGCCAACAATCACAGCGGAGGCCCTGGTGGAGCGTGCCGCCGCTGCATACTTGGGGTTCGAGACGAAGCTCAACTCTCCTGGGCCAGCCCGCTCAATGCCGTTCAGGCTGGTGATTTCGGTGTCAGGGGAGCCGTTTTCCAGGCGTGCGTGCAGGGCGGATGCGATCGCAGAAAGTTTCATGGGTAAAAGAGACGACGGATAAATCGTACACCACTGACCGGGGTGTGAGCCGAGAGCGAAGCGGCCCTGCTAGGCGCTGCCGACCATTATCAGTGTGCTCCGACCGAGACAGAGAACTTCTAACCGCGAAGGTCGCGAAGAAAAGCCGCAAGGGGCGCAAAGAAGACCAGAAACTTCTTAGCTTTCCTTCGCGGACTTGGCGGCCGTTCTTCGCGACCTTTGCGGTCAAAGTCTTTGCTGTTCCTATTGCACCACCAACAGGAACTGAGAAGACTGAGTAAGTCCGCCGCCGGTTGCGCTGATAGTTATGGGATAGGTGCCGAGTGGCGTGCCGGGATCCTGCTGGTGATGAACGCTGCTGCCTCCGCCTCCACACGCGGGAATCATTACCAGAAACGTCAGCACGACGAGCAACAGCGGAAGAGCGCTGCGGCGTCTTTTCGGGGAACCAATGAGAAATATCCCGGCGAGCGCAAACCCGCCACTGGTGAGCCACTGAGCGAGGTAGTAAGGGCCGTGCTCGAAACGTTGCGTGAGGTGCGGGGCAGTCGTGCTAATGGTGATGGTCGCCGTCGCAACGGTTGTTGGCCCGCTGGCTGTCACCGAAGCTGGACTGCAAGTGGCTTCCGCAGGCAGGCCTGCGCAGGTAAAGGTGATGGCAGAAAAGCCAGTCGACGCTAGGACTCCAATCGTCGTAGATCCCGTTGCTCCGGGACTCAAGATCGTAACCGAGGCTGGACTGCTTGCCACGAAGAATCCGGGAGTAATCGTGAAGGTCACCGACTGAAGAGCCGGGTTCGGATTCTGCGCGCTTGTGCTGGAGTTGAAACTAAAATCAGACCCGTAGGCAGCCGAGATAGTGTGCGTCCCGGCGTCGAAGAAAGTAGTTTGGATCGAGGTATTTCCCTCGCTATTCAGCTGCGGGGACGACTGACTACTGGGTACGGGCCGCTGACTGCGGTCGCGCTGGCTTCTGCTGAAACTGTCATCAGGATCGGATTGGAATCGCTGGCCGCGTACGTGACATCGCCTTCGTAGTGGGCTGTTACGTTGTAGGGCCCTCCGCCCGGCAATTGGCTGGTGGAACTCGCAACCAGGCCACCGCTGAGAGCATAGCCGTCTACGGAAGTCTGTCCGGAGAAAGCGCCGGTGGCGGCGATTAACGATACATCGCCGGTCGGCGTCCCCGTGCCGGTCGTGGGCGTTACGGAAACACTTACGCTCACGGTCGAGCCGTGCGTAATATTGATCTTGGGATTCAGGTCCAGAGTTGTGGTCGTCGGATTGAAGTTCACTGAGTTCCAGTTCGTAACCAGGTTCGTTATGTTAACGGATCCCAGGCCCGACGCCAGATCGTAGCCCACTCCAGCCTGATACTTCGCACTGAGAGTGCCGTAGTTAAGCTCCCCCGGAACTGCATTGTTGCCGCTCGTGATGTCGTTGAAGATGCAATTTGCGTTAAGCAAAACCGTCGTGTTAGATCCGTTGCATTGAGCGAACATTTCCAACGCCGCCAGACGGTAGAAGACGTAGTTTGCCTGACCTTGGCGGCGGTTCAGCCCCAAATTAGACATCTGCTGATCAACCAGCGCCATGATGCCTGCGAACGCGGGTGCGGAAGCCGAGGTGCCACTGGCAAAATAAACGAATAACTGACCCTGACTGTTCGGGACGCAGGAGCCTTCTAGACATAGTAGATAGGGGTCATGTCCCGCTGCAGTTAAGGAAACGTCAGGCAAATCCCGCACTCCGTCGCTGGGAATACCTGCCACACCAGATTGCCAGGATGGCTTGGGAACACCTGGAGTTGTACCGCCAGCTTGTATGTTTCCCGCGCTGGCTCCGCCGCTGCCAGACCACAAACCTGCAGTTACGCCGCTCTCATTCCATACATTTTCCGGAATGTATGAGATAGCCGACTCTGCCACAGGCGGTTCGGTTCCCCAGTATTTGATGTCATGCCCGTTTTCATTAAACATCGTGCCCCCGACGGCTACGTTGAAGGGCGTGGCGGCCAGCAGATTGACGGAGACAGGTTGCGTGGCTGGCGCCACGGATGGATCATCGCATCCTTCTGCACCGTCATCTCCGGTGGAAACGAAGTACGTAATGCCCTGCGCGGCTGCTTGTTCAGCGAGGCTGTAGGTGAACGCAAGCTGAGCATCGGTCGAGAATAGCTCGCAACCGCTGAAGCTTTCCGTCATGATGTCCGCAAGATTATTTTCGACGATAAAGACCTCAGAGAGATCGATGCCATCAGTGGTGTTAGTGGTGGCGGAGACTACGAGGTCCGCAACCGCGCCAGGAGCTACTGCTCCTGTCCAAGTCGTATCCAACGTGGCCTCGGCCTCTTCGCCACCCCCAAGGTCGCCCGGGTCAGGGCCGTTTAGCACGATTTGCAACCTGCCACAGCAACTGAACAAATTGAAACCAAAGTCTGCAAGATCCTGGCCGCCGTTGAAGAGATTGCTGCGTCCGACTACGCCGATCGTGATTCCCACGCCTGTAACACCCCCGTTAAACGCGGGGCTGCTATAGATGGTTGCATAGTCTTGTGGTCCGAGTGCATGGACAAACTGCCCATTCTGTGGAAACGTAACCTGTGGCTTCTTCCCCGGAATGATTTGTGCTGCGGCGCGCTCTTTGAACAGGTGACTCTGCGGCTTCTTAAGGAAGTTGTGCAACGTATGGATACCTGCGACTGCCGGCGTCAACGCAGCCGGGATTTGCGGGTCGCTGGCATTGGCCCAGTGCTGCTCGCCGTTGACCACGTATTTATGAATTGCGGTGTGAAACGTCTCCTTCACCTGGCTGGCGGAGCCGGAGAACTCCATCACAGTGCGGCCTTTGGTCGGGCTTACCTGAAAACCATGCGACTGCAGCCACGCAGTGATGGTCTGAATGTCCGCGTCACTGGGGCCGAACTTCTGGCCGAAGTGCTCGGGCGTGAGCCATTTGCGATAGTTGGGCGAATGCTTGTCCTGCTGGTCGTCGAGAAGTTTCTTCAATGCGGATTCCTGCTGCGGACTGCGCTTCAATACCAGGAGCATGCGCTGCATGGGCAGCGTGGCGGGCGCGCTGCCCAGGTCGAACTCGCGGCGTGCCAGCGGATGCGTATTGCCCTTGAGAACCGTCAGCCGAGCCTCATTAACAGGCTCTACGATAAGCGGGCGCTGTAGCACGGGTGGACCCGAAGCTTGAGTAGCGCCGGAGTCCTGTGCCACCGACGGTGCACAGCAGACCACTGCAAAGAGACCTAGAAATGCGGCGAACAGATTCTTGTGAGCAGACGCAGAAATTCCTCGCATGATGTTGACACCTTCGTTGGGATGTGGCTACGCCCATCGAGAACGCACAAGGCAGGAGGAAGGAAGTGGCCCGTTCGTTTTCTTTGCGCAGGGCATTACCCTGAGCCTGGGAGCCAGCAACGGTACCCTAAGTTCCGGCAGATTGCAACGATTTTGGTGCTTGAGCAATGGTGCGGTTTGAAGCGAGATTCGTATCAGGGCATGCCTATAGGTATGCCGCCAAGACCCGTAGAGTGCGCAGGCTTTAGCCGCTGTGCCATGACGGGCAAGCCCGGCGGCAAGCCGTTCAGGATTGCCGCTTTGGCGGCATTGCTGAAGCGATGCCCTATCCATTTCAGTAGATGAAGCTTACTTCGACCGAATGATTTCCCTGCGGGCCGTCCCTGTCATTTCGAGACTCCTCCCACAGCAAGGCCCCGGCGGGATGGGCGCACCGTGCGGGCAGGTGCGGGGATGGCCAAGGAAGGTACAGATCTTATCTGTAGCCTCGGGCGAGAGGATGTGCTCGAACTTGCAGGCTTGCTGCTCGATTTCCGATTCGCTGTCCATAGCAAAGCTGTCGGTGAATAAACGTTCGGCCAGGCGATGGCGTCGGATGATGCCGCCAGCGCGCTCGCGCCCGCGCGGCGTGAGTTCGACGATCAGGGAGCCGTCTCCGATCGACGCAGACACCGGCTTCAGCGCTTCGTGGCAGGGATTCACAAACGGCTTGTGATCGTGCGGCTGAGGCGGATGCGGTGTGGCGACGACCAGCCCGATCTCGATCATCTTCTCAATCGCCAGGCTGACGGGCAGCGCCCCGTGGACCTCCATGCGCTCGACCTCCGCGATCTCGCCATGTTCGGCCAGCGCCCACAGCTCTTCGAGCACTTCGTCGAGTTGCTCCTCGTCCGCCATCGAAAAAACTTCCTGATGCGCAATCTTTCCATGGTGCAGTTCAATACGCCGGTCGGCCAGACGCGCCACTACGGGGTCGTGCGTGACCATCACCAGAGTGCGGCCCTGCTGGTGGAACTCACGCAGAAGGCGCAAGACAATTTCTTCGTTCTGCGCGTCGAGGTTTCCCGTCGGCTCGTCAGCGAGAATAATTTTCGGATCATTGATCAGGGCGCGCGCGATGCAGACGCGCTGCTGCTCACCTCCCGAAAGCTGCGACGGCAGGTGATGGGTGCGGTCCCCAAGGCCGACGCGGGTCAACGCGTCAATCGCTTCTTGCTCGTCGGTCATGCTGTGAAAGTACTGCGCCAGCATGACATTCTCGACCGCGGTGAGAAAGGGGATGAGGTGGAATTGCTGGAAGATGAATCCGATTTTTTCCGCGCGCACACGATCCAGTTCAGCGGACGAGAGTCCAGCAACGTTAACGCCGTCAAGCCAGATTTCTCCTGAACTGGGGCGGTCGAGACAGCCGATAAGATTTACCAGTGTCGACTTGCCCGATCCTGACGG
>WNFI01668638.1_pt1 | contig 10623 bp, 6 predicted proteins | sample 5400471 | NCBI WGS metagenome assembly WNFI01 (sample SAMN13153348, study PRJNA577476) | soil metagenome | isolation source: 100 cm saprolite on Douglas fir-dominated hillslope | place: USA:California | collected 2013-09-17 | reverse complement strand
AACCCTCGCGCTCTTGCTGAGTGCTGTAGCGTCTGCACAGAACTACGAACAGCGCATCGCCGCCGCCATGTCGAGAGTCGACGCCGTCGCGGAGAAAGGCCCGTTCCGCGCCAACTGGGGCTCGCTTGGCGCGTTCCAGGTCCCTAAGTGGTATCAGGACGCGAAGTTCGGCATCTTCATCCACTGGGGCGTTTACTCCGTGCCCGGCTTCGACAGCGAATGGTATCCGCGCAACATGTATATCGAGGGCAGCAAAGTATTCAAGCACCACCTCGAGACGTATGGTCCGCTGTCCAACGCCGGGTACAAAGATTTCATCCCCAAATTCACCGCCCAAAAGTTCGACGCCAACCATTGGGCCGAGGTCTTTCGCAAGGCGGGTGCGAAATTTGTAGTGCCGGTCGCCGAGCACCACGACGGCTTTCCTATGTACGACTGCAGCTTCACGGAGTGGAGCGCGGCAAGGATGGGACCGAAGCGCGATGTTGTGGGCGAGCTGGCGGCGGCGGTGCGGAAACAGGGTCTGCACTTCGGCGCGTCGTCGCATCGGGCCGAGCACTGGTGGTTTTTCAACGGCGGCATGAAGTTCGATTCCGACGTTCGCGACCCGCGCTACGCCGGATTGTACGGTCCGGCCAAACCAGACAAGACGCAGCCCGACGACGCGTATCTGAAGGACTGGCTGGCGCGCACCGCCGAAATCGTCGATCGGTATCAGCCCGAGCTGATCTGGTTCGACTGGTGGATCGAACAGCCCGTCTTCCAGCCCTACCTGCAGAAGTTCGCAGCCTATTACTACAACCGCGGCGCGGAGTGGAAAAAAGGCGTCGCCATCAACTATAAGAAAGAGTCGTTCCCCGAGAACACCGCGGTGCTGGATATCGAGCGAGGACAGCTCGACGCCAAACGCCAGCTATTCTGGCAGACGGACACGTCGATCGATAAGCGGTCCTGGGGTTACATCGGGAACCCGGACTACAAAACTGCGGAACAAATCGTTGGCGATCTCATCGATATCGTGAGTAAGAACGGAGCACTACTACTAAATATCGGCCCGCGACCGGATGGGACGATCCCGGAAGAGCAGGAGCGGATTCTGCTCGAAATCGGTCGCTGGCTCGAAACGAACGGCGAGGCGATCTACGAGACGCGGCCCTGGAAGATCTAAGGCGAAGGTGCGACGAAAGTCGTGGGCGGATCGTTCAAGGATACGGCGCGCCAGGCGTTCACGAAAGAAGATATTCGATTCACCACTAAGGACAATGCACTCTATGCGATAGCGCTGGCATGGCCGGGCGATCAGAGGATCACGATCCGATCGCTCGCGGGGGATGAGCGGAAGATCCGGAATGTTACGCTTCTGGGATCAAAGGCGAGGCTGAAGTGGACCCACAGCCCGGAGGGTCTTCAAATAGAAACTCCGGCGCAAAAGCCCGGTGAATTCGCCTTTACCTTCAAAATCGAGTGAGCTGGCGAACACTTTCACCTAAAATGATTGGGGGCCGCCCCAGCTCTGCCAAAGCGGCCCTGTGCAGGTATGGGGAATTACACCCCATTTTCACCTAATCATACCACTACTTCGGAGAAAGTAAATAGAAAAGATCGAACCCGGGGAAGAGCGATCGTGGGCGCCGGCTCGTTTCGGTTCAACGCAGAGACGCAGCCTTCGCGGCGAGAGGAACGGGGTCGCTGGTGGCGTTGGGACGCGATTGACTTCTACTCTCCAATTCAAATAACATGCTCGTGACCCCTATGAAACACGCAACCAAAGCTTTCCTCCTGATCTTCCTAGCGGCGCTGGTCCTCTTGGGTGAGGAACAGTATCGGAAACCGTCCAAGGCCGTACTGGATGTCCTGAACGCACCGGCGACACCCGCGCTGTCGTTGAGCCCCACGCGAGCCTACGCGATGCAGGGGCAACCGGTGCGCAATCCTCCGATCGCGGAGCTGGCGGAGCCGATGCTTCGAATCGCCGGGATGCGCATCAACCCCAAGACCAACGGTTTGCACAATGCCACGTTCAACAGCTCGCTGTTGCTGAGGAAGATGCCCGAGGGCGCCGGGATTCCCGTGCATTTGCCGCCGAACCCGAAGCTGAGTTTCGCGGTGTGGAACCCCGACGGCAGCCACTACGCGTTCAGCAATACGACGGCGAACGGCATTGAGTTGTGGATCGGCGACACCGCGGGTCGAACACACCGGGTTGAAGGCGTACGCCTCAATGCGGTGATGGGCGGCGGCGCTCCCGTGGTAACGCATGAAGACATGCTGCAGAATCCGCACGACGAGGACCTCTTCGAATACTACGCGACGTCACAGCTCGCAACGGTGGACGTCGCAACGGGAAAGATCACGCCCGTCGGGAAGCCCGGGATCATCGAGTCGGTACACATCTCGCCGGACGGCAGGAACCTGCTGGTGACGACCATTCATAGGCCGTTCTCCTATCTCCACGCGGCCCGGGCGTTTCCCAAGGAGATCGAAGTGTGGGACCGCACGGGAAAAATGTTTTACAAGGTGGCGAGTCTGCCGCTGGAAGACAAGGTGCCCATCAACGGTGTCCCGACCGGTCCGCGGAACGTTGAATGGCGACCCAGCGATGCGGCCGCGCTGATCTGGGTGGAGGCGCTGGATGGCGGCGATCTCAAAAATAATGTTCCGTACCGGGATCGGATCATGACGTTGAAGGCGCCGTTCACCGGCGATGCGCGCGAGACCCACAAGGTGGCGTGGCGCTTCTCGGGAATTCAGTTCGCAGCCAAAGGCGGCATGGCTTTGCTCGAGGACTTCGACCGCAAGACACGGCACGTGCGCACGTATCAGATCGACCTCGACGATCCCGGCGTCAAGGCCGTCTGGGACCGCAACAACCAGGACCGCTACCACGATCCGGGCCGCCCCATGATGAAGTCCATGCCCAATGGGCAGCAGGTTATCATCCAGGACGGCGACGACATCTTTCTAATCGGAGGCGGCGCTTCGCCGAAGGGCGATCATCCGTTCCTCGATCGCTTCAACCTCGCAACCCAAAAATCGCAGCGGCTGTTCCAATGCGACGACGAACATTACGAGCTTCCGGAAGCGCTGCTCGATGAACACGGCACGAAGTTCCTGACGCGGCGCGAAAGCCCCACCGAGCCTCCGAACTATTTCGTGAGAACGGCGTCCGGCTCGATGACCGCGGTCACGAAGTTCGCCGACCCGCAGCCGTCGATTCGCGGCATCCACAAAGAACTCGTGCAGTACAAGAGAAACGATGGAGTCGACCTTTCGTTCACTCTGTATCTGCCGCCGGACTACAAGCAAGGCACGCGGCTGCCGACAGTGATCTGGGCCTATCCGTACGAGTACAACGATGCAGCCACCGCGGGCCAGGTAAGCGGCTCCACCAAACGGTTTACCGAGATGACCGGCTATTCGCAACTGTTCTTCGCGCTGGACGGCTACGCGGTGCTGGACAATACCGCGATGCCGGTGGTCGGGGATCCGGATACGGTCAACAACACCTACATCGACCAGATTATTTCAGACGCCTGGGCAGCGATCGACAAGGCCGCTGCGATGGGCGTGACCGACCCCGCACGGGTCGGCGTGGGCGGCCACAGTTACGGTGCATTCATGACCGCGAATTTGTTGGCGCATTGCGATCTGTTCAAGGCCGGCATCGCGGAAAGCGGCGCGCACAATCGCACGCTCACGCCGTTCGGTTTCCAAAGCGAGCGCCGGACGATCTGGGAAGCGCCGGACGTGTACCTGAAGATGTCGCCGTTCATGTATGCCAACAAGATCAAGGCTCCGATCCTGCTGATCCACGGCGAAGCGGACGATAACGATGGCACATTCCCGATTCAATCGGATCGCATGTACCAGGCTGTCCGCGGCAACGGCGGCACGGTGCGGCTGGTGTTCCTGCCGTTCGAAGCGCACGGCTATCGAGGGAAGGAGACGATCGAGCACGTGCTGTGGGAGAAGTTTGCGTGGTTTGATAAGTACGTGAAAGGCGGCGGAGCGTCGGTGACAAGTAACTAGAGTGCGGTAGCACAGGCTTTAGCCTGTGGCCTTTCCGCTCGTGTGGGACGGCCACGTGGAGGCTGTCGAAGGCCGCGCGGGGCCGCTACGATCCGCTGCCAGCCGCATTCGCAACCCGCGGCAAAACGGCGAAGCGAAACCAAAGTTCCTTGATCGCCCGCACCATCGTGAAGTAGTGATCAAGGTCCGCGGGTTTTTTCAAGTAACAGCTCACTTGGTTGGAGTATGCCCAATCGACATCGGTAGGATTGTCGCTGCCGCTAATCACAAGCACGGGAATGTGCCTAAGCCTGCCATCTGCCTTCATGGCCATCAGCACTTCGTGGCCTGTAATCCTCGGCAGGTTCAGGTCGAGTAGCACCAGACTAGGCGTCCGCTCGTGCGAATAGGGCGGCTCCCGGCGGAGGAACCTTAGAGCGTCTTCCCCATTCTCCACGGTGTGGATTGTGGCCGGTATCTTAGCGTCGCGAAAAGCCTCGATCGTAAGCTTGGCGTCGCCCGCGTTATCTTCGATCAATAAGATTTCGAGTGGCCCGCTCTCCATGGCCGTCCACCATCGCTGTTGCGAGCGGCTGAATCATCGCCTCTGCTTAACCTTCCGCAACCCACATACACACACCCGCTTAGCTGGTTAGAGGCGCCAGCACGAACATTGTTTCACTCGTTCTCAGGCGCCGTCTGGACATTGGCCTTTTGCGCTCCCGAGAACACACCAGGCGATGGCCTAGGAATACCTAGGAACTTTCATGTAACTTTTGCCAGTAAAAACGATACGCTGCACACGGCAGCCTCACTCAAAATGACTGACAGGGCGATGGCGAAACACCTTGGCAGTCTGCTTGCAACCATCGCACGGTATGTTCTCACGAATTGCTTGGATTACATTCACTTTACTCGCTGGAGCTCGACTTCCAGGACAAGTCCCCAATCCCACCCAGCGGACCTCAAGCCCGCAGGGTAACGAACCCGCGCCAATCTTCCGTGTGGAGGTGGTGGCCCGGACGACGCCGGCCGTGAACTACCTCCATCGTGGCGGCTCGACCAGAATCGACTTCCAAGGCACGCCGCTCGGGCCTGCAGGTAGAGGATCGGCGAAAGTCGAAAGTGATCGTGGTGTGATTCGCGTCTCCGCGGACTTCAAGAATCTCCCGCCACCCTCGAGCTTCGGGCCGGAATACCTGACCTACGTTCTCTGGGCAATCTCGCCGGATGGCCGCCCCGTGAACCTGGGAGAGCTGACGCTCGACCACTACGGCGCAGGCTCCTCCAGCAGGATTGAAGCGACCAGCGATATACAGACGTTCGGCATGATTGTTACCGCCGAACCGTATTACGCGGTGACGCAACCGAGCGACGTCGTGGTCATGGAGAACGCTGTTCGGTCCGACACGCGTGGCGTGATCGAGTCCGTTGACGCGCGTTACGAGCTGCTGCCTCGCGGCATCTACACGAGCCAGGGGAGGGCACGGGGCTTCGTCCCGGTGATGGTCGGAAAGAAGAATCCGTTTGAATTGTATGAAGCCGAGAATGCGGTGCAGCTCGCGCGCGTCGCGGGGGCCGAGAATTATGCCGCGGAAAGCTTCATAAAAGCAGCATCCGCTTTGAAGCAGGCGGAGCAGTATCAGATGCAGCATCCCGGCCAGAAGCCCGTAATCACCATGGCTCGCGAGGCTGCGGTCCGAGCCGAAGACTCTCGAGTGATTGCGCTGCGCCGCCAGCAACAGGAGCAACTGGATAACGAACGCCAGGCTGCGGCGGCGCGTGAACAGGCCGCGGCGGCACGCGAACAGGAACAGCGACAGCATGCCGAGGCGGCGCGGCTAAAGGCTGAGGAGGAGTCCCGGATGCGGGCGCAAGCGGAGGCCGACCGTCGTGCCGCGGAGGCCGGCAAACTCCAGGCAGAGCAGGAGCGCCAGGCCGCGCTCGCCCAGCGCCAACAACTCGCGATGGAGGCAGACAGGGCTCGCAAGGCTGAAGAGGACGCTCGCCGGGCTGAGGAGCAGGCTCGCCAGGCGGAGGACGCAGCACGCAGAAACGCTCAGGAGGCCGATCGTCTGCGGCAGCAATCCGAGTCGGATCAGGCGCAGCTCCGGCAGCAGATTCTCGCACAACTCAATGCGGTTCTCGAGACACGCGATACAGCGCGCGGCCTGATCGTCAACATGTCGGACGTGTTGTTCGACACCGGCAAGTACACGCTACGCCCAGGGGCGCGTGAAAAACTTGCCAAAGTTTCAGGCATCGTGGTGAGTCACCCGGGCTTGACGCTCGCTGTCGAGGGCCACACCGACAGTGTGGGTGGTGACGAGTACAACATGCGGCTGTCGGAAAATCGAGCCAATTCGGTACACGATTATCTGGTGGCGCAGGGAATCAACCCCTCGACCATTTCGGCAAAGGGTTTCGGCAAGACGATGCCCGTCGCGGACAACGCCACGGCAGCAGGCCGCCAAATGAACCGCCGTGTCGAGCTGGTCGTGTCCGGCGATGTGATCGGCGTAAAACTAACCTCGTTGAAGTCGACGATTTCTCGATGAGTAAATCTGTCGAGGCATTACCCGTGAAGACCAGGGCTTGAGATCCCGCCGGTTCTCACTCCGGCTGGCGCTCCGTTCGAGATGCTGGCCGCGTGTTAAGAAATGGATTTCGGAAGGGCTCTTATGAAACAAAAACTGCTCGCTTTGTTGCTGTTGGCCGGGTGGTCGATCTTTGCCGCCGATGTCTCCATCGGAATCAGAATCGGTCCGCCACCGCCTCCCCGCATAGTTCACGTTCGGCCCCTGTGCCCGGGTCCCGATTTCGTGTGGGTTGATGGTTATTGGTATCCAGTGGGAAACCACTACAAATGGCATGACGGATATTGGACGCGTCCGGTCTATCCAGGGGCGCGCTGGGTAGAGCCACACCACGATGGAGACCGGTTCCATGACGGTTACTGGGAGGGCGAGCGCGGCCGGCACGAACACGACCACCACTGGGACCGCGACCATGACCGCGACTTTGGCCGTTACCGCGAGCACGACCGAAACAACTAACGTGGGGCGATTACACGGGTGAGTCCGACGTTGTCTTATGATGAAGCGATCCACCATGGATCCCGCCAGGATCTGCCGCCAAACGCGCATCGTTCATGCAAACTGTGACCAGTGCGGCAGGAGGCCCGAGCTTCTGCACAAGCCGGCCGAGACGGGCGGCGCTTGCTACTGCGAGGAGTGCTGCCCAGTCTGTTGGCCGAACGGAACCACGCGGGTGGAGCACTCGTCCGAGGCAGAACTCCCCAGCGCGTGAACCAGCCAGCGCGGGCGCCCACGCTCATCAGACGCCGGCAACCTCCGCGCGCGGTAACGTTACGACATGGAACCATAGTTCCTTGGTCGAACGAATCGCCAAGAAGTATTCGTCGGGATCGGTCGGTTTAACGATGTAGGCGCACACCTGTTCGTCGTACGCCTGATTGACATCCTGATCTCGATCGCTGCCACTGACAACCACGACGGGGATTCGCTTCAGGAAGTCGTCCGACTTCATCGAGTTCAGGACTCGGTGACCGTCAATCTTGGGTAGGTTGAGGTCCAGAAACACCAGATCCGGACGAGGCGCCGCTGCATATTGGCCTTCGCGCCTGAGGAACTGAAGGGCCTGCTCGCCATCCTCGACAACATGCACTTCGTTCAGGATTCGAGCATCCCTGAGTGCGGATATTGTAAGGCGTACGTCAACCGGGTTGTCATCAACGAGCAAGATCTCAACCAATCGGCCCTTCATACAGATGGGACGCCACGCTCAAACGAACGTTTCCGCCAAGGTTGGTATGACGCTCTTAAGTCTTGCATCGTATCAATTCAATCCTCCCTAAATCTCTTGGGCGTGTCCGTAGGTGTCCCTAGGGATTCACTCGTAGACGTTGCTCCGAGCCAGCGACATATCTGGTCTCAATGCAAATCGTGTCCGTTGCCGGCAGTAATACAGCTGCGGGGACCCGTCCGGATTGACCCCCACCCTCGTAGCTCCCCACCGTCACCATCTACCCGCACACCGAAGGATCGCCCTCGGTGATGATCATGCCAACATACTTGGTGACGATGTTGGCGGCATATCCTGTGGTATCGATCATCCGAGCCGCCGTTCCCGGTGTCGCAGCCCGCCCGAATGGAGATCTTGTGATGAATCCCCTGCCTCGCCGCCTGCATCCAACAACCTTGCAGCTCCGGTTATGCTGCGAAAGCGGAGCAACGCATGTCGACTTCGGCCACTTTAGAACGGGAATCGGACCATTCCACTGCGGACCGTTATGAGTCGCTCATTCGGATTGCGGCCTCCGTCCGAGCGCAGAAAGAACCGCGGGAGTTGTTCGGCATCCTCGTCCCCGAGCTCGGCCAGGTGGTGCAGTTCGACGCGATCGCGCAATTCGATGAGGCCTCCGACAAAACTGATTTCTATTTCTGTCCGGCTTGCGGGCCACCCCAACATCAACCGTCGGAAACCGATAAGGATGAGACACTCGCGGCGTGGGTGTATCAGCATCAACAGACGGTGGTCTTAGGATCGTTGGATCATGAAACGCGCTTTCCCGCCTCCACCCGAATCATGCGCGAGGTCGGGCTGCAATCGGTGTGCGCGTTTCCGTTGACTACCGCCCATCGACGTCTGGGGAGTCTGGTCATTGGCAGCGTGCGCCGCGATGCCTATTCTCCGGAAGAGGTTCGGTTCTGTTCGCTGGTTGCCAACCAGATCGCTCTGGCGATGGACGATGCCATCAACTTTCAGGCCTCTCAGAAAGCACAGGAGCGTCTGGAACTGCTGCTCGACTTGACGAATCGTGTCGTCTCGAATCTCAATCTGCGCGATGTCCTCCGCGAAATCTCGGCAAACATCCGGCACGTAATGCAGTGCGACGGCGTGGGAATCACGTTGCCCGACCCCCAGGATCAGAGGCTACGTATCTACGCGCTCGACTTCCCTGATAATCCGGGAGATATCGTTGAAGGTTACGAGCCGCCGGCCGACGAGCAGGCGAGTGCTGCACGAGTGTTCCAAAGCGGTGAGCCGGTGGTTCTCTCTCGAGAGGAATTGGAGCTCGAGTCTAATGCGGTGCGCTTTGACATTCGATCCCTGGCGCATGTGCCGCTGAAAGGCCGTAGCGGGATCGTGGGCGTGCTCACGCTGGGAACGCGTCGCGAGGGCGCGTTTAGTGCGGACGACCTCACATTTCTCACCCAGATTGCTCGCCAGGTCGCGATCGCGATTGAAAACGCGGTGGCGTTCGGAGAAGTTTCCCATCTCAAGAACAAACTGACCCAGGAGAAGCTCTATCTCGAAGGTGAAATCCGAAGCGAGCTGAATTTTGAAGAGATCGTCGGCAAGAGTGAGTCGCTCCGCCGCGTCCTGCAGCAGGTCGCAACCGTGGCGCCCACCGATTCCACCGTCCTTATATACGGAGAAACCGGGACCGGTAAGGAATTGATCGCGCGCGCAGTCCACAATCTCAGCGCGCGCCAGTCGAACGCTTTCGTCAAGCTCAACTGCGCGGCAATTCCGACCGGTTTGCTCGAAAGCGAATTGTTCGGACACGAGCGAGGTGCGTTCACCGGCGCGATTTCGCAGCGCGTCGGCCGCTTCGAGCTGGCGAATCGCGGGACCATGTTCCTCGACGAGATCGGCGAAGTACCCCTCGAATTGCAGCCGAAACTGTTGCGGGTGCTGCAGGAACGCGAATTTGAGCGCCTCGGTTCAACGCGCACTTTGCGCACCGATGCGCGGCTGATCGCGGCCACCAATCGCGATCTCGAGGCATTGGTGAGCGAGCAGAAATTCCGGTCCGACCTCTATTACCGCCTCAACGTATTTCCAGTCCGCGTGCCCGCGTTGCGCGAGCGCCCCGAAGACATTCCTCTGTTGGTCCGCCACTTTGTCCAACAATTCAGCCGGCGGCTCAGCAAGACCATCGACACGATTCCTTCGGACACGATGACCACGCTCATCAAATATCCGTGGCCTGGGAACATCCGCGAGTTGCAGAACGTGCTCGAACGCGCTGTGATCCTCACCAGTGGCGCCGTGTTGAAGGTTCCCAACGACGACTTGCGAGTGCCGAACAACGGGTCCGCCCCGCCCGTGGCGATTCAACCCGTCACGAACCGCAACATGCGCGACATGCTCGATGAGACCGAGCGGCAGCAGATTCTCACCGCTCTCGAGCAAGCGGACTGGACTGTTGCCGGACCGAACGGCGCTGCGGCGCGTCTCGGCATGAAGCGATCCACCCTGCAGTCGCGCATGCAAAAGCTCGGCATCCGCATCTCCCGCACCGGCGCGTAGCAGTCACCTGCCGAAATCACGGCACCCAGCCGGACCCGCGTCATCGGCACTTCGCTCGAACCCTCGCGTAATCTCCCCTAACTCTCTTCAAAATCACTGCAAGCACGATTGGCGCGCCGAATGCATTATCTCTCGCGGAAAACGGAAGCCATGTTACGAATCTCTTACTCGCAAACAGGAACGGGACAGCACTGGACGCTGTGTGGCCGGCTGGCTGGGCCATGGGTGCACGAGCTACGTTCCTTTTGGCAAGGCATTCGGCGAACCGGCCCCGCA
>WNFI01140369.1_pt1 | contig 10625 bp, 8 predicted proteins | sample 5400471 | NCBI WGS metagenome assembly WNFI01 (sample SAMN13153348, study PRJNA577476) | soil metagenome | isolation source: 100 cm saprolite on Douglas fir-dominated hillslope | place: USA:California | collected 2013-09-17 | reverse complement strand
TTTGCAGACCTCTCCCTTGGGCCACTTGGGTACCGCGCCGAACCTCTAAGTATAGCAAACCTGACCGAACTACTTAGGAACGCTGCGTCTGGCAAACTCTACTTTTTCTCCGCGACCGTAGGAATCTTTGCCTCGCGCAAGAATCGCGCCGACTCTTCCGGCGGCGTCGGATTGATGTAAAAACCTGTGCCCCACTCGAAGCCAGCTACTTTCGTCAACTTCGGAATAATCTCAATATGCCAGTGGTAATGATCGTTGATTTCTTCGCCAATCGGAGAGGTATGAATCATGAAGTTGAGCGCGGGCCGGTCCAGCACCTGGTCGAGGCGCATAAGAGTGTCCTTCAGCATGCGCGCCAGGCTGGCATATATGGAGCTCTGGTTATTCTCGTAAGATGATCCGTGCACTTTTGGCAGCAGCCACATCTCGAACGGGAAGCGCGGCGCATAGGGAGCAAGCGTGATGAAATGTTCGTTTTCGCCGATGACACGCTCTCCGGTGTCACGCTCCTGCCGGATGATGTCGCAGAAAATACAGCGCTCCTTCTCATCGTAGTAGTGCCAGCAGCTGTCAACTTCTTCCCGGACGCGACGGGGAACGATCGGCAGGGCAATCAACTGTGAGTGGGGGTGGTCGATGGTCGCCCCGGCAGCTTCTCCATGGTTTTTGAAAATGAGGATGTAGCGAAAGCGCTTATCATTTTTCAGGTCCAGCATACGGTCGCGATAGCCCCAGAGCACGTCCTCCACGGCACGTTCGGGCAGGGTGGCGAGCGTTGCAAGATGGTTTGGCGATTCAATCACGACTTCGTGCGCACCGATTCCATTCATCTTGTCAAAGAGACCTTCTCCCTCGCGGTCAAGTTCACCCTCGATGCCCAGCGCGGGAAACTTGTTGGGCACAACGCGGATGCTCCAGCCGGGAGTATTTGGGCCTCCGCCGTTCCGCCCGTAGACGAGGATTTCCGGCGGAGTGCGCGCTTCATTGCCCATGCAGAAGGGGCAATTCTTCTCTTCTCTCGAGATGACGCTCTCTCGGAGGAAGTCGTTCGGACGCTTCCCTCGTTCCGTCGAAATGATCACCCATCGGCCCGTGATCGGGTCCTTCCGCAACTCCGGCAAAGCATTCCTCCTCGAACAGTTTTCACTCGCCCGCGCAGGGCGAGCAATCTAAAGACTCTGAATTGTACCGCGTCTGGCGTCTCCGTGAAGATGTTCCCCTCACCCCTTCACATTCGGGGGCTGAAAGCGTCTTTGTGCAATCGCACCACTGGAGGTTGGCCCGGGCAGTTGTCAATGGCCATAACATCAAACCGGCAGGGACACTCGCCGACGTGACGCTCCGCTAGAAATCGCTGCGCGGTACGAACGACCAGGTGTTGTTTTTCGTTTGTAACACTGAGTTCGGGCAGCGCCGGCAAACCTTTCCGCAAGGTGCGCGTTCTGACTTCCACAAATGCCAGTGTCTTCCCATCATAGCCGACGAGATCCATCTCGCCTTTAATGCCGCGCGGAGTGTAATTGCGGGCCACGAAAACATACCCCTGCCTGCGCAAAGACCAATAGGCATAAGTCTCTCCGCGAATCCAGTGCGCCGTGCAGCCCCAGCGCAACGCTTGAAACATCCGCTGTGAAAATATAGGCATGGTCGGGACGCCGATTCATCGGCGTTTCGCGAAGTATAGACAAAATCCCGTCGCTGCCATCCTTCTTCTGTGGCAGGCACGGGAAATCTATCTGGTTCTCACCTCAAAATTCTGGACCTCAGTGCTCCCGGCTTCAGATCTTTTTCTCCACCTCGCGGATACAATCTTCCAGTGTCCGCACGGCAAAGTCAGCCTGTTCCTGATCGATCAGGAGTGGAGGTGACAGGCGCAGCGTGTTCTCACCAGCACCAAGCACCAGCAGGCCGCTGTGAAAAGCCAGATCGACGATGGCTTTCGATCAAGTCCATGGTGGCTAGCGCCGCCGCAAGGCACACCGGGTTTCCTCCGAACGTCGTGCCGTGCGCGCCGGGCCCCCAGCGCATCACGCTTTCCCTTGCGATGATCGCGCCCAATGGCATGCCGCTGGCAATGCCCTTCGCAGAGCAGAGAATGTCAGGCTCGATCCCGGCGTGCTCACTGGCCCACCACTTCCCGGTACGTCCCATGCCCGACTGCACTTCGTCCACGATGAACATGATTCCTTGCTGGCGGCAGATACGCTGCAATTCCTGGAGAAAGAACCTCGGTGCGGGCACATATCCGCCTTCGCCTTGAATCGGCTCAATGATGATGCCTGCAACGTCTTCGGGATCGAACAACCGTTTGAATATCTGTCCTTCAAGCTGTTCGAGAATTTCCGCACCGCAGGTCTCCGTGGTATGCGCGTGCGCGCAGCGGTAAGCGTAAGGATATGGGATGTGCTCGATTCCACTGAGCAACGCCCCGAATCCCTTGCGCTGCGTTGATTTGGACGCCGTCAGCGAGAGCGCGCCCATCGACCGGCCGTGGAAGCAACCGTAAAATGCGATGAATTTGTCGCGCCTGGTGGCGTACCTTGCCAGCTTGATGGCGCCTTCGATTGCTTCGGTCCCAGAGTTGGTAAAGAAAACTTTCTTGCTTTCCGCCCCGGGCATGGTCCTTCTGAATGGCGGCAACAACTTTCGGATGGCAATGTCCGGTCGAGCAGACGGCGATGCCCGCGGCGAAATCCAGAAAAGTGTTACCGTCCACATCTTCTACCATCGCGCCGTGTCCGCGCTTAGCCACCAAAGGATAGTCGCGCGTATACGACGGCGACATGAATTTCGCGTCTTGCTCCAGAACGCGCTTGGCGTTCGGCCCGGGCAACGCGGTCACGAGGCGCGGCGTTTTTACTTCTAAAGTCGTTGGCATCTCTTCCTCCACAGAAGAAACAAAAAGGTTGGAGTTGATCAAGAACTGCGGACAAGTGCAGGCGTGCAAGCGGACTGACCCGCCAATGGCATGCCGGAGAGAGAAATTTAGACTAAGTCTACGCCGTAGAGTTGTGGCCGCTGGGCGGCCGGCGGGAGAAATCCCGGGACGTAAGAAGGGCGAATTTGTAGGTTAAGGCTCACTTGCGTTTCCAGCGGACGCTGCCATCTTTAGCGTCTTCAATCATTATACCATGATCCGCCAGTTCTTTGCGGATGCGGTCGGCCGTTGCGAAATCGCGTTTCTTCTTCGCGGCGTCGCGCTCAGCGACAAGTCTATCGATCTCCTCGTCGCCAGGTCCGCTCCCCGGTCCACCATACCCGAGTGCGCGAAGTTTTTCGCCATCATCGTCTTCCACAACGGCGAACACAGTGTCGAAGGCAGCCAGAAACTCAAGTACAGCGGGGACATCCCCCTGGCGGAATTCGCCTTTATCGATGGCGATATTCGCTTCGCGCACCAGGTCGAACGCGGCTGCCAGCGCCCGCGCGGTATTCAAATCGTCCGCAAGCCCGACGTCAAACTCTTCCGCCGCTTTCGCAATGCGCGTGGCCATGCCCTCTTGCTTGCCTGCAGGGAATTTCCCGCGCTTCAGTCGATCGCTAATATTCCGCAGCCGCTCGACGGAACTGGTCGCCTGTTGCAGGCCATCGAAAGTGAAATTGAGCTGCTTGCGGTAAGGAACGCTGGCAAGCGCAAACCGCAGCGCCGAGGGCTTATAACCTTTCGCAAACAAATCGCGCAACGTGAAGAAGTTTCCCGACGACTTGGACATCTTCTCGCCTTCGACAAGCAGGTGCTCGGCATGCAACCAGTAGCGCACGAAAGGCTTGCCGGTCGCGCCCTCGCTCTGCGCGATTTCGTTCTCGTGATGCGGAAACGCCAGATCGATTCCACCGGTATGAATATCCAGCGTCTCGCCGAGATACTTCATGGCCATCGCGGAACACTCGATGTGCCAGCCGGGGCGCCCCGGCCCGATGGAGGTCTCCCAGAAGTGTTCTCCCTGCTTTGGCGCTTTCCACAACGCAAAATCCCGCGCGCTTTCTTTTTCGTAGCGGTCGTTATCGACGCGCGCGCCCGCCTGAATGCCGGTCAGATCGATCTTCGAAAGCTTTCCATAATTAGGAAATCTCGCAATACGGTAATAAATCGAACCATCTCCTGGGTAGGTAAATGATTTTCCCTGGAGCCGCTGGATCAGCTTCACCATCTCCTCGATGTGGTCCGTTGCACGGATCCAGTGTTCAGGTGTCTCGATGCTAAGCGTTTTGCAATCGTCGAAAAACGCTTGCACAAACTCTTCCGTGTATTCGCGGATACTTTTCCCTGCCGCTGCCGCGTTCGCGATGATGCGGTCGTCCACATCGGTCAGGTTCATCACGTGGTTCAGCTTGAATCCGCGCAGCTTCAGGAAGCGCCGCAAAATATCCTGAAACACGAAAGTGCGGTAATTCCCGATATGCGCGTAGTCGTAGACCGTCGGCCCGCACGTGTACATGCGCACTTCGCCGGCTTTTTGTGGAACGAATTTCTCGATTTTTCCGGTCAGTGTATTGTGTAGCTGGATTTCGGCCATGGGCACTACACGGTCTCTTTCCGCAAACGAATAGCGCTCGATTGTAGCCGAGCCGTTTGAAACGTAGCAATGTCGAAGCTTCGTGATGTTGCGCGGAACTGGGCGCAATGCGACCTGTTTGGTCCTATTTGACGCTTGCCGCTCACGCGGTTAGAGTCCTCCTTCTCGTTTCGCGAAGGAGTTACCGATGAATTGCTCTCTTCCAGCTGGCACCTTATTTGTTCTGTCCTTTCTCGCCGCACCCATTCTCGCGCAGGAATCGCCCAAAGCCGGGGGGCTGAAGTTACTGACTCCCGAAGCTTCTTTGAACCTGCGCAATATTTCCGACCTGCAATTCTCGCCCGATGGCAATCGGCTGGCATTTGTGGTCACAGAGCCCGCAAAGGGCGAGCGGCGGGCGCGGCACATTTGGATCTACGAGAAGCAGTCGGGGGCAATCCGGCAATTCACATATTCCGCGAAGTCCGAGTCCAACCCGCGATGGTCGCCCGATGGCAAACAGCTCGCTTTTCTTTCCGACCGCGACGAACAACAGCATGTTTACACCATGCACGCAGAGGGTGGCGAGGCTAGTGCTGCGACCAAAGGGAAGCGCAGCGTGAAGAATTTTGCCTGGTCGCCCGATGGAAAGCAGATTGCGTTCCTGGCTCCCGACGCAAAAACGGAAGCCGAAGAAAAGAAGGAAAAAGACAAAGACGATGCGCACGTGGTAGACAAAGAAGATAAACACGCGCGTCTCTGGTTGCTTACTCTCGACTCCGGAGAAGCTAAGGCGCTCACCGAATCCAAATGGGAAATCGGCGAAGCTGTCTGGCACCCTTCCGGCACAGGTCTGATGCTCGGCGCCACGGATCACCCTGAATCCGATCAGAACACCGAGCGCATTTTTTTCTTTCGCCTCTGGGACTTTGTCACTGGCGCACGCAAAGAGGTCGACACAATGACACAGGTCCTTGCCCCTCGGGGGCCATTCGGCAACATTCGCATCGCTGCGGATGGCATTAGGATGGCGTTCGTCGGCTGCCGCGAGGACGGCCCTACACCGCACGACCTTATGCTCGCGCGTCACGGCGAGAAAGGCGTGCAAAACCTAAGCGGCGCCAGCGTGGATCGGCCAGTCTTTGACTTCCGCTGGTCCAAGGACGGCGGGCTGCTCGCTATTGTGGAAGATGGTTTCCACACGAAGTTCGTCGCTTTCACCACGGAAGGTGCGTTCAAGGATGTCCCCACGATTGCTGCCAATCCAAGTGTTTTCAGCGTCTCCGATTCCGGCGAAATCGCTTTTGCCGGGCAAACCGCGACGACCCCCCAGGAATTGTGGCTGTGGGACCAGAAGGGCGCGCCGAAGCAAGTCTCTCACTTTAATGATTCCTGGAAACAGTACTCGCTCAGTGCCCCGGAATTCTATAAATATAAGTCCAAATCTCCTGATGGCCCGGAAATCGAAGCCGCTCTTTTGAAGCCGCTTGGCTACGACGGCAAATCGAAGTTGCCGCTCGTTGCCCTGATTCATGGCGGCCCCACGGGAGCCTGGCAAGACTCCATCGAGACCTGGGGGCAGCTCCTGGCGGCGCGCGGCTACGCCGTCTTCTATCCGAATATCCGCGGGTCAAGCGGTTACGGAGAAAAATTCATCGAGATGAACCGCGGCGACTGGGGCGGCGGTGATTATCGGGACGTGATGGCCGGCGTCGACGACCTCGTCGCTCGAGGCATCGCCGATCCCGAAAAACTGGCCATCGGCGGTTGGTCTTATGGCGGCTATATGTCCGAGTGGGCGATTACGCAAACCACGCGATTCAAAGCTGCCGTCTCCGGCGCTGGCCTTTCCAACCTCATCTCCGAATACGGCACTGAACAGGGCCCCTCCTACGACGAGTGGTTCTACGGCCTCCCGTACGAACCAGAAAAGGTAGCCGGATTCCTAAACAGCTCGCCCTTCGTCCATCTAAAGAATGTGAAAACGCCGACATTAATTCTTCAAGGCGACGCCGACCCGACCGATCCTCCCGGCCAGAGCCAGGAACTCTACCGCGGCCTCAAACGCTACGGCGTCGAAACCGACCTTGTCGTCTATCCTCGCGAGCCTCACGGCTTCCACGAAGAGAAGCACCTCCTGGATCGCCTGAACCGCATCCTCGCCTGGTACGACAAGCATTTAAAGGAAGGTTCGCCAACTACCAAGTAGGCTCCTACGAGACATCGGATATTGGAGATTCGCTATTTGAGATCCGGCTTATGGCGCTAGTAACTTGTCCACAACTTGTATCGGACAACTTGTAGCGGATAGCTTTACACGCACCGCGCATCGTGTTATTGTTTTTTCCCGTACCGCCATCCTTGCGCCAGGCGGCTGGGCCTCTGACTGAGAACCTGCCAAACGTTTTGACAGGCGACCGGTGTACGGTCGACCTATCGAACCAAAGACCCTCCCCTCGAGGAACGAAACGTCGTCTTTCTTCGCGTGTTTTGGCCCCAGCCGTTGCCGATGGCTGCCTTTCGCAGTCATCGAGTTGGTTTCGAGTTTCATGCTGGCAGCCGTGGAGTAGTGACGACCAAAAGGGGACATCTTGCTGAAGCTGCGAAAAGTCGAAATCGTTGGCTTTAAGTCGTTCTGCGAACGCACGGTGGTCACATTCAGCGGGTCCGGCACGACCTGCATCGTCGGCCCGAACGGCTGCGGCAAATCCAACGTGGTTGACGCTATTTCCTGGGTTCTCGGCGAACAAAGCCACAAGTCGCTTCGCGCCGAGCGCATGGCTGATTGCATTTTCAACGGCACCACCAAGCGCCCTCCGCTGGGCCTCGCCGAAGTCACTATCACCATGGAAGATCCCGAGCTGGCCGAAGCAGCCCGCTTCGTGATGGAAAGCGCGGCGTCAGACGCTGCGGCGGATTCTGAGTTCCTGGCTAATGAAAGCATCGACACCTCTGGTTTGACTGATACAACCACCGAAATTCTCTCACTCGACCCCGCGCAGGCCCCCGAAACGCAAGAGGCCGCTGCTTGCAGTTCAGCTTCAGACCCCGCTGAACCCGGTGGCAAGTTCAAACGCAAGAAAAAGCAAGTCGACAAACCAGTTCTAGCGACGAAACCGGGTGAAGTTGTCGTCAGCCGGCGCCTCTATCGTTCCGGCCAAAGCGAATATCTGATCAACGGCCGCGTCGGAAGGCTCCGCGACATCCAGGAAATGTTCATGGGCGTCGGCCTCGGCCCAGACTCCTACGCCATCATCGAGCAGGGCCGCATCGGCTTGATTCTGTCCACTAAGCCGATGGGCTGGAATCCTCGAAAGTAAATCTCTCACGCGTCAACGACATCGTGGTGGAGGTGGAGAAACAGCTTGGCTCGCTGAAGCGCCAGGCCGCCAAGGCCCGCCGCTACTCCGAGATCCGCGACCAGATGCGCGGCATCGTGCGCCAGATGTTGGCAGGCAAGGCGCGCGAACTTGACACCGAAGCCGAGCGGGTTACCAAGCAGCTCGAAGAACTGAACACCGCTGAGTTGCAACGCGCCACCGCCATCAAGCAACAGGAAGGCGAGCAGGACCGACTGAACCAGCGAATTTATGAATTGGATGCGGAGATCCGCCAGAATCAGAACGTATTGAATCTGACGGCGCTCGAAGCCGATCGCAGCGAGAATCGCATTGCCTTCAACCGCCAACGGGCCGAGGAGCTCCTCGGACGTCATGCCAAGGTGGATGCAGAACTGGCGCTAGCCACTGCGCAAGCCGTGGAACGGGAATCTCGGAGCAGTACGCAGATTCAAGCGGTCACCTTGCTACGCGAAGAATCGGGCATTTTAACCGCCCGCGTGGAAGAACTCGCAAACCGTGCCGAGTCTCGCGCTACCGAGATTTCCGAATCCGAAGCGCGTATCGAAGCCCTCCGCCGCTCTTCATCGGAGGCCGGTGAAAGCCTCCTGCGCTTACATGGCGAGCAGAAGCAAGCCGAAGAAGCGCTCGTACATCAGGCCGAAGCGCTGCGGAAGCTGGAAGCGACCGAGCACGATTTGCTGGAGACTTCCATGCGCGCGCGCGATGACGCCGAGCGCGCCGCTTTCGATCATGAATCCGCCATCAGTCAACTCAACGCCCTGAAACAAAACGCCGCGGAGTTGCAGGCCAAGATCGCCGGATTCCGTGAGCAGCGTGATGCGTTGTCCAAGGAGTCCGGAGCCCTTCGCGATTCGCTGGCGGGCGTCCGCGCGCGGCATTCGACGTTGACCCAAATTCTGAATGACCGCTCGTACACTGCCGACGCCGTCCAGAAGCTTTTTGCCGCCAACGAGCGTGGCCGCGGTCGGGATTTTCGCGCCGTCGGCGTGCTGGCCGATTACGCGGAGGTCGCGGAGCAGCACGAAGCGGCCATCGAGCAGTACCTTCGCGACGAGTTGGAATATGTCGTTGTCGAAACCTACGATCACGCGCGTGCCGGTGTTTCCATGCTGCGCGATGAAGTGGGTGGCCGCGCCACTTTCTTTGTGGATTCGCTCCGGAACCTGCGACTCTATTCCGAATACGAACCGATCGTGAATTTCCGCGCGGAAGATGGCGTAATCTCCCGGCTCGACAAGCTGGTGGAGTTCCGCGACCCCCTCGGAGTGGCCGCAAAACAATTCCTGCCAAGGTTGCGCTACGCGTATTTGACGGACAGCGCGCCGGCCGCGGAAAAACTGTCGAAAGAAAATTCGCAGTACGCCTTTGTCACGCCCGACGGCACCTGCTACCAGGGCCGCATGGTCACCGGCGGCCGCCCCGACGAAGTTGGTCCACTAGGGATGAAGCGGGAATTGCGGGCCCTGGACGCGGAAGTCATGCAGTTCGAACATAAAATGCAAGAGAAGCAGGCCGCACTTGAATTGGTCGGCACCGAACTGCGTTCGACGGAAGAGATACTCACTGAAATCGATGAAAAGCAGCGTGAAGCGGATCGTGAAGTCATTTCCGCCATGCATCGCCACGGCCAGATGCAGAGTGAATTGGCCCGCCTCGGGCTGGAACTCACCATCTGCCAGAACGACCTTGCACGCGTCCGGCGGGAAGTGGAAAGTGCGCGGCAGCGTGCCGAGATGGCAAAGAACCAGCATGCCGCCGCCGCCTTGACGCGTGCCGAAGCCGACGCCGAAAGCACGCGGCTTGCGGAGGCGCTCGTTCAGCTTCGCAGCTCCATCCGGTCGGAACAAAATGAACTTGCCGCCGCCCGCGCCAAATTCGCCGCTCTGAATGAGCGTTTAATGGCCGCCGAAGCGCTCTCCGCCCGGCTGAACGAAGAACGCGCCGAGCTCGGACGCCGTGAAACGGCGAAAAGCTGCGCCTGGAAATCCGCCAGCGGGAACTCGAGCAGGAATGGGATGCCGCTCGCACGCGCGTCACGCAGATGGAAGACCATCTGCGCATGGGCCGGCAGTCGCTCCAGGAACTCCGCGAGCAGCGCAGCCACGCGGAAGTCGACCGTGCCAAGAACGACTCCGACCGCCAGCACCTGCGCGAAACGTGCATGAGCGAATTGAACGCGCAGCCCGAAGACCTGATCGCCACTGAAGCAGCTTTTATGTCCGGCGATGAGTTGGCAATTGCCGAAACAAATTATCGCGAAATGAAGCAGCGCATCGAATCGATGGGCCCGGTCAACATGATGGCGCTCGAAGAGTTCAACGAGTGCGATCAAAGGTTTACGTTTCTCACGCGTGAACGCGACGATCTGCTACAGTCGATTGCGGACACTCAGCAGGCCATCGCCGAGCTCGACCTGGCCACTAAGGAAAAATTCGAGCACGCCTTCCATGCCATTAACAAGAGCTTCTCCGAGGCCTTCCACACTATTTTCGGTGGCGGCATGGCGGAAATGCGTTTGACCGAACCGGACAGTTCTGGCGACGCGGGCATAGACATCGTCGCCTCACCTCCAGGCAAGCGCTTGCAAAACGTGTTGCTGCTGTCCGGTGGTGAAAAGGCTATGACCGCGCTGGCCCTGCTTATCGCCATCTTCCGCTATCAGCCCAGCCCGTTCTGCATTCTGGACGAAGTTGATGCGCCTCTCGATGAAGCCAACGTCGGGCGCTTCACGCGCCTCATCGGCGAGATGAGCGGCCAAACTCAATTC
>WNFI01435296.1_pt1 | contig 10626 bp, 2 predicted proteins | sample 5400471 | NCBI WGS metagenome assembly WNFI01 (sample SAMN13153348, study PRJNA577476) | soil metagenome | isolation source: 100 cm saprolite on Douglas fir-dominated hillslope | place: USA:California | collected 2013-09-17 | reverse complement strand
GCGGAGAATATCGCGACTGCGAACAGCGCTGCGACCCAGCGCTCCTGCGGCGACGACAGAGCTTGTCGCGGCTTCAAGCCAAGCGGTTGGAGGCGGGCCCGGGCCATGGGCTCTTCATTGATAGCAGCGGACGAGATCCAACTCCCTCACCGCGTTCACGCCCGGCGCGTTGACACCGGCACGCCCCGCTCGCTCATCGCTTCAACCGAATGCTGGTCGGCCTGTAGTCGCCTCGCGTGAATTAGGGGCCACTTCGTTTTTATTTTTCTTGATCATCTTGGGCGGTCCAGTCGACAACTAGCTCTTGGAGTCTCGTGGTTAATGCGGCCGCTATTAGCGGGAGAGCCACATATGTCCAGTAGAAATTGTTAGCCATTTCGGTGCCGCCGAGTAGTAGACCTGCAAACACACCTACTGCAGAACCTGACGTTGACGTGATACTCAGCGACCAAATAGTTTGCCCACTAACTGGTCGAAAATAGCGCCAGAGAAGATTTATTGCTATCGCTAGGAGCAATGGCAGGAGCAAAGATTGTACGCTCATGTCTTGCATCCTGGTGTCACTGCTTTAAATAGATGCCCACCGTACATTGAAGGCAATAATTTCAAAATCAGTCCCGCGACGGTTTTGTCTAGATTTTTAATTTTCAAAATGTAAGCCAATATAGCTAAAGCAGAAAAAAGCGCCAAATAAGTTTCCGCTAGAGCTGCAGAGCATGGAGTTCCGCTATCCTGAACAAGGATAGCATCCAACAAGACGGAATAGAGCACCAAAATTAATGCCGAGATTCCAAAAAGGAACAATACTGTTGAGCTGACTCCCGCGGTCCCTGTAAAAAATAATAGTAGCCCGAACGCAGAAAGAACTATTTTCGCACCGTTGGAACCATCCGATACCTTCCACGCCCCCGCGCCGGTCTCTGGATCAAGAATAACGTAGCCTGCACCGGTGAAGCCAAAGACCGAGATATTTGCCTGATGTATTGTAACGTCCTTGCCTCCAACAAGCGCATTCGCGATTTCCTGTCTGACCGCGATATCAATAGCAAGCGATGCGAGAATAGTCGCGTGCTCGGCTTCATTTTGCGGACTGAGCGTGTAAATTCGCTGCCCTTGACTCGCGGCGAGAGCGAGCGCCTTAACAGCGGAAACGCCTTGCGCCCGGCTTGGACTGTTCGGATCGGTGAATAGCTGTTCTGGTACAGCGTGTTCAAGTGCAGAGTACTCGCTACCCACTGCGTTACGGAAAGAGGCCAGGGTTGAAGGATTTGCATCTTTAGCATAGTCATTGCCAGCGACCCGGTCGATGTCCATCTGCAATCCTGGAAACCTGACACTTTTGGGCACACCAAAGCTGAATAGCGTTTGAGCGGTAATACCAAAGTTGCCAAAGCTGGGCATGCGTTGCGTGATGACGTTGGAGGTGCGCGCGCTCAAGCTGCTTGCTACATTGATCGCTGCAAAATACCAAAGGACACCTGTGTACATCAGATCACCTGTGAGTTCCTCCTCGCCAAGGCTTTGAGCCAAGGTAGAATCGGTGTAGTTCTGTTGGAACACTCGTAGTTTGGCTGTGGTCTGTTCGAGTCGTGCCTTCAACTGGTTCAGTTGATCTGGGCTCGGGACCTGCAGATCCAACGCTGTCGCGACATGCTCACCCACTGTCGGTCGGTTGTCGTCACCAGTTTCCCACTGGGTAGTTCCCGCGTTAAGCACCGCTGCGTTCTGGATAAGCTCCGTCCCCATTACGGTAGCCTGTCCTATCGCGACAAGTTGCCCTTCGACGCGCAGCACCGGGATCAGTTTGATCAGATAGCCTGGCAGCGAGCTGGGCAGCTCGCTAAGCAAAACTGGCGTTCCGTCTGCATGCTGCGGCAGGAAGCTGCTGATGGTGGCTTGATCAGTCTGTGTCGCCGGCAAGAATGAGAGAGTGATCTTCTTCCCCGCTAGGCTCGGCGTGCTTCGCACGAAGGTGATGAACGGGTTGTCGTAGGCCCGATCGGTGTCGTTTGCGTACACGTTGTAACGGAACTTCCACCGCAGGTTGTCAGGTATGGCTTGAAACTTCGCCCCCGTAGCAATTCGTGTGTAGGGTAGCGTCCCGAGAAAGATGGGCCGGTTCTCCTGAACGGTGGTCTGCGTGCCCAGCACGTCTCCAACGGTCGCATTCGGCTTCTGACTATTGGCGTAGTTCGCGATCTGATTCTGGTAGTTTGTTACCGCAGCTTGTATGGCGGTTTGATCGATGTTCTGTACCCAGCCTTCCGTGTCGTTGACTGTAGCACCTTGCTGAATCTGCGTGAGGAGGGTGTTAGCGTCGAAAGGCAAATTCGTCTTCACCTCCATCCCCTGCGTGAACTGGTACTGCTTGAAGCTCGCATCCATCGGCACCCAGGTGTTTGGATTGCGGTTCACAGCACCTCGGCTGGGGTTGTAGTCCACGAACGCTTCCACCCACACGTGTTCCAGGCGGATCGAGCGCACCTGCCCCCCCAGGCCGATGCCCATGCTCGGGATTCCGCCCTGGTTCATCAAGCTGATCGCCGCCTGCGCCACAGTCACTCCGCCCACCCAGTTCATCGCCTTGTCCGCCGGCACCTCGATCGTGCCGTACACATAGCGCGCCGGAATGTTGGCAGCTCGCAACAGCGCAATCAGCAGGCTCGCGGTGTCAAACGAGTTGCCGCGCTTGGTCTGAAGCGTCATGTCCGAGCCCTGGATGCTGCCGTAGCTCGGGACGAACTGGATGTTGTTGCGCACCCAGTTGTAGATCGCCACCGGTTGGTTGTTGAGCGAGGCTGCGAGGTCTTTTATGGCCTGCGTGATCTGCACATCCTCTGTCGCGGTCAAGTCCGCTGGTGTCGGCGTTAGGGGAAGAGCGGCGCCGGGCAGGCTGATGCCGGAGAGACTGCCTGCCTGCGCCACCTTCACCGTCTCACCGAACAGGCGGCTCGTCTTGAACTGGGCGGGACTCGTATAGGGCGCGCGGGTGACGGGCTTCGGTGAACTCCATGGCAGGTTGTTCGGATCGGTTGGCGTATGGGTCTTGGCGTTCGGATACTTCGCCATGAAATAGCCCAAGCTCGCGAGAGCCGGCTGCAGCTCGCCTTTGCCATCCGTAGCAGCTTCCACCGCCTGCATCAGAGCATTGAACTCCGCCTTGCGACGCTCGTACTCCACCACCGCGGCTTCATGCCGGGCGAGAATCTCCGGCGGAAGGCTCTTGTCCCGAATGTGCTTTCCCGTTTCCTTGAAACCTTTAGTCACCGCGACCTCAAGGCTCTTAAGTTCCTTGTATTTTCCGCGCAGCGTCTTCACTTTGGAGGTGATATCGACACCGGGCAGGGCCCTGGGGCGCTCGGTCTCCAACCGCAGTTTGGGGCCAACTCCTTGGAGCACTTTCTCCCCGGGCTTGCCGGCGGCAGTCGTTGCCACAGAGCGGAACATGTGCGGCATCGCCGCCTGCGGGACCACTTCCTTGAGAATCTCGTGAATTTCGTTGAGCGTGCGCGAGAAGCGCTCTTCGCCTGAATCGGTCGACGTCTTCGTGCGCGAAGGTGCCGACGGCAGCTGCGCCGCCGCCGTAAGCGGCTGGAGCGTGAGCGCGGTGAAGGTGACTAGAACAACACCGGCTATCGGTCGCAGCACCTTCGATCTGAACACGGTCTCTCCCTTGATCCTATCGGCTCACCGCGGCGGCTGCGCGATGAACCACCGCACCTGGGCCTCTTGCAGGAGCCGATCGACTTCTACGCGCTGGGCGCTCACGTTCGCGCTCGTGATCTTCAAGAGCCGCTCAGCAACATCGATCAGTCGCCCGATCGCCTCCTCGTACGCACCCGCTGCAAGCGAACGTTGCGCCGCCAGGACACTGGTAATCGCGTGGTCCCGATCGGATTTGTCGCTGTTCGCCAGGTTAGGCGCAGCCAACTCCGTCCCCAGGCGAGGAGCGACGGTATCGGCCGACTCCACGCCGAGCGTGGCATCGAAGCTTCCGTAGGGCGCGGCGACGCCGTTCCGTATGGAATCGATCGCGATGCTCGCCGTATTGTTTGCGCTCGCGGCTGACAGCCGCAATCCGATATCTAGGTTCTTCGTCGCCCCGGAATCCAGTGTAAAAGTCCAGACCGGCCGGCCGCTCGCATCGGGTAGCGCAGGCGGCGCGGTGCCGAGCACAGTGCCTCCCGCCGGAGGCGTGAAAGTGGCCTTTAGCTCCGCGAGCGATCCGACGTTGGTAATCCGCGCGCGCAGCACCGTGTAGGAGCGTGCTGCCGACACTGCAGCGGGCTCCGGCGTCAGCCATGCCAGGCTCGCCTGAACTAAGTCGGTCTGCGCGGCTGAGGGCCGCGCCATCAGGGTACCGAGCAGGTCGTAAGCAAAGAGCACCACGCGGCCGAGACCGTATTGATTGGTCACGATGGCGGGGCCGTTCGCCGACGCCGCGAACGTCGCCTGCGCCTGGCCCGTGATGAGATCGACCTTGAGCGGCCTGCCCACGGTTGCGAGCGTTCCCACGGCCAAGATCGGCCCCACCACGTTGATCGACTGGTTGCTCGGGTTGAGTTTTCCGTGGATCTTCACTCCCGTGACCGAGTCGAGTTCGTGCTCGCTATCGTCGTGCACGCCCTCCAGGACGAGCGCATCGCCGCGGAAGATCGCCTCGCGCAGCTCGTCGTCCAGATCGTCGTGCAGTTCCTTTCTCCCGCCGGAAATCCAGTACGCGTTGTACTGGCCGCTCCTGAAGGCGCGTTTGAACTCCATCTCCGAAGCTGCGATGAGATGCGTGATGCCCAGGGCTGTCAGGTAGCTGTCGAGGAACAGTTTCCGCTGCGCGCTGCATTGAGTGTTCCCCTGCCCGTGGTCATTGCCGTCGCCGTCCTCGCCGCCTTGGTCGTGGGACTTGCCGTCGTCGGACTCGCCGCGATCGTCATCGGGCTTGCACGGCACGAGCGCGAGCACCCGGGCCTGCTTCAGTTTCGTAACCGCCACGTCGAGCTGGACCTGCGGAGCGATGATGCCGAAGCCGTCCTGGGCGAGTATCCGCGCGATCCCATTGACGGTCGCGGCAAGCGCGGCGGTGTAACTCGTTCCGACCGCACCCGTGGGGGGCCAGCTGAACACCTTCTGATAGGTGCCTGAGAGCGCGATATTGGCGCTGTCCGCGAATTGCGCCGCGACTTGCTGGGTAGCGTTGTTCGCCACGGTAACAGTGAGCGGGAGGCCCGCGATGGCACCAAAGCCCGCGTTGGTGACCGCGAGATTGAGTACCACGGATTCCCCCTGTCTCGCCTGTTTCGGAACGGCCGCAAGCGTTCCCGTCACCCGCGTCACGGCCGGCACAATAGTGAACGGTTCTTGCGCAAGGCTGAGCATTGCGGTACCGATCGTCACGGTGAGCACCGCTACGTAGGTCGCTCCCACCGTTGCGTTGGCGGGCCAAGTGAAAGAGAGCGGAACCGATTGCCCGCGCACGACCGCGAGACTCACCGGGAGTTCCGCGAGTACTTGCTGAGCCGCCGGATCGACGATGGTGATCTTCGTGCTTAGACCCGCGATATTCGCGTTGCCGAGGTTATTGATTCTCGCGCTGAAGACGATCGGATCGCCGTACGGGATCGGTTTGGGCGAACCGCTCAAGGTTCCGGTGAGACCGCTTCCGCTTGTGGTGCTCGAGAGCACGGTGAAAATCGTCGTGCTTGAAGCGAGCACCGCTCCACCTGCGTCGCGCACGATCAAGCTCACTGCGTAGCTGCCCGGATCTGTAAATCCGAGCGCCAGCGAATAGCTGTAATCCTTCAGCGCTCTTTGGGGAAGCTGCACAAGCTTCTCCGACTGCGTGAAGCGCACGCTGCCGTCGGGATTGGTTGCAGTGGTGACGACCGTTAGGCTGTCGAGCGGCTCGTTTTCGGTAAGGTTCGTCACGCGACTCAGGAGCTGCACGCTATCCGAAGGCGGGTACGCGGGCTTGTCCGCTGTCACCTTTGCCGAGACCGTGGTCGCGCCTGCCGTAATGTTGAACGGCGCGAAGGCCGCTGCATACGGATGGCCTGCGCTATCCACGAGCTCGGCCTTGGCACGGTAGCCTCCAGTCAAAATGCTTCCGGTATTCCAGGTCGCGTGGGCCGACGGGCTTGTGCCGTGCGGCACACCCAGCGTCACGAGCGGATTGATCGTTGCCACCGCCATGCCGTCGGCGCTCTCGATGGTGAAGCGCACCGCCGCCGCACCGTCGAAGCTGCCGGCGTTCGCCACCGAAGCGGTAATCGCGACCTCCGTAGTTGCCCTATAGCTCGGCTGATCAGTGACGACTTGGATCGAGAACGAGCCCGGCAGGGCCGCGAGCGCCAGGCTCGCCGAATTGTTCGTCCGATCGAAATCGGTGACCTTGCTCTTGCCGGTGCCGTCGTCGTCGACCACCGCCACGAGGGAGGAGATGCCCGCCAGGGACTGCGCGAAGGAAATGCTAACGTCTTCGTACACGCCCTGGTCGAGCACTTGCGTCGTTTGTCCTACGCCCAGCACCACGCCGCCCGCGCCCGGCTGTCCCTTGTAGAAGGCGACGCGCACGCCGGCATCGGGGCCGAGGCTGCCGCCGTTGCCGACCCGCACGGTAAAGGAGGACGGCTGCGTGCCGCCACGATCCTGAACGCGCAGGTAGGAGGCGGTGAGATCGGCGACCGCAGTGGCGGAGATATCCAGGCGCTTGTTCAACCGATAGGTGTTGTGGACCTGCCAGCTGTTCTGCTCGATCGTAGGCACCGCGCCGTTGTCATTGATGTTCGTGATGTGATAGCTGTGCTGATTCCAGATGCGGCGCGTATTCACCCAGCTGTTGTTCTGGTCCTGGAACACGCGCACGCCGGCCTGGCCGAAAGGAGCGATCCCGAGCTGGTTCGCCGAGACGATGATGTCGGCATGGTTGTCCCCGTCGACATCGACGATGACCGGCAGCTCGGTGAGCGTTCCGTTCGAGTTCGGCGTGCTAAAAATGACTGCTCCGGTCTTGCCGTTGTAGACGCGCAGGAAGTGCTCGTCGGCATAGACCACTTCGGCCGTGCCGTCGCCATCGAAATCGAATACCGAAGACCCGGTCGAGCTGGAGCTGAAATCCGACGTCGGCGACGTCCATAAAATGCTGCCGTCGGCGCGAAACACGACGTAGCGGCTCGCGCCGGCGACGCCGATTTCGGGCACGCCGTCGCCGTCCATGTCGGCGATCGTCGGAGCTCCGCCGAAGCCGCCGCCGGGAATCGCGACCGGGCCCCATTTGATGGTGCCGTCGTGCTCGAGCACCCAGACTTTGCCGGAGTTGACGATCACGATCTCCGGGAACGGGTCGGAGTCCAGGTTGCCGATCGCGACATACGCTCCGCTCCCCTGGCCGATGCTGGTGTTCTGCCACCACAGTTGCCCGTTATTACGGTACGCCGCGGCACCGGAAATGACTTCGGGGATTCCGTCCATGTCTAGATCGGCCACAACCGGCAAAGTGCTCGAGAACCCAGTTCCCTGCCAGCGCAGCGTGCCGTTCGCGTTCAGGACGGTGTTGCCGACGATGATTTCCGGGACACCGTCGCCGTCGAGGTCGGCCACGGCCGCTCCGCCCGAGTTGATATTGGTCGTCGGCACCGGGCTCTGCCACTTGAAGGTGCCGTCATGCCCGAATACGATGACGCCGCCGCCGCTCTTCGGCGCGATGATTTCGACGATACCGTCCCCGTCGAGGTCGGCGACCGCGAGATGCCCTCCGGGATTTGTACGGAAGTGGGGATCGGTGACCGTCCAGAGCTCATGACCGTCGCGCCCGCTCAACGCGCGCAGCACGCCGTCCGCGAAAATGTTGCTGCCCACGAATGCGTGGAAAATCACCCCCGGTATATCGTGCTCGTCGATCTTCCCGTCGCCGTTGGTATCCTCAATCGGCGCGACCACCGGGATGCTCATGACCTGGTTGTGCTCGGGCAGCACCGAACCGGTGGTCCAGGCCCATTTCAATACTGGCTGGAACGTGCCGATGCCCGGTAGCACCTCCGCGGCGGCGGCGCTCGAGGCGATGTTGTTCGTCTCGTTTTGCTCGACCACGGACTGGGTGCTGTCCAGCCAGATGTGGATCGGCGCGTCGCGGAAAGGCAATTGGCCCGAGACCGGAACGAGCAGCGTGGCCTGCGCGCCCGGCCCAAGCTCGAACTCCAGGCTGGCCTGCCCGAGCAGCGTATCCTGTCCCGGATCGTACGAGCCGTTGCGGTTGGCGTCGTGAAAGGCGATGACCTGGACGCCGGCCGGAGCGGTCGCCGTCCCGATGTTGGCGACGACCGCGGTGACCTGGCCCGAAACGGCGAGCGTCTGCGGGTCGGTGGTCGCGCCGGTTCGCGTGAGCGACTTCACCGCGAGATCGGGCAGGAGCTGCGTGACCTGCGAGCGGCGCAGGCGCACCTGGCCGATATCGAGTGCTTCCAGCAGCTCGAGCGGCACCGACACGGTGCTGCCCTCATAGCCCGAAAGCGAGAAACTCAGGTCTACCGCCGCCGTCGTGATCCCCTCGAACTTGAAACGTCCGTCCGCGGCAGTAAGCGCCTGCGTAGTCGTCGCACCGAACGTCGCACTCACCGATACGCCCGGCAGAACGGCATTCGTTCCGGAGTCCATCACCACTCCGGTGACGGACGCCTTGTTGCCGTTTGGCGGGCTGGTATTGGTGGGGAAGAGGACCGGAGAAAAGTTGACGGTTGCATTCGCCACCACGTTCGTCGCGGCCGACACGGAGTCGAAGCCGGAGAGCGTGGCCGAAACCTGGGTCAGACCGGCGTTGAGGCCGGTGATGCGGTAGCCGCCTTGAGCGTCGGTGATCGCGCTCGCCGAAGTGGCGCCGGACACGCTAATGGAAACACCGGCGAGCGGCACACCGCCTGGCGCGCGCGTGACGATCCCCAGCAGTGTTGCGCCCGCGCCGGACTGCGCGCCGGGCACGAGCGAAGGAGAAAACACGAACACGCCGCCGGCGGCGAGCGATCCCGTGCCGCCCGCGGTGGCGTAGCCGCTCTTGCTTGCCTGGACGGTAATCGTGCCGGGCGGAACATTGGCGATCTGGTAATTGCCCGTGCCGTCGGTGAGAGCCGACAGCCCGCCGCTGGTCGCGACGAGCGCGTTTCCGATCGGCTGATTGGTCGTGGAATCCTTCACCGTGCCGCGGACCGTCCCGGTCGTGGCGCTCGCCGATTTGCTCATCTGCAGCACGCCGAGGTTGAGGATCTGTCCGGCGGATACGTTCGTCGTGGTGGTGATCGTCCCGTACTGGCTGAGCGAGAGCTGCAAACCATACGTCCCAGGGGGCAAGTCGCGGAACTCGAAAAGACCCGCCGAGGTCGTGGCCGGGGCCGGGATTGTCGGGCCTGAGAGCGCTGCACTCACACCATCGAGGGGAAGTCCGGTCTGACTGTCGATTACCGTGCCTCTGACGATCGCGAGGGCCGGATTGGCGGGGGCGGTGCCGGCTAGCAGCAGTGCGCGCAAGGCGAGCGCCGTCGAAAACGGATCGCCGTTGTCCCAACTGCCTTCACTCCCCTGGCTCGCCGCCAGAAAACCGCGCACCGCCGTTCCAGTCGGCTGGAGCGGAACGAAGTCGTGAACCGCCTCATAGGCTGTGGACGTGAGGAACACGGAATCGCCCCACTGCTGAGCCGGCGACTGCTGCGCGAGAAGGTAGACCACCGCGCGTTGAATTGCGATGACGTTGTTGAACTCGCTCGCATACAGCCGCAGCGCGAGCACCGCAATCGCGGTGGATTCGACATCGGGCCGGCCTGGCGCTGAATACGAGCCGTCGCTTGCCTGAGTCGAGGTCAGGTAGCCAAGCGCCGGGAAAACAGGGGCAATTGCGTTTGAAGATTTGAACGCAATTAGTGCCCAACCGGTTTCGATCGCGTTGCTATCGTAGCCCGCGCCGCCACCGAAGCCCCCGTCCGGGTTTTGATGTGCAGACAGGGTTGTGACCAGCGCCGAAACATCCCGCCCGGCAAGAGTGAGGGAAACAATGCGGCGCGCGAGATATTCCGTGTTCCCCTCGGTCTCGCCGGCGATTGCGTCTGCTAGGCTCGCCGGAAGCGTGGAGAGTGTCTTGAGGGTCTGCGCCACTTCGGCGCGATTCTGAAGGGCGGTGGCGATCGAGGAACCTTCGTTTGCCAACGTACCACCCAATTGAACCTGGCTTTGCAGCCATGACAATCCGCGCGAAACCTCGGGCGACAAAGCTTGGGCGTGCGCCATCGCGGCGTACAACAGGCCGAATGCACAAAGCCAGACGGGGATCAACAGCCGCAAACGCGCCGACCCCTGCGGTTTCACGCCCCCAACCTCCCTGTGCTGTGGATGCGGCTCTCTTCCCGGGGCGAATGCCGGGGAAACAGTCGACCAAAAGGTTACTCCAAGAAAAAATTCTCCGATACCTGTCAGTTTCTACAGGGTGTCCGTAATTCGACTAGCGCGCGCGTTCTTCCGCGCGCGTTTGTCGCTCCGCCAATCCCGGTGGCATGATGCCGGCAAGTCCCGCCTACGACGGGACTCGATACGAAGGAGGAGCTATGAAGAACTTTCTGTTCGCATTCGCCACGGCCGCATTTTTTCCCGCGG
>WNFI01694695.1_pt1 | contig 10628 bp, 8 predicted proteins | sample 5400471 | NCBI WGS metagenome assembly WNFI01 (sample SAMN13153348, study PRJNA577476) | soil metagenome | isolation source: 100 cm saprolite on Douglas fir-dominated hillslope | place: USA:California | collected 2013-09-17 | reverse complement strand
GTCGTCAAACGTGTGCCGATGTTGCCAATCACCAGACACAGTTTGGTCTGATGCCCTTTGATGCTATTGTAGTCCCTTTGTGCCAGATATGCTCCCCGCAGATCGTCCAGCCCAACTTGTGCCGATAGGGTGGCATCATCAACAGTACGGCTGAGCATCGTGACGATGGCGAGCGTGATGTGGTTAGGGTTCGTGCAGGCTGTGACATTTTCTTTGAAAATCAGGATTTCGACCTGCTTTTCTGGGCCATTCATAGCGGAGTGGTCAAATGGGCCGCCCTGATTGATCAAACCAACAGAGATCGTTCCATCGTCAGTAGAGAACGGATCAACACCTAGGCCATTGCCACAAGTCAACTGAATATTGACGGTGCTGCTCACACAAAGAGAATCGTTGAGAGAACTGGCCTGTGAGAAGATAAAATAATGGGTGGCAGGGTAGAGGAATTCCCCCACAAATACCGCCGTAATGACGATAATATAGATCCATCCTAAGCGTTTCCTAATATCTTTCAATGAGCCTAAATAGGTCTGGGCGTCAATCGATGGCTTCACCATGGGCAATAGTTTCAAAAGCAAAGACTTTGCCCAATCGACGCCATTTTCTAGCAGCGGATCAAGAACATCAATATATTTATAGAGAAACTCGAAGATAGGTGTCCCTAACAGGAGCATTACAAATACAAAGATACTCGCTAGATTGAATGGCTGATTTAAGACAAAGAATGCAATTGTAATAGTAATGAGCTGTGTGGTCGTTATTAGCCATCTCGATCTTCCTTGCTTTGGCAATCCTCAGCGCGAATATGTTTATCCTTGCAGAGAGTGTAGAGTATATTGAAAAGTACTGTAAACAAAGACAGATAAAAGTACTATTCCTAATAAGAGCTGTATTTAAGGACCTGATCTATTCTCCTAACGCGTTGGCAGCATCTTGCGCCCGACTCTCTGCAACCTTCTCATTATTCTGTGCTCTTGAACTGATGAAGAAAGGCGACCATGATTGGCGGTATGTTCCATCCACCGTCGCTGATGCTGTGCCAAAGTGTCACATTTTTTGCTGACAAACGGCCCTTTTATTAGGTATACTGTGTCTAGAAGAGGCGGCATGAGCTGTTTTGACAGCCAAGAATCTTAAGCGCCTTCTGAACGCGCTAAACCGATCCTCTTACACAGCCTCTCACTTGAGAGGGGAATACGACCAGTTTTCCTGCTGTCTCAATAAGGAAACTCCCGCCAAGATAGCTTAAGACGAAGCTACAGCAGACGATGACAGGCAATTTTTTTATCTAGGCGTATATATTGTAAAATAGTAAAGAAGGAGATTTTATCATGCTTGGATCTCAAAGATTTGATAGTAGTTCAGAAAGCTTCGGGGATAGTTCCAGTTCCTCATCAGAAGGAGCAGAAGGTGACCAATTTCAAGAGATGTTCTATATATTAAGAGAAAACTTAGGAAAGCTATTTCCATTGGAACAGGATGTATCACTCATTAGAACAGTAGAAAAAGTTTGTCCCATCTGTTTTGATCATGTTAGTAAATGTGAAGGGAAACATACTCCTGTTAAGTTTAAAGATGAGACGACCAAAGAAGAAGAAATATGTAGATTAATGCGGAATTATAAAGCATTTCTAAGGCAAGCTAAGGCTAATCCAACAAAGGAAAATATAGATAGAATTGTCGCTTTTACGCAATGTCTTAAAGAAACATGGCAAGAATTAGACGACTCATATCCTGATGGGTCGTCTTTGAATAGTACCGAATCAAGTTCTTCTACCATGTAGGGTAGCATTGGATTTCCTCTGAGTCCTGTGCTCGATGAAAGGGCGCTAAATCTCTCTACAGGGCATTCGAAACCAAATTAGTCTAAACATCAAGATACAGATACCAGGTTGATACGTTTAATGAATTATGAGGTTGCGTGTTTCTACATGTATGGCATACTCCCCGCACACGGAAACAAAGCATTGCCAAAAATCATGCACTGTCATCGTTTATCAAATAGTCTGTTATCTCAAAAAGTCAGAGGAGAGTTATTTATGGAGATCACATCGAACACTATGCCCCCTGTCCATTCATCAACGCTTGAAGAGAAATTCAAGCACCTCAAATTCCCCAAGTTCCATCACGAGAAGCATAAACCGATTGTCAATATCAACGAAGTAGCTGATAACCAATTGACATTCGGCGCGAAAATTGCCGATGCAGTTGCAGTTGATATAGGGTATTATAGAGATATACTCAAAAAACCTAGAATAGCTTCTGTTGGAGAGGAGTATTTCCATCAGGAGGTGTCAACTTGTTAGCGATACGTTTCCTGGCAAGTCCTAATCCGCTTATATGTAGCCATTCATCAAGCATAATAGCTTTTGAACCAGTAACACGAATTACGCCAGTTTTAGACGGTAATTTCTTATAAGGGCCTCCAAGGTGAATACCTGTATGTTTCTTTACTATTGAGATAACTTCTTCGAGAAACTTGATAGATCCAGAACAAAGAGTCCAGACATGGTAAAGACAGCCAAAATTCACAGTTGAGGTAATAGAACCATCACCATCAAAGTAACCAAGAAGGAAATCACGTTCTAAATGTTCAGGAAGCTCAGAAGGCCATTGCATAGTCAAGGTCTTTTTGGGAACAATACCGAAGCGTGCTAGATCTGTAACCATCTGAGGAGATGTGAAAGAAAGCGTAGCACTTTCACCTGAAGCAAAACGGGTTGATGATCTCTCTCTCAAGCGCCTATGGATAGTGTGGTTAGGAGCAAGTTCATCTCGAACAAATTCCAATAGTTCATAATCCTTAACCGAGAGTTCAAGATCAATACGAGGCAGAGAACTTACTATCGTACCATCAGCCGCAAGAAAACCAAGTATATAGGCTTGGATAGGCTTATCAACAGCGGAGAAGTATGTATGACAAATAGAATCACGGTTCCATCGGTAACTAGGAGGCGACTCAATGCATTTCTTCTCACGACGTGCTTTATTAGCACTATTAAAGCACGTCTTACACCAAGGGTGAAGACCATCTTTCCATTTCTTGCCACGATAAAACTCTGTAAGAGGTTGTGACTTTGTGCACTTAGTGCAAATTTTCTCATCCATATAAATATGGTATCAAGGTCCATTTATTTTTGTCAACATCAAGTAGAGCTTTAGGAGGAATGTCTAGTATGTCACTGTTTCAACACAAGACTCATCCACATGTTATAAGAAACCCCAACGAACTGCATGATAGCTCATTAACGTTTGGTGATCGAACTTCAGATAGTGTAGCATCATATGTGGGATCGTGGCGTTTTGTGATTTTGATGACGAGTTTACTCATTGTATGGCTTGTATGGAATAGTATTTCATTCTTGCCTCATTTTGATCCTGCGCCTTTTATACTTTTGAACTTGTGTTTATCATTTCTTGCAGGATATACGGCTCCTTTTATTATGATGAGCCAAAATCGTCAAGCAACGAAAGATCGTTTAACAGCGGAAAACGACTATAAGACTGATGTCAAGGGTGAGCAAGAAATCTGCCATATTCTAGAGCACCTAGATCATCAAGATGGGTTAATCCTCCAGATTGCGCAGCGGTTAGAGGCCCAAAGTAAGCGCATAGATGAGCAAGAGCAGCTCATTTTGCAGATTGTGCAAAAAATGGATACACAGCAGCAATTCATGAAAGAGCAACATCAGGAAATACTGAAGCTATTAAAATCACCATTGCAGGAAAGTCAGGAGTAGGTCAGGATTGGAGGCTCTATGCCTTAAGCATAGGGCCTCACCTAGCTTGGAGAATAGCACGTTAAAGGCACATGTGCGATCTTAATGTACCCTGATAGATGAAAATGAGGTAAACCATGTGATGTATCAATGGTTTACCTCGGTGTATATTGAGAATGAAAAAGAAAAGTCATAAGAGGCTAAATTCGCCTCTTTTTTCTAGGCAAAACGTTGATAAGAGAAAGCCGGAATCCGGTGGATGTTATTTCTAGGCTAGGCCTGGACCTCTTCTATAGAGATCGCATCACATATCATGTTTTAGGAGCATAAATAATATGAAACATGAGAAGCTAGCTCTCCAACGCAGCAATAGCATCATTGAGGCGATCAATGTCCGCAAGGAATACAATACTGGCCGGGTCAAGGTGCAGGCGCTCAAGGGTGTGGACCTGCGTATTCAACGCGGCGAGGTGGTTGCGATCATGGGACCTAGTGGCTGTGGCAAAACAACCTTGCTCAACTGTCTCAGCGGCCTGGATAGCATCACGTCCGGCACGGTCAAAATTGCAGGCCAGAATCTGCATGGGCTCTCCGACCGACAGCGGACAGCGTTTCGCGCTCGAGAAATGGGCTTTGTCTTCCAGACATATAATCTACTTCCTGTTCTGACTGCCCTGGAAAATGTCGAAATGCCACTGCTGGTGAGCGGGGTGCGTCCAAAGGAGGCACGCGAACGAGCCTGGAAAGGACTAGAACGTGTGGGGCTGAAGGAGTGGGCGCAGCATCGCCCCGCTGAGCTTTCAGGAGGACAATGCCAGCGTGTGGCTATTGCTCGTGCCCTTGCCACACAACCCTCGATTGTCTGGGCCGATGAGCCAACCGGCGCCCTTGATAGTCAGGCCAGCCAGGAAATCATCGATATGATGCTCTCGCTTAACCATGAGTATGAATTGACATTTGTATGGGTCACGCATGCACTGGAAGTGGCTCAGCAGGCTCGGCGACTGATTACGATGCGTGATGGTCAGATCGAAGATGACCGTTCGCTGCAGATATTGCCGCCTGTGGGGACTGCATCTTCTAGGACCGTCCAATCAACTGACGAATAATGGAGAACCTGCTCACTCCACTATGCCTCACATCTCTTTTCACCTACCAACTCGCGCTGGGATCCCTCTGACTTCAGTTATAAGGTGCGCTGCGATCTAGCGAGCGCAATGGCATGTTCCTTTTTGATTCTATGTGTATGTGTTTAAAATGGATAGTAGGTGGGCTTAAGTACTCTGGACTTCCAGAGAAAGGCAGCTTGCCTATAAGCATCTTTGACAATCGAGGGTGTGCTGCACATATGGAAAGAGGTGGATGCTATGCGAATTTTGATGATCTCTCCACAGCCATTTTTTGAGTCGCGTGGAGCCCCTTTTTGTGTCTATCAACATATTAAAGCATTACTGACGCTAGGCTATGAAGTTGACCTTGTGACCTATCATCTAGGTAAGGATGTGAATTTGCCAGGATTGCGAATATTCCGGGCTCCTCGGCTGCCTCTTATCCATTCAGTGAAGCCGGGGCCCTCTCTTGCAAAAATTCCGCTTGATGCGGCTGTCTTCTTCACTGCCTTATGGCGTTTGTGTGTCGGACGATATCGGTATCTCCATGCACATGAAGAAGGAGCTTTTATGGGGATCTTGCTATCAGCAGTCTTCGGCTGCAAGCATCTCTACTATATGCATTGTGATCTTCCTGATCTGGTTGCTAGCTCCCTTAAGGACTATAAATCCCTAAAAGTTCGCTTACTAGTATGTATTGTCGATTTTGTTCAGAAGCTGATGGTTCGTGGAGCCAAGGCTGTGATTACCTTTTATCCTGAACTGGAGACCATGGCTCGTAACATTGCCCCTGCTAAACCAATCTATCTGATTTTGCCTCCTGCCGTTGACGAAGGTGTTCCCTTGGCAACTGAGAGCGATGCTGAGCGTGTGCGCCGTGAATTGAAGCTTGGAGAGGGTCCCACACTGGTCTATACCGGAACTCTTGAAAAGTATCAAGGGCTCGATATATTGTTGCAAAGTGTGCAGGCTGTGTGCGATGTCTATCCGAAGGCCCAGTATGTTATCGTTGGCGGAAAGCCGGAGCAGGTTGAGGAACTGCGTATGGTAGCTCAGCGGCTAGGTGTAGCAGAGCATGTAATCTTTGTGGGGCAGCGACCTACGGAGGAAATGTCCCACTATATGGCCATTGCCGATGTGCTTGTGAGTCCGCGTAGCAAAGGTACACACACACCGCTTAAGCTGTATACCTATTTGCGTTCAGGTAAGCCTATTCTTGCAACTTCCATTGTTTCCCACACGCAGATCCTCACATCCGATGTAGCATTGCTAGTATCCCCTACTCCAGAAGGACTGGCACAAGGTGTTCTGACTCTGCTGTGCGAGCACAAACTAGCACAGAAGCTAGGCGAAAACGCGCGTCAAGCCTATGAGAAACAGTATAGTTGGCCTGTATTTTTAGAGAAGAATCGTCAGGTCTATCACGAATTCAGTCCTTTAAAATAATAGAATAACAAGTTTTACAAAGAATGATTACATGCACTAGGTTGCTGGAAGATAGAGAGGAGAATATGCACGCATGCGTTATTCCCGGTTATATTTTATACCGTTAGGATTATTGCTGCTCAGTCTGATTTTGCTAGTACGTGGCTGTTCTCAACCACTGAAAAACCATCAGACTAAGCGAGCGACGGCTCCAGCCTCAACTGTAGGACATCGGACCCCTGCAGTCATTCACAATATAGAAACGTCGATTCTCGATAATATAAAAGCGAATGGATTTGATGGTGATCCGAGCATTAACAATGGGATGGGTGGATTGTTCATTAACTGGCGCTATGGAACCAACCCCTTGCAGACTAATGTGAATGGGACTGGCGAGCCAGATGACGCTAGTGCGAATCCCCGCCATGATCTGCTGACCGATATTCGCTACATTCACAATCTCTGGTCGTATAAGCATGAGAATCCTGCGGATACACGCTATGATAGTGAAATAGCTCGCTATACACCTATTATCAAGGCTGAGTTCGCTCATCACGAGAATGAGCGCGGATGGTTGTTTGATGAGTTTATGGCGGTGTACAATCTTTCCAATGATGGCTTCTATAAAGACACTGCCTATAGTCTGGCTAGTGGCTATGCACATGCCTTTGATCCCGCAGTCGGCAGCATCTATAAAAAGAATTCCGGCCATGCAAACGGTTCATATCGTGTTGATAACGTTTTAGAAGCTGGCTGTGCTCTCGTGCAAGCGAGCGTGCTATTCAATAAACCAGAATGGATGCAAAAGGGCGTGAGTACGATAAACTTTATCTACGCCCATGCCTATGTAGAATCGTACCATACCTTTGCTAGCCAGATGGATAATGTCTTGCAACCTGATGGATCTGTCAATCCTAATCAAACTTTCTTTTCTGGCACTACCAAAAATTATACGGTTAGTGGACGAAACATCCAGATGGGAGCTGTGGCTCAGATAGCTATTTCCCTGCTGGATGCCTATAAAGTAACCCATAATCAGGACTTATTGAATAAGGCAACGGATCTGTTGGACTCTTATGCGCTTCCTGCTAATCCCCTGGGTATGTGGGATACGAAGAACGGAGGCTACTACTTCTCGGTCAACTTTCTGGGAACATCTCCGACCAATCCCGGCAGACTTAGTCTTAACAAAGCACACAAAGAGGTGGGCCGTCAGATCATTATGCTGCAAGCATTTCATATAGCCAATGAGCTGGCTGGTGGAAAGTATAAAGAAACAGAAGATCAGCTGCAATCTCTGGCCGTAAACAAGATCTATTATGCTCCCGGGCATGGTGTACTCTATGATGTCAATTCTGACTGGTCGCTGCGTAAACTGCCCAATGGCACCTACGAAGACATGGTAACGACCGAAGCAATGGGAGCCGAGCTAGAGAGCCTGTTCTCGTTGAACGAGCAGTAGTCGCCATCTATTACCGGTCCTACACCTGCCAGACCTGCACAGTCCCATCCTTACTTCCTGAGGCGATGCGTGTGCCATCGGGCGACCATGCCACTGCGTTTACACTATCAGAATGACCACTATAAGTCAGGACATGGTTTCCCGTGGTCGCCTCCCACACTTGGACCGTTTTATCACCACTTCCCGAGGCGATGCGTGTGCCATCGGGCGACCATGCTACTACGTAGACTATCTGGGAATGACGACTATAGGTGTAAGTCTGTTCTCCTGTGGTTGTATCCCATACTTGCACAGTCCCATCCGCACCCCCCGAAGCAATGCGTGTCCCGTCTGGTGACCATGCCATGGCTAGTACGGCACGGGAATGACGGCTATAGGTGCAAACCTGGTCTCCCGTGGTCACATCCCATACTTGCACTGTCTTATCGTGACTCCCTGAGGCAATACGCGTCCCATTGGGTGACCATACTACCCCGCTTACCCCATCGGAATGACCGTTATAGGTCCTGACTTGTTCCCCCGTTGCCGCATCCCACACCTGCACCGTTTTATCCCCTCCTCCTGAGGCAATGCGTGTGCCATCGGGTGACCAAGCTACGGCAAACACGAATCCGCTATGACCATTGTAGGTCCTGATCTGTTGGCCTATGCTGGCATCCCATACTTGCACTGTCTTATCAGTACTTCCCGAGACAATGTGTGTGCTATCCGGTGACCATGTGACTGCAAATACAGCATCCCACATCTGCACCACCTTATCCCACCCTGCTGAGGCAATCTGTGTGCCATCAGGTGACCATGCTACCGTAGATACATACTTGGAATGACCTCGCGGGGTCAGGATATGCTTTCCCGTGGTCACATTCCATACCCTCGGGGTCTCTTTGACCATGTGTGTGCTATTCGATGACTGCTCTACCCTGCTTATAGTATCGGAATGACCATGATAAGTATAGAGGAGCGTTCCTGCAGCAGGTAAGGCCTCTGCCACTTGTACAAGAGGCATTGTTGATATAGTCGACTGCGTTGGCGTCACGAGTCTCCCAGGGAGTGCTGACTGATACATAGTGCTGCTTAGCTGTTGAGACAGTAGAACTGACAGAGGCAGTACTGCTATCGCTGACTTCTTTGGATGGGATGCCTGCTCTAGGGCTTGGGCAAACTCCTGGACACTCGGGAAACGCTCTTGAGGATCCTTAGCTAGTGCTTTGAGTATGACTTGCTCTACCTCTACTGGGATGCCGGGCACCCTGTCTTGCAATGGAGGAGGGGGATCCATTAGATGGTGCATAGCTATTTCGATTGCGCTTGCACCTTGAAATGGCAGTATGCCGCACAGCCACTCATAGACCACCACTCCCAATGCATATTGATCGCTGGCCTCACGTGCTTTCCCTCGACATTGTTCTGGTGCCATATAAGAGGGTGTTCCCCCTACTTCCTGGGTACTGAACGTTTGAGTGTTATAGACAGGGATTGCTATACCAAAGTCACCGAGCACAATAGCGCCCTGCGCTTCCTCTAACATGTTCTCCGGTTTGACGTCCCGGTGCACGAGCTGCTGATCATGAGCATACTGTAGCGCTGCTGTCACTTGCTTCACATATGACACTATCGTCGGCAGGGGAACTATTGAGCCATGAGGATGCTTCTTCCGTAATGTGCCACCTGGAGCATATTCCATTACCAGGAAGGGCGTAGAGTCCTCCATACCAAAATCTAGCACGCCTAAGATATGGGGATGCTTGAGGGTCGCAATGGTCTGTGCTTCCTTGAGAAAAGTCTCGAGGGCCTGTGCTTCCATTTGCTCGTGCAGGACTTTGACAGCAGCTCTGGTGTTGAGATGGGAATGTTCACCCAGGTAAACATTAGCAAACCCCCCCTGCCCAAGCAGGTGGAGCAAGCGATAGTTACCCAATTGTTGCCCAGTGCGGTTGCGCATCCTTCTGTTCTCCTGGCAGAGCATAGCATCAATTGCTTCTACTGCTCTGACATCATAAAATTGACAAGTAGATCAAGTTCTTACTTGTCGGGCGCGGGAAAGCCCCCGTCTTTTAAGCGGGGAATGAAAGCGACCTACCTTTTCTGGGGCTTGGGCACAGGGGCTTTAATTGTATGACAAAGTATTCATTTGTTTGTACTCTAGCATGAATATTTGTATATTGACACATATGCTATACTCCTTCTTGTAGTACTTTGACAACGGAATAGTGTTTTCTGGGTTTCAAGCTAAATCGTTCGCTTGGGTAAAAGCACTAGCGTGTTCACATCAGAGCAAAACAGATCGCGTAACATCTTGCCTTATTTGGCAGGAGCGCAATACACACCTAACGGTCTGTTCGTCTCTCTTCACCATCAAGGACTGTACCGAGGGGCACTCGGAAACAGACGGGCTTGCCCCGTGAAACGCTTCTGGACAGGAGACCTCTACTGTCTGTACCGCAAGGGCAGATGGCAAGCCCCCTGGATGAAGGAAGAATCCCCATCTCTTTAGAGCGGGAGTGTCAGTACAGCAAATCACCTGTCAAAATAGCGTTAACGAAGCATTAAGCTGATTCTACAACGGCATGGTAGCACAAATCAAGAGGAATATCCAGAGGTTTCTGGCAAGGCAAGACCAGCATTTTCCAGCCATGCTTGTAAGTCCTTGGCCAGCGGAGCCACAAATGTACACAACTCATTATCAGGATAGCGCCGCAACGTCAGACTGTAGGCATGGAGGAACTGGCGAGTCAAAGAAGGTGCAGACATTTCAGTGGTAGTAGAGAGGGCATACGTTTGATCTCCTACGATCGCATAGCCCAGTGCAGCAAGATGCGCACGTATCTGATGCGTACGCCCGGTCACGGGACGCACATCCAACAACGCATAGCCTTGCTCCACTGCTAGCACTCTCACCAGTGTTGTGGCTGA
>WNFI01666943.1_pt2 | contig 10628 bp, 8 predicted proteins | sample 5400471 | NCBI WGS metagenome assembly WNFI01 (sample SAMN13153348, study PRJNA577476) | soil metagenome | isolation source: 100 cm saprolite on Douglas fir-dominated hillslope | place: USA:California | collected 2013-09-17 | reverse complement strand
CCAGCAACTGTCAGCGTCCGAGGTTCTCCAACTGCAAAGCATTTTGACCAGGCTGTACGGAATGTAACGCAAAGTAAACGCACCGCGACTACGCCAAGCTTTTGAAACTCGCTGTTTGCGTCCTTTATTTGAACCCTTCAAACTGGCTCAAGAGCTGAATCCTTTGACCGCTTTTCTCCGCGTGCCATTCTGTAACCCGACGCTCGAACTGACCCTGCCTAGCCTCCCGCCCAGCCGATGATCTGTCGCCAAAGCTGGCTATAACCTGGCCAATCGACAAAGCCTTTAGGGCACCAGTGCGGGCCGATGTCAGATGTCCAGGCAACAGATCTACCCTTGGCGAAAGTTCCTGTTACCAATAGCGGATGTTCGCCCACCGTCGCCAGCACTTCTGCGTTCTCCTTCGCTTTCACTTCGTTGAATCCGAGCAGATACGGCCACTCTCCGCCAACACCCTGCGTGATGGCGTGATCCTTCCTTGTCACCCTCGGACTAATGCCCTCAGGTTTCTCGATCCGGTCGTCGAACGGCAATAGCGAAACCGGCAAAACTTCTTCGATGGGTGTGCGATGGTAACGCGCCGAGCCATAGATCCCTTGAAAACTCAGGTAACCGCCTGCCATAACCAATCCGCCGCCCTCGCCGACATATTCTTTGATTAACTCCAGACGATTAGGAACGCATCTACCTTCCAGGAAAACTTCGGGTGGAAGCAATAACGTGTTTGCGCCGATATCGCTGAGGATAATGACGTCGTACGCTTGTAATTTGCTGAGTTGCAGCGGAAACGCTTTGGCCGCTTCGTGACTCGGTTGATGGGTGACTTGAACACCGGCCGAACTCAGTGCTGCAATCAAGAAATCGCCGCCGGTTGCATAATAGGTTGAAGAGAAAAAATCGAATCCTTTTAAGTGGGTTGATGTACTGACCCAGCTTTCTCCGACTAGTAATACTTTTGTTTCCATAAAAGGGTCTCAGCGGCACCAACGAGCAACGGCTACTGCGATGACCTTGGTGCAGGTCACGAGATCATCGATCGACACATGTTCATTGGGTTGATGCGCCTGGCTTGGGTCGCCTGGCCCGAAGTTTACGGTCGGCGTTTTTGCCAAATCGGTCGGGATACCCATGTCGGTGTGCGCTCCTATGCCCCAGAGCCGAAACGGGTGAGACGCTGCCGCGCAGGCTTCGGCAAAGGTGTTAATGATTGGATGATCCGGTTTTACCTCGGCACAATCGGCATCCAGGATCCACTCTACCCGCGGCGGATGCTCCGCCAACCAGGGATCAACCTGCGCCAACGTGGCAATATACGTTTCGATCTCACGTTTCACTGCGCCGCCGACTCCGTCGGCGTCTTTCTCCGAGGGCAGATACTGTACATCGATGATGATCTCTGCTCGTCCCGCCATGGAGCTTGGATGTTCTCCGGCGCGCACCTGAGTGACAATAATCTGATTGGAGAGCTCCATGAGAGGATGATTCTTTCGCGGATCGGTGCGCCAGCGTTCGAATCCCGTGACAGAGCGGCGATATTCGATTGTCGGTTGGTTCGGTCAGGATCCCGCCATCCGCTCGATAGCCACGATCGGCCAATGCCAATGTGCCCATCCCACCGATCTCTTCATCGACAACTGTCGCGAACAGAATATCGCCGGAGAGAGGAACATTCAGTTCCCGTAGAATTTCGGTAGCCAGCAACATCGATGCGACTCCACCTTTCATATCCACGGCGCCTCTGCCGTGAATAGCGTTTCCTTCTCTTACGCCGGCAAAAGGTTCATAGCGCCAGTGTGTACGTTCACCCGGCGGAACGACGTCAATGTGACCGGTCAAAAGCATCGATCTGCCACCGCCGGAGCCGTGCAACCTTCCTGCGAGATTAGGACGTCCGCGGAAATTTCGACCGTGTTGTGCTCCTGGCTTACCCAGGTACTTAGCTAAAAGTGTATCTGCGTCCGGCTCCCAGAGGTCCGTTTCGAATCCTGCAGCGAGAAGTCTACCTTCCAAGTATTTCTGGCATTCTCGTTCGCCCGGTCCGGCTTTGGTTGGGTCAGCCATCACAATGCTCTCAAAGCGAATTAACTGTTGAAGCGTTTCGGCGATTCGCTCCCGGCTATGGTCAACAGCATCGCAGATGCGTTTTTCTAGTTCGTTTTTCATTTTGTCCCCGCGGTTCGAATGATTCTGTCCAACAGAACACTGCCAATGAGGAAGAGTCCGACCAGCCCGAGTTGCCAGATATTGTTAACGTTTAACATCTGGAGCCCAACTTGGAGTGAGGTGAAGAACAGTACGGCAATGAGTGAACCAGCCAAACCGCCCGAACCGCCGAAGATGCTCGTTCCGCCCAGAAGAGTCGCGGTAAGAGACAACAATTCGAGGTTATCACCGATGTTCGGCCGGGCACTTAACAGCCAGGAGTCAGCGACCAAACCCGCCAGAGCAGCGAGGATCCCGCTCAGCCCATATACGCCCAGCCGGATCGTATTGACCGGTAGGCCAACAAGCCGGGCGGCTTTTTCGTTGCCTCCGATGGCGTAGATCCACCGCCCCAAAGGTGTTTGGGCGAGAATGAACATCATCACCAGAAAAATGGGCAAAACTAACAACAGGGTGTGTAACGGAATCGACAGGACCGCATTCTGTCCGACTATACCAAAGGAAGTGGGCAGTCCCGAGATGGGCGCGCCACCGGTCAGAGCAAGCGCAAGACCGTTGTAGGCATAATAAGTCCCTAGCGTCACGATCAGAGGTAACAATCTCAATCGAGTAATGATCAGACCGTTAATGCTTCCCAGGATTCCACCGAACAGAACTCCAGCAATCCCGGCGGCGAGAGCCGGGGTGCCTTGTTTGATCAGAAAAGCGATGAACAATCCGGATAGACTGACGATCCCGCCGACAGAAAGATCGATGCCGCCGCCGCCCGTCAGAATCACGAAAGTCTGGCCAAGGGTTACCAACGCTAACAAAGTCGAGAACTGAAGAATCGAAGTAAAGTTGGCCAGACTGAAGAATGCAGGCGCCCAGACCGCAAAGATCGCAAGCGCGATCAACCAGAGCAGAAGAAGCCCGCTAAACCGAATCTGTTTGAGTGCTATTCTCACGGCATCGTTACCAAGCGCGAACCGTTCACGCGTCGGTTTCCGGCCAACGCGTCTAAGATCAGAACTACAAGCAAGAGAAAGCCAGTAATAACTTGTTCCCAAAGTGATGGAGCCCCCATCAGCACGAAACCGTTCTGCAACAGGCGGACAAGCAAGACTCCGAACATCGTACCGAGAAGGTTCGCTTTTCCGCCCAGGACGGAAGCCCCGCCCAAGACTGAAGCGACAATAGCGTCCAGCGCGACCAGACCGCCGGTCGACGTCTCGACGTTTCGATATCGGGCAACATAAAGTACAGCAGCGAATCCGACCAGCAGACCGGTAAAACCGTAAACAAAAAATTTCGTTTTGCCGATTGGTACACCAGAGAGTCTAGCTGCTCGCTCGTTGCCACCTGTTGCGAGGATAGCCGGGCCAAGCGGTAACCATCGAATGATCAGCCAACCGACCAAGTAACAGAGCAAAACATAGACGCCAACGACGGGAACCCCACCGATAGATGTGTTGACCGCGGGCCCAGGGTGTCGGGCAATCCGGAAATCCAGCTTCCACCGAGAAGCAGGAAGATAGCCGCTCTGTAAACACCGAACAGCCCGAGGGTCGCGATGATCGGTGGTATTTTTCCCCAGACGATCAATGCTGCCGAAACAAGGCCGAGAGCTGTTCCGATGAGGGGTCCAATGAGCAAGACTGCGGCTAAGGGCCAGCCGCCCTGGACACTCCATCCGACAAAAATCGCACAAATCCCCAACGCACCACCCACCGCGATATCAATCCCGGCCGTCGCCAGAATGAAGGAGATTCCCAAGCTTACGAGTAACAGCTCGACGCTGTTTCGGAGGATCGTTATCAGATTTGGTCCGGTTAGAAAATAGGGCGACAAGAACTGGAAGAGAACCGAAGCGGCGACACAGGCGAGTGCCAGCGTAACTTCGCGCCGGCCGAGCAACCATTGTTTCCTGTTCATGTACGGCTTTCCCCGGTACCTAAGCGCTTTGGGGCAGAATAAGGCGGATCTGACGCTACCACCAACTTCCAATGAAGGTATGCCGACGATCTATTCAGAATTTATATTGATCGACGTTGTCCTTCGTGAATACGGCCGGAGGTCCGAGTAGCAGGACCTTGGTAGCGGGATCGTATTTCACCGGCTGAGCAAGGCCTGGCACCGCGTTGCTTTCTGCGAACGGTTTGCCGTCAATCAACTGTTTGCCGGCCCAAACTGTCAGATATCCAAGGTCACGGGGATTCCAGAGGACGCTGAACCCGAACGCCCCACTCTTCAGATAGGATCGAACCGTGTTGGGCGAACCATAGCCGGTTCCGATGACCTGGCCAATTTTCCCGGCTGATTCGATGGCCTGAGCCACGCCGGGACAGGTCGTCGAAGCAACCGCAATCAAACCCTTAAGATCGGGATGCGCAGTCATGAGATCGGTCGCGAGCTGAAACGCGCGTTGAGCTGTGCCACCGGCGAATTGCGGTGGCAACAGCGTGATCTTTGGATACTTCTCTTTGACCCGTTGCTGCATGAAACCGATCCAGGTGTTCAGGTTTGTAGCGGTCGCTTCGCCTGAGACGATGCCTACGCTGCCTTGTTCGCCGATCCGCTTTGCTAACTCGTCTATAATGGTAAACCCAAGATCCTGATCCAGAGCCTGTGCAACGTAGACTTCTCGTTCACTTTTCGGGGCATCAGAATCTGACGTGAAGATTTTAACGCCTTTTTCCTTTGCTTTCTTCATGACCGGATCGATCGAACTCGCGTCGAGTACCGAAAGAGAGACCGCTGAAATGCCTTGATCGATGAGTCCGTTCACGATCCGCAATTGTTCGGCTGGATTCGTATCGGTCGGTCCCGTGTAAACGAACTCCACACCAAACTTCTGGGCGGCGTCCTTCCCCCCGTCTTCCATCGCGTTGAAGTACGGTATGCCGACGATCTGCGGCACAAATGCAACTTTCGGTTTGTTCTGGGCAAGTCCGAACGCTGCCGTAAACAGCATCAGGCCTGCAACTAAGCAGGCTGACCATTGATTTTGTCTGCGCATTTTACCTTTCTCAATGTTGACCCCCGGTGTGGGGCGTTTTGTAGTCCGGTTCCGGCAATTGGGGACCGGGTTTCCCTCCAGTAATCCAACTGACAACCTCCTCCACATCCGTCTCCGACCTTAGGCAGTCGGCGACTTTCCGGCCACGCCGCAGCACGACGATCCGGTCTGCAACTTCGAAAACGTCGTTGAGATTATGGCTGACAAGCAGCACGGCCTTGCCGTTGTCACGAAGCTGCTCAATCAGCCTCAGCACCTTGCGCGTTTCGGCCACAGCAAGCGCGGCGGTCGGTTCATCCATGATGACTAATTTCGTTTCCAGATCGATGGCCCGAGCGATAGCGACTGCCTGACGTTGGCCGCCCGACAATTCCGAGACCTGCGCCGCCGGCGATGGGATGTGCGAGCCGAGTTCGTCGATCAACTGCATCACTCGGTCCTGCATTCTTTTCTTATCAAGAATGGGTAACCCAAAGACCGGGCGAACGATTTCTCGGCCCAGGAAGATGTTTTCATAAACAGTCAGGTTTTCGACCAGCGCGAGTTCCTGGAAAATTGTGGCGATCCCCAACTGCCTCGCTTTGCCCGGGCTTTCGATCGTGACGAGGTTACCTTCTATGGTTATTTCTCCGGCGGACGGCAAATGCGCACCGGATAACAATTTCACCAGTGTCGACTTCCCTGCTCCGTTGTCACCGACTAGCGCCAGCACCTCGCCTAGCCGGATACTCGCGTCGAGCGCCTCCAATGCGATCACCGCACCAAAATGTTTCGAAACTTTGGCAACCTGTAACCAGATTTTCTCCGTCATCTTGTCTTGGTTGGGACGTTCGATTGCAACTTCCGGACAGAACCTCTTCGTATGAGCTTCACCGGTAACCGGGTCTCCATCGGTTCAACCCTGGTACCGGTGATCACTTTCAACAGGGCTTTAGTCCCCTCCGCACCAAGCTCCCGAGCCGATTGCCGGATTGTGGTCAAAGGGGGCTGCAGCAACTCCGCCAGCGGCATATCGTCGAAGCCGATCAGCGACAACGAATCGGGGATTTTGAGGCCTGCTCGGTGTGCTGCGTTGAGCACGCCGAGCGCGACATAATCACTGGACGCAAAGATCGCAGTTGGGCGCTTCTTAGAAGCAAAGAACACGAACGCTGATTCCCGCCCGAAGTCCGAAGTATAAGGTCCGAACCGGATAAGTCGCGGGGTTGGTTTCAACCCGCGCTCTTTCAGCGCATTCTTGAATCCGGTAAACCGTTCTTGAGTGGACAGCAGATTTTTTGGACCACCGATAAAGGCTATCTGTCGGTGGCCGTAGTCCAGCAGATGCCGAGTTGCGAGATATCCGCCAGTCCGATTCTCGCTGAAAATTTTCGGAGCGGAAATGCCTACGACATCTTCGTCGATCAAGACCACGTTCCGGTTTCGCCGCAGGATTTCCGACAACTCGGGATCCTCGGCATGGCTGGTGAGAAATACGATCCCGTCGAGTTGACGTCCACTCAACAGCTGGAGATAGGACAATTCCCGATTCCGATCGTTCTGGGTATTGCACAAGAGAACACCGTACCCCGCCTTGAACGCCACCTCTTCGACTGCGCAGGCTAGCGTGGCAAAGAATGGATTGGAAATGTCTGGGATGATGAGCCCGATCATTTTACTCTGCCCGAGACTCAAATTACGGGCTAACCGGTTTGGCTGATAATTGAGTTCTCGAACGGCTCGCTCAATCCGGGACGCGGAAGTCTTGGGGAGCACGATATCACCGTTCAAGTAACGAGAAACGGAGGTCGGTGATAGCTCGGCGGCATTCGCTACATCTCGGATCGTAGTCGTTTTTGGACGCGGCATAAGATTCCCCGGATCTCTTCCCCGAATAAACCGATTTAGTAAACCGGTTTACCACGCATAAGCATAATCGTTTCGCCTGTCAACCTCGCAGGCCTCACACAAGAACGCGTAAGGCAAAGAATCTCACGCCAAGCCAAGACCTAGCGCAGCCAAGCCGCAACCACAATGAACGGTCGTGTGGGCGTATCGGCGTAAAAAAGCTGCCCCAAAAGACTAGATCCTGTTCTGCGCAAATCGATAAAAGGCCAGGCAATCATACTGCAACGGTGCTTGCTTCCTCTGGTGAAGAGATCGGCGACACCGGGTCGGAGGACGCACTGGCAGAACCCGATTCCGCTCGGAGTAGCTGTAAGCAATGCTTTTTCAATCGATTAAACTCTAGCGACGTGAGTTGGTCCGCGGTTCGAGGCCGAAGCAATGGAACTTCTAAATCCGCCCGGATTTGACCCGGACGCCGGCTCATCACAATCACCCGATCACTTAAGAGGATGGCTTCATCGATGTCATGAGTAACAAAAACGATGGTCATATGCAGTTCGCTCCAGAGCTCCAGCAGCATCTCCTGCATTTGTAAGCGCGTTTGGGCATCGAGCGCTCCAAATGGCTCATCCAGTAGCAAAACGGCTGGCTGATTGACGAGTACTCTCGCTAAGTTAACCCGCTGTTGCATGCCGCCGGAGAGCTGATCCGGATAACTGGTCTCGAATCCTCTGAGATTTACCCGCTCCAGCATTTGATCTGCGAGTCGATGGCGCTCTTGCTTCCGGACCCGGCGCATCTTCGGACCAAATTCCACATTGCCCTGAACTGTCTTCCATGGAAAGAGATTGTGGTCTTGAAAGACGATCCCGCGGCTGCTATCCGGCTTGCGCACGACTTTTTCGTCAACGAAGATTTGGCCATCGCTCAGCGGTACAAACCCTGCAATAGCTCCCAGCAAGCTAGATTTTCCACAGCCGGAGGGCCCTAGTAATGTGGTAAATTGCCCAGCGCGGAGATCAACGGAAATATCTTTAATCGCGTCAATGATGCGCTGTGGAGTGACGAATGAGATTCGCCCGTTTCGAATCGAAATTTCTCCTGACCGTTTCTTCACTCTTTACCTCCTCGCCTCGCCCAAGGCATGAATCGCCGGGCAATTCGTTTGATCAGCAGGCTGCTCAACATTCCGAGAAGCCCGATTGCAATCATACCCAGTACGATATCGTTATAATTTTGGAGTGTGTATGACTCCCAGGTGTAGTAACCGATTCCAAATTGGCCGGCCACCATTTCCGCCGTAACCAGGGAAAACCAGGCGTTACCCATCCCGATGCTCAATCCTGTCACAATCGATGGCATTGCGCCGGGTACTATTACCTCCGAAAAGACACGCAGCCGCGAAGCGCCAAGCGTTAAGGAGGCAAAAGTCAATTTTGGATCAACTGAGGTAACGCCGTGGATTGTATTCAGGAGAATCGGATAAAACGCACCAACAAAAGTGATATAAACCATGCTTTCCTCTGGGCTCGGAAACATCAGCACTGCTAACGGGATCCAGGCTACGGCCGGGATCGGCCGGAGCAGCTCCAACGGTGGCATCAGGATATTGGCCGCCAGTCTCGACCGTCCTACCGCCAGCCCGATAGCTATCGCTAACAGGCCAGCGCAAGCAAATCCTCCAAAGACCCGGCCAATGCTGCTAACCAAATGACTTTGGAACTTTGGCGATTGTACCAGTTTTGTCGCAGCCAAACAGACGGCGGTGGGGGCCGGAACATTCTCGAAATTCACCAAGAGGTTCCACTTGTTGGCAGAAGCCGATTGCCACAGAATTACACAAGCCAGCAGCGAGACGCAACGGATGAGCATCGGCTGGATCATCCGCCGCATTCCCAACTTTCGGTTAGCAGTGCTTTCATGCACTCCAGTCGTCGTTGTTGGATACGCTTGGGCCGTGCTCATTGGTTTTGCGGAATTAGTTAGCAGCAAATCGCGCAGCAGCCACTCTTTGAGCTGCAGCATAGTCCACGACGGAGCCTCCTTTGTCTGCGGCCCATTTTTCGGCGTCCGGCTTCAACAAGAAAGCGCTTAGTTCGCCATCTTTTTCGACAAACCAGGCTCGGGCGGCGAAAAGCTTAATCCCGCTTTCCCGGTCGTGAACGTAAACAACGCGGACTTTCTTGCCCGATTCCTCCGATTTGGCGGCGGCGGAAAGAGCTGCTGCCGGAGAACTATAGAGGCGAACCGTCGGCTCTCCCTGGATCCAGACTTGCCCTGCCAGACTTGGCTCGGCGACTGGAGCATGGGTGTCCTGAGCGTCCTGACCGAAAGGAACCGGTGCGTAGTCCTTCAGTTGCGCATCGTAATCGAGTCCGGCCTGCTTGCTTGCCTCTCGTATGAATTTATCCGTGACAAACGCATCCACGTCCACGGGTTGATCCGTTTTCTTCAATATCCGCAGTTTCTCTTCTGCCTTCCGAATTGCTTCCACGTATTCCAGCTTGAGAGTATAGTCGCGGGTTTGAATACCTTGTGGCCCATGAAACGCATATAAGACTTCTGGCTCGACTCCCGTCCACTCGGCTAATTTAGTGCACAATTCTTCCGGATGTTCTCGGATCAGGCGGTTCGCCTCAATTGTCGCCTTCAGGTAGGCGACAACTAACTCCGGATACTTTTCCGCAAAATCAGATCGGACCTGGATACCATGGGTTGTAGGTACTCCTGACGAGCTGCCATCATAGATCTTTCTCGCTATCCCGCGAAACGGGAACAACTCGCCAAAAGGAACAAAGTCCGCGTGCGCATCGATCTGTCCGGCCTTCAAGGCTGACCCGGCCACTTCCGGTGCCTGCGTAATGATCGAGACGTCACGTTCCGGATCCCAGCCTTGATCCTGGATCGCCCGCAACAGCATTGCGTGTGCAGTTGATCCAAACGGGACGGAAATCCGCTTTCCTTTCAGCTCACTAAACGACTGAACCTTGGATTGGAGCGGCACAACCACCGCATTGCCGGCGCCCCGCGTACTGCCGGATAGCGTCGCGATATAATAGGTCTTCACTCCGTTGTTTGCCGCCTGAAAAGCCGAAGCACCGAGAATAGCGGGAAAATCCGCCATGTTAGTTATATTGAGCTTGTTGGCCAGCATCTCGGTGTTGGCGGGAGCCCCGCTGGTAAAATTATGCCAGACAATCTCGTACTTAATATCTTTGTACCGGCCGTCGTGCGGTAGATACTTTTCTAAGAGATGCAGTTCTCGCACCACTGCGCCGCCCGCCGCACAGTTAATGGTAGTATCTTGCGTTCCGATTCCGATTCGAATTACCTCCTCGCTCTGTCCAATCGAGACGGCTAGGAAGAACATGCCGATGAACGCACGAAACTTGTTCATATTTTGGATCTTTCGATTTCGTGCTTTTCTATCTGGTGCAAAGCGCGGGCAGCGGCCTTCTGCACGCCTGTATCCGGATCCTCCAGCAAAGCTTCAAGATACCGTTTGAATTCAGTGTCAGCGATCTCTCCGGCGGCCACCGCGGTCGCGATTCGGATATCGGCCAGTTCGTGACCGAAAAATCGCGTTAGCTGTCGAAAGAGAGGCGTTCGCAGCTTTCCTAAGCTAACGATTGCTTCTTTT
>WNFI01359043.1_pt1 | contig 10628 bp, 10 predicted proteins | sample 5400471 | NCBI WGS metagenome assembly WNFI01 (sample SAMN13153348, study PRJNA577476) | soil metagenome | isolation source: 100 cm saprolite on Douglas fir-dominated hillslope | place: USA:California | collected 2013-09-17 | reverse complement strand
CAAATTTCGCGAGAATACGACTCGCGTAATCACCAAGGTCGCTATTGGCGGCAAGCTGTTTGAGCGTGCCTTCCCAGGTATGTCGATGGGCATCAACCAGGCCTGGCATCACGATCATCCCACTCGCGTCAATCACGGTACTCTCAGAGACTTCCATATCGGGTTGAACGGCGCGAATAAGCGAACCTTCTACGAGGATGTCAGCACGAGGAAAGGTGCCAAGTTCTTTGTCTCCTGTAATGACCGTGCCGTTTTGAATCACCAGTCGTTGCGTCATCAGAGATCTTCTTTCTTTAAGGAGTGTCCTCCGAAAAGGACATGAATCCCCGTCATATATTAAACGGATACGGATATCCTTGTCCGCTTAATGATAGTATACGCACAGGAGAGAGACAGCTGTCAAATGCTATCTTAGGAGCTAGAGCCACAAGCAGAAGCTCAGATTGTCTTGTATTCGCCAAATCAGGCAAAGTAATAGTAATATATAGCATATATCCATTGAACCCAAAGCCTGACCGAGCACAAACAATAGGAAAGAGAATACACATGGAGCTTGATCTAGACCGCCAGCGACAAGCACGCGAATATGCCCGCACACGGAGACGTCTTAGCCTCGTGAGCATGGGCATCGCTGCAGTAGGCATTATCTTCGTTTTTTTGAGTGGCCTGGATACTGGCTTACGCGATTGGCTGCAGCCACTCACATGGCAACCTGTCTCCGGTTGGTATCCCTGGCAGGTCCTGGCCTATTTCCTGGTCTTGATGCTGGCCTATGAGATACTTACAGCTCCGTTAGCTTATTACAGAGGCTTTGTGCTGCCCCACCGCTACCAACTCTCGACCATGTCCCTCAAGAGCTGGTTAATCGACCTCTTCAAAGGACTTGGCCTGAGCGTGGTATTTGAAGCCCTCGTCGTGGAGGTGGTCTATCTCCTCCTGGCCGCTCAGCCGCAGCTCTGGTGGTTGTGGGTTGCGCTTATCCTGCTCTTCTTCACCGTGGTCATGGCGAATCTCGCGCCGGTACTGCTCCTGCCCATCTTCTACAAATTTACCCCTCTACCCGAGGGTGAGCTAACACAACGCCTGCTAGCTCTGGCACAGCGCGCCAAAACCAGGGTCAAGGGCGTCTTCACCATGCATATGAGCAGCAAGACGACTGCCGCCAACGCTGCTTTGATGGGTCTGGGCAATACGCGCCGTATCGTGCTTGGTGATACCATGCTGGATCGCTACACGCCTGACGAGATAGAGGTTGTCCTGGCCCACGAGCTTGGGCACCATGTCCATCATGATATCTGGAAGCTCATTATCAGCCAATCCGTACTGACCCTCGGTGGCTTGTACCTGGTTAACCTGGCGTTACACTGGGCTGTTGACACGCAGCACTATTACCAGAGCCTGGCCGATCCCGCGACCATCCCCTTTGTGCTCGTACTGACCACCATCTTTGGTCTCGTCATTATGCCCTTGAGCAATGGCTTGAGCCGGGCCATCGAGTATCAGGCCGACGAGTACGCGCTGCAATCAACACGCATGGTCGAACCCTTCAAAAGCGCGATGACTCGCCTGGCCAACCAGAACCTGGCCGATGTCGAGCCATCGCCGCTCGTTGAGTTTCTCTTCCACGACCACCCGGCCATTGGCAAACGCCTTAAGCATGCCAACGAGTTTGCACAGCGTTATGCCCTTAACGCATCCATCAACGCAGAAAGCCTGGCACCAACTTCATCAACCGAGCCGGTTGGCATGCCGAGCAGCGGCTCATCGACTCCCGACTCGGCCCACTGATCGAGCTTAGCCACCGCCTCTCGAGGCGTGCCAATGATCGCGGTCGCCTCGAGCAGTTCTGGGGCAACGGCTTCGGCCGGATTTTTATCGCGGTGCTTCCAGGCCTCCTGCACGACTTCAACCTCTTTGCCATAGCCATGACGTGTGAGCATCTGTGAGTAGTACACCCCCATCTTGCCGATGTAAAAGGCCAATGGCCCTGCTGCATACATACGTGCCGCTGCCCGTTCGTTCTCATCAGCGTTCTCACTGAGAACAATACTCGTCACATAGGGAGCAATAGCACAACTATGGGCCGGGCGTCCGGCAATGCGCGCGCCCTCATCGAGAGTGGCACGCATTTCGCCCCACTTATTATCAGGCCAGTACACAGGCAGCACACCATCAGCGATCTCGCCCGACTGCTCCACATTTTTAGGACCCATAGCCGCGATATAAATAGGTAGATCCGCGCGCAGTGGTGTAAAACGCAGCTTAAAGCCTCGTTCAAGATTGAAGAACTCCCCATGATATACCAGTCTTTCGCCGCGCAAAATCATGCGAATAATTTCGACATATTCGCGTGTACGCTTGACCGGTTTTTGAAAAGGCACTCCATGCCAGTGTTCAATGACATTCGCTCCCGATGGACCAAGACCAAGAATGATGCGCCCCCCGGAACGCTCGTCCAGCGTGGCAACGGTACTTGCCAGCGTCGCGGGTGTACGTGAGTAGACATTAGCGATGCCCGCGCCAATCTTGATACGCTTCGTAACACGTACCAGGTCGGCCATCGAAGTAAAAAGCTCATAGCCCCAGGATTCGCCGAGCCAGATCGAGTCATAACCCAGTTCATCGGCTATCTTGACCTTCTCCACGACTTCGGCCCATGGACCCGGAAAATTGGGGATTTCTGCCATCAGCCCAACACGCTTACGATACGCTTTACTTGCCTTAGGTTCTGCGTCGCTTGTCATAGCTTGTATTCGTCCTTCCGTAAGAGCTTGCAAATCCACGATGTTATGGTTCTGTCATTATATCCCACCAGGTAGCAAAAATGAGGGGTACCCCCATAGGCGCGGACTTGAGGGCCAGGCGACCGCAAGGGCCAGGGCACCAGCGCGGGCCAGGGCACCCGCAAGTGGATGCCCCTACTATACGACGAAGTGGCTTGCCACGCCCGTGTACAGTAGGGGCGGGGCTTGCCCCCGCCCTGGAACACCGCCCACAGCTCCTAAAGTCCGCGCTTATGAGGGGTACCCAATCACCTCCATTGTACTTAATAGAGCAGCTTGCAAAGAGTTTTATATCGGTGCTAACGTTACTATAAGAAATAGATTACTCTCCATATTACCTCGTCACTTGTAGTTGAGTATGAACTGTGTAGGTTAGGTTAAGTAGGCATACTCATAGCCTTGGATTGAGTGTATATGGACGACTTAGAGCACGAACAACCTACCGATGATCTTGATGCGCAGATAACACCGCTTGATCCGCCTGGGATGCATAATGCCCCTACATTGCCGCGCTGGTTTATATTCACTCGCCTCACTCCCTGGCAGCGGACCATCGTTTTGCGCGTTGCGCTTGTTCTGAGTCTCTTCTTGTTTACTGTGGTAGCTCTGCCCGGCAGTTTCCCGGCTTTGCGTACCGTGACGGCGGGTATCTTCCACGGTCCAGTCCCTACTTCTCAGGCCGTTGTGAGCGAGGACAGCTTCTATTTGGATGTAAGTATGCCCTGGACCCAGGTTTTTGTCGATGGTCAACTCATACGCCTGCCGCATATAAATGTTGATCCTCCTCTTAAACTCAAGCCTGGCACGCATATTATTATATGGGATGCCCAGCCTTTTCTGGCACAATCCTGTCGCGTGTCGGTTCCTTTTAGCATAAACGATACCTGTCGCTTCGCGGCTGCTGAACTCGATCAACAATCACAAGACCATAATGCGCAAGTTCTCCTGCTCCATAATTCCCTGTTTACGCTCTCTATACAGCAACAAACTGCTTTAGTTAGCACAATCCACCAGGCATTTGCTACATATTCTGCCATACAGCCAGTGAAACCTGGAGATATATATGCCGGACCCAATGGTCTCGTCAGCGCTACGCAACCATTACAAGCCGCGCTGCATTTCCAGTTCAATTATCAAGCAACTGCTAACCTGCCATATACGGTTGGGGGCGAAGTATGCCAACAGTTATGCATTGTGCCCTGGCAATATCTACAATCGTCATATTTAGCCTCTCCCGATGCCAGGGCCTGGCTAGCCATGGCCTTTATCTCCTCGTCCTGGAGCTATACTACTCCCAACGGGCATGTCATTGCTCATGATATACCTATTGATTTTGCTGCTGCCGGGGATGACGAATATCCTGTCTTACTGCGTATCGAGTGGAATGCTTCTGGCTGGCAAGTACAACCGCTTATCGGTTCAGCGCAGGTTCCACCCATTCTTGTGAGCAAAGGCGGCCCTCATGATCCTGCCACACCTGCTGATAAAATACGTCTCGCCGATAATCCAACCTGTGTCGCGGCCCGGGATCTCCTTTCGGGGATAATATATAGTGATGTCGCCGTACGCTTCATCTCTGGCCCCAATCCCGCTGCTGGCTGCCTGGCAGTAGTCATCGGCAATGGGTTGACCACGCCGACGGCCTCTCCACCGTCCGTTGCCTACTTCTTTGAGCATCTCGGCGCCCTCCTGGCAGTGAACCCTACTGCTCAAAAACTCCTGCCTCATATTCCCGTGCCCAGTCCCCACGAGCGTACCCTGGCAGAACAAATAGCCTCTCTCGTCAATATAACCATCACCTCTGCATAACCTTTTAGCTACGCTAGCATCCCCGTTCGGTTTAGCCCTGGCTATCTGCCTAACAATCAATCTCTGGCCTATGTTGCGTTCCTCTCCGCGCCACGTTTTGCAGAGAAAAATCGCGGACAGAGAAGCCAGGAACCTGATCTCAACTACCTTGTTAACCAGCTGAGCATCGTGCGTGTCACGAGATCGGCTGCATCCTGCTGCACGAAGTGGCCCGCGTGAGGAATTGTCACAAGCGTGTAGTCCTGCTCAAGCCATTCCCAGGTATTGTCGAGCCCGCCAGGTAAAAGCGCCTGGTCTTCCAGGCCATGTATTTGCAACACAGGAGCCTGAACTTTGATGACCGGTGATGGATCTTCTCGGTAAGGAGCACGAGGATAATTCTGTTTGTAGTAATGCAACATTGCCTCAAAATCCGAGCGCTGGAAGGCTTCTATATAGCGAGTCCGTGCCTCAGGGTCTTTTACCCAGCCACTCAGTTTTTCCGCTGTCAGATGCTCGTGCGCGCCTTCCTTCTGAAAGTCTCGCGCATACTGGCTATTCTGTTGCTGCTGTGGATTATGGGCCAGTTCTCGTGCCATACCGTGTGGATGCGGTAAGTTAAGAATAATTAACCTTTGTGTCCGCGTAGGCTGGTGCATCGCAAACTGCCAGGAGATCGCACCGCCCCAGTCGTGCCCTACGATGATCGCTTGCTCCTGGCCCAGGTGACGTATGACTGCCGCCACATCTTGTAAGAGATGGAGCATAGCATAGTTTTCACCACCCTTTGGTTTATCACTCAGGTTGTAGCCACGTAAGTCAATGGCAACTGTCTGATAGTGCTCAGATAGTGCCGCCATTTGATGCCGCCACGTGTACCAGAAGTCGGGGAAGCCGTGGATCATGACGATAAGCGGCCCTGTCCCGAGGCTGGCGTAGTGAATCTTTACGCCGTTGTTATCAGCATATCCGTGTTCAATGCGGTTTTCTATGTCACGTACTTGAGATGTTACGGCCATGCTATTTGTCTTCCTTTCTTTAGTGCAGATTCTGCTATGCCCCAACGCTTTCCTGGTGCATTACTGCTGGTTTCGCGCGCAAGAAAGCGAGCGCCTCAGGTGACAAGGCCCACTGTTCAGGCGTTGTGGTTCCTCTTATTGCCCTCTTTAACGCGCTACTCAGGACATGCATAAGTATAGCTGGTCTCATGAGCGACTGAGGAGGCGCGAACATCGCCAGGACCGTCATGTACGCCTGGCTGACAACAGGGTCTTCAACAGCACAGCGCAAAACAAGATCCATGTAGCGATGGAGCGGGCCCAGCCATAACGGTGGGCGTGCGCCACTCAATGCCACTCCTGGCCAGCGCAGATCTTCTCCTGTGGCAATCAGCCATGGTGCCGCTATCGTTTGGGATAATCGTTGCTGGAAACGCCGCTCGAAATCGAGTTGGGGAGTATGTTGCTGCTCTTTGAGACAATCAGCAAGCACCAATGCATCTAAGGCACTGGTGGTCATGCCCTGGCCATAAATGGGATTAAAGGCACAGACGGCATCACCGGTCACAATAAAACCGGATGGCCAGCGTTCAAGGCGTTCAAAATGGCTCAGGCGGTTCTCCGGTGTTCGATACCCACGAATGGGCGTCAATGGTTCCGCTATACGCAACGCCTCATAGATGCTTGGATCAGGCAGATCTTTAGCCCATTGCAAGAAACCTTCCTCATCGTTCGAGGGATAATGACCACCAATGCCACCTAATGTGACATGCCAGCGACCGTTGTCAACAGGAAGGATTAGCCCTACCCGTGGATTGTGAGGAGGACGCCCATTAATAATAATACCTTGCCATTCGTCTGGGAAGTCCGCAGGTTTCGCGTAAAAACGAGAAGCATAGCCAAGGCCAGAATTAATAGTCTCTTCTGGAGGCGCGTCATAGCCTAATGTAGTGAGCCAGTGCGGTGCCTGAGAATGGCGACCGCTTGCATCGACGATAAGATCGGCGACAAAAGTATTAGTGCGCCCAGAGGCTCCACGTTCTCGTGTCTGAACGCCAATCACCCGTGTGCGATCTGGAGTTGAGAGTAAACCATTTACTTCAATATTGGACAATAAACGTATGCTGGGATGCTGCGATAAGCGATGACGAATATGCCATTCCAACAGGTAACGGCTAAAGGCAACGAACTCTCCCTCTTGCCTCTGCACAGGCAGCTTCCCCGCGGGAGAGACAATCATGACTGGAACGCCTCCATAGACAGAGAGAGCTCCATCAGCACGCAGATCATCTATAATACCCGGAAACATTTGGCTGATAATGACCTGTCCCCGGGCCAGCAGCACATGCGCATGTTGTGATTGGGGAACACCTTTGCGGTGATCAGGTGTTTCGGGAAAGGTATCACGGTCAAGGATAGTTACCTGATCGAAGTAATCTACCAGGACACGAGCGGCAAGCAATCCAGCTATGCTGCCACCAATAATCAAGGCATGACGGCTACCAGGCTGTTCAGGAACTAACGGCTGAGACGATGTATTCATTATAACGCTTTTCATGACGCTTCCTCCTTAAGTATTCTGGGGCATGCATGTATCGCCAATCTATTCAGTTTCTGATATATATAAAAATTTATATATATCAGACATAAGAAATATACCATTACGGACCGACGAATGTCAATGCTTACATATATCAATATTTATATAGATGACGTAAGAGATTTTTGTGAGTTGCCCAGCATACGCGATTTCATCCTGCTTGCCAGCAGCTAAACTTCTATGCTAGAATAAATTTGACACCGATCTATATTAAAAATGATATATATCTTTCGTGACATAGGAAACAAAAATGGCTGTAACAACACTTGGATATGCCTTACTAGGTCTGTTGACTCGTGAGTCATGCTCTGGCTATGATCTCGGTCGGCACCTCAAAGAGCCAGTAAGTTTCTTCTGGCAGGCCAGGTATAGCCAGATTTATCCAGAATTAGCCAAACTTGAGGAACAAGGGCTCGTCACTCATACAAATTTTGAGCAGCAGGGCCTGCCAGATAAAAAGATCTACACCATCACAGCTGAAGGCCGAGAGACACTCCAACGCTGGGTGGTAGCGCCAATGGATCTACCAGCGATCCGCGATGAACTGATACTCAAAGCCTATTCATTGTGGCTTGCCGATCCTCATGCAGCATTAACGTTGTTTCGCACACATGAGCAATATCATAGAGAACGGCTGGAGCAGTTTGAGACATTTCAACGAAAGATTGAAGAACAAGAAGAGGAACTACAAGACATTACATCTCCGCTCTTTGCCTCTTATGCTACCTTACAGGCAGGTCTTGGCTTCGAGAGGGAATATATAGCATGGTGCAACTGGATAGCAACCCGCTTAGAGCGAGCCATCGCCAGACCGACGACACAAGGAAAACTTGAGGCTGGTTCTAAGAACTTCTCTATCGGTACACACTGGTGGGTGTAGAGCGCTCATTTCCCTTCGTTCTGACGATAGGTCAACGGGATGTTCTTCCCATTTCACTGTCTGTTTGCTCATATCTCGTTGCGCATCCCGTGGGAAGATGCAGAACAAAAAGCTCTTGTAGCTAAAGGATTCATACCCGTAGCCTTTCTTCGATGCCCACAATCTGATGAAAAAATACGATCTCTTCTAAATCCTCATACCCAGGTTCAATGAGTCTCACCCTATAAGCTCCAGTATACACATTTTCTACTACCCCATACCATAGGCGTTGTGGATTGGTTGGACGGTCTGAGAGACGCATGTGATAGATGATAACGACACCGACCTGGACGTGTGCAAGCATAGCTCCATCCATATTTGGTGCCCCCTGTATCTTGATTGTGGAGAAAAATCACATGATTATTCTCACGTGCCAAGTATACCATGGAATGTATCTAGCTTCAAGAGTCACGCGACTCTATTCTATAATCAGCTAAAAATACGGAGGATTGAATATGGTGCGCCTACGCGTCAAGGAGTTAGCAAAAGAACGGGGTATAAGCTTATCGAGGTTATCAAGAATCTCAGACGTGAGCTATAAGACCGTCCAGGCGATGTGGAGAAACCCTGATCAGGGCTTTAATACGAAGACGCTGGAGCGTATTGCCAAAGCTTTACAGGTGGAAATGGGCGACCTGTTTGAAAATGTTCCTGACAAATAAATGAGGGCTGTGTGCAGCCCTCTTTTTCATTGTGAAAAATAGTTCGAACTGGAGTCACTGCTTCAACCAGGTAAGGTTGTCACACGATATGCCCAGGAAGCTGAGAGTCCGGTTGCTGCACGGGATAGAGACGTTTGAATTTAATGCGGGATGGGAGGAAGTCGAGAGATGCGCACTCAGCGATAGTCCTGACCCCAACCCGCTTGCCGCGCTCGCATGATGGCTTGTGCGCGTGTAGCCACCTGCAATTTGCTGAAGATATTCGAGACGTGGTTCCGTACCGTCTTCGGGCTGAGGACGAGGCGCTCGGCGATTTCCGTATTGGCCAGGTGCTGCGCGATGAGGGCAAGTATTTCCTGTTCTCGCTCCGTCAGTTCAGGGAAGGGCTGGATGGACGGTGCTGACGCGGCCGGCTTGAGCGTGGCGAAGTAGGACATCAGCCGCTTGGCGATGGTTGGGCCGAAAATAGCTTCGCCTTGATACACACCGCGAATGGCACGCAGGATCTCGGCCTTGAGCGCCCCCTTGAGCAGGTAGCCCCGCGCGCCGGCCTGCAGCGCCGCGAAGACCGAGTCGTCGTCCTCAAACATGGTGAGCACAAGGATGCTAATGTGCGGACTGCTTGCAAGGATGGTACGTGACGCATCGATGCCATTCCCCTCTGGCATGTGCAAATCCATCAGGATGACATCGGGTTGCAGGGTCGCAGCCTGGGCGATCACCTCTCGTCCCGTGGCGGCCTCGCCGACCGTCTCGATATCGGCTTCCGAGCGCAGCAGCGCACGCAGCCCATCGCGAAAGGGCGCATGATCATCGGCGATGAGAACGCTAATACGATCCATACGGTCTCCTCCTCCATGAGAGATACTCCCTAGCCGGACAATCAGGCTAGTTCCTGCCAGGGATGGGTTTGATCCGATGAGCAGGGCAAGCTGGCCTGGACCCGCGTGCCCTTTGTCGATAGGGCTTCTACCACACAGAAGCCACCTACTTCCGCTGCCCGCTCTTGCATGGAGCGCAACCCAACTCCGGCCTGCCGATCAACAGGGATGCCACAGCCGTCATCTGTGACCTCCAGGTGCAGCGCGCCATCGAACGTCAGGCGAATGAGGCACGAGCGAGCGTTAGCGTGGCGGACGACGTTCGTGAGGGCCTCTTGCACGATGCGGTATATCGCCACCTCGACTGCCGCAGAAAGCTCCGGCAGGGGCTCCGACGCTTCGATGCTGACACGCAGACCGGGGTGTTCATAGTGCATGGCCTGGGCACGGATGGCTGCCACGAGGCCCAGGTCGTCAAGGGCAGGCGGGCGCAGATTATAGACCAGGCGCCGGATGTCAGTGATCGCCGTTTGTGCCTGACCAATAAGCTCTTCTAGTAGGAGCATAGCCTGGGCTGGCTCCGCCGCGATGGCATCACGCGCCGCTTCGGCCTTCACGGTAATGGTGGCGAGCGTTGGCCCCAGCCCATCATGCAGATCGCGGCGCAGGCGGCGGCGCTCTTCTTCACGCGCCGTGACCAGGCGTTCCCGCGACAGCTGCAAATCAGCGGTAAGCCGCACCGCGTGGGCGGCTATCCCCGCCTGGCGAGCCAGGTCATCCAGCAAGCGGCGGTCAGCGGGTGTGAAGGATTCGCCCCGGGCGCGCGGAGCGAGCAGCAGTTCGCCCACGTGCTCGCTTTGATAGAGGAGAGGCAGGTGGAGCAGTGGCTCTCCCGCGATACCGTAGGAAGCGGTGATGGGAATTGCTTGATCTTGCTGCAAGGCAATGGCGGCGTAGGGAAGTTTGAGCGCCTGGGCCACCGTCTCCACAATTGTTGGGAGGACCGCATCGGGCGCAAGCGTCGCTTCCAGGCGGCTCCCCAGTCGCGAGATCACAG
>WNFI01709785.1_pt1 | contig 10629 bp, 6 predicted proteins | sample 5400471 | NCBI WGS metagenome assembly WNFI01 (sample SAMN13153348, study PRJNA577476) | soil metagenome | isolation source: 100 cm saprolite on Douglas fir-dominated hillslope | place: USA:California | collected 2013-09-17 | reverse complement strand
CTGCAGCAACTGGTGCTGCGCCTCATTGCCTACGTGTTCATTGCGGCGGTCCATGGCCTCGCGGTCGCGGCAGTGGCGGTGGCAATGGGCGATCAGGGTCCGCGTTATGACGGACGGCTGCGCCTCAACCCACTGGCACATCTCGACATCATCGGTACGGCGTCCGGCGCGCTGTTCTCGGTTGGATGGATCAGGCCGATCGCCATCGATCCTCTTGAGTTGCGGCTTGGCCGCATCGGATTGGCGGTGGTGGTTGCGGCCGGCGCCGCCGCAACCTTGATCGGCGCTGTCGTGCTCCGACTGGTGCGGCCGTTCCTGCTGCCGCTGCTTCCCGACACGGCTTCGGCGACGGCATTTGCGTTGATCGAGGTTGTCGGAGAGCTCAGCGTCTGGTTCGCCCTGATCAACATCTTGCCGTTGCCGCCGCTGACGGGCGCCCATTGGCTGACTGCCGCGGCGCCCGCGTATGGCAAAGTCATCGCCAAGATCGCGCCTTATTCGGGGGTCGCGCTCGCACTCGTGGCGGCCACCGGAGTCATCACGAATGTTTTAGGTCCGCCCTACCGCATCCTCGCCAATTCGTTGTTACATTGATGAGGGTTCAGCGAAAGTACCGGACATGACCCGATTTGCCATTGCGTCCTTGATGCTGGCCGGCAGCGCACTCGCGACGCTCGATCCGGCCCATAGCCAGGGCGTGCAATACCAATTCACGCCCCCGCCGCCGATCAAGACACTGCCGTCATCGTCAGCGCCGAGCTATCCGCCGATCCCCGACGTGGCGCCGCCGGTACCGGCCCCGAGGCAATCACACTTGGCTCCCTATCGCGTCACGCCGCCACCAGGCCCGTCGGATTCTCAGTCAACACGTGCCGTTCATACGGCCCGCGGACGGACGATTTTCGTGCCGTCCTCTCCGGGGGAGACGTTCGGTGACCGCGTTTCCAGCTGCGCACACGCCGGCGCGTCGGCCGGACTGGGCCCCAACCAGTTGACCGCCTTCATGGGCCGGTGCGCGAACTGACGAATCGTAGGGTGGGCAAAGTCGCCTGCCGCAGCTCATGATATTACGCTTTAGCCTCGCGCGACTTTGCCCACGCGGTCAAACGGCGAGGTGGTACAGCGTGGGCAAAGGCGTGGAGAGGTTGTTCGAGTTGCGCGGTGCAGCCATGCGCCTTTGCCCACCCTACCAGACCCAACGTCTAACGCTTCGCCGACCCAGCTGATTGGTTTTCTTCATTCGATCGACTACCTTCGGCGCATGAGGAAATGCTCCAGGCGCGCCGGTCACGGACAGAATGTCCAAACATAATCCCCTGCCCAGTATGAGTGACCTGCAGCGCCCCAATACCTATGTCGGGGCGCCGATCGAGCGCGTGGAGGATTTGCGCTTTCTGCGCGGTCGCGGCTGCTATCTCGACGATCTTTCCCGCTCCGGCCAATGGCACGCGGCGTTCGTCCGCAGCCCCTTCGCGCACGGCGCGATCCAACGCATCGACGCCCGCAAGGCACTCTCGATGAAAGGCGTGCAGGCGGTGATCACGGGCGTCGATATCGGTCCCGCGATACCCAAGATCCCGTTCCGCCGGCCGAACCCGACCATTGCGCCCTATGCGCAGCCGGTCATTGCAACGACGGTCGTGCGTTATGTCGGCGAACCTGTCGCCATGGTGATCGCCGACGAGCCGGAGCTTGCCGAAGATGCGGCGCTCGCGGTCGAGCTCGATATCGCGCCCCTGCCGGTGGTCGCTGATCGCAACGCCTCGGTGGCGGGCAACACCTTGCTGTTTCCCGGCACGGCGAGCAATTGCGCCACCACTTTCACGGCCGCGATCGGCGATGTGGAAGCCGCGTTTCGCGACGCCCCCTACACGCGGCGGGAGTCATTCCGGGTACAGCGCCAGACCGCCTTTCCGATGGAAACCCGCGGGCTCATCGCCGAATGGGATGGCGAACGCCTCACCATGTCGGGCGCTGCCAAACTGCCGTTCTTCAACCGCCGTGTCCTCGCGGCCATGATGGAGCTGCCGCAGACGGCGGTCGACTATGTGGAATACGACGTCGGCGGCGGTTTCGGGGCGCGGGGCGAATTTTATCCGGAGGATTTCCTCTGCGCATTCGCGGCGCGCCGGTTCGGACGCCCAATCAAATGGGTGGAGGATCGCCGCGAGCATTTCATGACCATCGCGCATGCGCGGGAGGCGGAAGCCGAAATCGAGATTGCGCTCGAACGCGACGGCACGATTCTGGGCGTCCGCGGCGAAATCTTCGTCGACATTGGCGCTTATGTGCGGCCGAACGGCACCACGCCGGTCCGCAATGTGGCGCAGTTCCTGGCCGGCCCCTATCGCGTGCCGCACTCGCGGCTTGCCGCTCACGCTATGGTGAGCAACAAGACGCCGACCGGAACCTTCCGCGGGCCCGGCCGCTTCGAAGGCGCCTTTTTCTGCGAGCGGCTTCTCGACCTCGCGGCCCGCGACCTCGGCCTCGATCGGCTCGATATCCGCCGGCGCAATCTCCTCACGGCGCCGGAGATGCCATATCGGCTCCCGCCGATCGTCCCCGACGACGGCCTCGGCAAGACGCAGTGCGACAGCGGCGACTACACGCGCACATTCGACCGCTGCATCGCGGAGTTCGGCTGGCCCGAGAAAGTGCGCCTGAACGGCCGATTGATTGATGGCCGCTACCATGGCGTTGGCGTCGCCTGCTTCATCGAAGGCGGCGGCTCGGGGCCGCGCGAGCACGCCCGCATGGCGGTGGAGGCGGACGGCACAGTGGCGGTCTATGTCGGGTCGTCCTCCGTCGGCCAGGGCGTCGAGACCATCATGGGGCAGATCGCGGCCGATGCGCTGCACGTGCCGACATCGCAGGTCAAGGTGCGGCACGCCTCCACGACCTATCTGCGCGACGGCGTCGGCTCCTTTGGCTCCCGCGCCACCGTGATGGGCGGCTCCGCCATCGTGGATGCCGCCAACAATCTGCTCGCAGCGCTCCGTGCCGCTGCCGCGACACGGCTCAACGTTGCGCCGCAGGATCTCCGGCTCGGCGACGGCTTCGTGGAGGCCAGTGATGGGCGCAAGGTGAGCTTCGCGGAGCTTGCGGGCGGCACGCTCTCGGTCGAAGGCCTCTTCGAGAGCTCAAGGGCAACCTACACCTACGGCACGGCGGCCGTCCATGTCGCGGTCGATCCGCGCACGGCACGGCCAGGTGATCGGCGCCGCCGTGCAGGGCTGCGGCACCGTGTTCGGCGAACATCTTGCCTATGACGCGGAGGGCCAGCTTCTGGTCGCATCGCTGGCGGATTATCTCGTGCCGCTCGCGACCGACTATCCGAACTTGCGCGCCGTAACGTTGGAAGAATATCCCTCGCCCAACAATCCGCTCGGCGTCAAGGGCGCCGGCGAGGGCGGCATCATCCCGGTGGGCGGCGTAATCGCCAACGCGGTCGCGGCGGCGCTCGCCGCGTTCGGGGTCGAGCCTCGCGAACTGCCACTGTCGCCGCCGGCGGTGTGGCGGATGATTGAAGAAGGGCGGGCGTAAGGCGGCTCCGCGTTTCGATAGGCGCAGGCAAGTTGGCCATCATCAACCGGCGAGAATGCGCCTCTCAGGGCTGCCGACAACTTCTGTCCGGGGCTCTTCTTTATCGGCGACTTCATTGATATATTGCGATCATGGTTGACACGCTTACTGACGCCGTTATGCCTTCGGCAACCCCGACCGAGGAGGAGATTGCTGCTTGGCAGGAATTGCCGCGCGATGAACAGTTGCGGCGCATGCGCCAGATGTTAACGTCTCGTGAGGCATCAACCCGGTGCAACACGACAATGGCGGAGATTTGGGCGGAGATCGATTCCGACGCACCCGCAGATGGGTAAATACCGCCTTTCGCCGCAGGCGCGCAACCAAATCCGCGACATCGGTCGATTCAGCAGCGGCGTTTTGGCGCCTATCAAGCGAAAGCCTACCACGCTGGCCTCGAACGCACGTTTGAACTCCTTGCAGACTTCCCCAAAATGGGTGTCGCAGCCGACGAACTGCTGATCGGGGCGCGGCGGTTCCGGTTCCAATCGCACATCGTTTTCTATACTGAGGATGGCGACAGCATCCTCATCCGCGCCCTATTTCACGCCGCACAAAATTTGCGGCCCGATCTGTTTGAGTGAGCAAACGCAGACCTCAAGAGCGAAATGCGCGCCGCTCAGCCTGCGAGCCTCCAACGCTGCTGAGAGGACAAGAGTCGGACCAGCGGGTCGCAACCGCAGCTGCGGAGGACGATTCTGAAAATTGCACTGTGCCGCCGTATTGCGGTCCCGCTTTGGTGTGGGCTACAACGCTGAATGTCAAAAAGAGTCCAGGGAGGCGGACGCTCCATGAAGGGCTTCTGCATTTGCGGCATCAGCCTTTCCTTCACGTGGGCGCTGGCGCTCAATTCCGCGGGCGCCGCCGCACCGGATATTTCCGGAACCTACTGGGCGACGAGCTATAGCCCGACGATCCAAGTCCTGGGCGGCGGCGACCCGCCGCTCAACGCCGCCGGCAAGGCCGCGTACGAGAAGGTCCAGGCGGGCTTGAAGGACGGCTCAATCGTCGACAAGGCGCGCCGCGTCTGCGTGCCCGACGGCGTGCCACGCGTGCTCGCCACGCCTTATCCATTTGAGATCTTCCAGGTGCCGGTGGGTCAGGTGACGTTTCTCTACGAGATGAACCACCAGGTGCGCGTGATCGTCATAGACAAGCCCCTGCCGCCACGGCAAACCCTCATCGTCGATGCCAAATACAACGGCCATTCGATCGGCCGCTGGGATGGCGATACGCTGGTGGTGGAATCGGCTGGCTTCAACGAGTGGACCTTCCTGGATGCGAGCGGCCTGCCTCACAGTGAGGAAATGACGATCGCGGAACGCATCCGTAAGGTCGGCAATCAGCTCGAAGACGTGATCACGATCCACGATCCCGAAATGTATGACAGGGATTGGCAGGCGCGTTTCGTCTATGACGAGCGCAACGACGTGAGGCTTGCGGACTACGCCTGCAACGATACGCATCGCGATCTTTCCAGCGTGAAGGGCGTGCGTCGCTGAGTTGCGTTGCGTTGCCGCCGCCCACAAGGGCGTTGCGGCTCGACCCGAAGGGAGCTGCCGATGACAAGTGGTCTGCCGCGCATGGGACGCGCGCTCGCCGGCGCGATCGTGCTCACCGCTCTCTGCGGCCTCGCCACGTTGCGCCCGGTCCTCGCGGCGGAGGTGCCGAGAACCGGGGCGCCGCCGAATCTCGATCTTTCAGCCCCCGGTGTTGCCTGGGCCGGGTTCGTGGCGCCGAAAGAACCAAATTATGCGATTGCGCGCCTGTTCAATGACTTTGCTAACCCGGCGACCGGCCTCGGTCCTGTCACCGACGGTCCCGACCATCCTTACGCCAACAACGAGGTGGCGCGGGAGATGCGGATCCAGCCCACTTATCGGGTGGCGGACCTCAACAACGCCGCGGGCAAGAACCTCATGCCCTGGGTCCGGGAAGCGCTTGCCAAGCAGAACGAACTCGTGCTCCGCGGCCGCAACGGCGAGACGCGTGAAGCGAGATGCTGGGAGACCGGCGTTCCGGCCTTCCATCTCAACCCCGGTCTCATGCATATCATCCAGACACCGCGCGAAGTCGTGCTGTTCCTCACCGGGCGCGCCCGCCACATCTGGCTCGACGTGCCGCATTCGGCCAATCCGAAACCGTCCTGGTATGGCGAATCGGTTGGCCGCTACGAGGGCGACACGCTGGTGGTCGATACGATTGGCTTCAACGACCGCACATTCGTGGATTCTTACCGCACGCCGCATACCGACAAGCTGCACGTGGTCGAACGCTTCCGGTTGATCGACGGCGGCAATACGCTCGAAGTCGCATTCACGGTCAACGACCCCGGTGCCTTCCATCAGCCCTGGTCGGGGACGCGAAACCGCCACCGTGTGGTCAATGCCAACGCGAGGCCGGTAGAATTCGATTGCCCGGCCTTCAACGACGATTATTTCAACATCGGCCTCGAACCGGTGCCGACTGCCGAGAAGCCGGATTTTTGATGTTGGCTTAAAGGGTCCTGGAAGTTGCCCCTGGGGCACCGGGCGGTTCTTAAAACCGCCATTCCCCGATTGGTAGAGCGTTTTCCATATCGCCCGGATTGAGCGCTTCGCCCTCCCTTTCGCGACAGGTTGCGTCCGGAACCGTACTTATTTTCCGGCGTTCTCCTGCGAGCATGTACGGAACACTCGTGAGTGTGGAGAACACAATGGACCGGGAACACATCAAAGGCGCCACCGATAAGGCCAAGGGAGCCATCAAGGAAACGGCCGGCAAGATGACGCGAGACGAAAAGCTGCGGGCCGAAGGCAAGCTCGACAAGGCGAAGGGCGCTGCACATAAGGCCGCAGGCGACATAAAGGAAGCGGCGCACCAGGGCTCGACGCATCAAGGCTCGGCGCACCAGGGCTCGACGCATCAAGGCTCGGCGCACCAGGGTTCGACGCACCAAGGCTCGATGCATCAGGGCTCCACGCAGCAAGGTTCAACGCACCAGGGGTCGACGCATCAAGGCCCGACGCACCACGGCCCGAAGACCACACACGAGTAGGCAAACGTAGATTTCGCTTGCTCAACCCGGGCGTCTGTTCCCGGGTCGTGGCCGGGCTTGTCCCGGCCACCTCGATTATTCCTGCTCTGTGCCTCAACGTTCGGGGTCGAACAAGCCCGGCGACGACGCTGATTCAACGCGATCGAAATCCGCTCTAATGTGCTGGCGGCGGGGTCGCGGCGGGCGTTGACGTGGCCGGGCCTTCGCCGGCCATCAGCAACCACACTTCGGCGTCCTTGGCGCCGTCGTAATGAACTTCCTTGCCGAAATGGGTCGCATAGCTTCCGGCTGGAAGCGGGACCGTGGAGTCAGGGTCAAATTTGTCGCCGGTGCCGACCCACCAGGTGCCCTTGAGCACGGTGATCATGCGATCATTGGGATGCCAGTGCGGCTGGCTCATGTTGCCAGGCAGCCATTTGAACATCAGCACATACGGACCGGGCTTCGCCGGGTCGCCATAAAGGACGGCCGTCTCGTTGGTGCCGGCGGCACTGCGCTTCCACGGGATCTGATCGGGCAGCTTGATGGTGATTGCCTTCGGGTTGAGCTGCTGTTCGGCGGCGTTGATCGTGCTCAGCCCATTGGCGGCGACCGATAGGGCGATCGTCGTCATCGTCAGCTTCACGTATTTCATGGTTTTCCTCCGGGATTATCGTTTAGCGGCTGCACAAGAACACAAACTTAGGGCGGATTCGGGTCAGGTTGAAGCGCGCCGGCCTCTCTCTCGGGTCATGGCCGGCTTGTCCAGGCCATCTCAGTAAACCTGCGCACTGAGCGCTCCTGATCGAGATCGCCGTGACGAGCGATGACGAGGCGGCTGCCCCGGTTTTTGCGCCTGTTACTTATGCTACACTGCCGGCCGCCGCACAACGAGCACGACGCAACACCGGGGGCATGGCCATGACGGTCGATTACACACGCCGCAAGCTATTGAGAACCGCAGCGACGGGTGGCGCCGCCCTGGCAGTCGCCGCGAACGCGGCGCCTTCGGCCGCGCAGGCGCCCGCGCGGCGGCCGAACATTGTCTTCATCCTTGCGGACGACATGGGCTATGCGGACATCTCTTGTTACGGGCGTCGCGACCTGGTGACGGCGAATATCGACAGGATCGCAGCTCAAGGTACGAGATTCACGCAAGGTTATGCCAACTCCCCGGTCTGCACCGCCTCGCGCGTCGCGATCATCACCGGTCGCTACCAGGTCCGGCTGGCGGTGGGCTTGGAGGAGCCGATCTCGGCGCGCACCGACCGGGGGATCGGTCTGCCGCCTGAGCATCCGACGCTGCCGTCGCTGCTGCGCAAGGCTGGTTACGGCACGACGCTGATCGGCAAATGGCACCTTGGCGCGCTGCCGCTCTTTGGTCCGCACAAGAGCGGATACGACCATTTCTTCGGCTTTCGCAGCGGCTCGCTCGACTATTATCGGCACACCACCGGCGTCGACGTCCCGGATTTATGGGAGGAGGACAGCCGAGTCTCGCAGGAGGGCTATAGCACCGACCTGTTCGGTGATCGCGCCGTGAGGGTGATCGGCGATTACGCTCGCGCGGGGCAGCCATTCTTCCTCAGTCTGCATTTCAACGCGCCGCATTGGCCCTGGGAGGCCCCCGGCGATCAGGCTGAATCCGAACGCCTCCGCGGCCGGACCCTCAACGACTGGGACGGCGGCTCGCAGGAAACCTATCGCCGGATGATCGCAGCTTTGGACAACCAAGTGGGCCGCGTCCTGCAAGCGCTCGCGGACAATGGCATTGCGCGCGACACCATCGTGATCTTCACGAGCGACAATGGCGGCGAGCGCTTTGCCGACACTTGGCCGTTCAGCGGCAAGAAAACGGAATTGTTGGAGGGCGGCCTTCGCATCCCCGCCATCATCTCCTGGCCCGCCCGCATTCCGGCCGGGCGCGTCAGCGAGCAGGTCACCGCCAACATGGATTGGCTGCCGACCCTGCTCGCCGCTGCCGGCACGGCGCCGGACCCGGCCTATCCGGCCGACGGGATGAATCTACTGCCCCATCTGAGCGAAGGCGCGGAGGTCGTGGAGCGCAAGCTGTTCTGGCGCTACAAGGCCCTATGGCAGCGCGCGGCGCGGATCGGCGACTGGAAATACCTCAAGATCCTGGACAACACGTTCCTGTTCAATGTGGTCGAGGATCCGCTGGAACGCGCCAACCTGAAGGAACGGCTCAAGGATATCTACGAGCGGCTCGTGGCTGAGTGGAATGCCTGGAATGCGACAATGCTCCCCGAAACTCCGACGAGTTCTACCGGCAACTTCACGGGCGCCGAGATGGCTGATCATATCGGGACGAAGCCGGTGACGCTTGAGCCCGATCCTGGTCTGCGCTGAGGGGCTGGGGCGTTAGAGCGCGTTCCTCACGCGCCGTCATGCCCGCGCTTGTCGCGGGCATCCACGTCTTGCTTGCGGCTTTCGGCGAGAAAGACGTGGATGGCCGGGACAAGCCCGGCCATGACGCCGAATAACTGGTTCCGGGACGCGCGCTATCCCTCGATCTTGGAGAAATCCGCGACCGCGCGCGTGGCGGCGCGAATCTGGTTGAGGAGCTTGAGCCGGTTCGCCCGCACCGGCGCATCGTCGACATTAACCGTCACCTTGTCGAAATAGGCGTCCACATGCGGGCGCAGCTTCGCCATCGCGCTCATGGCAGCGGCGAAATCCTCGCGCGCCACGGCCGCAGTGGCCTCGGCGGCGGCAGTGTCGATGGCGCGTGCCAATTCCCACTCCTCGGCCTGGCGATAGAGTTCGGCGGAAGGCTCGCCAGTGTATTCGGTCTTGTCGCGCCTCTCCTCGATGCGGATGATGTTGGTGGCGCGCTTGTAGCCGGCGAGGAGATTTTTCCCGTCCTCGGTGTCAAGGAATTTGCCCAGCGCTTCGACGCGGCGGACGATGAGCAGGAGATCGTCCTGGCCTTCGAGGGCGAACACGGCGTCGACGAGATCATGGCGCGCGCCTTGCTCGCGGAGCTGGATTTTGAGGCGGTCGGCGAAGAAGTCCAACAGCTGTGCTGCCACCAAACCTCGCAGCTGAGCCCCTTGTTCGATTACCGAAAGCTTATTGTGTCCGGGCGGCCACTTATCGGAAGGCCATGCTCTCGCGACATCGCGACAGGCGAGATCTTCAAAACAAATCGACAATGGCAAGCAAATTTGGTTTTCCAGGATGATGCGAATTATCCCCAGCGCGGCGCGCCGCAATCCAAAAGGATCCTTGGACCCTGTCGGTAACTCACGCGTCGCCCAAAAACAAAACAGGGTGTCGACCTTGTCAGCGAGCGCTACCGCGATCGCGATCGGATTGGTTGGCACGCGATCAGCGGGGCCAAGGGGCCTATAGTGATCTTCAGAGGAAGTCGCGATGCATTCGTCCTCACCCAAGGCCAGCGCATAATACTTGCCCATTAGGCCCTGCAACTCAGGAAATTCTCCAACCATCTCGGTCAGAAGATCGGCCTTAACAAGCCGCGCGGCGCGCTTAGCCTTCTCCACGTCGGCGCCAACAGGCACGGCCAGCCTTTTTGCCAACCGCTCGATCCGTTCGATCCGGTCCCATTGGGTGTCCTCGACGTTGAGCTTTTCATTGAACACGATGTGCTTGAACTTCTTTAGCCGATCTTCGAGTGGCACATCGCGCCAGTTCTTCAGATCGGTCTCGTAGAAGAACTTCGCGTCGGCGAGCCGCGCCCGGATGACGCGCTCGTTGCCGGCAATAATGGCGGCGCCGCCGTCCGTCGCCTCGGTATTCGCGACCAGGATGAATTTGTTGGCGAGGACGCGGCTCTCTTCACCTCCCCCTGGAGGGGGGAGGTCGGACCTCGTCAGCGGTCCGGGTGGGGGTGACAGCGCTTCCGCATAGGCGGCGCGGCCGCCGACCCCACCCCGCTCGCTTCGCGAGCGACCCTCCCCCTGCAGGGGAGGGTGAGCGTGGCGCACCACGAAACACTTCTGGTTGGCCCTGATGGTGGTGCGGATCACCTCCGGCGGCAGGCGCAG
>WNFI01523461.1_pt1 | contig 10629 bp, 8 predicted proteins | sample 5400471 | NCBI WGS metagenome assembly WNFI01 (sample SAMN13153348, study PRJNA577476) | soil metagenome | isolation source: 100 cm saprolite on Douglas fir-dominated hillslope | place: USA:California | collected 2013-09-17 | reverse complement strand
ACGGCGCGCGGCAGCAATGTCGATCTGATGCACGTGCTGTTCGGCACCATCCTCGCCGTCGACATGCCGACCCTCGTGCTCATGGCCCTGCTTGCCACGATCAGCATCCTCGTGCTTGCCGTTCTCTATCGCGCCCTGCTGCTCGAAGCGTTCGATCCCGGCTTTCTCCAGGCGGTGAGCGGCGGCGGCAGCGTCTATCGCATGGTCTTCCTGGCCCTGGTCGTGCTCGATCTGATCGCCGGCTTTCAGGCTTTCGGCACGCTGCTGGCGGTCGGCCCGCTGCTGCTGCCGGCGGCCGCCGCACGCTGTTGGTCGCGACGCCTCGGCCCCAGCATGGCGCTGGCCGCTATTTTTGGGCTTGCCGCCGGCTATGCCGGGCTGCTGCTGTCCTTCTTCCTCAACCTGCCCTCGGGACCGTCGATCGTTCTCATGGCCGGCGGCCTTTACCTGCTGTCGCTGCTGGCGACCCGTTATCGCCCTTGGCCGGCGCCGGCCGGCGGCATCGAGCGCGAAGGGAGCCTGCCGTGATCGCCCGTCAACTTCTCCTTCTGGCCACGCTGGCGATCGTCGGCTCCCGCGCAAGCGCAGCGGCGGAGCGTGTGGAGGTGGTGGCGACCTTCAGCGTCCTCGGCGACACGGTCGCGACCATCGGCGGCGACAAGGTTGCGCTCATCACCATCGTCGGCGGCGACGGCGACACCGAGCTCTATCAGCCGACGCCGGCCGATGCGCGTGCGCTCGCCGGCGCCAAGCTCCTGGTGACGAACGACATCAATCCCGAGTTCGAGCCCTGGCTCCCCGCCCTCGTCCGGCAGTCGGGCTTCAAGGGCACGACGCTCGCGCCGACGCCTATATCGCCGAGATCAAGCAGCTCGATGCCTGGGCGAAGAGCGAGATCGCCGCGGTGCCCAAGACCAAGCGCAAGGTCATCACCTCGCATGACGGGTTCCAGTATCTCGGCCGCGCCTACGGCATCAAGCTCGTCCCGGCGCGCGGCTGGGTCAACGACAAGGAAGCTTCGGCGGATGACATCGCGCGCCTGATCCGGCAGATCCGCGAGGACAAGGTGCGCGCCATCTTCGTCGAGAACATGAACGACCCGCGCGTCATCGAGCGGGTCGCGCACGAGGCCGGCGCGAGCATCGGCGGGACGCTCTATTCCGACGCCTTGTCGAAGCCCGGCGGCGAGGCCGGCACCTATCTCGACATGGCGCGCCACAACATCGCGACGCTCAAGGCCGGGATGCTGAGGAACTGATGGCCTCGCCCCCTGCGGCCGCGCCGGTGCTCCAAGCCATCGCCGCCAGCGGCGAGCCCTCGCCGGCCGGCGGCAGCTTCGATCGCTTCGATATCGACGGGCGCGCCGTCGCCGCCGCCGCCAACCGCCGCGGCGACGTGGTGTTCTTCGCCACGCTGTTGCGCAGCCCTGCCGACGAGGCGCTTTTCCTCGCCGGCGGCAGCGGCATCGCCAAGCTCGCCGCGGTCGGCGATGCCGTGCCGAGCGGCGAGCGCATCGCCGGCTTCGGCGAACGGCCAGCGGTGACCTTGAACGAGCGAGGCGACGTCGCTTTCGCCGCCGCGTTGACGGGCGGCAAGGCAACGAGCGGTGTGTTCGTGGCGCAAAAGGGAAAGATCGCGGCGGTCGCTTTGAGCGGCGCGGCCGCGCCCGACGGCGCCGGCGCCACGCTCGCGCAATTCGAACCGCCGGCCCTCAACGATGCGGGCGAGGTCGCTTTCCTGGCGGCGACCCGCCGCGGGCGCGAGGCCGGCGAGGCAATCTACCTGCAGCGTCGCGGCCAGCTGGTGAAGCTGGCCGGCTCGGGCGATGCTGCACCGGGCGGCGGCATCTTCTCGAGCTTCGGCAGCCCGTCGCTCAACAACAAGGGCGAGGTCGCCTTCGCCGCCATCGTCGAGCAAGGGCCCATCCTGGGCGGTGTCTTCATGGGCGGCGGGAACGACATCCATTTGGTGCTCGGCGTCGGCAGCGCCTCGCCCAGCGGCGGCATCTTCGCTCGCTTTTCGGAGCGGCTCGAACTCAACGACGCCGGCACGATCGCTTTGAGCGCCGTGTTGCGCAACGGCGGCCCGAACGCCGCAGTCTTCGTCATCGAGAACGACACGCCGCGCGCCCTGGCCGCAATCGGCGATCCGGCACCGGGCGGCGGCAACTTCGCCGCCTTTGCCTCATGGCCTGCGCTGAGCCAGGTCGGGTCGGTCGCCTTCATCGCCTCGGTCGATGGCGGACCCAATGCGCTGGCTCTATATTGCGCCAACCGCGGCGACGGGCTGACGCGCGTCGCCGCGATCGGTGATCCGCTGCCCGACAACGCTCGCCTGGCCGCCTTTCCGCTCTATCCCGCGGCGGCGATCGGCGGTCAGGACGCCGTGACCTTCGCCGCTGCCGCCGAGCGCGACGGGACGCGCACCGCCACGCTCTTCTATTACGGCCCGCCGCGCGGCAAGCGGTAACGGCCAATTAATTCATGTCGATCGGCGGATAGATGGTAAACACATTAGCGGCAGTCACCAGCACGTGGCGGGTCGCGACACGCGGCGGCAGCGGGTCGCCCCGCAGCATGTTCAGCGCCAGCGGCAGAACCTCGTAGCCGTAGCGGTCGAGAAGGTACGCGACCGAACCGATGACGATGCTGCCGCGGTTGTTGGGGTCGATCTCCTTCTTGTCGTTGGCGCCGCCATGGACCGAGCGGTCGCAGCCTTGGCTCACGATCGCTGTGTCAACGCTGCGTCCGGCCGCCTCCACCGCCGCCTTTGCCAGCAGCGCCGTGGTGTCGTCGAGTGCCGCGACCAGCAGCTTGCTGTCGCTCTCTCCGGCGGCGAAGCGGCGCAGCAGCGATTCGGCCATCGCGGGGTTGCCGTTGCTGTCGAGCCGGGTCTGCGCTGCGGCCGGCAGGCGCTCCTTGAGGGCCGCGGCGATACCCGCGACGCGCTCGGGCACATGATCAGCGGCGTTGCCGAGATCGCCGATCATGACGGCGACGGCGCGCGCACCCGGCCAATGCGCCCCGGCGAAGTTCGCCAGCACCTCCCCCGCCATGCGACCGGCGAGTGTGTTGTCGGGGCCGTAGAGCGGCGAGCCGGGCACGGGATAGGTTATCGCTAGCACCGGGATGCCCGCCGTCTTCATGCGCTTGGCGATCTCGACGTTCGCCCCGGCGTCGTCGCAATATTGGATGTAGAGGTCGAGCTTGCGCGCGATAGCGTCCTCGGCGTCGGCCAGCGTCTTCGCGCGGTTGCGGTCGTTGTCATAGAAGACCATGTCGACCGGCAGCGCGCGCGCCGCCAGGGCAAAGCTGGCGCGGACATCGGCGCCGGTGAAGCCGAGGCCTTCGAGCCGCGTGCCCGGATCCTCCGTGAGGTTGGCAAAACCGACCTGGTAGCGGCGCGCTTCGGCGCCCGGTGCTGCCACCGGGGCGGCGAGGAGGCCTGCGGCCAGCGCGAGAAAAGACCGGCGCCCGAGGACGGGCGCCGGCAACAAACCAACAAGTCCCACGAAGGAAGCTCTACTGAATGGCCTCAATGCCGACGAAGTTGCCGGTGAGGCCGACCGCCTTCGGCACGCTCATGTTGAGGAAGAAGGTCGCGCGCTTGCTCGCCGCCGCCTCGTCGGCGATGAGGTCGGTGCGCACATTCTCGATGATGTGAATGCCGTTGTCGGTGAGTAGCATCTGGTGGACGCTGAAGGCCTTGGTCGGGCTCTCGCCGGGGATCACTTCGACGGCCCAGGTGTCGGCGCCGACGGCAATGACCTTTTGGTCGATGAGCCACTTGGCGGCAGCCTCGCCGATGCCCGGCTCGCCGCTGTTGTAGAGCGCGTTCTGCGCCGGGTACTGGGCGAAGATGTCGCCCCAGCCGGTGTTGAGGAACACCGCGTCGCCCTCACGCAGGGTCACGTTGTACAGCTTGAGCCCGGCCTGCAGATCCTCAGGCGTGATCACGGTGCCCTTGTCGAGGCAGGACTTGCGGCAGGCGGGATTGGTCTTGAGCTTGTTGGCCTGCTGATAGACCCGCACCAGATCGATGATGACGCCGCGGGTCGCGAAAGACTTCAGGTGCTCGAGCCCCAGTTTCGTCATGTAGTTCTGGTTGATGAACTTGCCCATGGCGATCTGGTTGTAATAGCAGTCGCCGCGACCGATATGGCCCAGGCCGTCGATATGGGTGCCGACGTGGCTCTGGCTCAGCCAGGTGTCTTCCATGTAGGTGAGGTTGTTCTCGCCGAGCGATGCGCCGGGCGCCAGCGTGACCGCGGTGAGCACGGTCTTGGTGAAGCGCGTGCCGAACAGCGGCACGCCGTCGACCAGCGGATTGGTCATGTTCGTGATCTTGCCGGTCTGGATTTCCGCCGCCGCGGCTTTGGTGACGCTCGGCGTGACGCGGTTGGTGGCGCCGGTCTGATCGTCCTTGCCGAAGGGCGACGCCGGCACGAGCTTGGTGCAGTCGCTTTGCGCCCACGCCCCAGGCGCCGCCGCCAGCGCGCCGGCCAGCGCAGACACCGCAAGCGTCAGCTTGAGCTTCATGATTTCCTCCCCCTGTCGCGAACCGTTGACGGTTTCGTCGGTAAAGTGTGCGCCGGACCGGCACCCGCGTCAATCGTACTCAGGTTGGCTCAATGCAACCGCCTCGGAGCACGGGCGAGCCCCGTGCCCCGAGGCGACGGCGTCCTACGTTCGGATCAGATCCGCGCCAAGGGCGACACTTCGCGGCTGAAATAGGCCTCGATCTTGCCGACGATGGCGCCGGCCGAGGCGACATGGCCAGCGGGGGCGAACACGGCCGGGTTGCTGCGCGCCGCCGCCGGCAGCAGTCGCGCGCCCGAGACATGCGGCTTCGAATGCGCCGCGGCAATGATGCGCGCCGCCTGGCCGACGCCCAGGAAATGCGCGAGGTAGGTCTCCGCTGGGCTCACGTCGCGGCCAAGCAGGTGCTCGAGCCGCGCCTTGTTGTCGCGCGCGAGTTCCGCCGCCATGAGGGCCGAAAGCTTCGGATCGTTGCGCAGCTGCAGCAGCTTGGCGCGGGCGCCGGGGCGCACCGAAACGTCGCCGTACTCATCGATCGTGATTTGCTGCGCCAGCTCGGTGAGGCCGTGCCGGACGCCGAAGAGCTTGAGGGCGCGCAGCCAGGTATCCTCCGTGAATTGATAGAGTCCGGTCGCCGTTGTGCCTTGGGCGCGTACGACGGGGTCGAAGCCCGACTCGCGGGCGGCGACGGCCGTCATGTAGGCGGCATCGACGCCGACCACCTCGGTGGCGTGGGCAATGGCGCGCCAGACATTCTCGCGCATGCTGATCGCGGCGACATATTCCTCGTTGGCCGGAGCCGGGACGGCATGCTCCGGGACCGCCGGCATGACGGGGGCGGCGACCGCGGCAGCGACGGGAGCGCTCGACGGGAACAGCGCATTGGCGCTGCCCAACGCGGTTGCCCAAATGACGACGCCCGCGGCGACCAGTGCCCAAGCGAAGGCAGCGGATCGGCGCTGCGGCGCTATCGGCGCCGAGGCCTGCGTGGCGGGCTGGCGGAGGTGCACGAGGCGGCGCTCGAATCGGGTCGGCGCCCGCATCGGGAAGCGCACGCGATCCCTGGCGCCATGGAGGCCGCGCCGGCTCAAGGGTTGGCGCAGTTGGGGCGCGAGGCGCAGGCTGGGAATGCGGCGATGGACGAGCCGGCGGGCGCTCGCCGTCACGGGAACGCGGCGGATTTGTCGGCCATAATTCGCGGGCATTGCTCTTTCCCTTCCGGTTATGCGCTTTTCGGGTTCTCGGCGGTCTTGCGGCCGCCGGCCCATGCGCTGCCCGACAAGGAAGCCTCATTTTTGCGCCATTACCAAGCATATTTTCCGCAGATTTTAATAGTATTTTAGTAAAATGTGGTTTCGTTCGGTACATCTTGTGCAATACGCAATAACAGACGCAGCTGGTAGTGGTAAAGTCCGGGAGCAATGATATTTCGTCGCTTATTTGTCGGCAAACGGCGCCACTGACCCTTTTAATGGAGGGTCCACCGCGACACATTATTAAGTAAGACTGCCGCCGATCTGTGCCCGGGCGACGGAAGCCTTCACAACCGGGATCTCGTCATCGGCCAGCGGTCGCAGGTGCGGCTTGCGCGCGAGCGCTGCGGCGATATGGGGCGCAAGCAGCTGCGCCTTCGCGGTCTCGCGCGCCGCCGCCTCGGCCTTGAACCCCGGCATGACCTTCGTCGCGAACAGCTCGAGCGCCGCGCAAATATCCTCGTGGCGATTCCGGCCCGCTTGCTGCAGGAAGATGATCTGGTCGATGCCAGCTTCCTGATAGCCGCGCACATGCCGGCGCAGTTCTTCGGGCGTGCCGATGCCCGGCGCTTGCCCTACCCCCTCCCCCGCTCTCGGGAGCCGCTCGGTCTTGTCGCCGCGCTGGCGCTGGAAGTCCGGCCAGAGTCGGCTGCGGCCGGGCACCGCGTCCTGCGCCACCAGGGCATTCAACGCATAGCTGAAGAACTCGAATCCCTCTTGGCCACGTCGGACCGCCTCGGCGCGATCCTCGTGGATCGAGAAGGCCGAGACCATGGCGATGTTGGCGTTGATGCTGTGGCCGAGCGGGACGCAGTGCTCGCTCTTGATGATGTCGTAATAGATGGCACTCCAGCTCCTTGCCTCGTCCGGATCGACGAAGGAGAAAGCGAGCGCGCCGAGGCCGAGGCTGGCGGCGATCCTGATGGTCTCGCGGTTGGTGCAGGCCATCCACATCGGCGGGTGCGGCTTCTGCAGCGACTTGGGCAGCACGTTGCGGCAGGGCATCGAGAAGGACTTCCCCTCGAAGCCGGGATAGGGCTCGAGCACCATCATGTTGGCGATCTGCTCGGCCGCCTCGAGCGCCATGGCGCGCTTCTCCTTGGCAGGAATGCCGAAACCGCCGAGCTCGAGCCGGGTCGCGCCCTCGCCGATGCCGAAATCGACGCGCCCGTCCGAGAGCAGGTCGAGCGTGGCGATGCACTCTGCGGTGCGCGCCGGATGATTGTAGCGCGCGATCACCTGGCGGATGCCGTGGCCCAGGCGGATGTGCTTGGTCAGCGCGGCCGCGCTCGCCAGGAACACCTCGGGCGCGGAGGAATGCGAGTATTCGTCGAGGAAATGATGCTCGACCTGCCAGGCGTAGTCGTAGCCGAGCCGGTCGGCCAGCACGACTTGGTCGAGCGCCTCCTTGAAAAGGCGATGCTCGTCGCCGGGCACCCAAGGCTTCGGCAGTTGCAGTTCATAGAAGACACCGAAGCGCATGGGGAATCCTCGCTCTCGTCAGCATGCTAGTTGCGCTCTTGCGCCAAACGGCGCCGCAAATCGGTCTTCAGTATCTTGCCGTAGTTGTTCTTGGGCAACTCGTCGAGGAAGACGTACCGGCGCGGGCGCTTGAAGTGGGCGATGTGGTCGAGGCAGAGCCGGTCGAGTTCTGCCGCGGTGACAATGCTGCCGGGCCGTCCCCACAACGAAGGCGACGACCTCCTCGCCCCACTCGGCGTATGCGGCGCCGACAACGCTCGCCTCGGTGACGCGCGGATCGAGCAGCAGCAGCACCTCCTCGATCTCGCGCGGATAGATGTTGGAGCCGCCGCTGATGACGAGGTCCTTGGAGCGCCCTCTTGGTCATTGCACCTCTCCTCGCCTCACCCCTCGTTGCCGACCCCGGAGCATTGCGGCGGCAGAACTTGAAGTATAATCTATTCGTCGTAAGCGCTACTCTATGGCGCGTGGTCAAATAAATCAGCCGGCGCCAGACCGGCATCGTCGGGGGAAACGTTACGCATGCACGGTTGCGGCGCGCTCGTCTGCTCGCAAGCCTCCCTCTCGTCACCACCAACTTTCGCGGCGTGTCCGCCGCCATGACACCGATGCCTCCAGCCGCGCGGAGCAACGCATCGGCGATTGAAAACGCGCGGCCACAGAGAGCTTCCTGGCCACCCGGCCCGACGCGCCGCGATCGGGCTCATTTGCGAACCTTGGAGGAACACGCATGAACACGCATCTCTCGCGAGGGCTGCTGTCCGCTGCCTTCGCCCTTTCCGTCGCTGCGGGCGCGAGCCCAGCAGCAGCGGCGCCCTGCACAAGTCTGGCCGGCCTCTCCCTGCCGCACGTCACGGTCACCGCGGCACAATCGGTGCCGGCCGGAACCTTCACGGCGGCCAACGGCCAAGTCTTCCAGAACCTGCCCGCCTTTTGCCGCGTCGCCGCCTTCGCCACGCCAACCCCGGCGTCGCACATCAATTTCGAGGTCTGGATGCCGGCTGCGGGATGGAACGGCAAGTTCCGTGGCGAAGGCTCGGGCGGCTCCGCCGGCGCCATCGGCTTCGGCGCGATGGTGAATGGTCTCACGCACAATTATGCCACCATGGCCAACGACAACGGGCATATCGGCAGCAATTGGAGCTTCTCGCAACCGGGCGAGCGCGTTGTCGATTTCGGCCACCGCGCCCAGCATGTGACGACCGTCGCCGGCAAGGCCGTCGTCGCTGCCTTCTACGGGACCGGGCCGCAGCACTCGTATTTCGTCGGCTGCTCGCAGGGCGGGCACCACGCCCTGATGGAGGCGCAGCGCTATCCGGAAGATTATGACGGCATCATCGCCGGCGACCCCGCCAATGACTGGAATCACCTCATGTTCGGCGAGCTGTGGACCGGCGTGCAGTCGAGCGTCAAGGGCGCTGGCTTCGATCTGCCGCAGGCGAAGCTCGATCTCGTCACCAACGCGGCGCTCGCGCAATGCCTCCGGCAGGACAGCGGCGTCCCCGGCGACGCCTTCCTCAACGATCCGCGCGACTGCCATTTCAACCCCGCCGTGCTGCAGTGCAAGGGCGCCGACGCTCCCAACTGCCTGACGGCGGAGCAGCTGCAGGCGGTCCAGGCAGTCTATCAGGGGCCGGTCAACCCGCGCACCCACAAGCAGATCTTCCCGGGCTTCGTGCGCGGCAGCGAGACCTTCTGGCGCCAGGTGCTCGTCGGCTTGGCGATCCCCGGCGGCAGCTCGGCCTCGTTCTTCCGTGACGGCGTCTTCGCGGGACAGGCGGGCTTCAACTTCCTCAACATCAACTTCGACAGCGACGTCGCCTTCACCGACGCGAAAGCGGCGGCCGGCGGCGAGACCTGGAGCATCGCGCTCGACGCCAACAACGCGGATCTGACGCCTTTCAGGCGGCGCGGCGGCAAGCTCATCATGTATCACGGCTTCGCCGATCCGTTCATCACGCCGCTGGTTGGCCTCGACTACTACACCGCGGTGTCCGAAGCGACGGCGCATGACGGGGATCGCGACGACCGCCACGGCCACGGCGAGGGCGCCTTCGCCGAGACGCGCGAGTTCGCCCGTCTCTTCATGGTACCCGGCATGAACCACTGCGCCGGCGGACCGGGCGCCAACGTCTTCAATGGCCCGGCCAATCTCGGAGGGCCCGAGGATCCCGATCACGATGTGGTGATGGCGCTCGACCGCTGGGTCACGCAGGGTGTTGCGCCGGAGAAGATCATCGCCACCAAGTTCGTCAACGACAAGCCGGCGAATGGCGTCGCCTTCACGCGTCCGCTCTGCCCTTATCCGGAGGTGGCGCGCTACAAGGGTGTCGGCGATCCGACCAATGCCGCCAACTTCACCTGCGTTGCCGACGAGCATGACAGCAACGGTCCGCGTTTCACCGATTTCGATACGGATCGCGACGATCGCGACGGCGAGCGCGAGTAATACTTGATCGACTACTTGAGGCCGAGGGCGCGTCGTCGGCGATGCGCCCTCGGCTCCTCTGCGCCACACATCTCCTTCCTTGCGAAAGCGCTCGTCACGCATCGCTGCGCGCGTCATAGCGCGCATCCGCGTCCGATCCGCGGCGAAATCGCCCCCCAAAGGAACGAGACGCGCGGCGCGATCGAGTGTGATCCCGATCACATGCCCTGCTTCGGTGCTGGATTAGTCCTTGCGCATATCACCATTTTGGCTAAAAATTACAAATAATTTAGCTAAAAATTAACCATTCGTCAGAATGACGCGGCGCGAGAACTTTACCCGTGGGCCCCCGCAGCATGTTCCTTGGTGTCCGTCGCAACAAACTCCTGCGTGACTTCGCGTTTGTACTCGCCCTTGAAGGCGCGGCGGCGGGCCTTTTCTCATCAATGCTTAACCATGCTGCGCTGGCGCAGGCGGCGGCGACGCCCGTAGCGCCGCTGACGACGTCGCCGATCGAGCGCGCCCTGCCCGAGCCGCAACCGCGCGCGGTGCCGCCGTTGCTGCCAACACCCACCCCGGGCGCGCCGGAAGTCCCGGCCGGGCCGCCCGTGACCATTCAAGCCGTCGAGATCCAGGGCGCCACCGCCTACAAGCCCGACGAGATCGAGCCCTACTACAGCGGCATCGTCGGCAAGAGCGTCCCGCTCGGCCAGATCTCCACCGTCCTGCAGCAGATCCAGACCAAGTACCGCAATGACGGCTATGTGCTGACGGTGGTGCGCGGCACGGTCGAGCCGGTCGACGGCCGCTCGACCCTGCGCATCCGCGTCGTCGAAGGCTTCATCAGCGACGTCAAGATCGACGGCGACATCGGCCCGGCCGGAATCCTCGTCTACAATTTCCTCAACAAGCTCACGAGCATCCGCCC